>Ga0123357_10000129_pt1 | contig 65032 bp, 56 predicted proteins | sample TergutEmb28metaG_FD_89873 | JGI IMG/M metagenome (GOLD analysis project Ga0123357, IMG submission 89873) | Embiratermes neotenicus P4 segment gut microbial communities from Petit-Saut dam, French Guiana - Emb289 P4 | ecosystem: Host-associated > Arthropoda: Insects > Digestive system > Gut ...
ACGCCCAGAGGCCTGCCTTCGAGGCTTACCTGGAGCAGGTCAACAAGAAGACCGAGATCGAGCGCCAGTCCAGCGAGCACGTCAAGACCGGCGTTGACCTGGGCGTCATGGCCGTCAACCCCGTCAACAACGAACTGATCCCGGTGTGGGCGGCTGACTACGTGCTGGCTGAATACGGCACCGGGGCCATCATGGCCGTCCCGGCGCACGATCAGCGCGACCTGGACTTCGCCCGTAAGTTCGGCCTGCTGGTGCGCCCCGTCATCGACACCGGCGAGCCGGATCCAGGCGAATCGGGCGTCGCCACTCCGGGCGACGGCGTCTACATCAATTCGGGACCGCTCGACGGCATGACGAACAAGCAGCAGGGCGTCGCCGCCGCCAACGCGCTGCTCGAAGCCAAGGGCGAAGGCCAGGGCACAGTCATCTTCCGTCTGCGCGACTGGTTGCTCAGCCGCCAGCGGTTCTGGGGTTGCCCGATCCCGATCGTCCATTGCCCAGAATGTGGCGAGGTGCCGGAAACCAACCTGCCCGTGCTGTTGCCAGATCTGCGCGGCGCCGACCTTTCACCCCACGGCGTCAGCCCGCTGGCCGGCGAGGCGGCGCGCGAGTGGCGTGAGGTCGCCTGCCCCCGCTGCGGCGGGCCGGCCGAGCGCGACACCGATACGATGGACACGTTCGTCGACTCCTCGTGGTACTTCTACCGCTACTGCTCGCCGGGATTTGAGGACGCCCCCTTTGACCCGGAGGCCGTGCGCCGCTGGATGCCGGTGGCCCAATATGTCGGTGGCGTCGAGCATGCCATCTTGCACCTGCTATACATGCGCTTCTTCGCTCACGTGCTGCACGACATGGGGTTGATCGACTTCAACGAGCCGATGCTCAGGCTGCTGAACCAGGGCCAGGTGATCCTCAATGGCGCCGCCATGAGCAAGTCGCTGGGCAACATGGTCGACCTGGGTGGCCAGATCGACGAGTTCGGTGTCGACGCCGTCCGGCTGACCATGGTGTTCGCCGGGCCGCCGGAGGAAGACATCGACTGGGCAGACGTCTCGCCACGGTCGTCCCTCAAATTCTTGCAGCGCGCCTACCGCCTGGTGGTGGACGTGGCGAGCCAGCCCGACGCGGACCCGGCGCTGGGCGACATAGGGCTTAGGCGAGCGACTCATCGGGCGATCGCCGAGATCACCGAGCTGATCGATTCCCGGCGGTTCAATGTCGCGGTGGCCCGCGTCATGGAGTTGGTCAATGCCACCCGCAAGACGATCGACGAGGGCGCCGGCGGCGGGGATCCGGCTGTGCGCGAGGCCGTTGGCTTCATCGCGCAGGCTCTCAGCCTGTTTGCCCCCTACGTGGCCGAGGAGATCTGGGCAGCGCTGGGCTATCAGCCCTCGGTGGCGGGCTCTGAGTGGCCGGTTGCGGATCCGGATTTACTGGCACGGGAATCCGTCGTCATGGTGGTCCAGGTGCAGGGCAAGGTGCGCGCCAAGATAGACGTCCCCCCGCAGATTGCCGAGGACGAGGCCATGGCGCTGGCATTGGCCGACGCCGGTGTCGTCCGGGCACTTGACGGACGGCCCGTGGCCAAGGTGATCGCCCGTCTGCCCAAGATGCTCAGCATCGTCCCGGTCTGAGTTATCCACAGATAAGCCAGTCACATTTTCGAATCGGCCCGACGTGCCGATGATATGGATGTGACGAATCCGACGAGAGACGACCTCGCGCGCCAGAGGTGGCGCGTGTTGGCACCACCGGAAATTCCAGTGGAGGCAGACGCCGAAGAGACCGATGACGACGACTGGCCGTCGTGGGCGTCACCCGGGGTGAGTGGCGATTGGGGTGCGACGGCCGGGGATAAGGCGACGCCTGGGCCGGACGATGGCGTCAATCGATGGCAGCAGGCGGTGACATATGGCCGCGAACACGTGGCCGTCGTTGTTGTGGCGCTGGTTGTGGGGTTGGTCTTCGCCGTCATGACCTTCTTGCACAGCCGTCCCCAAGAAGTGCCGCTGAATCCGGAGACCAGCCAGTTGCCCCTCGCTAGCGAGGCGGTGCCAACTGACCCGGTGGCGACGACCATCAAAGTGCATGTGCTGGGCGCCGTCCACAAACCCGGCGTGGTGGCATTGCCAGATGGCTCCCGCGTGGAGGACGCCATCCAAGCAGCTGGCGGACTGACGGCCAATGCCGATCCGGCGCTGCTGAACCTGGCGGCGGTGCTGATCGACGGGTCGCAGATCATCATCGGGACCGCCAAGAACCCCGAAGGCGAGGTCAGGACGGATGGGGGCAGTGGTGGCGGTGGGTCGGCAGGTGGTGGCGGGACGTCCTCATTGGTCAACATCAACACCGCTTCGCAGGCAGAACTCGAAACACTTCCGGGGATCGGGCCGGTGACAGCCCAGAAGATCATGGCATGGCGATCCCAGCACGGCCGTTTCACGAAGGTCTCAGAGCTGCAGGAGATCGACGGCATCGGGCCCAAGACCATGGCGCAATTGGAGCCCTATGTCTGCGTCTAAGCATCGAGAAGACGTCCCGGACTTGCGGACGCCGCTGGTGGCCCTGGCCGTCATGGCGGGCGCCTGGTGTGGCACAGCGGCCGGATGGGCACTGGCGGTGCTGGCCGGGCTAGTGGGCGTGTCGGCCGTCGTGGCGTGGCGACTGCGAAGCCGCGCCGTGGCGGTGGCACTGTTGTGCGCGGTGGCAGCTGGCGGAGTTGGGGTGCTGGCATGGTGGACGGCCGAGGCATCGCCTCTGACCGTGCTGGCCCGTCAGCAAGCGGTGGTCGATGTCGAGGCGGTCGTCACCGGCGACACCGTGCGGTGGGCGCCGCGCGGTCCGCTGCCAGGACGCCTGGTGGTCAACGTCAATGTGCGACGCCTGGACGCCCGTGGCAGGGTCTTCACGTTGCGACGGCCGGCCCAGTTGCTGATGGCGCTCACCGCGGACGAGTTGGTTGTGGGCCAAAGGGTGTCGTTGACGGCCCGGGCCAGTTGGCTGGACGACGGCGCCACGTCCCAAGTCCGACTGACCGCACTGGGTGTGGTGACGGTGCTGGCGGCTCCCAACCCGATCGACCGGGCCTTGAACCGGGCGAGAGCTGGTTTGCGCTCAAGCATGGCGCATTCACCACCGGAACAAGCCGGGCTGGTGCCAGGGGTGGTGGTGGGTGACGTCTCGGGCTTGCCACCAGAACTCGACCAAGCCTTTCGCGCCACGAGCCTGACGCACCTCACCGCGGTCAGTGGTACGAATCTGACGCTGATGATTGTCTTTCTCGTGGCGGCAGCGAGGGTCTGTGGCGTCCGTGGTTGGTGGCTGCGCGGGGTGACGATCGTTGGAATCGTGCTGTTCATCGCTTTGTGCCGGTCCGAGCCATCCGTGCTGAGGGCATCCGCCATGGGTGTCGTCGGGTTGGCCGCCACCGGTATCACCGCACAACCCGGCAGCGGGTTGCGGCATTGGGGCGTGGCCGTCGCTGCGGTTTGTTTGCTGCAGCCGTCGATGTCGCACTCGTGGGGATTCGTCATGTCGGCGGCGGCGACCGCCGGGATTCTGTGGTGGTCGCCGCATTGGTCCCGGGCGCTGCAGGCCTGGGCTCCCGTCTGGTTGTCCGAAGCCATCGCCATTCCATTGGCGGCGCAGCTGGCCACTCAGCCACTTATCACCGCATTGAGCGGTCAGGTGAGTCTGGTCGGAATTTTCGCCAACATGCTGGCTGCCCCGTTCGTCGGTCCCGTCACGATTCTTGGGCTGATGGCCTGCCTCTGCTCCACTTTGCTGGCGCCGCTGGCCACTGTGTTCGGTTGGCTGGCCGGGTGGTGCGTCGAGCCGGTCATCCTCGTCGCCAAGTGGCTGGGCGGTCTGCCTGCGGCCCAGATAACATGGGGAGCCTCCCAGTGGGGCGCCACCGCGTTGGCTTTGATCGCGCTGGTGGCCAGCTGCTGGGTCCTGGGCGCGCTGGCGCCGCAAATCCTTTGCCGCTGGTGGTCGACGGTGCTGGCGTTCACGTTGCTCGGCGTCGGGGCCATGGCTCCGTTTCCGGTGTCCGGTTGGCCAGGGTCCTGGGCGGTGGTTTTCTGCGACGTCGGGCAAGGCGATGCCGTCGTCCTCAAGGTGACGGACGGTGTGGGCGTGCTGGTCGACGCCGGGCCCGATCCACCGTCCCTCAAGCGGTGTCTGGCCGATTTGCACATCAAGCGGTTGGCGCTGGTGATATTAAGTCACGAGCATGCCGACCACGTCGCCGGGGCCGCCGGGCTGGCCCATTACGTCACCGTTGACCAGGTGTGGGTGCGCGATGGGCTGCCGCCGGCGGCGCTGACGGGGACGGCGGCCTTGCTCGGCGATCCGGGGATATCGGTGTCATCGACCCATGCGGGGCAGTCGGTCATGTTCGGGGACTTGCAGTGGGTGACGTTGCGAAGCGGCCCTCTTGGCCCGGTCGTCGTCCCCAGCGACGGTGGCGACGACCCGCAGCCGAACAATGCCAGCGTGATCGGGTTGGCGGTGGTCGCAGGGCTTCGGATCCTGCTCACCGGAGATGCCGAAACGGAGGAGCAGTCCAGTGCCGTCTCGGACGGGGCGGATTTGCGTGCGGACGTCCTCGAGGTGCCACACCACGGTTCATCCCGGCAGGATCCCGGGTTCTTGGCTGCCACCGGGGCTGCGCTCGCGATCATCAGTGTGGGGGCTGGCAATAGTTACGGCCACCCGGCCAGCCGGACCGTCGACGCGCTCCAGCGCGACGGCATGCAGGTGTACCGAACCGATCAGTGGGGAGCCTTGGCTCTGGCCAGGGAGGGCAACAGCGTGCAGGTCAGACCGCAGCACCGGCCTCCTTAGGGAAACGCTGATTAATCATGCACCGGCTGTGGTGCACTGGATCGGGCGATCTGCTTCCCCCATATCTGGCGGTGTACTACCGGTACACGTACCAGATATGGTGTTGCATATCATCCCGCCCAGCACATCCTCGCTCGGCACAGCATTAATCAGCACTTCCCTTGGTTTGTCGGTGATACATGGCACGATAGACCTGTGAGTGAATTCAGTGGCACACTGCTCGTCATCGGATCGGAGGAGCTGTTGGTCGAGCGTTGTGTCCAGGAGCGCGTCACCGCCGCACTGGCTGAGCACCCGGGCGCCGAGGTGATCGACCTCAGTTCGGTCGATGTGGCCGACGGGCGTTTGGCCGAGGCTGCCGGCGGTTCGCTGTTCGCCGACGCGTCCGTCGTGGTGGCGCACGATCTCAGCGGATTGCCGGATGAGCAGGCTGATCTGGTGCTGCGCATAGCCAGTCATCCCGACGATGATCTGTGCCTCGTGTTGACCTTTCCCGGCGGAGTCAAGGGTAAAACTCTGATCGACAAGCTGATCAGGGCCAAGGTGCCCAAGGTCGAGGTCGAGCCGGTCAAGGCCAAGAACCTTCCCGGTTTCGTCATGACCGAGGCCAAGCGGGCAAAAGTACGTCTCGATCCGGCCGCGGCGACAGCACTGATCGACGCGGTGGGCGACGACCTCCAGTCGCTGGCGGCGGCCGTCACCCAATTGGCCGACGACTGCCCAGGCGCCACCTTGACCGTCGATCTGGTCAACCGGTATTTCTCCGGGCGGGCGGACGTCGCTGGTTACTCCGTCGCCAATGCCGTATTGGCTGGACGCCGCCAGGAAGCGCTCAAGCTGCTGCGTTGGGCGTTCACCATCGGCGTGTCATCCGTCTTCGTCACCACCGCGTTGGCATCGGCCTTGCGCGCGTTGGGCAAGTATTTGGGATACCGGTCGCAGGGTCTCAGCCAGTCGGATATGGAACGCATTGTGGGCGTGCCGTACTGGAAGTTCAAGGAATTGTCTGCTCAGGCCAGGGAGTGGACGCCGAAGGCTGTCTCCCAGGGCATCGTGCTGGTAGCAAAGGCCGACGGCGAGGTAAAAGGGGCCAGCGTCGATCCGCAGTACGCCCTCGAGCGGTTGTTACTCGACCTCGACAAACTGCGCCTCGGACGCTAGTGCACTAGTTGCCGATGGCACCTTTGTGTGATGTGCTTGATACGTATCGGTTTTCAATCGAAAAGGAGTGCATCATGCCAGATCTGACCGATCACGGCCCCGAGCCGTATGTGTTTGATATAGAAGAAGCCACGCTGCAGAATCCCAACTTCCGCGCCACATTGTGGACGGGCGAACACCTGCAGTTGACCGTCATGTCCATCCCGGTCGGTGGCGACATCGGCCTTGAGGTTCACCACGACAACGACCAGTTCTTGCGCATAGAGCAGGGCGAGTGCCGCTGCGAGATGGGCCCGGTTGAAGACGAGGTGACGTTCACGGCAGACGTGAGTGAAGACGATGTGATCTTCGTGCCCGCCGGCACATGGCACAACATCATCAACACTGGCGATGTCGACCTTAAGCTCTACACGCTATATGGTCCGCCGGATCACGTCCCGGGCACACTGCACCCCACGCAGCACGACGCCGAGATGGATCCCAACGAGCACTGAGATCGTGAACTAGAGGGCGGCCACCTGCGAGGCAATTGCTGACTTGCGCTTGGCCGCCTGGTTCTTGTGGATCACGCCCTTGGAGACGGCCTTGTCGAGTGCCCGGGTGGCGGTGGGCAGAAGAGCCTGGGCCTTCTCGGCGTCCCCAGCAGCGACTGCTGTGCGGACGGCGCGCACGTGTGTGCGAAGCGCTGACTTCACAGCCTTGTTACGCTGATGCGCCTTGTCGTTGGTCTTGATGCGCTTCATCTGCGACTTGATGTTAGCCACTTACGTCTGCCTCTCGATGTGCTTGGGCGCGCCCACGGCGCGCACCGTCCAACCTTACCAGAGTGAAGTCAGGGCGGGCAAGCGCAAGCGAGTGCCCGAATGCTACTGTGAACACATGGCTGTGATGAGCCAATTGCCGCTGGTTTGCCCGTTTGATGACGATGCCATCACTGTTGTCGCGTTCACCTATACGAGCCGTCCCGACGTCAATTTGTGGCTGAAAGCCAACGGCTGCCGGACAGTGGCCAACGGATACATCGTGATACAGGACGCCGAAGACCACGCGCCATAACAGGTGTCCAATACGTCCAAAAACCGTAGTGAACTAGCGGTAGCCCCACGCGTCTATAGATCCTACAGGAAGTGTTAAAATACCCTCATCCATGACCAAGGGAGGTATTATGGCACACCACAAAAAACTGACACTTCTGCACTCCAATGATCTGCATGGGGACTTCATGGCAGAAGAAGTCGACAAGGAACTGGTCGGCGGCATCTCGATGCTCTCCGGCTATGTCTCGAAAGTTCGCTCCGAGGAGAAGAACGTACTGTATTGCATCGCGGGCGACATGCTGCAAGGCTCGATCATCGACACCGAATTCCATGGCATTTCAACCATCGAGATAATGAACATGCTGGCCCCTGACGTCGTCACCGTCGGCAACCACGAAGTGGATTACGGGTTGGCACACCTGCTCTTCTTGGAGCGCTGTGCGAAGTTCCCCATCGTCAACGCCAACTTGTATATCAAGAACCCCTTCACGCGGCTTTTCACACCCCAGAAGATTTTCAAGGTTGACGGCATGAACATCATGTTCATCGGCATCACCACAGAAGATATCATCAGCGGCATTCAGGAAGACATCCTGGGCAGTTTCGTCAACATCCAGGAGGCCGCCCAGGAGGTCGGGCGCATCTGCAATGCCTACCAGCATGTCGATATCGACTTCACTGTGTTGCTGACGCACATCGGTTTCGAAGAGGACAAGAAACTCGCGGCCCTGCTCGACCCGGAGTGGGGTGTGGACGTGATCATCGGCGGGCACTCGCATACCCTTATGGATCAGCCCACCATCGTCAACGGAATCCTGATCGCGCAGGCGGGCAAGGGCACCGAGCAGATCGGGCGGTTCGACCTATTGATCAACACCGACACGAACACCTACGACGAGTTCAAGTGGGAGTGCGTCCCCATTGAAGAGAACACCTGCCCGCGCGATGAGGCGATGGAAAGGACCATCGAGCAATTCAAGCAGGAGACCGATCAGAAATATGACCGCGTGCTCTGCCGGTTCAAACACCAGTTAACCCATCCCAGCCGCTACGAGGAAACCGAACTTGGCAATCTGATCGCCGACATTCTGGCCGGGGACACGGGAGTCGAGCTCGTGATGTTGGGCTCGGGCTCCGTACGCAAGACTTCGATATCGACTTTGCTACAAATGAGGGAGTTCATGGAGCTCTTCCCCTATGACGACAAGCTGCGCCAGCTCGTCGTGACCGGCACCCAGCTGCGGCGGATGCTCGCTTTCATCTTCCGCGATGAAATGTTCGACTGCGACCACACGGAGTTCTATCAGTATTCGAAGGGCATGCACATCGTCTTCGACCGTGCCAAGAAGCAGTTTGTGACGCTGGAGCTGAACGGTGAGGCAATTCAGGACGACAGGCTTTACAAGGTCGGCTTGCAGGAATTCCATTTCGTGAACTTCGAGAAGTTCTTCAACGTGCCGATCGAAGAGGTGCTGGCCAATGCCGACGCCCGGGTGGTGTCAAGTTCAATCCAGGACCTCATCATCGAGCACTTGTCAACCAACAGCCTGATGGATGCCCAGGTAGAAGGTCGTATTGAGATACTGAACAGGTAGACGGTGGTGGATAAGCCATCGGCTTGGCGTTCGTAGTCGTCGGGTTGATCGGCTTCCGTAGGAGGGACGTCCCCAAGTAAGAAAACACAAGTAGGCACAAAGCGCACTCTGCGGTGGGTGCCAAGACGACATGGGTTGGGTTTTGACGTCGAAATTCCTCTGGATGACGACGTAACCCAGCCCATGTCGTCGTCCACTAGCAAAATGAGTGCGCTTTGTGCCTACTCGTGTCATCTGGGTGTGGTGGGCTGGAGCCCACCGTCCGAAACCTGGACCCAACCGTCACCTCGTCCACCTCCGGTTGCGCAAGAGTCCAACAAACCACCACGGATCCGGCGATTTCGACGACATCTTCTGGACCCAACCGTCCGGGTCTGGTCATAAAGGAGGTGGAACCGGACCGGGCCGACGACCAAGCAGAACGTGGCCAGTTCGTCAAAGTGACGACGTTGTGGGAGCTTGAGGCGGCCAGTCGATGAACTTGTTGTGATTGACTGCAACGGTCTTCGAATGCGCACTAGCCTATATCCGTGAATTGGGACAATAGAATGCGTTCAAGAGCGGTAGACGGCTGACCTGTGTCCGACGTCCACAGCCAGTATCACCAGGTGTCCTCGGTCGATCATACAGATAACACGATAGTCACCGTTACGATAACGCCAGTGTCAGTGTAGGTCCCCGGTCAACGCTTTGCCTCGAGAAGATGGGTCATCCAGAAAGCTCAACTGACGCATGTACCGAACGATCCGTACATGCACTGAGCGATCGAGTTTGTTTAGTGCGGCCGACGCCGTATCCGAGTACTCAACTGACTAAGCCAAGAGACTTTTCCATCTCGTCTTGGGTGATGGTATGCAGCCGTCCCGCCCGGTAGTCTTCGCTTTGTTTGAGGATGCCTTGTTCCCATTCGATGCGGTCGATCTCGTGTTCAAGGGCTTCGCGGATATAGGTGGCTTTTGGCCGACGGGTGCTTGCCGATAGCTTGGCTAGTCGCGTCGCCAAGTCAGATGGCAACCGCCGGGTGCTCAGGCTAGTGCTCATGGATGCAAATATCCCAGCCCGTCACGGCCAAGACGAAATACCTCAGTGGCTGGCCAGCCACTCGGTGCCTTTGGCCTGCTGGGCGTCCAGAACCCCGGTCATGTACGGCAGGGCCTTTTCTTCGATCGTCTTGCCAAGTAGCGGGATCTTAATGGTGAAGTTGCCATCGTAGGTGACGTCGGCGCCGTCCCCAGCCGGTGAAATGGTGGACGAGCCGGTGAAGTCGCCCGGCAGCTTACCCGGGTCGATGGTGATGGGGCCCTGCCAGGTGTCGCCGCCCTGAGACGCCCATGTGGCTTTCAAGGTCGCCTGGATCGTGTCGCCCGTGAAGCGGCTGACTTGCGACGGCGCGGCCATGCCCAACTGGATGGTGACGCCGTCGTCAACAGCGTCGACCTGGCACGAGTCGACCTGCCCCTTAAGCGCAAACTGCCAGAAGGCGGGGTCGGTGAGCATGGCGTGGACGCGGGCGGGCGCGGCGTCGTAGTGGTGGTGAATGTCGATATGCATGGCTATATTCTGGCACACTGAGGCACAATGGTGTGATGCTCATCGATTTGCACACCCACTCGACCGTGTCCGACGGCACCGATAGTCCGGAGGAGCTGGTGGCGGCCGCCAAGCGAGCCGACCTCGATGTCGTCGCCCTGTGCGACCACGACACCATGGAAGGTGTGCCCGCTGCCCAGCGCGCCGGCCTGGATTGCGGGGTGACGGTGTTGCGCGGCGTCGAGGTGAGCACCGAGCTGGACGGCGCCACCGTCCACCTGCTGGGATACGGCTGCGATCCCACCAGCCAGGGATTGGCCGACGCCCTGACATCGGTGCGCGAGGGACGGCGGAGGCGCTTGGACAAGATGCTGGGCGCCCTTCACGGCGTTGGCATCGAACTGACGATAGACGACGTTCTGCGGCAGACGTCGTCCATCAGCACCGTGGGCCGTCCCCATGTGGCGGACGCCCTGGTGGCCGCCGGCTTGGTGCGCAACCGCGGCGAGGCGTTCGCTGAGTGGCTGGACGTCGGACGTCCGGGATACGTCCCCCATCCGCGCCTGCCACTGGAGGACGCGCTGCACCTGGTCCGCGAGGCGGGTGGGGTGACCGTCCTGGCTCACGCCTGGCGGCAGGGTTCGCGCCACGTCCTCGGCCCGGGCGTCATCGCCGGGCTTGCTGCCAGCGGATGGTTGGACGGCCTGGAGGTCGACCACCAGAAACACACCGCAGCCGACCGCGAAGCGCTGCGACAGCTCGCCGCTGACATCGGGCTGATCCCCACCGGGTCGTCCGACTATCACGGCACCGGCAAGATCAACCACGACCTGGGTTGCAACACCACGCCCGAATCCAGCTACCGGGCCATCCTGGCTCTTATCGACCAGCGCGGCGGTTGCCGGTAGCGGCCCGGTAGACTGGGTGGCACTATGTCTGAGACCATCCCTGAAATCAACTCCGATTCGATCGAGGCGTCCCACGCCAACTGGCAGCGCCGCAGCGCGCAACTGCTGGACGACATCGGGCAGCACCCCGGGCGTTATCGCGTGCTGACGGGCGATCGCCCCACCGGCGAGTTGCACATCGGCCACTACTTCGGGTCGCTGGCCAACCGCGTGCGGCTGCAGGACATGGGCGTGGACACCTGGGTGCTCATCGCCGATTATCAGGTGATCACCGACCGCGATGGGGTCGGGCCGATCCGTGATCGCGTGTATTCCGCTATCGCGAATTATCTGGCCATCGGCATCGACCCGGCGCGTTCGACGATCTACGCGCACTCGGCGGTGCCGTCCGCCAACCAGCTGCTGCTGCCGTTTCTTTCCTTGGTGACGGACGCCGAACTGCGCCGCAACCCGACCGTCAAGGCCGAAATGGAAGAAAGCGGGCGTCCCCTTTCCGGGTTGTTGCTGACGTACCCCGTCCACCAAGCCGCGGATATCCTGTTCTGCAAGGCCAATCTGGTGCCCGTCGGGCTAGACAACCTGCCGCACGTCGAGATCACCCGCGTGATCGCCCGGCGGTTTGACGAGCGCTATGGACGCGCCGACCCCGACCGCCCGGTGTTCACCGAGCCGGACGCGCTGGTCGCCGAGTCGGGCACCATATTGGGGACGGACGGCGGCAAGATGAGCAAGACGAAGGGCAACACGATCGAGCTTGGTATGACGGCGGACGAGACGGCCAAGCTGATCAAGAAGGCGGTGACGGATGCCGACCGTCACATCACCTATGATCCGGCGAATCGTCCCGGCGTCTCCAATTTGCTGCTGTTGGCGGGGCTATGTTCCGGCCGGGCGCCGCAAGATATCGCAGAAGAAATTGGCGACGGTGGGGGCGGCGCTCTCAAGCGAGTGGCGACTGAGGCGATAAACGAGAAATTCGCACCAGTGCGGGCCAGGCGTCAGGAATTGCTGGCCGCGCCTGACCATCTGCGCGCCGTGCTGGCGGACGGCAACCGCCGGGCCAACGAGATGGGCGAGCGCACGTTGCAAGAGGTGCGCCAAGCGATGCAGATGGCCTACTAGGGGGTGCCGTGAAGTATTACTGCCTCGGCATCAAGGGCGCTGGCATGAGTGCCTTGGCCGCGATATTGCACGACCTGGGAAACACCGTCGTCGGTTACGACGATGCGGTGGGGCACAAGTTCACGCAAGTTGGGTTGGACGCGCGGGGGATCGTCGTCCACACCAGCCAAGATCACGAGTTGGACGACGATATGATCGTCACCCACTCGGTGGCGTTGCACGACGACCACCCGGAGGTCGTCCGGGCGCGCGCCGCAGGTCTGGTGTCGCAGGATTATAACCAGGTGATGGGAGCGTTGACGAAGCAATTCCGCACCATCGCGGTCAGCGGCGCCCACGGCAAGACGACGACCACATCGCTGATCGCTCACATCATCGATCAGGTGTGCGGTTGTAATTACTTCATCGGCGATGGCACCGGCCATGCCGCACCCGGCAACGAGATATTCGTGGTGGAGGCGGATGAATACAACAAGCATTTCTTGGCCTACCAGCCGGAGTGCGCCGTCATCACCAATATCGAGGTCGACCACGTCGAGTGCTATCGGGATCTGGACGAGCTAATCGGATGCTTCGAGCAATTCGCTGACAAAGCCCAATTCGTGGTGGCATGTGGCGACGACGAGAACGTCCGGCGCATGAAGCTTTGTGCCGAAGTCCAATACTACGGGTTTGGCGACAGCAACCGGGTCGTCGGCAAGAATGTGGTGACGGGCGATGGCGGCAGTGAATTCGATTGCTATATCGACGGTGATTTGTATGGGCATTTCCATTTGCCCGTGGCCGGTTATCACATGGTGTTGGACGCACTGGCGGCAATCGCAGCGTGCCGTCATTTTGGGATTTCGCAGTCAGATATCGCCGAGCACATGGCGACATATCAAACCGCCAAACGGCGTTTCAAGGAGCATTTCTTCGGCGATGTGGTGGTGATCGACGATTACGCCCACCATCCCACGGAATTGCGGGTGACGCTGAAAACCGCCCGTCTGAAATACCCGGACAAGCCGCTGGTGGCCGTTTTCCTGCCGAACACATATTCACGGACGCAGGCGTTGATCGCCGATTTCGCCGCCGCGCTGAAACTGGCTGACAAAGCCTATGTGATGGATATTCACTGCGACCGCGAAAGTGCTGAGGATTTTCCCGGGGTCACGTCCGACGCGCTGATTGATCTGGTGCCCGGTGCCGAGAAGATCAGCGTCGGCACCGTCACCAAGCTGCTGGAGCACCAGGGCAGCGTGATCTGTTTCATGAGCTGCGCCGATATCTACACGATCGAGGACAAATTCGAGTCGCTGCTCAAGGAGCGGTGAATGGTCTGGCGAGTGAAGGTTAAGCGCCGGATAGCCCAAGGTGCCAATATCGTGATTTTCGCCGCCCCGGTGCTGGTGTTGCTGGCATCGTTTTTTCATGGTTGGCTTCTCAGGCCGGCCGATACTGTCTCGGGAATGTTGGGGTTGACGGCCGCCCACCACGCACTGCAACGCATAGTGGCAGTCTTGTTGCTGTTCGCAGCGTGGAACCTGCACCGCTGGAAGCGGGCGGCCTGGGGGTTATGCGTGATATTGCTCGCGATCAGCCTCTCGATCTCGCTGATATTGCCAACGCATTATCTGGGACTGGCTGGTTTCGTTGTCGAGGCATTTGTGCTGGGGGCGCTGATATTCGCCCGTGATCTTTACGTCAGGCCATCAGAGCGCGCCACGGTCAGGCGAGCCGCATTATTGGCTGGCGGCATCTTGGTGATCGTGGTGCTCAACGTGGTGATCACCGACCTGATACTTGGGTTGCGCAGCAACTCGATCGGACAGAAATCATGGGTGTCGGATTTGGCCACGCGGGTGGGAAACGCCATCATCGGCAACGGGTTCACCGGGTCGGTGACACACCAAAGGCTCTACGACAATTTCGTGTTCATGGCCTTCTGGGTGACCGTCGCCTGCTGTCTGTTCCTGGTGTTGCGGTCGGCCACGGTTGGTCGTCTGATCACCAAGGAAGAAAAGCAGCGGGCGCGGGACTTGGTGCTGCGATTCGGCCAGAATCCGATCGCCTGTCTGGTGCTTGAGGACGACAAACAGTTGTTTTTCGCTCAAGAGGTAGAGGGCGTCGTGGCCTATGGCATGGTTGGTGACGCCGTTATCGTCAGTGGCGATCCGGTCTGTCGCCCGGAAGACTTCACCCAATTACTAGCTGAGTTCAAGAGTTTTTGCCAGTCGATGGCCGTTGCCTGCATGTTTCTTTGCACCACCGATGAATTTCTGGACGTCTACAAGCAGCTGGGGTATGGCGTCACCAAGTGCGGTGAAGAGGCGATGTTCGATCTGACGGAGTATTCGACTGCCGGGGGATCGGCGATGAAGCTGCGCCAAAAGGTGCACCGGGCTCAAAAGGCGGGTGTGACGGTGGCCGAATACAAGCCACTGCAACGCCGTGACCGCGAGATCGAGGCGGCGATGGGGCATATCACCAACCAGTGGCTGGCCAGCAAGAAATCCGCGATGCTCGGGTTCACCGTTGGTGGCAATGGGTTGGACGATCCGGGGGAGCGGCGATACTTCATCGCCCGCGATGACGGTGGTGCGATATGTGGCTACAACGTGCTGCTACCATTCCTGACGTCGTCCGGCGAGCGAGGTTATTTGGTGGACGTCACCAGGAGATTGCCGTCCGCCCCCACTGGGGTGACGGAGCTTCTGGTGGTCGAGGGATTCCGGCTGTTGGCGGCTGACGGCGTCAAGTATTGTTCGTTGGGGCTGGCGACACTTGCCCATGTCAAAGAGGATCCGGGTGGAGACACGTCCGATGCGCGGTTGCTCGATTTGTTCTACAATCGAATGAACCGGTTCTACGGATTCCGCGATCTGTACTTGGCCAAGAAGAAGTATGTGCCCACGCAGTGGTGCCCGCGCTATTTCGTCCACACCGGCCGGCGCCTGAGCCCGCAATTGGTGTATTCGGCCATCGCCATCCAGAATCCGCGTGGGCTCACCGGTTTCCTGACTGACTTGTGGCCCTGGGAGCGGAAAGATACTGTCGAGGTTGGCTCCGCAAGCCCGTCAGGCTTGCCAATCCTCGATGGATAGATCTGGAATGCGTCCGAACTCGCGGGTGTTATATGTCACCAACGTGAAACCTCGTGATCTGGCGTGACCAGCGATGAGCACGTCGTAGGGTCCGATAGGTGTCCCGACACGTGAGAGTTGGTGACGTATGTCGCCAGCGTGGCGCGCTGCATCAAGGTCGAATGGAACAACCTGAAACAACGACAGCAGCGACAGTAGAGTCATCCTTGAAGCGGAGGGATTAGCTGAATGTTCCACTCCGTATTCAAGCTCTGCTACAGCGATAGTTGACACTGCCATTTGATTCTCGGTTTGATCAACGCGAGACACTGGTACAGAGTTGCGACCGCGCATCCATTCGATTAGCTGGTTCGAATCAATCATGTAGTGGATCGTCATCAAGCACCGACCGTGGTATCGAAGGCATCCCAGTCGCGGTTTTCGTATCCACCCTGCTCGCGGGTGGACATAAAATCTGGGTCGAAGTAATGAGGTTGGGCTAGCCATTCGCCGAAGGTGGTTGGGATGGGTGTGAGCACTCGCGTGTCCCCGATCACTTCGACGCGTACCTTGGAGACGCTGTCGGGGAAAGCCGCAGCCTTGGGCAGACGGACAGATTGACTACGGTTGTTCAAGAAAATCGTTGCAGTAGGCATGGCATCCTCACTAGTGGCATATATGCACAGTATATACTACTAGTGTGCTACATGGGTCAGGTTAACTGGTAACTGAGCATCGAGCAAACCAGCTGACCTCAAGCGGGCTCGGGGATCGATCTTGAGAAGAACCTCGTTGCGTGGGCACGTAACCGACCGTCACCAAGCAAAACAGGGCAAAACTGGTTGAGGATGACCGGGAGTGTATGTCTATTGTCATGGAGGAGGTGAGTCCGGAGGGCTATTACACAACTTCGGTAGAAAGACCGCGGTTATCCAGCACGAACGGTAGGTTGCTGTTGATGACGGCTCGAAGCAACAGGCAAACGTACGCTTACGAACCAACCGGGAGCGTTTGGCGGGGTTATCCATGTCATGGCCACGGTGATTGCGGTGGTTTAGGCTGTTGACGTGGAGGTGCCCCCGCGATGGGTGAACATCCGGGGGCTTGGACGTCGCTGGATTGGAGCGTTGTCATGGCCGAGTCTATCCGCCCGGTGGCCGGGGTTGATTATCCGTCGCGGCTCGCTCAGCTGCGTGCCTGGTTTCCCACGGACGCGGACTGTCTGGATTATCTGGATTGGTTGCGCTGGTCCGCTGGGTTCGTGTGCCCCCGCTGTGGTGGTGTCGATGGACGCCGCACCGATGTCGGGACGCGCCGTTGCCATGATTGTCATCGGCGTGTGTCGGTGACGGCTGGGACGATCTTTCAGGACACGCGCACCCCGTTGACGGTTTGGTTCGAGGCGGTGTGGCTGATGACGGTGCCGAAGAATGGTGTGTCCGCGTTGAGCCTGTCGCGGGTGTTGCCGATCGGGTCGTATCAGACGGCCTGGACGATGCTCGCCAAACTGTGCTCGGCGATGTCGAGCGTTGACAAGGCCAAACTGTCGGGTGTGGTAGAGGTTGACGAGTGGTTCCACGGCGGTGTCGCCAAGGGTGGCACCGCGCTAACGGGTAAGCATCTGGTTGTCGCGGTGGTTGAGCATGCGCCGCGTGGCCGCGGCTACGGTCGGGTGCGGCTCGGTATCGTGCCGGCCAGGTCAGCGTGGCAGTTACGCAAGTTCATCCGCGCGAGTGTCGAGCCTGGCACGCTGGTCATCACTGACGGGCTGGCCGCCTACGAGCGAGCGCTGGCCGGGTATCGGCATGAGGCCCACAACGAGTCAGCCCCGAACGCTTTGGAACCGTCCGCGGCACTGCCAGGCGTTCACCGCGTGTTCTCGCTGGCCGAGCGGTGGCTGCTGGGCACCCACCAAGGTGGTGTGAAAGAGGAACACCTTCAGGAATACCTCGACGAGTTCACGTTCCGCTTTAACCGTCGCCACACCCAAAACAGAGGCATGGTGTTCTACAGGCTGCTGCAACACGCCGTGAACGCCACGCCGGTCACGTACCAAGATCTTGTGCGCGTCGGAGACCCGAAACCTGTCGCCCCGCCACCGCCGGGAAGCCGCACCCTGCCAGGCACACTTGAAACCGAACACGCCAACCGACCATGGCGACATATCAACCAATCATACTAACGCCAAAACCGTGGCCGTGACATGGATAACCCTTTGTGTTTGGTGCTCTGATGTGAGCGTGCTACCATGAAGCTAGGAGTCTGATCAGAGATCTTTTGGCATTCGATGTCAGGTTGATCTCTTGGCGTTGAAGCCCGTCTCTCTCTCTCTCTCTCCTTTCTAGTACAACTATGCGGTTTCGCCGCGTGAAAGGAGAACATAAAATGAACAGAAGAAAGCGCAATGTGATCATCGGGGTATGTGTCAGTGTATGTCTGATAGCCTCAGCGGCCGGTGCATGGGAGATCACTGCTGCCCATGGCCGCCATGTCTCGGGTGATTTATCGTCTAGCCGGAATTCGGTTGGTGAGAGTCCCATAGACGATTTCGCAGCCACTGTCGGTGTCGAGTTCCTCAATAATCAAGAGATACTAGACAGCTTTGGTGATTGGATCGTCAGCCAGCCTGGCGCGGATAAGTCTGGTTACATAGATCAGATCAACGACTCGAACACACTTTCTGTACGGCTTCTGTGGTACAAGACCGATCCACTGCTGGATCAAACTCTTGAGCATGCGGCAAAGCTTGGGATAAAAACTACCGTTGAGCATCGAAGCATGTCGCGTCAACAGATCCAACGCGTTCAACAAACGATTTGGACCAATGCAAGCAAGTACCTGAAAGAAGGTTTTGCGGTCAAATCCATTGATGGAATTGGAGTATTGGACGACGGACTAGATGTCATGGGAACATACGTCGGTAGTCTGGCGGCAGCTACTGGTAAGGCTGTGACTCCAGCCCAGCAAAGAGCGAGACAGTCATTGCAAACGTCGATAGACGAAACGGTAAATGTAAATATCGCCCTCGTGGAGGAAGATATTGTCGATACCGGTACGAGACTAAAAGACACCTCTCCATTTTCGGCAGGGGGTCTATTCGCATTTAAAACGCCAGTCGACACCGGTCGTTGTTCAACTGGATTTTCAGTGAATTACAAGGGTGTGAAGTATGCCACCACTGCTCAACACTGTGCCGGCGGATCATCATATACAGCGGCAGACTCTAGCACATCGTATGGTTCGATTTATAAAGATTTCACTATCGGAGGTTTTGCACTGTTCACTTCCAGTGGGAAGGGAATGATGTACGATGGTGCATGGAACAATACTGCTGGTTACGCAAAACCGGTCAAAGGCTCAGTAACTGTACACCTAAACGACCTTGTTTGCACAAGTGGTGGTAATTCCGGTGTTCATTGTGATGTTAAGGTTGATAAAACGAATATTTCATACAAAGACTCAACAGGAAAGCCGGCTTTCATCACATATCAGGCTGTGCAAACTGGCGGTAAAATTGCTGGTGCTCAAGGCGACTCAGGTGGACCAGTACTTACTGTTTTAGCTAATGGTTATGTAGGAGCCGCAGGCATGATGCAAGCCATGGGGAATGCGTTACCAACAGCTTCATGCGGTTCGATGCGTTTTCCTGGTAGCTGCAGTAAAACGATCCTCTTCACACCGATTGGCTCTTTTTCTGATAACTTAGTTGATATAGTCAAGGGCTAGAACAGGACTGTGCGTAGTATGACAATAAGTATGGAGACAAATCATGGCACCAATTAGATCATATACCACAGGTATGACTAATAAGGAGATGTGTCGAATATGATACATTCGTATACTGTCTTTTCACGTGTGCCCAAAGTTATGGTTGCGTTTGTTCTTCTGGTCACTTTGACTATGTCATGCTCGGCACAACCTCCCCGCCATTCAACGACCACGATAACAGGTTGCTGGCTGCAAGCCGCTGGCAAACCTGCCTGTGGTGATCTGATAAGTACATACGGTAAACCACAAAACGGTACAGTGATGAGCTTGGCAGGGAGGCTAAAGATTTTCTCATTCGGAGAATTCGATCATGACCAACTGTATATTTACTCGCAGCAGCAGGGCTGCAACACAACGACTATACCAGTATGGGTTAGTGGCAATGTATGGACGCCGGATGTGAAAAACATAGTGATTTCACTAGTCGGCTGTGGGAACTACAACAAGATCCTTGACGATGGTTGGTTCATGGATATCCTAAAACACAAGTTCCAAGTTAGTTTTCCTAATAACCAGACAGTGTGTTTCCAAGCATCGGATGCCTATATAGTGTTCGATTGGACGTGAGCCGAGGCAAATGCGAAACGTGTAATAGTGACCTAATCAAGCAATTGGGGGTTTCTCTTTTATTCGGTAAAGATAAACGAGAAACCCCCAATTTTGCACGAACTGCATAGCTCTATCCCATGAACAAGTCATCTATCGTCACGACATTCTGGAAGACGATCGCGTGGGCTCCCGATTGCAGACTATAGGTCCGGCGAAGTCAGGAAGCCCGTCAAGCGTGCCAATCCTCGATGGATAGATCTGGAATGCGCCTGGTTCGAATCAATCATGTAGCGGATCGTCATCAGATACCGACCGTGGTATCGAAGGCGTCCCAGTCGCGGTAGCAACCGTCACCAAGTAAAACAGGGTACAAGGTCACTAACTGGATGAACTATTGTAGGTACTGTAGGTGATGAAAGGTGTTTGCGATGGCACCACTTCCGAGTTTTTGTCCACGCGCGCTAAGTGCTCTGGTGGCGTTGGGTCTCCTGGTCACTGTGACTACTGGTTGCTCAGCGCAACCGCCGCAGCTGTCGACGACCACTATTGCCGGTTGTTGGCTGCAAGCTGCCGGCAAACCTGCCTGTGGTGATCTGATAAGCAGGTATGGTAAGCCACCAGGCGAAGCGGAAGTGAATCTTCCAGGGACGGTGCGGATTTTCTCGTATGGGGAAGTCGATAATGGTCGACTGATTATTCATTCCACGTTTAATGGCTGCTACCCTACGACAATTCCAGTTTGGATCCGAGGTAACACATGGGCACCGGACGCAGACAACTCTGTTCTTATCGCAGTTCAATGCGTTATGCAAAGCCCAGGCTACGACACTTACACTGACCAAGGCTGGATCACAGACTTTTTCGCGCACAAGTTCCAGGTCAGTTTTCCAGATGAACAGTCAGTGCGTTTTCAATCGTCTAAAGCCTATATTGTGTTCAACTGGGACTGAGTCCTTCACGAGATCGGGGTTTTCGTCCATCCAAGTCGATCCAGATGGACGAAAACCCCGATCTCGGCATTTTCGTGACGGTTGTTGCGGATCTATCCCATGAAAAGGTCATCCATCGTCACGACATTCTGGAAGACGCTCGCGTGGGCTCCAGGCAGCAGTCCGTACGTGGTCACCAGAGTCAGATGAATCGCGTGTCGGGTGTGCGTCTCGGCTTCGAAGATGGCCATCTTGTCGCGTAGCGACCGCTCGGTACGGGCGTCCACCGCGAAGCTGCCAGACCAATACTTCATCTCGCAGAGGTTTGTCACGTTGTCGCGGCGATCAATCACCAGATCGACTTGAGCTCCGGGTACTCCCCGGCTGCGCCAACTGGAGACGTCATGAAGTACTCCTGAGATACCGAGCGCTTGACAGATTTGCGACAAATGGGCCAGGCAGACTTGCTCGAAAGCAATCCCTGACCAGGCTCTATGCTGGGCGCTGTCGAGGAAGCTAGCCCACATGGCGCCCGACGTCCGTCCCTCCATAAACGTCAAGAAAAAGGCGGTGAACTCGTCACATAGCTGCCACAGTGCACCTCTTTTAGTCGCTCCGTAGGGCCGATAGCACCGGATGAAATCCGATTCTTCAAGCTCACGGAGCACTTGCGTCAAGTAACCACCGTCAGGAAAACCAACCTTTGCCGCAATCTCATCACGAGTGAGTCCAGCCTTCTTTGCTGCCAGGACGCGGACAACAGCAATGTGCCGGGACGGGCTGGTGAACAGCGCTTCAAACAGGCGGTCGAACTCGCCCGCCAATCGGGCGTCGTCCTCGAAACATACCGCGTCCACGTTCTGAGCCAAAGAACGCCCGCGCTGCAGCAGGTTCAGATAGTACGGGATTCCGCCGAATATCATGTAGGCTTCGACGATGTCATGCAGGCTCCAGACTATGTCCTTGGATTCCAGATAGGCGCGGCACTCGGCTAAGGTGAATGGACGCAGGCGAATCTGCTGTGTCACCCGGTTGTGCAAGCCACCAGAACTGCGGAAAACCTTCTTGGTGATCCAAGACGTGGCCGACCCGCAGGCGATCAAAGTTAGTTCCTTAACACCAGATGCCCAGCCGTTCCAAAAGTGTTCGAAGGCAGGCAGAAAGTCCGACTTGTGGTTGTCCATCCATGACAGCTCGTCAAGGAAGACGATGAGCGGACCACCGTCACGGCGAGTTTCCAAGAATGCCTGGAGTTGGGCGAACGCGGCAAACCAGTCACGCACGGGCTCCGTGAGCGTGTGCCCGTGCTCAGTCAACGCCCGTTCGAACTGCGCCAGCTGGACCTTGGCCGACACGTTGGCAATACCTGTGTAGGAGAAGGCGAACTGCCCCGCAAAAGTCTCGCGCACCAAGTACGTCTTGCCAACCCGACGACGCCCGTAAACGACTACGAACTCAGCCTCGTTGTTGGCGACGATCTCGCGTAACCGCTGCTGCTCTGCGACCCGACCTATCATGGCTCTATCATAGCACCGGATTGGACGCGGAATGTGCCTCTCAAACAGGCGATTCCGCGCGGAATAATGCCACTGTAAGTGAAGAGTCCGATTATTCGACGCGGAATGTGCCCCTGAAACGGGCGATTCCGCGCGGAATTATTTGGCCGCACACCCCCTGACGACGCTTGCGGACGTCCGTCACCTCCTCGCCTTGACAGTGACCCTCCTCAGGACTACATTGGTTAGTGACCCAGGTCGTTAACCAATTAACATACTGACCAAACAGGAGGTGAGATGAACGAGTCGCAACCGGTCTTCGTGCAGATCATGGAGACCATCGAGGCCGAGATCATGACCGGCGTCTATCAAACCGACGATCTGATCATCTCGACCAACCAAATAGCCAAGCTCTACGGCGTCAACCCCACGACGGCGGTCAAGGCCGTCGCCAAGCTGACGGATGCGGGAGTGCTCTACAAGAAACGGGGGATCGGCATGTGCGTCGCCCCCGGGGCGAGAGAGCAGATCGCCAAACGCCGCCGTGCAGTCTTTCTGGACCAGACGATTCCGGCGATCGTCGAAGAGGCCACCACGCTTGGCATGTCGTTGGACGAACTTGTCGACGTCATCAAATCGAAAGAAAGCAGAACAACCAATGATTGAACTAAGAGAGGCGACGAAGCGCTTCGGCCAGGTGATGGCCGTCGACCGCTTCACCCTGAAATTGCCGGACAACGGCATTTACTGCCTGCTGGGACGCAACGGGGCTGGCAAGACGACGCTGATGCGCCTGATTGCCGGACGCATCGGGCTGACCAGCGGCACCATAGAGGTGGACGGCGCCAAGGTGTCGCCGGGGCGCATGCCGGAGACCGTCACCTACATCGACACCGGTGCGGCCGAATTCAACATGCGGGTGGGCCAATTGATCGACGCGGCCGCCGAACTCCAGTCCGATTTCGACCGGGAATTCGCCCGCGAGATGGCTGAGCGGTTCGAGCTGAATCTGAGCAAGAAGTACCGCCAATTGTCGTTCGGCATGAAGACAATGCTGACGACCATCATCACGGCGTCAAGCAATTCAAGCGTGATACTGTTCGACGAGCCCACGCTGGGCTTCGACCCCGTGATGCGCGACCAATTCAACACGCTGCTGCTGAAGAGCTACGAGGCCCATCCGCGGCTGATCATCGTTTCGACGCACATGATCGAGGAGATCGCCAAGGTGACCCAGCGTCTGATCATCATCGATCGCGGAAGCCTTCTGCTGGAGGCCGGCATCGACGATATCGACGAGAGGGCCTACACGCTGTCTGGTTCCGTCGAGGCCGTCCAGCCGGTGCTGCGCGATCTCAATTGCATCGGCCAAACAGTCATGGGCGCGGTGATGGCGGCCCACATTTTCGGCGACCGGATCAGCCCGCCGCCGGGAGTGAGCGTCAGCAACCTGAGCCTGCAAGATTTCTTCATCGATATGGTAGGAGGCAACCACCATGAATAAAACCGCACTCGCCGTCGCCAAGCTCCAACTGAAAAACATCAAAGTGGCGTATTTGGTGGCCGGTATTTGCGCCACCGCCGTAATCATCCAGTTGATCGTTGCCGCAATTCTGTTGAAGTACGGAATCGATATGATCGGTGAAGATAACTCGAATATCAGTATCGCCTGGTATTGCTGGCTGCTCGTCCTAATCGCGGCGATCGTGATCCCCTCGGGAAATTTCACCCGCATAATCAATCTGGGCGCCACGCGGCGGGACTATTTCTGGGGCACTCTGCTGGCCTACACCGGATTGACCGGCCTGGCCTCGCTGGTGGTCATTTTGATGACGTACCTCATCGACCGGCCGCTGAACAATTGGGGCGCCTTCGGGGTGTTCTGGACGGCTCCTGATATCTTCGGGTGGAGCGCCCACGGAGCCGTCGTGGCCTTCTTCCAGCAATGGGCTTTCCTGATGCTGTTCGCCGCCTTCGTCCACACCCTGGTGGCGGCGCAAGACAAGTGGTACGGCTGGGTGGCCGACGTGACGATTATCGCGATCATAAGCGTATTCACGCCGATCACACCGCTTCGTCACGCCGAGGCCTGGTTCTTCAACCTGATCCTGTTCCACCACAATGCGCTGCTCCAGATAGTGGCCTGCCTCGTGCTGGCAGCTCTCGTCTACGCCATCAGCCGGCCCATCTTGGCCCGGCGGGCCGTCTAGATGCCGAGTGGTAGTATGGCGAGATGATCAACCGGAAAGTCCTGATGAGTAGCGCGGAGTACTTGACTGACGACGCGAAAATCAACCCCTATTATGTCGAGGGCGGGGCGCCGATTGATATCACCAAAGCGATACTCGAACACCAGGCAGTCGGACAGGCTTTCCGCGATGCCTGTATAGACGTCGTCCAAGTGTCCGCACCGTCGGATTGCCAGGACGGCGTCTATACCGCGAATTGGGCTCTGTGCCGCGGTGATGATTGTGTCATCGGCCGTCTGCCCGCGGCACGGCAGCCCGAGGAGCCCTATGCCGAAAGAATCCTCTCGGACCTGGGCAAGCACGTCACTCATGTGCCGGACGGGCTCAGGTTCAGCGGCCAGGGCGATGCCCTGCCGTGCGGCGGATACCTGCTGGCAGGCAGCGGCTATCGCAGCGACGCTGAGGCCCAGCGTTTCGCGGCGGACGTGCTGGGCTTCGAGCTTGTGCAACTCCACACTGTTCCTTTACTCGATGATTCGGGCCAGCCCGTGGTGAACACCGCCACCGGCTGGCCCGACAGCCACTACTACGACATCGACTTAGCCATCGCGGTGATCAGGGAAGACCTGATCGCCTATTGCCCCCAGGCCTTCGACCAGGCGTCACAGGACCAGATCGCGTCACTGCCCGTCCAAAAAATCGAAGTCACAAAGGACGAGGCCGTCCAAGGGTTGGCATGCAACCTCGTGAGCACCGGTGAGACTGTGATCATGTCGCGTCACGCGCCCCAATTGCAAGCGGCACTCGAACATGCTGGATTGACGGTCGTCACCCCCGTCATAGCTGAACTGTCCAAAGGCGGAGGATTCATCCGCTGCATATCGCTGACACTCGACTAAGCTGATGATGTGAGTCGTTTCGCCGAGGTCAACCACGAAGCCGCCCCAGATCTGTACCGTCGTGCCGCGCCGTGGCTGCACAGACTGCTGACCGGTGCGGCCAAGCGCGATTGGGACGGTTTCCCGTCGCTGCCCCAGACCGGGCCGGCCATCGTCGTCGCCAATCACCTCAGCAGCTTCGACGCGGTGCTGGTGGCCGATTACATTTTGTACCACGGGCGGTTCCCCTATTTTCTGGCCAAGGCGTCGCTGTGGAACGTCCCGTTACTCGGACGATTTCTGCGGGGTATCGGCCAGATTCCCGTGGTGCGGGGCACCCACAAAGCGTCCGAGGCTCTCGTCGAGGCTAGTCACAAGCTGGACGAGGGCAAAGTGGTGTTCATCTTCCCAGAGGGCACGACGTCACGCGACCCGCAGATGTGGCCTTTCGCCGTCAAGACAGGCGCCGCCCGGCTGGCCATCGAGACCGGGATGCCGATCATTCCCGTCGGGCATTGGGGATCGTCGACGATCTGCCCGGACAACGAGGGACCGCAGCGCGTCCCCCATCCGTGGCCCAGGCCATGGGTGCGTTTCCGTTCCGGCGAACCGATCGATCTGAGCGCGTTCGGCCACGATCCAGACGATCGCGAGGCCGTCCGGGGGGCCTGCGCCGCGATCATCGAGGCCATCGTGCCGCTGGTCGAACAAGCTCGTGGCGACGTCGCCCCGGCCGAACGCTGGAACCCCAAGACGAAGAGCTACGTGCCGCCAGCCGAGGCTATCTGGTGAAGTAAAGTGGACCTGTGGCACAACAAAATGAGCACCTGACCAGCGTCGTCCTCTTCTTCGGCGGCCAATCGAGCGAGCACGAGATCTCTTGTTTGACGGCGGTGGGGGTGCTGGGTGCGCTGGACACCGATCGTTTCGACGTGTGCGGCATCGGCATCGCGAAGAGCGGGCGCTGGGTGCGCTACAGCGCCGCGGAAATCGCCGTCCTCCAAGTCGGGCCGGACGGAAGGCTGCCGGAGGTGGACGCCGCCAAGGCGCCCGCGGTGTTGCTGCGCGACGGCGACCAGGTGGCACTGGCCACCAACCTGGACGATCACCTGACCGACAAGGTCGCGGTGGACGTCGCCATCCCTTTGTTGCATGGTCCCTTCGGCGAGGACGGCACGCTGCAGGGTTACCTCGAGATGATCGGGCTGCGATACGTCGGCGCCGGGGTGGCTGCCAGCGCGCTGGGCATGGACAAGCAGTTGTCAAAGATGGCCTTCGAGTCCGCCGGCCTGCAGGTGGCGCCGTACCTGACCTTCGCTCGTCCGGGCTGGACGGTGGCGGAGGCGTTGGCGGCTGTCGCAGCGTCGGAACTGCTGTACCCGCTGTATGTCAAGCCGGCCCGCGGCGGATCGTCCGTCGGCATCTCGCGGGTTGAGGACGCCACCGGATTGGCGGCGGCGCTGGACGAGGCCAGACGCTTCGATCACAAAGCCATCGTCGAACAGGCCGTCGTGGGCGCGCGTGAGATCGAGTGCTCTGTGCTAGGCGCGTCGCCGGATGGGGACGGCTCCACCAGGGCCAGCCAGCCCGGCGAGATAGTCGTGCACGTCAAGGACGGCTTCTACGACTACGAGGCCAAGTACTTGGCATTGGGCGAGGCGGACGTCGTCGTCCCGGCCGACTTGCCGGCGGACGTGGCGCAGCGAGTCCGCGAGACGGCGATACGGGCGTTCGACGCCCTCGGGGGAGAGGGGCTGTCGCGCGTCGATTCGTTCGTCTTCGCCGACGGTCGGATCGTTGTGAACGAGATAAACACGATGCCGGGATTCACCCCGATCTCGGCGTACCCGATGATGTGGCAGGCCGACGGCTTGAGCTATCCAGATCTCTTGTCAGATCTGATCGGCCAGGCATTGACCCGCCCGATATGGAGGCGTTGACATGGCGACGATTCGCAGCGTGGGCGAGTTCGGCCTTATCCAAAGGGTCACCAGCGCTCTGGTGATGCCGCCTATGGTGTCGGTGGGTCCCGGCGATGACGCGGCTTGCTTGCTGGTGGACGGCTCGTGCGTCGTCAGCACCGACATGTACGTCGACGGCGTGCACTTCCGGCGTGACTGGTGCAGCGCGGAAGACATCGGCCACAAGGTGGTGGCCGCTGCCACTGCCGACATCGAGGCCATGGGGGCCAACCAGCTCGCGGTGCTGGTGGCGCTGGGCCTGCCCCGCGACACCGACGAGGAGTGGGTGCGCGACTTCAATGTCGGCCTGCAGGAAGAATGCGACAGCGCCGGCACCACGCTGGTCGGCGGTGACATGTCAAACTCAACGGTCATCACCATCACGGTCACGGTCATCGGCGAGACCGGGGCGGTCGAGCCGGTTCTACGCGACGGCGCCCTGCCGGGACAGGTGGTTGCCATGGTGGGACGGCTCGGCTGGTCCTCCGCCGGGTTGGCTGCGCTGGGCAGGGGATTCCGCTCGCCCAAGGCGGTGGTCGACGCCTATCGCCGTCCCCAAGTGCCGTACGGGGCCGGACGGATGGCGGCGCTGGCCGGAGCCACGGCGATGATCGACGTGTCTGACGGATTGCTGGCCGATCTGGGCCACATCGCGGAGCGGTCCGGCGTCCTGATCGACGTCGACGCGTCGAGCCTGTCCGTCGCCCAGCCCGTGGTAGATGTCGGCAACGCGTTGGTTCTCGATCCGCTGATGTTCGTGCTGACGGGCGGTGAGGACCATGCCATGGTTGCCACCTTCGAGGAGGACGACGTGCCGGCCCATTGGGATGTCATCGGGCACGTGCTGACGCCGATCACCGCTCCGCCGGGCACCGTGCTTGTGGACGGCCAGGAGTGGATCGGTCCCACAGCCGGGTGGAATCACTTCTGATTCGCCCACTCAGGATGCCGGGTTGTCCTCTGTGAGGATGGGAGATGTGGCGGAACGCCGGTTTGGGCTGGCGCCACCGCAGACCGCCGCTTGGGCCGAATGCCCACCCAGACCATCGGTCGAGGAGGTGCCTGGGAGCCCCCGGGCCGGCTGGAGCCACATCGCGGATAGAACATCTTCATGTGAACCAGGATCTTCAATCTGCCCCACATCATCTGCAGCAGGCACCATCGTTTGGTAACATAGGCGCATGGCATCCCGCGTGTCTTCCCCGACGCGGTCGCGAAAAAACGCGTCCACGCGATCGGCCCCACCCAAACGCAACCTGTTGGTGCGCATGTTCAGCGGGCTGGCTAGCCTGGTGGGACGAGGGGTGCGGGCCATCGGACACAGCGCCAAGGATATCGACCCGGCCGTGCGCCGGGATGGCGCCGGCTTGTTCCTGGTAGTGGTGGCCGTGTTGGTGGCGGTCCAGTACTGGTTCGGCATACAGGGTCCCATCGGCACAGCCGTCGTGTACGGCTTCGGCACCATGTTCGGCGCCCTCAACTACGTTCTGCCCATTCTTCTGATCGTCATGGCTGTGCGCACGATGCGCGACCCCGTCGCCAATGGACCTATCGGGCGCCAGATAATCGGCTGGCTGCTCGGTTTCCTCGGCGTCCTGGGCCTGATCAATCTGGCGGCAGGCTTGCCCACCCCGGCAGACGGTCCGGCCATGCGGGCCGCCGGCGGCATCTTGGGCTACATCAGTTCGTCGTTGTTGCGCCAGCTCATGCCCGCATGGCTCACCGCCTTTGTGCTTGTGGTGCTCACGTTCTTCGGGCTGCTGGTAATCATCGGGCGTCCGGTGCGGCAGGTGGCACGCGACATCGTGCGCGCCGCGCGCGACTTCGGCACCTGGCTGGGGGCGCACGCTCCGAAGCCTCAAATCGAGACGGACCCGCCTGATGAGCCGTCGCCGATCGCTTCTGACGGGGACGAGTCCATGTTGACCACACATGCCATCATCGATCCGTTGCTGCCGTCCCCATTCCAGCCGTCCTCCCTGCCGTCCTCGCCAGTGGACCCCCCGTCGTCCCCAACCCCTACCCAGACGCCGTCCCAACCTGCCCCGACGCGCCGTCCGCCCCAGTCGTACCACCTACCCGGCCTCAACCTGCTGAAAGCTGGGACGGTGCCGAAGGCGCGCTCCGAAGCGTCCGACGCGGTGGTCAAGCGGTTGTCCGACGTGCTGGCCGAATTCGAGATCGACGCGAGGGTGACGGGCTACACGCGCGGCCCAACGGTGACCAGGTACGAGGTGGAGCTAGGCACCGGCGTCAAGGTCGAAAAGGTGACGGCGCTGAGCCGCAACATCGCCTATGCGGTGGCCTCTCCTGACGTCCTGATCCTCACCCCGATCCCCGGCAAGAGCGCCATCGGCATCGAGATCCCCAACAGTGACAAGGAGATCGTCAGCCTGGGCGACGTCCTGCGCTCGCAGCGGGCGCGCAACGACCACCATCCGCTGTCCATCGGGCTGGGCAAGGACGTCGAGGGCGGTTACGTGGTCGCCAACATCGCCAAAATGCCGCACCTGCTGGTGGCCGGGGCCACTGGATCGGGCAAGTCTAGCTTTATCAACTCGATGCTGACGTCGATACTGATGCGCACCACACCGGCCCAGGTGCGCATGATGCTGATCGACCCCAAGCGCGTCGAGCTGAACCGGTACGAAGGCATCCCGCACTTGGTGACGTCGATCGTCACCAATCCCAAGAAGGCGGCCGAGGCGCTGCAGTGGGTCGTGCGGGAGATGGAACTGCGCTACGAGGATCTGGCCGCGTTCGGCTTCCGCCATGTGGACGACTTCAACCGGGCTCTGGTGACGGGGCAGGCGCAGCCGTTGCCCGGCTCGGAGCGCGTGCTGACGCCGTACCCCTATCTGCTGGTGGTCGTCGACGAGTTGTCCGACCTCATGATGGTGGCGCCCCGCGACGTCGAGGAATCAGTGGTGCGCATCACGCAGTTGGGACGCGCGGCCGGAATCCACCTGGTGCTGGCGACGCAGCGCCCGTCGATCGATGTGGTGACGGGTCTGATCAAGGCGAACGTGCCCAGTCGCCTGGCCTTCATGACCTTCTCCATGATCGACTCGCGGGTCATCCTGGACCAGCCGGGGGCCGAGAAACTGGTCGGCGAGGGCGACGGGTTGTTCTTGCCCCAGGGGGCGTCCAAACCCACCCGCGTGCAGGGAGCCTGGGTCACAGAAGCAGAGATCAAGACGGCGGTCGATTTCGTCAAGGCCCAGCAGGCCGCCCAGTACCGGGATGTCACGGCGCCGCCCGCCAGCCAGCAGAAGGCGGCCGACGACATCGGCAACGACCTCGACCTGGTGCTGGAGGCGGCCCGGCTCGTGATCGACACGCAGCTCGGCTCGACATCGATGCTGCAACGCAAGCTGCGGGTAGGTTTTGCCAAGGCAGGTCGTCTCATGGATATCCTGGAGACGCGCGGCGTGGTCGGCCCGTCCGAGGGCAGCAAGGCCCGCGAGGTGCTCAAGCGCCCTGACGATCTGGACGCTGTGCTAGCTGATCTGTCTGGCTCGGATGGCAGCAACTCCCGCAACGGCTTCGCGGGCTAGACGGGCCAGCTCGTCTGAATCCCCTGCCCTGATCAGCGCTGGTTTGACCATCCATGAGCCGCCCACAGCGCACACCGCGGGGATCGACAGATAGTCGGCCAGGTTGTCCATCGAAACACCGCCGGTGGGGACGAAGCGGACGTTTCGGAAAGGCGCAGCGAGGGCCTTGACAGCCTCCGGACCGCCGCTCGTACCGGCGGGGAAGAACTTGACGGTTGTCAGTCCGAGCTCAAGGGCAGACTGGATTTCGGTGGCTGTGACGGCACCGGGAAGAGCTTGGATGCCGTGTTCCGCCGCCCTCTCGACAACCGCCCGGCTGATCCCCGGCGAGACGATGTACTGGGCGCCAGCGGCTACTGCGGTGTCGACCTGATCTACCGTGGTGACGGTGCCGGCTCCCACGAGGATGTCGCCGCGAGCGGCGATGGCCCTGATGGCCTCGGCTGCGGCAGCCGTCCGGAAAGTGATCTCGGCGACGGGCAGTCCGCCGGCCAGCAGTGCGTCTGCCAGTAACTCTGCCTGGGGTACGTCGTCCACCACTACCACCGGCACGATGCCCACTGCGGAAAGACGGAATAGCGCGTCGGTCATGACAACTCCTTGGGTGTTTTGGGGTCGGATGCTATGCGATGCCTGTAAACCAGAGTATCATCAGCGTGCAGCAAACGGTTTAGAGGAGTAGCAACGATGAGCAAACTGACGCTTGAGTCACGAACAGCTTCACCCAGGCGTGGGGGAGCCGCATCATGACGAAGACGCGGACACATCGCGGGGATCGATACGATGCCACCAGGGTGCAGACGCCCTATAACCTCAACGCCTTGTTCCCATACTTGATGAAGGGCCGCAACGACTCCATCGCGTACTACACGATATCGATCGATGCCGAGAGACTCCTGGATTACATCGCGGAACACAAGGGCACCGACGCCGAGATCTCCGTCTTCCAGTCAGTCATGCTGGCGCTTGTGAAGGTGCTGCGGCTACGGCCGACGCTCAACCGGTACATCATCGGGCGGCGTATCTATCAGCGCCGCGACGTGATCATGTCGTTCATCGCCCGAAAGCAACTGGCGGACGACAGCGAAGAGACCAACGTGCTGGTGACCATCAAACCGGATGACGACCGCGCCACCGTGATCAGCAAGCTGAACGGTGAGATCAAGGTGGCCAAATCGGACGCGCAGAAGGATGACGACAAGATCATCGCCATGTTCATGCACCTGCCGCGGGTGTTGTTGCGCCTGGCCGTCAGCATCCTGGAATGGTTCGATTTCTACTTCGACACGCCCGGATTCCTCCGCGGCGTCGATCCGCTGCGCTGCAGCGTCTATCTGGCCAACCTGGGCAGCGTCGGTCTCGGCGCGCCCTTCCACCACCTCTTCGAGTGGGGCACTTGTTCTCTGTTCGTCACCATCGGCAAGATCGCGCCGGCGGTTTGCGTGGGTGACGACGGACAGCCGGCGGTGCGCCGCACCATGCATTTGCGCGTTGCCCTGGACGAACGGATAGCGGACGGCTACTACGACGCCCGTGCACTGGAGTTGCTGGAAGACTATCTATTGCATCCGGAGAAGCTGGAGGAGTTGTAGGACCGGGTCTGCGCGATCAGGTCGACCCCGTCCGTGGCTGTTATCCGGGCGTCCACCAAGTCGCCTGCCTTGGGTGGGGGGACGTCGTCCGGCCAGTCCAGGCGGGTGGTGCCGTCGACCTCGGGACCCTGGTGGGCCGACCGCCCGGTGAAGACGCCGCCCACGTCCTCAACCAGTACCGTGACCGGTTCGCCGATACGGTCAGCGGCGCGGGACTCCATCAGCCAGGTGACCAGCTCGCTGGTCGCGCGGGTGCGCTCGGCGATGACGTCGTCCGGCAAATGTCCGTCGAGGTGGTAGGCCTCAGTGCCTTCTTCGTCCGAGTACGAGAACACACCGATGGCGTCGAAACCGGCCTGCTGCAGGAAGTCGTGCAGGGTGGTGACGTCCTCATCCGTCTCACCGGGGAAGCCCATGATCACATTGGTGCGGATGCCAGCTGAGGGGCAGCGGTGCCGGATCTGCCCGATCAGCGACAGGAAAGACTCGGTGTCGCCGAAGCGGCGCATCCGGCGCAACAGCAGCCTGGAGGCGTGCTGAAAACTGAGATCGAAGTAGGGCAGAATGCGCTCGGTCTGTGTCATGACGTCCAGCAATCCGGGCGTCATCTCGGCCGGCTGCAGGTACGACAGGCGCACCCACTCCAGGCCGTCCACCTCCGACAAGCGGCGCAGCAGCCTGGGCAGGGCTTGGCGACGGTCGTCCAGATCCTTGCCATAGCTGGAGGTGTTCTCACTGACCAGCATGATCTCGCGTACGCCTTGGCCCACCAGCCACCCGGCTTCGGCGACGATGTCGTCTTGGGGACGCGAGTGATAGGAGCCCCGAAAACTCGGTATGGCGCAGAAGGCGCAGCGGCGGTCGCAACCCGAGGCGATCTTCAAGGGCGCGTACGGGCCGTCGTCCAACCTCTGCCGTGGCGGCGTCCACGGGGCTGACGGCGGGGGAGTGCTTGGATGACGACCGCCCAGCACTGCACGCAGGTTATCGCCGATCATTGGGTAGCCGTCGAAGCCGACGATCGCGTCGAGCTCCGGCAGGCTGGCGGCCAGCTCGTCGCCGTAGCGCTGGGCCATACAACCGGCCGCGACCAGTTTGACGCCCGGCCTGGCACGCCGCACGTCGTCCAGCGCCAGTATCGTGTCGATGGAATCCTTCTTGGCGGCGTCGATGAATCCGCAGGTGTTGACGACGATGATGTCGGCCTGGCTGGCGTCGTCGGTCAAGCCGATGCCGTCGGCCAGCAGTTGGCCCGCCAGTTGCTCCGAGTCGGTGTCGTTGCGGGCGCAGCCCAGCGTGACGATATGGGCGACGGGTTGGCGTGTTGTCATCACCGTCAAGTATGGCATGACGGAATGTTTCGCGCACAGCGGACGTTAGAACTTGTAATACAGAAAGGGGCTGTGAACATGTCATCCTCCACCGCGCCACCACTGTTCCGGGTATGCTTGGGGACGGTCCTGCGGGCCTGCCGGGTGCGTCAGGGCCGGACACTTCGCGACGTCGCGGACTCGGGTAAGGTCAGCCTTGGTTACCTCTCGGAGGTCGAACGCGGGCGCAAGGAGGTGTCATCGGAAATGCTGACGGCGATCTGTGTGGCGCTTGATGTGCCTCTGTGGCGGGTGTTGCGAGATGTGGCCGAGGTAGTAGACGTGAATACAGTCAACGGGATGGAAAGGACCGAATCATGAAAAGACGGTTGATAGCTTTGCTGGCGGTGGTCGGGTTGTCCGCCGGTCTGCTTATGGGCTGCACGCCGCAGCCGCAAAACAAGGGTGGCGATGTGGCAGGGTTGCAAGGGTCGTGGGTTCTGGCGAGCTGGAGTGATGCGTTGGCGTTGCCGTCGGCTCCGATCACGCTTGTTATCAGTGGCAGCGGGGTGTCCGGTAATGGCGGATGCAACGCCTACACCTCCGATTTCACGGCATCGGCAGATGGGGCATTCCTCCCGGGTGGCGTGGCAGTGACGGCGATGTTGTGTACTGATGACGCCGTCAACCAAGCGGAAGCCAAGTACTTGCAGTTGTTCAGTGCTGTGGATAGCTGGCGGATGGACGGTGCTTCGCTCGTGCTCTTCTCGAAGACTGGGGATCAAACACTTACTTACAGTCGGGGCGCCTGACGAACCCCTGGGGGGTGGGACGGAACCCGGCAGACTGTAACAGCGCGGCGTGTCGGGCGTCCGTCAACACGGATTGCTGGTCGACGCGGGTCAGCGCCACCGGGTCCAGGCGGTCGTCGTCCACCAGTGCGCCGATGGCGCGTAGGGCGTCCGCCAAGTCATCGTCGCTGATGCCATCGAAGGTCACGAGCGTGTGGGCGCCGCGCTCCAGATAACAGACCAATCGTCCGCCACGCAGGACGACCATGGCGCCGGCGCGACGGGCCGGGCGGTGACCAGGTGACGACGGCCAGGGCACAGCTGTGCCGTACGGGTTGGCGGGGTCGCAGGCGGCCAGCACCCAACTGCCGTCCGGCGGCGGGTCGCGCAGCCTGTCGACCGCGCCTGGCAACGCGAATTGCGCGGCCCCGGCCCCGGCGATGAAGTAGCCGCGGCGCACCAATCCGCGCTCTTCCATCGCCGTCAAGATGCGATAAACGGGTGTGAAGGACGGCGTCAACGGCTCGGCCAGCACAGCGCCGCGCATCACGATGCCGTGGCGTCCGGCCTGCGCGGTGACGGCCTGGGCCCAGCCCGTCGTCTGGTCCGTGGTGGTCGGGCGGACGGCCGACCAGCGTCCAGCCAACGACGGCAAGTAGGCCCGGGGCACCCGCAGCAGCCCGGCCCGACGGGGATTGGGTGGACGTGGCGAGCGCAGCGCCGGCGCCCTACCGGACATGTCCCGCACTGGCGCGAAGGTGTCACTGGTGACCAGGCCGGCCCAGGCCAGCCGCCACAGCGCTGACTGCGCCGTGATGGGGTCGGGCGACAGGTCGGGCAGCCGCCAGGCGCCACCGTCGGCCAGCCGTTGCCAGATGGTGCTCGCTTCGGGATCGTCGTCCAGCCAAGCGGTGTCGGGCTGCGCCAGCACCAGGTCGCTGGGCCACAACGTCACCCAGCCGTCGCGGTCGCCGATGTGCCCGGCCCCGGACCAGACCACCTGCCCGGTGGCCAGCAACTCGTCCAGCATGGCGTTGCGGTAATCGGACACCCGGGCTGGCAGCACCAGCGTCTCAAGCATCGATGCGGGCAGCGGCCAACCGGCTAATTGCTCGACGGCGCGCAACAGGGCGTCCATCCCCGGCTCCGGGTGGGCCACACCGTGCCAGTCGGCCAGGAATCCGGCGAGGTGGGCGGCGTCCACAGGCTTGGTGGCCGCCCGCAGCAGAGAGGCGTGGCGGCGCGCGACTTGGGCGACGATGTCGGGTGCGGCGTATTGGGGCGACGGCCTGTCGCCCGCGAAATCGCCCCGCCGCGCCTGATCAGCGGACACCAGGCCGTCCAGCAATCCTTGGGCGGCTGCCATGCCCCAGCCGTAGCGGACATCGAGATCGGAAGGCGTCACCACCACGTGGCAGCGTAGCCAGCGGACCGTCAGGCGTTGTCGGGCTGCCATCTCACCCGCTTGGGCGGACGTCAGAAGTACCTGATCGTCGGCCACGGCCCAGGCGTCTTGGCCGGCCACAGATGTGGGGATGACGCGGCGGTCAGCTGCTAATTGGGCCAGCCACTCATCGGCGTCGCCCAAGCAGCGCTCCGCGCACTCACCAGAGGTCAGCGGACCGATTCGTCGCAACACGTCCCACAGCGCCTCGGGGGTGGACGCCGCGTGCCGCAGTCGTTGCAGCCCGGCTTCGACATCGGCCATGGCCGCGTCGTCGAGCCTGGTGGACGGCTCGTCGCCACCTAACAGGCTGGCCAGCAAACTGGCGTCGATGGCTTGGGCGGCGCTGGCGCGCTCGGCCATCGGCTGGTCCTCATCGTAAATGAACTCGCCGACGTAGCCGAATAACAAAGAGCGGGCGAAGGGCGACGGCTGGGCCGTCTCGACGTCAACAAGTGCGACACGCCCGGACCTGATGTCGTCCAATAAACCGCGCAGTGCGGGCATGTCGAAGACGTCGTCCAAGCACTCGCGCATGGCCTCCATGACGATGGGGAACCCCTGGAAACCCGCCGCCACCTCGAGCAATTGCGTCGAGCGCAGCCGCTGTTGCCAAAGCGGCGTGCGGGCGCCGGGGTGCCGTCTGGGTAACAGCAGGGCCCGGGCGGCGCACTCGCGGAAACGGGCGGCGAACAGCGACGAGCCGAACAGGGCTTCGGCGACGGTGCTGTCCAGTTCCGCCGGCTGGCAGGCCAGAAGCGTGGCCAATTGGGGCGGCTCGCCACCGTCGGGGAGACGCCAGACGACGCCGTCGTTGTGGACGATGACACGGGCGTCCACCCCGAAACGATCCACCAGACGCTGCTGCACGGCCAGCATCCAGGGGCGCAGCACGCCAAGGCCGAAGGGGGCATGCAGGCAGACGCGCCAGTCGCCCAGCTCGTCGCGGAACCGTTCCAGGACGATCGTCTTGTCGCTGGGCAGGACGCCGGTGGCCCGCTTCTGCTCCGCCAGGTAGCGCAGCAGGTTCTGCGACGCGTAGTCGTCCAGGCCGGCCTGCCGAAGCTGGGTTGACGCCACGGTCGCTGACTGGTCTCCCGTAGCCGCCACGAAAGCCCCGATGGCTGCGCCCAATTCGTACGGGCGTCCCAGTGATTCGCCCTTCCAGAAGGGCAGGCGACCGGCGGCGCCGGGAGCCGGAGTCACTTGCACCTGGTGCGGTGTGATGGCCTCGATGCGCCACGAGCTGGAGCCCAGCGTGATGATGTCGCCGATGCGGGACTCGTGCACCATCTCCTCGTCCAGCTCGCCGACCCGCCTGGCTCCCTTGTGCTGGTCGTCGCCGTCCACCAGGAAGACGCCGTACATGCCGCGATCCGGGATGGTGCCGCCGCTGGTGGTCACCAGTTGACGCGAGCCGGGACGGGCCGACAGCTTGTCGGTGGCGCGGTCCCACACCAGCCGGGGCCGCAGCTCCGCGAAGTCCTCGCTCGGGTATCGTCCGGCCAGCATGTCCAGCACCGAGTCGAAGGCGGGCCGCGGCAGTTCGGCGAACGGCTGAGCGTGGCGCATCATGTCGTAGACGGCTTGGGCGGTCGGGGTGTCGTCCAAGCAACAAGAAACGATCTGCTGGGCCAGCACGTCCAGCGGGTTGCGCAGGTGGGGGACGGCCTCGATCTGGCCGTCGGCCATACGGCGCACCACCACGGCCGTCTGAACCAAGTCGGAGCGGGCCGTGGGGAAGACGACGCCATGCGAGACGGAGCCGACGTGGTGCCCGGCGCGTCCCACCCGCTGCAGACCGCTGGCCACGCTGGGTGGCGACCCGACCTGGACGACCAGGTCGACGAAGCCCATGTCGATGCCCAGCTCAAGCGAACTGGTGGCGACGACGCAGGGCAGGCGTCCCGCCCGCAGATCCTCCTCGATGACGGCACGGCGCTGCTTGCTCAGCGAACCGTGATGGGCGCGGGCCACGACGATCTGGTCCGGATCGTCGAAGGACGGGGCGACGAGGTGGGTGCCGATGTAGTTGGACGGCATGGCGGTGGCGGCGATGTCCAGAGCCTCGCCCCGCCGGGCGGCTGCCCGCTGGTTCAGGTGGGACGTCAGGCGCTCGGCCACCATACGCGAGTTGACGAAGCAGATCGTCGAGCGGTGCTCCAGTATCAGATCGAGCAGCGCCTCCTCGATGTGAGGCCAGATCGAGTGGGTGTTCTGGGCTTGGTCGTCGGTGGACGGGCCCGGCGGCGCGCCCAGGTTGGCCATGTCCTCGATGGGCACATGCACGTCCAACCGCCACTGCTTGGGGGACGGCGGGTCGACGATCGCCACCTTGCGTCCGTCACCACCTAGGAAGCGAGCCACGGTCTCAGGCGGGCGCACGGTGGCCGACAAGCCGATGCGTTGTGCCTGGTGGGATGGGGGACGGTGGCTCAGGGCGTCCAGGCGCTCAAGGCTGATGGCCAGGTGGGCGCCGCGTTTGGTGCCGGCCAGCGAGTGGATCTCGTCGACGATGATGGTCTCGACGTCGGCCAGCGTGGTGGTGGCGCCGCTCGAAAGCATCAGGAACAGCGATTCGGGTGTCGTGATCAGGATGTCCGGCGGGTGCTTGACAAGACGGCGTCGCTCCGCCGGCGTGGTGTCGCCTGTGCGTACCGCGATGGCGACGTCGGGCGCTGGTAATCCCAGTTCGTGGGCTGCTTGGCGGATGCCCGCCAGCGGTCGGCGCAGGTTCGTCTCGATGTCTGCGGCCAGGGCCTTGAGCGGCGAGACGTAGAGCACCCGGACCTGCCCGGTGGACGGTGTGCGCGACAGCCGGTCGAGGCTCATCAGGAAGGCGGCGAGTGTTTTGCCGCTGCCGGTAGGGGCGATGACGAGGGCGTGTCCGGCGTCACCATCTGCCAGGGCGTCCCAAGTGGCGATCTGGGCGGGAGTCGGGGCCGCGAACGCCTGGCCGAACCAGGACAGCGTGGCAGGACCGAAGTGGCGCCGCCACGCGTCGCCCTGGTCTGGTAGTCCTGCCATGGTATCCATCTTTGCGCGTCCCACTGACAAATTTCGCAGTGAGTGCCTGGCTGGCCACCCGATTGTGGTCCGTCAACCAAGCGGGATGGGGTAAGGGTGGTCGCGAGATTGGACTTTTAGTCCATCTGGATTGTCCGGGATGGACGAAAACCCCGATCTCGTCGATGCGTTGGTGTGCTTGGGGGTCAACAGCGTAGGTTTGTGGGGTGCGCGAGACGGAATTGTGGGCCAGGCTGACCAGGGCGGTGGGGTCGGCCTACGTCTCCACCTGGGCCGAGCAGACAGCACTGCCGTCCATCGGGTCTCGTACCGTCGTCCAAGCGTTGCGCGACAAGATACCTTGCAAGACGATCTGGCGGGCGGCCTGGGAATGGCTGGAGCTGCCGGACCGGGACAGGTGACGTGGTGTCGGGCGGCGTGTCGGCCACGATACGGGCGGCGTGTCGGCCACGATACGGGCGGCGTATCGGCCACGATACGGGCGGCGTGTCGTGGATATTCGAACACCTGTTCGTATATAGTTGTCCACAGGTGGGCGATTCGCCGTTTTCATGTCGGTGGGCGCTCCTAAAGTATTGGGTGACGCCACACAGGCGGTGAACTAGACGAGCGGGATGGGCCCGCAAGAGAAAGGCATGGTCGACATGGCCGCGACAGATCGCGAGAAGGCACTGGCTGCCGCACTCGCCCAGATTGACAAGCAATTCGGCAAGGGCTCGGTGATGCGTCTCGGCGACCAGACGATCCAGCCGATTGAGGTGATACCGACGGGGTCCATCGCGCTCGACATCGCGCTCGGGGTTGGGGGGTTGCCGCGGGGCCGGGTGGTCGAGGTGTATGGCCCGGAGTCTTCTGGCAAGACGACGGTGGCATTGCACGCCATTGCCAATGCCCAGGCACAAGGAGGTATCTGTGCTTTCATCGACGCAGAACACGCGCTGGATCCGGCTTACGCCAAGGCTTTGGGGGTCGACACAGACTCTCTATTGGTAAGCCAACCGGACAATGGCGAGCAAGCTCTGGAGATCGCTGACACTCTGGTGCGGTCGGGGGCTATTGCGCTGGTGGTCATCGACTCGGTGGCGGCGTTGACGCCGCGGGCCGAGATCGAGGGCGAGATGGGCGATAACCACGTCGGGCTGCAAGCGAGGTTGATGAGCCAGGCCCTGCGCAAGATGACGGGTGCGCTGAAGCAATCGAACACGACGGCGATCTTCATCAACCAGCTGCGCGAGAAAATTGGTGTCATGTTCGGCTCGCCCGAGACCACAACCGGCGGTCGGGCCCTCAAGTTCTACGCTTCGGTCCGGCTCGACGTGCGCCGCATTGAGACATTGAAGGACGGCAACGAGATGGTGGGCAACCGGACCAAGGTCAAGGTGGTGAAGAACAAGGTGGCGCCACCGTTCAAGGCCGCAGAGTTCGACATCCTCTATGGCAAGGGCATCTCGCGCGAGGGCAGCCTGCTTGACATGGGTGTCGATTCTGGCATCGTGCGCAAGGCCGGCGCCTGGTTCACCTACGGTGACACCCAACTGGGGCAGGGCAAGGAGAACGCCCGATCGTTCCTGATCAACAATCCGGCGATCGCGAACGAGATCGATCAGAAGATCAGGCAGGCGATCGGTGTTGGCGAAACAGCGCCCGAGGTGCCGGACGGGGTAGACCCCGAAACCGGCGAGATCGACTTCTGATGACGTCGGAGGCGCCCTCTGAGGCACCCGACCCCGTGGAAGTGGTGCGTGAGATGGCGCTGCGTCATCTCGACCGGCGGGCTTTCGGCGTTGCGGAGTTGAAGGCGGTGCTGCTGCGCAAAGGCGCGGACGAGACGGTGGTCGACGACGTGCTCGGACGTCTGGAGCGGGCCGGGCTGCTGGACGACGACGCATACGCTGCCACGATGGTCGAGCAACGGCACGACCTCCGTCACCAGTCGCGTCAGGCTGTGGTCTACGAGATGCGGAAACGCGGCCTGGCGCCGGAGGTCGTGGAGGCAGCCGTGAGCCACATCGACGACGGCTCCGATCTGGAGGGTGCCCGGCTTGTGGCGGCACAACGCTGGCCTCGGCTGGCTGGTCTCGACAAAGCAGTGATCTGGCGACGTCTATCGGGGTCGCTGGCCCGCAAGGGCTACAGCCCGGCGGTGGTTTCCCAAGTCGTCGGTGAGGCATTGCATGGCGATTTGTGAGATTTCTACAAATTGGTCGGTTGATTAATTGGCAGATTGACCATAAATTGAGCCTCCTCTTGGTAAACTGGAAGCATGAAGAAACTAATGTTCGTCCTGGCGGTTATCGCAGTCATCCTGGGTATCTCCGCATACCAGGCCAAGCGCGACGCGGACGCCGAAGCCCGTCTGTGGGCTGACGCCACCGATTCAGTGCTGTAGGAAAAATAGAGCCTCATCGGCGCACACTGCCAAGGAGTGCGCCGATTGATGGTGCGATGACATGTTAAGCGTCAACAATCTTGAGGTACGAGCCGGTGCGACACTGTTGTTGAGCCAGGCCAACTTCCAGGTCAACAAAGGCGACAAAATCGGCATGGTCGGTCGCAATGGGGCTGGCAAGACGACAACCATGCGTATCCTCGCCGGTGAGGGGCTTCCTGCCGGAGGTACTGTGCGACGCAGCGGCCGGATCGGCTATCTGCCACAAGATCCGCGTGAATCCGATCTGACGACGACTGTCCGGGCCCGCATTCTGTCGGCTCGGGGGATCGACGGCATTTATGACCGCCTGCGGCGCTACGAGGCGGCCATGTCACAGGCGAAGGGACCGGAATTGCAGTCCGCCATGGCGTCGTACGATCGCGCGGACGCCGAATTCGTGGCAGCCGGTGGCTACGCCGCGGCAGCCGAGGCGGCTCGGATCGCCGCCAATCTGGCGCTGCCAGAAAGAGTGCTCGACCAGCCTCTGCACGAGTTGTCCGGCGGCCAGCGGCGACGCGTCGAATTGGCGCGCATTCTCTACACCCAGGCCGACACACTGCTTCTGGATGAACCGACAAACCACTTGGATGCCGATTCTGTCATCTGGTTGAGGGATTTCCTGAAGACGTATTCCGGCGGGGTCATGATGATCAGCCACGACACAGCGCTGATCAAGGATGTCGTCACCAAGGTGTACCACCTAGATGCGAACCGCGCCGTCTTGGACATCTATTCGATGGGCTGGCAACTCTATCTGACTCAGCGCGAGCAGGACGAGAAGCGTCGCAAACGCGAACGGGCCGTCGCCGAGCGCAAAGCGGCTGCACTGTTGGCGCATTCGGACAAACTGCACGCCAAGGCGACCAAGGCGGTGGCGGCACAAAACATGGCCCGACGCGCCGAACAGTTGCTGGCCAGCACCGAGGCCGCACGTGCGGGCGACAAGGTGGCGGCGATCAGCCTGCCCGATCCAGCGCCATGTGGCAAGACACCTTTGACAGCCAGGGACCTTTCCAAGTCGTATGGATCGCTGGAGGTGTTCACAAGTGTCGATCTGAACATCGACCGCGGTTCGCGGGTGGTGGTGCTTGGCCTCAACGGCGCAGGCAAGACAACACTGCTGCGCCTGCTGATGGGCATCGAACAGCCGGACACCGGCCAGGTGCTGCCCGGTCACGGGCTCAAGCTCGGATACTTCGCCCAGGAACACGACATGCTCGACATGTCGAAAACCGTCACACAGAATATGATGGCTGCTGCTCCGGATCTCGACGAGACCCAGGCCAGACGCGTCCTTGGCTCATTCCTGTTCACCGGTGACGACGACGCGAAGCCGGCCCATGTGTTGTCCGGCGGCGAGAAGACACGGTTGGCACTGGCGGTCCTCGTCGTCAGCCAAGCAAATGTGTTGCTGCTGGACGAGCCAACCAACAACCTGGATCCCGCCTCGCGCGCCGAGGTCCTGCGGGCGATCCACGACTACAAGGGAGCGATCGTCCTTGTCACCCACGACGAGGGAGCGGTTCGCGCGCTGGAGCCGCAACGCGTCCTGGTGCTGCCGGATGGAGTGGAAGACCTGTGGGACGACTCTTACGCCGATTTGATCTCGTTGGCATGACCATATGTCAGGACGTAGGCTAGATCAAAGATCCTGTTCCGAAAGGGGAAACATGACGAGCCAAGCTACATCGCGCGACGATTTGATCACCGAAATCGTTGACCGATATATCTCGGGCCAATCGATCAGGGATGTGGCGGCTGCCATCCAGCGGTCATATGGTCTCGTCCGGGGAATCCTGACCGACGCGGGCGTGGCCATGCGCACGCCCGGTGGTCGGCGTCCCCAGGTCCAAACTACGCCAACTGCCGATACTGGCCGGGATGCAGCTATGGCCGTCCACCCAAGCGCGGGTGACAGGGCGACGGCCAAACACAAGTCGAAGAGTAACAAAGCCAAACAGAAGAAAGGTGACCCAAAACCAATGGCAGATAAGAACGAAGAAAAGAAGTCATCGGAAGACAAATCCTTGGAGGTGAAGCCCAAGGACAAGAAGTCTGGTGACAAGAAGCCCAAGAAGCACAAGAAGTGCGGCGACAAGAAGAAGTGCTGCGACAAGAAGGCTAAGAAAGACAAAAAGTGCTGCAGCAAGAAGAAGCACGCTGGCAAGAAGAAGGGCTGCGGCAAGAAGTCGAAGAAGCAGGGCAAACACGGCAAGAAGAAGTGAGCCAACCTTTCTTCATCGGCATTGACGGGCATGGCGGCGCCGGCAAGTCGACGCTGGCCCGGCAACTGGCAGAACGGTTTGACGCCGGCGTTGTGCAAACTGACGATTTCGCCACCGAACAGAATCCACTGGACTGGTGGCCACTGGTCATTGAACATGTCTTCGAGCCGATCCGGCGCGGCGCCACGGAGTTGGCATATCCCGTGACGTATTGGTTTGGTGACGAACGTCCACCAGTGGAACAGCCCGTCAAGCCGGTTATGATCCTTGAGGGCGTCAGCGCGTTGCGCCGCGAGTTCCGGCCATACCTGGACTTTGGAATCTTCGTCAACACCCCGCCCGCCATCGCCATCGCCCGTGGCATCGAGCGCGACCAGGACGAATTGGGCGACGAGGCGGCCGAGTTTTGGGCGCAGTGGCAAGCCTCGGAGACCTTCTACATCGCACGCGACGATCCAGCGTCCTACGCGGACGTGGTGGTGGATGGCACGACGCCCATTGATGTGGACGCGATAATGGACACAATCCGGCGGAGTCAGTCCGGTCCGAGCGCGTAGCAGGCTATCGCTGTGGCGGCGGCGACGTTCAAGGAGTCGATGCCGTGGCGCATCGGGATCCGGGTGACGACGTCCGCCTGGGCCAGCCAGTGATGGCTGAGCCCGGCGCCTTCCGTCCCCACCAGTAGGGCGATTTTGGACGGCGGGTCGTTCGCCAATGCCGACAACGGCACCGCGTCGTCGCGCAAGGCCATCGCCACGGTGGTGAACCCTTTGGCGCGCAGGCCGTCAAGGCCGTCCTCCCAGTCCTTGAGTCTCGCCCAGGGTAGGGCGAAGACGGCGCCCATCGAGGTCTTGACGGCCCGCCGGTACAGCGGATCGGCGGCGCGCGGGGCCAGCAGGACGCCGTCCCAACCAAGTGCCGCAGCCGAGCGCATGATCGCGCCGACGTTGGTGTGATCGACGATGTCCTCGGCCACCACCAGTCGGGTGGCGCCGTCCACCACCTGATCGGCCGTCCAGGCCAGGTGGCGACGGAATGAGGCCAGCGCGCCGCGGTGCACGTGGAAGCCGGACACCTGTTCGGCCAGCGCCTCGCTGACGAGGAAGCAGGGTGCGTCGGTGGAGTTGAGGACGTCTTCCAGCGCGTCGGCCCAGCGGGGTGCAAGCAGGAAGGACCGGGGCGCGTAGCCGGCGTCGGCCGCCCGGCGGATGACCTTCTCGCCCTCGGCGATGAACATGCCGTTGGCCTCTTCCAGGCTGCGGCGCAAGCTGGCGTCGCGTAGCTTGACGTAATCGGCCAGCCGGTCGTCGTCGGCCTCAGTGATCTCGGTGAAAACTGCCACGGGTCTAGGTTAGCGCTTCAAGTAGATGCCAGGTCATGGGTACAGCGCCCCACAGCTTTGGTGGCCACCCAGACTGTGCGGCGAGGATGGCGTCTGGGAGCCCCGGGCCGGCTGGAGCCACATCGTGGTCGAGCATCTTCATACGAGTGCACTAGACTGGCGGCGTGGCTGCACCGACTGGCTGGAAACGCTTCAAACCCGACACGTTCTTGATGATCATTGTCGGCACCGCCATCGTCGGCACCTTGTTGCCGGTGCACGGGGTGGGGACGACGATCGGGACGTGGGTGTCGCGGGTGATGGTCGGCCTCCTGTTCTTCCTGTACGGCACGAGGCTGGAGCCGCGCGAGACGATCAACGGGCTGAAGCATTGGCGGTTGCACAGTGTGATCCTGTCGTGTACGTACATCGTGTTCCCGATCATCGGCATAGCCCTGAGCCCACTGCTGCGCAATATCGTCAGCCCCGACCTGTATCGCGGGATTCTGTGGATCTGCGTCGTACCGGGGACTATCCAGTCGGCCGTCAACTTCACGTCCATCGCCCGCGGCAACGTGGCCGGGGCCGTGGTGAGCTCGTCGCTGTCGAACATGCTCGGCGTCGTCTTCACCCCGTTGCTGGCGATGTTGATGATGAGCACCACTGGGCTGGTGATCCAGGCGTCCTCCATCCTGGACATCGTCTACCAAGTGTTAGCGCCGTTCGTGCTGGGACAGTTGTTACGCCGTTGGTGTGCCGGATTCGTGTTGGGGCACCCCAAGCTGAAGTACTTCGACCAAGCCACCATCGCCGGTGTGGTCTACCTGGCGTTTTCGAATGCCATCACGCAGCACGTCTGGTCGCGCACCAATGTGGGCCAGGTGCTGCTGATCGTGGCGATCGATCTGGTGATCCTGGCGATCATGCTTTGGTTCACGTGGCACGCGGCGGGGTGGCTCCACTTCAACCGGCGCGACCAGATAGCGATTCAGTTCTGCGCCACCAAGAAGTCGCTGACGTCTGGGGTGCCGATGGCCTACGTCATCTTCCCGGCGGCGACAGTGGGTTTAATCGTGTTGCCGCTGATGATCTTTCACCAATCCCAGCTGATGGCCTGTTCAGCGCTGGCCGGCAAATATGCCACGCGCGACGAGGCTTGGCACGATGAGTCTGGTCAACCGGCTGAGCGGGCCGACCAGCGGCCGTCGTCTTGACGTACCTTGAGAGGCATCCCATAGGTCTGGCTGAGATTGGTATCCGTCAGCACCTGGTCGATCGGACCCTGGGCGACACAGCGGCCATGGTTCAGCAACAGGGCGTGGGTGACACCGCTGGGGATCTCTTCCAAGTGATGGGTGACTAGCACCGTCGTTGGGGCGGACGGATCGAGGCACAGCTCAGCCAGGTTGCGCACCAGTTGCTCGCGTCCCCCCAAGTCGAGGCTGACGCCTGGCTCGTCCAGAAGCAGTAGCTCGGGGTCGGTCATCAAGGCGCGAGCGATTTCGACTCGTTTACGCTCGCCCTCGCTCAGGGTGCCGAAGGTCCGCTGCGCCAAACCATCGACCTGCCAGTTGCGCAGCAACAGGTTGGCACGGTCGATGTCCTGGGCTTCGTAGGTTTCGCGCCACCGTCCCAGCACCGCGTAGGCGGCGGACAGGACGACGTCACGAACCAACTCGTGCGGGGGGATGCGGGCGGCCAGTGTCTGGGCGGCGACGCCGATGCGGGGACGCAACTCGAAGACGTCAACCTTCCCGAGCGTCTGGCCCAGCAGTGACACCGTCCCAGCGCTGGGATACGACTGAGCGGCCAGCAGCGTCAACAGCGTTGTCTTCCCAGCTCCGTTCGGTCCGATGACAACCCATCGATCGCCCTCTTCGATGCGCAGATCCAAATTGTCGAGCAAGATCGCTTGGCCTCGTCTGATGGCGACGCCGGTGAGCTCTGCGACTGTTGTCATGAAACTATTCTGCCAGTTCGTCATCGTGCCGGCCCTTCGGTGTGATTGGCCAGTCGTCGGGGTAGAGGTGGCGCAAACGGTCGCGCTCCTCGTTCAGTGCCCGCCGCGAGCGCGACGAGAGACGATCGCCGAAAACGGTGCCGCTCAGGTGATCCGTCTCGTGCTGCAAGCAGCGGGCTAGCAGGCCGGAACCGTTGACCTCCACCGGTTGCCCCGATTCGTCTTCCCCCCGGCAGACGGCTTTGTCCGGACGGGCCAGGAGTTGATACGCGCCTGGCCATGACAAGCAGCCCTCTTGGGTGGCGTCGAAGTTGCGGTCCTTGCCTTCCGGCAGTGTGACCACCGGATTGCAGATGACTCCGGAGCGTATGCGGTCATCGCCGTCCGGGCAGTTGTAGACGAATATCGACAGATCTACGTCCACCTGGGGCCCCGCCAGACCGACACCATCGGCAGCTCGCATGGTGGCAAACATGTCGGCCACCAACTGCTGCAACTCCGGCCCGAAGTCGACGACCGGACTGGTGGGGTGGTGCATGATCGGCTCGTCCCACGAGACGATGTGACGGATTTGGCCCCTGTCGGCCCACTCGGCGGCGGTTGGCATGGCGTCCCTTTCAGACACTTAATCGTGACTTCATAGGTTACCTTGTCAGCCCGGTGTACGGCGCGCCAACTTGCGCGTGGCGTCAGAGATGGCAGTCTGTTATCCGGAGGCAATGATGGACGGCGGTGGCGCATTCGACGAGGTGCTGGGGCGCTTCATCGATCATCTGCGCCTGGAACGCGGTCTCGCGGCCAACACTATTGATGCCTACACCGGCGATATGGCCGCCTTTTTCACCTCCATGTCATCTCAGGGGATCGTCGATCTTGGCCAGATCGCCATTGGCGACGTGCGGTCGTGGCTGGCCCAGCAGCAACGGTCGGGCGTGTCGGCGGCCACCTTGGCGAGGCGGGGGAGCGCTGCACGCACGTTTTTTCACTGGGCCAGACGTACCGAGCTCATCACCACCGATCCGACGGCCTCATTGCGGTCGCCGAAGCTGCCAAGACGACTGCCGCTAGCCCCTTCGGCGACGAACATGCGCGATGTCATGGATGCCATGATCGCCTGGGCGGGTGACGACGGGGGAGCAGCCGCGCAGCGTGACGTGGCGGTGCTCGAGGTCCTGTACGGCGGCGGCGTGCGAGTGGCAGAACTCTGCGGACTCGACATCGACGACATCGACTGGTCGCGCAATGCGGTGCGCGTGCTGGGCAAGGGGAACAAACAGCGCACCGTGCCGCTGGGACGCCCCGCCCTCGACGCGCTGCAGGCGTGGCTGGGCCGTCGCAGCGAATTGGCGACAGCAGGCTCCGGCCCGGCTGTGTTCCTGGGTGAGCGCGGCGGCCGTCTTGACCCCCGTGTGGCCCGACGCATCGTCCATGCCGCAATGGAGGCGGTGCCCGAGGCCCCAGACGTGGGACCGCATGGGCTGCGCCACGCCATGGCCACCCATCTTTTGGAGGGTGGCGCCGATCTGCGCAGCGTCCAGGAAATGCTGGGCCACGCCTCACTGGGCACCACCCAGCTCTACACGCATGTGACCGATGAGCGATTGCGCGCCGCCTACCGTCAGGCGCATCCCAGAGCGTAATCACGGCAACACCGTCCTCGGGTTGATGCTGGAGCCATGACGACTGGCCCCGAAGTGGAGGTGGCAGCCGGTGGAACGCCCGGTGGTGCCGACCAGCCCGACTAGTTGCCCGCTCGCCAGACGGTCGCCGACCTTCACTTTGATAGCGCTGAGGTGCAGGTACGACGTCTGCAATCCACCGGCATGCGACACCCGGACGTAGTTGCCCATGATCGAAGTCGTCCCCACTTGTGTCACCTTCCCCGCCCATGGGGTGACCACCGGCGTGCCACAAGCCGCCGCGATGTCGATGCCATCGTGGAACATGCGGACGCCGAGAATCGGGTGGATCCGCCAGCCGTATTCGGATGTGACCCGCCCCTTCACCGGCCAACTACCCGTCCGTCCGCCAGCGCTGGCCAGTGGCGGCACCTTGCTGTCATTCGGCAGAAGCCGGACGGCTCCGGAGGCGGCTCCGAGCCAGGCCAGGGGATCCAGGTACGTCTTGCCCTGGAGCACCCCGAAGTGAAGGCATGGCGCGGTGCAATGTCCTGGCAGCAGATTCCCGATGGGCTGCCCAGCAACCACCCGCTCGCCCTGGCGGACCAGTGCCGTGACTGGCTGATAAGTGGTGCGCACGCCATCCCCGTGAGTCACCGTCAGCATGGGCACGTAGTTGATAGCACCGACAAAAGTCACGACGCCGTCCTCAGGGACGACGACGGATAACCCGGACTCAGCCCCGATGTCGATACCGCGGTGCCCGGCCCCATAGGTGCTGGACGGCGGGTCGAAACCCCGGACCACCGGTCCGGTGACTGGCCAGACGCGGTTGCCCACGGCGTGGGCGGCCGGTCCGGTGGTCGTCAGACAAGCCATGACGGTGAGCCCAGCGATGGCCGGGGCAAATGCGCGAAATAGTCTCATGCCATCATTATTGGTAGGGGTGCCAGATTGGAAAATGACGTCCCCAAATCTGTGGATAACTGGAGCCCAGCGCGTCTGGGATCAGTTCATTTCGGTGAACCTGTGGTCTTTGGCTGCCAACGCTCGCACCAGCGAATGGTCGAGGGTTGCCTGCATGCCATCGTGTTGTAACGAGGTTGACGAGGTGGGCGTCAGTCGTCTGTCTATGGCCGACTAGCCCGGTGGTGTCGGTCTGTTGCCAGTGAAGACTCGTCAGCCCACAAACTATGGTGCCCACAAACTATGGCGATAGCAGCCCAAAACTCCACATTCTCACCCACTCAGGCCCCATCTGGAATGACGAGATCAGGATTTCCGTCCACCTCAGCTTAGGCAGATGGACGAAAACCCCGATCTCGTGAGACTGGCGACGGGCAGCACTTTGTTTTCACGTCAAATTGGCGCTTGGAAAGTACTGCCGCGCCCGCCTCGCGGGCTTGCCTCCGGAAATACGGTCGCATTCTGTCCCCTACCGCACCTATCAGGCGAGATTTCCCGCTACTCGCTCTCGCTGCCACTCGGGTCATCATTCGCGTTCGGTATCGATTGGCTTACTTGGTGACGACCAGCTGAATTTCCTGGTCTGCGCCCCTAGGTAAAGCGGGACGAAGAGATTTTGACAACAAGTGTGATGTTGTGGGCAAGCGCACGTGATTCGATCTGAGAAGCGGTTCGGTACGACCAAGGATCTTTGGTTGTCTTGCTCGGAATGTCACTATGCTGTGGCACTATCCTGGTTACGTTTCGGTAGCTGTTGGGTTGGGTTGGGGAAATGTCTGGTTTTGGCGACCATGTGTCACTTTGTCGAGGTGACATGGCTTGATGACGACGGCATGGTGACATTGCGACTAGTGTGATGTACCAGAAGAGGTTCGCATTGGGCGTTCTGGTCGGGATGGCTGGCTGCCTAGCTATGTATGGCAGGGCGTGAGGTGCGAAGAAGGAGCGATAGTGGTGCCATCGCTCCTGACGAGAACGCCGTCCGGGTGCCCGATCCAGGGCGATTCAATGACAAGCGATTTATGAGACGGTGCAGAACACTAGGTGGTGGTCGGACGTTCAACACAGCCAAGCCAATCTCGCAAGTAGGCGGACTGGCGGCTGGCACACGCGGGATGGCAGTTATCCATGTCTCGGCCATAATCACACCTGACTAGGTGAAATGCGGTGCGGGCCGGGTATGGTACACAATAGACATTTCTACCCAAAACAAGTCTTTGACAAGCAGAAACACCTGAAAAGGTTTGCTCGTTTAAGACTGTGGCCATGACATGGATAGGTCATCGAGATGGCGCGTCCAGTGAACGCGATGGTACAATTACCACAGCGGTTCTTAGGAACCGACTACGCGCGCGTCATTGTGCCGTCCCCCAATGGGACGCACGCCAACCGCCGAGGTCTCTTGGATACACACAAAAACCCAGGAGCGGTCGCTGGCGGCGCGCCAGGGGCCGTCGAGCATCACAGCAAGACGACCGAAAACCGAGCCGGAGGCGCCCGCTCCCGGCGTGAGACGGCAGGCTGAACAGTCTGCCCAGAAAGGACACGGCCATGGCAGCCGCCACCGTCCGCCAGTTGCTCGACAACGGCGTGCATTTCGGACATCAAACCCGCCGCTGGAACCCCAAGATGAAGCGTTTCATCTTCAACGAGCGCAACGGCATCTACATCATCGACGTCCGCCAGTCGATCGAATACATCGACGAGGCGTCCACATTCATCAAGAACCTGGTGGCCAGGGGCGGCCAGGTGCTCTTCATCGGCACCAAGAAACAGGCCCAGGAGTCGATCGCCGAGCAGGCGACGCGCGTCGGCATGCCGTACGTCAACCAGCGCTGGCTAGGCGGTATGCTCACCAACTTCGCGACGATCAACAAGCGCACCCAGCGGCTCAAGGAGCTGGAAGCCATGGACTTGGAGACGATCCAGCCCGGTGGCCTGACGAAGAAGGAACTGCTGGGGCTGCGCCGCGAGAAGACCAAGTTGTCGGCGTCCCTGGGTGGCATCAAAGACATGGTGCGCCTGCCGCAGGCGGTCTGGATCGTCGACACCATCAAGGAGCACTTGGCCATCGACGAGGCCCGCAAACTGAAGATTCCTATCGTGGCCATTCTTGACACCAACTGCGATCCCGACGAGGTCGATTTCCCGGTGCCGGGCAACGACGACGCCATCCGCTCGACGGCGCTGCTGACCAAGCTGGTGGCGGACGCGGTTGCTGACGGCCTGGTGGCCCGCTCGACCGGTGGGGTCGCTGCCGTCGAGGCCGAGCCGATGCCCGATTGGGAGCGCGAGCTGCTGGAGGCGGACGTGCCGGCACCGGTCGCCGAAGAGGTCAAGACGCCCGTTGAATCCGTCGTCACGCCAGTTGAGACCGCGGAGGCGCCCGCCGGGGTCGTCGAGCCACCCGCCGAGGTTGCCGAGACCGATCTTCCAGTCGAGGTGATCGAGGTGGTGGCCGAGCCCGAACCTGCTCCCGAGCCCGACCCCGAGCCCGCACCCCAGACCCCGGCCGACGAGGCCTGACCCCCAACCCGAGACCAACGAGAGGATACAACAATGGCAATCACCGCTGCCGATGTGAAGAAACTGCGCGACATGACCGGGGCCGGCATGATGGACGCCAAGAAGGCCCTCGACGAGGCTGAAGGCGACTTCGAGCGCGCCATCGAGATCCTGCGCGTCACCGGGGCGGCGAAGGCCGCCAAGCGCAACGACCGTGAGGCCGCCAACGGCTTGGTGACGGCATCCGGCCACGCCATGATCAAACTGGCCGCCGAGACGGACTTCGTCGCCAAGAACGCCGAGTTCGTGGGCCTGGCCGATCGGATCGTCAAGGCCGTCGACCAAGCACACGCCGAGGGCACGGTGGCTGGCAACGCGCTGCTGCTCGAAGAGGGCACGACGGTGGACGACACCATCGCGGCGCTGGTGGCCAAGATCGGCGAGAAGATCGAGCTGCAGGAGGTCGCCTGGTTCGGCGGCAAAGTCGAGACGTACTTGCACCGCCGCTCGCAGGATCTACCGCCGCAGGTCGGCGTCATGGTCGAGTACGAGGGGGACGACGCCGCATTCGTCCACTCCGTCGCCCTGCAGATCGCCTCAATGCGCGCCGAGTACGTGACGCGGGAGGACGTCCCGGAGGCCGTCTTGGAGACGGAGCGCCGCATCGCCGAGGAGACCGCCGTCGAGGAGGGCAAGCCGGCTGCCATCATCCCGAAGATCGTCGAGGGCCGCATCGCCGCTTTCTACAAGGACGTCGTCCTGATGGAGCAGCAGTCGGTCGCGGACGAGAAGGCGACGATCGGCCAGCAAGCCGCCAATGCCGGGGTGAAGATCACCCGCTTCGTGCGCTTCGCAGCCGGGGCCTGACGATCCTGCCGGGCGCGGGCCGGTAGGATATAGCGCAGTCATCCGATGAGGAAGGAACCGCCATGGCCTACCGCCGCGTAATACTGAAACTGTCCGGTGAGGCCTTCGGCGGGGGGGCGCTAGGCGTCGACCCGAGCATTGTGTCGGCGATCGCCCGTGACATCGCGGACGTCGTCCATTCCGGCATCCAGGTGGCCGTGGTGGTCGGCGGTGGCAATTACTTCCGCGGCGCCGAGCTGCAGGCCGGCGGCATGGACCGGGGCCGGGCCGACTACATCGGCATGCTCGGCACCGTCATGAATGCCCTGGCCTTGCAGGATTTCTGCGAGAAGGCCGGGCTGCCCACGCGCGTCCAAACCGCCATCGCCATGGGCCAGGTGGCCGAGCCGTACATCCCGCTGCGCGCTATCCGGCACCTGGAGAAGGGGCGCCTGGTGATCTTCGGGGCCGGCTCGGGCATGCCGTACTTCTCGACGGACACCGTGGCCGCCCAGCGGGCGCTCGAGATGGGCGCCGAGGTGATACTGATGGGCAAGAACGGCGTGGACGGCGTCTACGACTGTGACCCGCGCACCAACCCGGACGCCAAGATGTTCTCACGCCTGACTTTTGACGAGTTCCTCAGCCGTGATCTGAAGGTGGCCGATGCCACCGCCGTGTCCCTGGCCCGCGACTACAACATGCCGATGATATTCTTCAACCTCGATGTGACGGGCAACATCGGCAAGGCCGCCAGAGGCGAGACCATCGGCACGCTGGTGCAGGCCTGAAATTTGCGGCCGGACGTGAGACAATCGAATTGTGTTCGCACACGATAACGAAAGAAGGCAGAAATGATTGACGAGATCATCCGCGATGCCGAATCCAAAATGACCGGAGCCGTCGACTACGCGCGTCAAGACTTCGCCGCCATCCGGACAGGCCGGGCCACCCCCGACATGTTCTCGAAGCTGCTCGCCGAATACTATGGGACACCGACGCCCCTGCTCCAGCTGGCCACCTTCAACTCGCCGGAGGCCCGCACGATGCTCATCACACCGTTCGACCGCTCGGCGCTGCCAGCCGTCGAGCGGGCCATCCGCGACTCCGACCTGGGCGTGGCTCCCAGCGACGACGGCGTGACGATCCGCGTCGTCCTCCCAGAACTGACGGAGGAGCGCCGTAAGGAGTACGTCAAGATGGCGCGGACGAAGGCGGAGGACGGCCGGGTGGCCATCCGCAACATCCGGCGCCACTCGATGGAAGCCGTCAAGAAGCAGCAGAAGGACAAGGAGATCGGCGAGGACGAGGCCACCCGCGCCGAGAAGCAGCTGGACACCGCGACGAAGAAGCACATCGATTCGGTCGATGCCATGCTCAAGACCAAAGAGACCGAACTGATGGCGGTGTGACCAGCTGATATGTCGTCCAACCAAGCAAACCCGGAGGTCAGCAGCGGGCCTCTTGCCAAGCTGCGCGGATTCGCTGTGCGGACCGGCGTGGGCGCCGCACTGATCTTGCTGCTGGGTCTGTCAGCCTGGCTGTGGCTGTGGGGGGTGGTGCTGATCGTCGCGGCCTTCCTGGCACTCGGCGCGCATGAGCTGGGGCAGGCGGCGGGCCGTCACGGCTGGCACCCGGCCTGGGCGGTGGTCGCCTTCGGCGGCGTGGCACTGCTGATCGTCGAATATGGCGGCTGGTGCGGCGACGTGCTGGTGGTCGGCATGGTCGGTTGTGCCGCTATGTGGCTCGTCGGCCTGGCGTGGCGGTTGCGCGGGCCCGTCGGGGGTTTCTTGGGGGACGTCGCGGTGACCGGCCTGTTGATCGTCTACCTGCCCCTGTTGATGACGTTCGTGGTCGCGATGCTGACCACCGCGCACCCGGTGGCCCAGGCCGCCACGTACATGGGGATCATCATCATCGGCGACTCCGGCGCGTACATCATGGGTTCGCTTTTGGGACGTCACAAGATGGCGCCGCACATCAGCCCGGCCAAAACGTGGGAGGGCGTGGCTGGCTGTCTCGTCTGGGCTGGCATCGCCGGCGCCCTGTTGGCCCAGTTCGTGCTGCACGTCCCCTACTGGCAGGGCATCGTGCTGGGCGTGGTGCTGGGGGCTGGGGCCGTGGTCGGCGACCTGGCCGAATCGGCCATCAAGCGGGACGTCGGGGTCAAGGACATGGGCAAGCTGCTGCCAGGACACGGCGGCGCCATGGACCGGCTCGATTCGATGGTCTTCTGCGCCCCGATCGCCTGGGCGCTCATGAACTTATGGATGCACGTCGGATGACCCCGCACTGGTTCGGCATGACACCGGACGAACGCCGCCAGGAGGTGGTGGACGCGGGATTGCCGGCCTTCCGGGCGGGGCAGATCTCGCAGCATGTGTTCGAACGTCACGAAATCGACGCCGCCCAATTCACCGATCTGCCCAAGATGGTGCGCGAATTGGTGGCGCAGCGTTTTCTGCCACCACTGTTGACGCCCGTCGCCACTTGGCAGGCGGACGCCGGGCTCACGACGAAGACGGCCTGGCGCTTGGCGGACGGCGCGATGATCGAGTCGGTGGTGATGCGGTACCGGCGGCGCGACACCGTCTGTATCTCGTCACAAGCCGGTTGTGGCATGGGATGCCCGTTCTGCGCGACCGGGCAGGGAGGACTCAGGCGCAACCTCGACGTCGCCGAGATAGTCGCCCAGGTATGGCTGGCGGCCGAGCAGGGGCGCGCCAGTCACGTGGTTTTGATGGGCATGGGCGAGCCGATGGGAAACTATCGCAACGTGGTGGCGGCGGTGCGCCAGATAATGGCGGCCGTGCCAGACGGGCTGGGCATTTCGGCCCGGTCGGTGACGATTTCGACGGTCGGGTTGGCGCCCCGCATGCGGCAGTTGGCCGGCGAAGGCCTGCCGGTGACGCTGGCGGTGTCGCTTCACGCGCCGGACGACGAGTTGCGCGACGAACTGGTGCCCGCCAACAAGCGCTACCCGGTGTCCGAGGTGCTGGACGCCGCTTGGGATTACGCCCGGATGACCAAGCGACGGGTGTCGTTCGAGTACGCGATGATTCGTGACGTCAACGACCAGACGGCGCGGGCGGACGAACTGGCCCGGCAGTTGCGCCGCCGCGGCGATTGGACTTGGTATCACGTCAACCTGATCCCGCTGAATCCGACGCCGGGCTCCGACTGGGTGGCGTCGTCACCCAAGCAGCAAAACGCTTTCGTGGCCCGTCTGGAGGCTGCGCGCGTGCCTGTGACAGTGCGCGACACGCGGGGGCGGGACATCGCGGGCGCTTGTGGGCAACTGGTGGCGGACGCCCAAACTCTGGCCCTGTGACAAGGCACCTTGATCGAACTGTAATATTGACCCATGCGTCAGAACTCACACGTTAATCTCCGTCTAGCACAACTGGGGATGCCCTGCCCCGAGGGTTTCGAGAGCAGTGAGACCGCTCAGCTGGCCGCCCCGTTGATCGCCCGGCAGCGCGAGTTGAGCCGTCGTCTGTCCGACCGCCACTGCGCGGCCGATCTGCGTATCCAGTCTTTCCTGGACAGTTACCTCGAGGACACAGGCCTGCATCCGCACCTGCCCAAGCGCACCTTCGTGCTCGACGAGCCGGGCCTGGCCCGGGCGCTGTCGCTGCCCTACGACTCGGACAAGGTGGTGTCGCCACGCCTGTCCAGCTACCGTGTGGCCAACGGCGTGCTGCACAACCCGCTGAACGACCGGCGCACTACCGCCGGCGTCTTCCACGTCGTCGAGGGCGGGCTGCCGATCCCGGACGACAAACTGGCCGTCCCCAAGCCGGTGTTCGCGCGGCTGCTGGAGCTGGCCTTCCAGCCGCCGGTCGAGGACATGGTGCTGCCTTACACGGCCAACCAGGACGAGAAGGCGGCCTGCTTCGTCTCGCTGTTGCTGCGGCCCCTGGTCGAGCCGGTTGTCCCGGGGTTCGTGCGCGAGCACCGCATGGAGGTGCGCTTCATCGCCCCCGGCTCCATGGTGTCGAACCTCGATTTCGTCGAGGGCATCTTCGGCAACGGCGGCGATCCCTACCTGCCCGAGAACGATTCGGCGCTGAAGCCGCAGAACTGGACCGGCCACACCGGTTGCGTCATCCTGGCGCCGCACCTGACGGCCGTCACCAAGAAATCGCTCGGCTTGCCGGCCCGGTCGAAGGCGACCGACCGCCAGAAGCGCGACGGCATGTGCTGGGCCAAAGAGGACGAGCTTTACAACGGCGGACAGGCGTTCAAGGTGTGCTGCCGCGACGACCGGGGCGTCATCGTGACGGTGATCGCTGACAACTACTTCGGGTATTGCAAGAAAGAGGTCAAGGCGCAGATATCGTATTCGGCCAACCTGTTCGGCAACACCGAGGAGGAGCACGCCGGCGGGGCCAGGGTTTATCCCAGCTACGATCTCGGCCAGGAGTATCTGGACGATTCTGCCGGCGACTACTACCGGCTGGCCGACGTGGTGGCGCGCGAGCCCGGGCGGTTCCTGATGCGGCCCGGTGGCTACGCCCTGGACGCGCAGTTGCCCAAGGTGCGGCTGGTGCCCGCCAACTCGCGCTACTCCCTGCACCGGCGAGCCGTGACCTGGGAGGCCGACGGCAACGGCGGTGAGGCGGGCTCGCTGCCGCTGGTGGCCGGACGGGTTTACGTCGGCCCCAATGGCTACCAGGTGGCCATGTCGCCACAGCCGACCGACCCGAAGAAGTGGACGCTCGTCGGCACATCGCCCCATTCGACCGTCTGCCACAAGCCGAGCACGGTGTCCGGCGGCGGCAAGTCAGAGATCTCCAAGAGCATCTCCGACGCATTCATGGCCGGTCATGTCTACGTCCCCAATTTCGACGCCGACATGGACGCGGTCGAAGAGATCGTGACCAAGGACTACACCGGGCGGTTCGCGGACCCGGCCAAGCGCGACAGCGACCGTCGCTCGATGCTGTCGGACAAGCGCAGCATCGGTTCCGTCATCAAGCTGCTCACGCCATCGAGCGATTACTCGCAGGAGTACAACGCGTGGCTGGCGACCATCCCGCCGCACGTCCTCGAAATGGTGTACGCGATCAAGCGGCACTATCGCAGCGAATGGGGAGACGACTGGCGCAGCCATTTCACCGTCAGCACGATCAACGGGCGCAAGGGCAACGCGCTTCGTCTCGACGGCGTCGAAATCACCGTCAACATGCTGCGCGTCGGCTTCGAGCCCGATGGCGCCTGGCGTCTGTTCGGCTTGCGCCACGACTTCTTCCCGGCCACGAAGGTGCAGACGGAGGACGACATCTCGGCGTCGACCGTCGTGCCCGGCGACCAGATCGGGCTGGACGGGCAGCGGTCGTACAAGCTGGTCGAGAACTGCGAGGCGCTGTTGTTCCAGCGCCCCGACGACGCCATCTACCGGGGCTACGACAAGCAGACCGAGCGCGACATGTCGGAGACGGACGTCTTCATGTCGAACTTCCAGCCGCTGACAAGGGACGAAGTGAGCGAAATGGTGGACGACGCCGAGCCATTTGGCGCCTTCACGCAGCCCATGGCCGACCGGTTGCGGACGTTTGCGGAGGGCGCGGGCGGCGCTGAGTTCGTCGTCAGCTCGGCGAACCCGCGGCTGGTGGACGGCAAGCCGTCGAAGAACCCGCGCTACTTGCAGCGGCGTCCCGACGTGGTCCGCGCCGATCAGACCGCCGCGGCCGATCTGGCGTCGCACTTCGTCCGTCGTCTGCCCACCAATCTGCAACTGCCCATACCGGTGGACGTGGTGGCGGCCGGACGGCGCAACAACCCGGGTGACGACGATGTGCCGCCGCTGTGCGCTTTCAGCCCGCTGCACTACATGGAGCTACCCGAGCTGTTCATGGAGTTCATATCGTCCATGACCGGTAAATCGCCGTCGACCACCGGCGCCGGCTCCGAGGGCGCCTTGACTAAGGGCCCGTTCAACGCCATGCCGGCCGTCTTCGATCTCAACTCCGCGTTGTTGTCGTATATCCTGACGGATTACGACGGCTGGGTTTCGTCGGCCGGATACGTGGGGCCGCATGTCAAGGTCGACCACGACATTTCGATGCTGGTGCCCGAGGTGTTCTCGCGCATGTCGTCGAGCGAGCGCAAGGCGGGCAATCTGATCGCGGAGGGCAGCCTGGAAAAGATCGAAGACTTCGAACACGACGGCAAGAAGGTGTTGGCCAGCCGTCTCGGCTACCGGATGACGGCCAAGTTCGCGCGGGTCTACTTCGGACGGATTTTCTTGTATCCGCTGGCCGTGTTCACCGACGAGATATTGCGCCCGGAATTGCAGGACGCCGACATGTTCGCCGCCACCATGGACGTCATCGTCGCCACCCACGAGCGCGTCGCCAAGGCCTACTTCGATGACGGCACGATCGTCGGGGCGATCCCGCCGCTGCGGGCGCTGCTCGAGATCATGGCGAGCGGTGAGAGCAGCGAGGGCTGGACGATTGACAGCCCGGAGTTCCGCAAGCAGTTCACGAGGCAATCGGTGCTGGCGTCCGATTGGTACAACGCCCGTCTGGAAGCCAAGAAGGATGCCGCGGTGGCCCGCGCCGAGTTCGGCCTGGCAGCCATCGAGCGGTTCGCAGCCACCCCCGGCAACGAGGAGCCTTGCTCGCGTCTGGGCATCGGCGAGCGGATCGTCAACGCCCAATCCGAGGTGAGGCGCCTGGAATCCGACACCTACTGGAACCAGATCATCGGCACCACCGGTGGCGAGGCGTCACCCCTGCTGCAATTGGGGACGGCCAACGACCATTCCCGGCCGCTGCACGACACTGACGGGGTGGAGGCCTGAGGTCGTCAGCAACCGGTGCCCGTGCAACCGGGCACGATGATGCCGTCGGGGGTGGCTTTGGCGACGATGCCGTCGTACCAATCGTTGTCTTCGTCTACGTAACCGCCCTGATGGACGTAGAGGTCGCCGGTGGTCGAGCGAGTCGACCCGCTGATGAGGATGCCACCATCTGTGGCGATGGCTGTCGCGACGAAAGAGTCGTCGAGGTCGCCGCCATAGACATGGAACCAGTTGATTGTGCCGCTGGCGGTGAAGCTGACCAGAAGGGCGTCCCAGTTGTTGACGTCCGGCGTGCGATATGTGGTGGGGAATTTGCCGTCAGGCGACGCGGTGCCACCGGCGCAGATGATGTCACCGTCGTCAGTGAAAGCCACGCCATCGAAGCGACTGTACCCGGAACCACCGTAGGTCTTAGCCCAGTCGATGAGGCCGTCATGACTGAATTGAATGATCAAGGCACCACTGAAGCCGGAACCGGCATTGGCGTCTGGGAAGTCGCCGTCGAGCGACAGTGTATTGCCGACGGCCACGATATCGCCGGCTTTTCCGACAGCCACGCCGGTCAACTCGTCGTCCTCAGATCCTCCGCAGGCGACAGCCCAAATCAGCGCTCCGTCCGTCGTCAAGCTGACCGCCAAGGCGTCTGGTATGTTGTCGCCGAAATCGTATTTGGTGTGGTATTTCCGGGGGAAGTCGCCGTCGTCGGAGGCGGTGCTGCCGACAACCACGATGCCGTTGTCGGCGGTGATCGCCACGGCGTTGAACATGTCATCGCTGCTGCCGCCATAGGTGCGCGTCCACATCGGGTGTCCGTCTGCGGCGACCTTCACCACGATGGCGTCGCTGGGTTGTTGGCCGAAGACATCAATTGGGCCGGTGTGGCTGGACGGGAAGTCACCGTCAGTGGATCTGGTGTAGCCAACCGCGAAAATGTCACCGGTCTTGGTGATGGCGACCGAGTTGAATTGGTCGTCCTCGCTGCCACCAAAGGTGTCCGACCAGACGATGTCGCCATTGGACGAGATTTTGACTATCAATGCATCGCCTAGGCCCTCGGTCGTCCCGAAATCGCCGTCCGACGAGGATGTGTAGCCTACTGCGATGATGCTGCCATCAGCGTTGACAGCCACAGACCTGAAGGCGTCATCCTGTGATCCGCCGAAGGTTTTGGCCCATTCGAGGATCCCATCCGATGTGAACTTGATGGCCACGGCGTCGCAGATACCACCATGGGTGGCGGGGAAGGTGCCGTCGGTTGATCCTGTGAATCCGACGGCATAGACGCTGCCATCCGGAGCACTCGCGACTGACCAGATGTGGTCATCGTCGCTGCCGCCCAGGATGGCTGTCCACGAGTTGCCAGTCGGGGATGCCGATGACCCTGGCGCGCCGCCCGGGAGCCTGCCGTGGAAGCGTGGGACCAGCACGAGAGCCGCCACGACGACCAGCACGACCGCAATGGCGATGGCGATTGCCCCGATGGCAGTCCGGCTGCGGTTTGGCCGGGTTGGCAGGACGGGCGGGGGAGTGGGCGAGGGCTGAGTAGATAGCTGGATCGGCGCGCTGGGCGGGGTGGCCGGTGTGATCGGGCCATAGGCGTTGGGATGCGACGCGATGAGCGGGTGCAAGCTCGGGTGTTCTTGGGCAATGAAGGCGAGAATCTCCGGTGGCGTGGCAGGGTCTTGTGCTGCGCGAAGCGCGGTGTTGAAATCGGTCAGGTCGTCGTGAAGCATGGTGCGTCTTAGCTTATCGTGCCGACCCGTCATCCAACGCCGATTTTGTCAATGGTGGTCACGGCGTCTTCTGGGGCGTCCACCAAGTAGATGTGGTGTTGCATGGGACGGCCGTCTGCCAGTGACTTCAGGAGCGTCCAGGCTGGTAGCTGTTGCGTCCAGTAATTGCGTCCGACAAGCACCATCGGCGGCACCAAATCATCGTGGGCGGCGTAGTAGTTGCGGGTGACGGCCTGGAAGATCTCCTGGACGGTGCCAGCGGCGCCGGGGAGCACGATCAAGCCGCCCCGGCAGCGCGACAGCAGGACGTCCTCCCGCAGGGCGTTGCTGAAGAACTTGGCGATGTCGGTGGCGAAGGCTCCTGGTGGCTCGTGGCCGTAGAACCATGTGGGGATGGCCAGCGTGGTGTGGTCGGTGGGGCAGTCCTTGGCCACTGCCATCGCGGCACGGGCCCACTTGGTGACGCTAGGACAGAAGTCCGGGGTGTGGGTGAGGTGGCCGATGGCGTCGTCAAGTGCGCCGGGGGAACTGACCAGGCGGGCGCCCAGATTGGCTGCCTCCATGGCACCGGGGCCGCCACCCGTGACGACTGTGAAGCCCTGTTGGGTGAGCGTCGCGCCCAATTCGGCGGCTTGGCGGTAGGTGCTGTCGCCGCGGAGTGTGGCATGCCCGCCCATCACGCCGACCAGGCGTTGGGTGTCGAGCGTGGCCAGCTTGTCGTCCAGGGCGTCACCAATTGCCTGGTCGTGCAGGCTCATAGCCAGGGTGGACGGCAGCGGCGCCTTGGTGTCGTGGGAGTGCTGTGCCAAATACCAGGCGTAGACGCGGCCGTCGAACGTTGTGTGATAACCGCCGTCCGGGGTTGACAAGCCGTCATACAGGTCGTTAGCCGTGTAGAGGTTGGGCTGGTAGGGGTTGAACGGCACGTCGGGCAGGGTCGGGAAGACGAGCGCGCCGCGGTCGGTCAGGTCGTCCTCCAAGCTTGGTGACATGGTGCAGCCGAGGAAGAGCGCGCCGGATACCTGGACGCCGGCCAGAGCTTCGGACCGTCCGGTCAAGTCAACCGACTGGACAGCCCAGTGACTCAGGGTTTTGACGCCCGGGAGGCGCGCGTCGAACTCGTCGAGCGACTCGATCTCGACGATCGGGATATGGGCGGCGGTCATGTGAAGTTAGCATAGCCCACGGGTGATGGCGCTGGTCTATGCACTAACACTTTGGGCGGCATGAGTGGCAGACTCATGACGTGCGCTAACAAGGGAGAGGCGGGCAAGTATGTCAACATTGGTTCGTCGCTATTTGGAACGGCTCGCTACAGCGAGTGTCTGGATCGTTGTGATGATCGGGGCTGCCGGATGCGTGGCACCCGACTTGGTCAATGATGCTCCTACGGCGTCTGGCACCTCTCAATCGCCATGGATTGCCGTGCCCACATATGCGTACGACGATGGCGGTGGGATGGATGCGGGAGTGCTTGGAACATTGGCTGCCTTTGAGGGTTGTCTGGTTGTCAGACCCGACATTAATCAAGACGCGGATCCTGATCACATCATCTTGGTCATGTTCCCTGAGAATGAAGTGTCCTTCCCGTCTAAAGGCGTCGTCAACCTGTTTGGCAAGGCCTATCATCTGGGCGATTCCGTGAGTTTCGATGGTGGTGCCGGTGGCTGGTCGTGGACCGCCTATCCACCTGGTTGCAAGAGCGCGTGGGCTCAAGCGACGAACTCTGGCACCTTGTTCATCGTCTGGAACGGTTAGCAGTGGCAGACTGATGGTGTGCGCAATGTTGTGGTGCTTGGTTCGACGGGGTCTATCGGACGTCAAACCCTGGAGGTGATCGCGGCCAATCCTGACCGCTTCACTGTGGTGGGGCTGTCGGCGGGCGGTCATAATGGCGAGTTGTTCGCACGGCAGGTGGCGCAGTTTCGTCCCCAAGTAGCGGGTTCGGCAGGGGACGATCCGGGGATCAATGAGCGTCTGGCTTGCCTGGACGAGGCGGACGTAGTGGTCAACGCCATCACGGGGGCGGCCGGGTTGCTGGCGACGTTGGCGGCGTTGCGGGCGGGCAAGACCCTGGCCCTGGCCAACAAGGAGTCGCTGGTGATCGGCGGGCGCTTGGTGACGACGGCAGCGGCGCCGGGGCAGCTCGTCGCCATCGATTCGGAGCATTCGGCGATCGCGCAGGCGTTGCGGGCCGGACGGGCGTCCGAAATCCGCAAGGTGATTCTGACGGCGTCTGGCGGTCCGTTCCGGGGGATGACGCGGGCGCAGATGGCGTCGGTGACCCCGGAGCAGGCGATGCACCACCCGACCTGGAACATGGGGCGCGTCATCACGATCAACTCGGCGACGCTGGTCAATAAGGGGTTGGAGCTGCTGGAGGCGGCGCTGCTTTACGGCGTCCCCCTCGACGATATTCAGGTGGTGGTGCACCCGCAGTCCGTCGTCCATTCGGGGGTGGAGTTCTGGGACGGGGCGGCGATCCTGCAGGCCAGCCCGCCGGATATGAAGCTGCCGATTGGTTTGGCGCTGGCCTGGCCGGAGCGGCTGGAGGGCGTCGCCAAGCCGTGTGACTGGACGACGCGTGCCCAGTGGACGTTCGAACCGCTTGATGACGAGGCGTTCCCGGCGGTGGAGCTAGCCAGACGGGCGGGACGGGCGGGGGGGACGGCGCCCGCGGTGTTCAACGCGGCCAATGAGGTGGCGGTGGACGCTTTCTGTGCGGGGGAGTTGGGGTTCTTGGGTATCACGGAGACCATCGCGCGGGTGTTGGAGCGGCATCTCGAGTCCGGGCATGTGGGCGACGATGACCTGACGTTGGATGCTGTGCTGGAGGCGGACGCCTGGGCGCGTGGGGCGGCCGCAATGGGTGTCTGACTTGGGAAATCAGGCCAGTGTTGTCTGTTCTGGAGTTGTGGTATCAGAAGTGGTGGGGTGTGATGGTGGGCTGGTAGAATCGAACGTATGTTCGAGATGGTTGATGTGGTGGCGGCGCAAGGAGCAGTACCGCCTGAGGCGGTGGCGCGGGAGGTGGCGTGTTTGGCGCAGGTGGTGGCTGATCCGGGTGTGCCTTTGTTTGAGCGGTTTCAGGTTTCTGTGCGTTTGGGGCGGCTGGTGGAGGCCGTCCAGGCTCAGGTGTTGTGTGATCTGGCCAGGCAGCATGGTTGGGATGAGACTGACCAGTACGACATGGATGAGGCCCGCTGGGTGCGCTGTGGCGCCGACCCTGATGCGCAAGTCGACGAGGACCTGCCGCTGGAGGTCGCTGTGGCCATGGGTGTGGGTGTGAATACGGCCACGTGTCTTTTGCAAGATGTGATCAATCTGCAGGCCCGGCATCCCCGCACCTGGACGATGATGACACAAGGCCAGGTGGCGTTGTATCGGGCTCGCAAGGTGGCCGAGGCGTGCTCGCAGGTCGATTTGGATAAGACGGAGACCGGTCTGGTGGACGCCCAGATCAGCCCGGTGCTGGCTAGCTTGTCCTGGGGGCGGGTGTTGAACAAGTTGCGGGCAACGGTGATGCGGGTGGCGCCCGGTAAGGTGGAGGCCTACCAGAAGCGAATACGCTCAGGCCGGTTCGTGTACCGGAAGGCTTGCCCGGAGAACCCTTCGACTTCGCTGGTCTCGGCCCAGATGGACACCGCCGACGCGCTGTTTCTGGATGCTACCATCGGCTTGTTGGCCGACAGGCTGGAAGACCCGGACTGTGACGTCGACGATGTGGGGCGGCGCCGCGCCAAAGCATTGGGCATCCTGGCCAGCCCCGCCCAAGCGCTACTGCTTTTGGGCGTCCACACCAGGCGCGGGTTGCCCGACGATGTGGACACCGGCCAGCTCATGAAGCAGGCTGCTGCT
>Ga0123357_10000130_pt1 | contig 64947 bp, 54 predicted proteins | sample TergutEmb28metaG_FD_89873 | JGI IMG/M metagenome (GOLD analysis project Ga0123357, IMG submission 89873) | Embiratermes neotenicus P4 segment gut microbial communities from Petit-Saut dam, French Guiana - Emb289 P4 | ecosystem: Host-associated > Arthropoda: Insects > Digestive system > Gut ...
AGTCGATCGGAGTGTGGGTCAGGTCGCCCGGAACGCTCTACGGCACCAGAGCTTTCCTGAAAGCCTGCGTTGAAAAGCGCAAACGATCCGGAAACATCTGGCGCCCATATTCTTACTGTCTGAGTGATGACGTCGGGCGCGGCGTCGGTTTGCTCTTCGCCACATTTACAGCCTTCCCGAGACGAGCCTTTCCGCGAAAATCAGCGTTGCCATAAGCCGAAAGGCGATGGGTTTCGCCAAAGGCTCTACCCATTCACCGTGCTTGTTTTCTTAAAACCATACCAAGACCACCTTGCTGAACAAGGCTGCCGTCTTTCTGAATTTTTAAAATATCAGTTTTTTCGGTTTTTCCATTTTTATCCATGAGTTTGAGATATTCTCCATCGATGGAGTAGGAAAATTCTCCTTGCTCACTTCCCATTATATAAAAAGTAGCCTTCCTTCCTTGAAATTTAACCGTTACGTTCGGAGGGAAATCAGCCTGATAGGTCCCACTGAGTGTTTTTCCACATGCTGTAAGTGCGAAAGAAAGAATGGCAAGGCCCAGTAGCCAAAAGACGCGGCTCGGCCACTGGGTGAAGAAAGAGCATGGTGCGATATTCATGATTTTCCTTTTAATGAGCTGAATGGAAACGGCAAGGTCGATGCTTGATGCATCCAGAGCGGGAAATTTGCTTTTATCTATTTCTCTGCGCTTGCACACATTTTCATGAAAAGATCATTCGCCATGAAATTGTTTTGAGGAACTCCGTTGATTTCGAATGCTCGATACTCAAAGGTGTTTTTTTCTTTGTTTACGATGAATTGAACAACGGCTTTCACGGGTTTGGAGTTGAGTGTGATGTTGCCACTCAGATTCACAAACTTCGCCCCTTTATCAGAGACTCCAGAATCCCATGATGGCTTCTCCATGAAGCCCTTTGCCATCTGATTGACTGTTGCGGTCTGGCATATACCCAACTTGCCATCTTTAACTATGGATACAGTGCTGTCTGAGCAAGCGGCCAGAACCACGGCAACGACTGCTAGGTCAATGGCATTGATAATGGAATGAAGAATTCGATGATGCATAAGTCCCTCCATATGCGGGGCAAACAAATAATGCTCTGATCGCCACGAATAGAACGATTCTCTCCACAGCGATCAGTGGGCGCAGCTTCAGGCACTACCGACTACCGAGCATCATGCCAATATTCATTACAAGCAGAACAGTTCCAGCAATTGCTACAAATAGCTTCTGATTCTGCGAGAATTCCTTAATTTCTCCTTTTTGCAGCATGTAAACATTGCCGGCGAGTGCAATTATAATTGCGGCAGGGGTGATAAATAGAAAAAACAGAACGACAAACACCCTCTTCCGAAACCATGGAACTTGGTTATATGAGGTATAGACTTGCGATTCGGAGGAGCCGGAAAAATTGGAAATTGATGTATTTTTTCCAGATGAACTTCCAAGTGCTAAATACACACCTATTGCAGCGCCTTCTCGAATATCAAAATCAACCCACATTCCCCTGCTTGGTTGAGTGTTATCCTTCCACTCGGAACCGGCAAATGTATATCTTGAGCCGTCTGGGGTTGATATCACTCCTTCATTTTTTTGAATTTCGAAATTGAGAATTTGACCTTTCATTATATTTTCCTTTTCTGTAGCAATTAAAAATCTGTATATCTTGCTTGTTTCTAAAAACAGGGATATCGAATACAACAAAATAACTTGTGCACTCCCTGTCATCAGTGGAATTGCTTCGTATTCGATAATGTGTTTTGCGTCTCCTTTTTCAAATCAGCGAACAGGAACTGCGCCGCTTGCGCATCGTTCTCAACCTGCGCGTTCACCTTGTGCACCGCACCGTTTTTCTGCATCCAAGGCGCTCCGGCATACCCGATAGATGAGAGCCCCCAAAAGGCCATTGCGCAGCAACGCCATTAAGCGCTCGCGGCGAATGTGAACAGGCGCTGTCGAATCCCCCATCAGTGCCCATACCGCGTGTCACGGATCGGCATATGCCATCCCCCAGGAGTTGGCGTAATCGGGCCAGTGGACGCCACCGCCCAGGCGTCTCGAAGCCGCGACCACTTGGACACCCTGCGGGGCTTGGTCGAACAACACCTGGGCTTCCCCCGAGGCACCGCACCTGACGCCATGCGGGTTGTCGAGCCGCCAGCACTGCCAAATTCCGACCGTCATCCGACCTCCTGGGAGGTTCATCTTGTCTCCGATGCACAGGGCGGGCCGAACATCGCAACCATCTGTGTCGTTCCGGGCACATTCGCTTGTTCGATCTGCCGCCCGTTGCCCGCGCAACCAGTGATAGCCACAGTCGCAGCAACGATGGCCGGGATGAGTGACAAGTGGTTCATGAATCTGCCCCCTTTTATTTATATGAATTAGTGTTTATATGAATCAGAGCATAACACCTAAAGTGCTGCCTTATGGCAGGCGACTTGGCGGAACGGTTTGGAAAGTGCGTACGGCAACTGCGTACTGATGCCGGACTCAGTCAAGTTGTGTTTGGCGAGCGGTGTGGCTTCTATCAAACCTATCTCAGCCGCATCGAGCGGGGGCAGGCGAACCCGACGCTCAACGCGATGGAGGTCATTGCCAACGCGCTCGGCCTGACCGTCTTTGATCTGTTTGATCTAATGCGGGCAGAACCGGCAAAGGAAAACGGGCAGCAAGCGTAGCGAGGGCGAGCTTGCGAAACCCATGCTGCAGGTGATTGCCACGGGGCTACGAAGGCTGACCTGCAAGACCCACGATCGGGCGTGAATTCAATTCGGGAGCGCGGGCGTCTCGCCCGCATCTGCCGTTGCGTCTGTGCCGATGTTCATTGCGGGCGAGACGCCCGCGCTCCCGAAAACAAGCGGCAGGGAAAGACTTTGAAAGGGGTGTCCCTCAAACCCTGTACCCAAACCTGCTAAACGGCATCGCCCGCAGGCGCTCGCCGGTGGCGGCGAAGATGGCGTTGGCGATGGCCGGCGCCATGGCGGGCAGGGCCGGTTCGCCCATGCCGGTGGGCGGGAAGTCGGATTCGACGAAATAGACCTCGACGGCGGCGGGCGCGAAGGGGATGCGCAGGATCGGATAAGCGCCGAAATTGTGTTCCCGGACGCGGCCATTTTCGATGTTGATCTGCTGCGCCAGCGCCATTGAAAAAGCGTCCACGCAAGCGCCCTGGGCTTGCGATTCGGCGCCCGCCAGTTCCACCACCTGCCCGACATCGACCGCCACCACCACGCGGTGGATGGTGATGCGCTTGTTGGCGTCCACGCTCAGTTCCACCGCCTGCGCGGCGTGGCCGGCGTGGGAATAGCACCAGGCCAAGCCCAGGCCGCGCCCCTTGGGCAGGGATTTGCCCCAGCCCGTTTTTTCAGCGCACAGCTTGATGACGCCAACGGCGCGCTCGGGATCGAAGTTCACGTCCTTGCTCTTGGGCGCGAGTTCCGGCACCTCGCGGCGCACGGCGTCGATCAAGAATTCCACATGGTCGCGCCCCGCCGCCAGCGCGAGTTCGTGCATGAAGCCCTGCTGGGCGAAGACCTGCGCGTTATCGCCGGGGGCGCGCCAGGGGCCGGTGGGGGTTTTCAGATCCATCAGCGTCAGGCCGCGGCGCAGGTTGGGCGCTTTGCACGAATAGGCCAGAAAGCGCGAATAGTCCGCGCCCGCCGCCGGGTTCTTGCCGTCGGCGGTGAAGGTGATGAAGTGCTCCTGCCAGGCGTCGAGCCGGCCTTGCGGGTCGATCGCGCCCTTGAACTGGTGGTAGCCGGCGGGGCGCAGGAAGTCGTGGGCGAAGTCGTCCTCACGCGACCATTGCAGCTTGACAGGCCCTTTGACCCGGCGCGCGATGGCCGCCGCCTCGCACATGTAGTCGTTAATCAACCGCCGCCCAAAGCCGTTGCCAACGCGGGTCTGGTGCACCACCACCTTGTCTTCGGGCAGGCCGAGCAGCGCGGCCACCTGGCTCAAGCCACGGTTCGGCTGCTGGGTGGGGGCCCACAGTTCCATCACGCCGTCATGCCACCAGGCGGTGGCGTTCTGCGGCTCCATGTTGGCGTGGGCGACGAAGGGGTATTCGTAATAGGCATCAACGATCTTGGCGGCGCTGGCGAAGGCGCGCTCCACGTTGCCCACGTCGCGGTCAGGGGCCGGAAATGGGCCGGCGGCGTACTGTTTGGCGCGGGCCGCGAGTTCGCTGGAAGAATCCCTGGACGCGCCGCTTTCGTCCCACACCACGTTGAGCTTGTCCTGCACCTCGAACGCAGCCCAGGTGTTGCGGGCGATGATGGCGACGCCGGGCATGACCTCGGTGAGCCGGCCGTTGCCTTCGACCACGAAGGCGTCGATCACGCCGGGTTGCGCCTTGATCTCGTCCAGATTGGCCGACTTGACCTTGCCGCCCGCCGCCGGGCACTTGGTGAAGCTGGCGTAGACCATGCCGGGCAGCCGCACATCGATGCCGAACAGGGGCTGTCCACACACGATCTTCGCGTCGTCCACGCCACGAAAACGCCGGCCCAGCAGGCGGTATTGCCCGCGCGTCTTCAGCTTGAGCGTGGCCGCATCGGGCGCCGGCAGCTTAGCCGCCGCCGCTGCCAGCGAGCCGTAGGTGGCGCTTTTGCCGCTGGCGGCGTGGGTCAGCACGGAATCCCTGGTCGTGATCTCCGCCGGGTTCACGCCCCATTGCTGCGCGGCGGCGGCAATCAGCATCGCCTTGGCGGCAGCGCCGGCCTGGCGCAGTTGATCCCAGGCGCGCGGAATCGTCGTCGATCCGCCCGCGCCCTGGTAGCCGTACACCTTGGCGTCGATCGGCGCCTGCTCCACCACCGTGCGGCTCCAGTCGGCATCCATTTCCTCGGCGATGATGAGGCCCAGCGCGGTCTTGATGCCCTGCCCGATTTCAGGCGCTTTGGAATAAACGGTGACGGTGTTGTCGGGAGCCACGCGCACGAAGGCGTTCATGGCCGGCGACTGGCTCGCCGCGCCTGCCGCCTGCGGTGTCTCAGAATCAGCGCGAGCGCCGCCGGGCAGGTAAAAGCCCAGCGCCAGGCCCGCGCCGGCCAGCTTGAGAAAACCGCGCCGGTCGAGCGGCAAGGCGCTGGACGACGGGCTGCGCGCTGTGTGCATCCATTCGCGGATGCTGGCGTCGGATTCGGCGAACAGGGAGACGGTGCTGGACGACATGGCGCGCTCCTTCTTACTTCGCAGCGTTCTTGATGGCCTGGCGCAGGCGCACATAGGTTCCGCAGCGGCACAGCGCGCCCGCCATGGCGGCGTCGATGTCGGCGTCGTTGGGGTTGGGCGTGTGGTTCAGCAGCGCGGTGGCCGTCATGATCTGGCCGGCCTGGCAATAGCCGCACTGCGCCACCTTGGCATCCACCCAGGCTTGCTGAACCTTGGCGCCGGTGGGCGTGTCGCCGATCGCCTCGATGGTGGTGACGGCCCGCTTGCCGACCGAACCGACACTCACCATACAGGAATGCTCCGCCTTGCCGTCCAGATGCACCGTGCAAGCGCCGCAACGGCCAATGCCGCAGCCGTATTTGGCGCCGGTCAGGCCAATCATATCGCGCAAAACCCACAGCAACGGCATGTCGTCAGGCGCATCCACGGTGTGCGACTGACCGTTGATTTGAAGCGTGATCATCGTTTATTCACTCCGCTGAAATTTTTGGAGCAGTCTGGCTTCAAAGCATAGCGCCATTGGTTGATTTTGACGACGCTATCGCGCTCCGGATTCGGAGCCATCGAGCGCGCTGGTGACTCTGGGGAACTCGATGGCTCGCATCCGTCACGGCAAAGTCTTTTCAACTCAGACCACTCAAGGACTTCGAACGCAGCGTCACATCAGGAAGATTACGCACGGCTTTCACCGCATCGACCAGCGTCTTTTTTTCGGCGGCAGTCAGTGTTTTCAAGTCACCGTCACCGAAATAAACCAACGCTTTCAGGCTTTCGCTCGGTTGGAAATTCGGCCCGTAAAGCAGGCGCGCGGATGCGATTCCGTGTGACAAACTCACTCCGGAATTAACCATCGCAGCGACATCGCGATAGTCCTTGGCCTCGGCGCGTTGGAGCACGACTTTGACCTTGGCCGCCATCAGATCTTCAAAAGAAGCCACCTGCAAAACACCATCATCGGTGAAATCCGGCTCTCCCACTCGTCCGAAGGCAATCGTGCCGAAAAAGGAGACTTTGACGTGCTCCCTTTCGGCGTCGCCGTAGGGGACAAGCACAACCCAAGTGTTGTCGCGATCCTGGAGCGTTGTGGACTGCTCCATAAACGGAAAAGCCGCTTTGATTGCTTCACGATCAAGCGGCTTTTCAGAAAAGAAATCGAAATCGACCGAATCACGATGTCCCAGCCGCAGTGCAATGGCAGTGCCGCCATACAGCGTAAACCCCAGATTCGGCGCGTTACTGAGTTCCGGCCACAGGCGTTTTTGGGCAGGAGGCAATATGTCCACGCGGGGCTTGAATTTGCGAGTCATGCAAATCTCCGCACAGGCAAAGCCGGAACGTGATCCACACTCGACAGGCCAAGGCGGTAATGCCAGTACGCCCAGGAGCGTTCATTGAACCAACCCGCTTCTGCATGCATCAAGACTTCGCGAAGCGCCTCATCACCAACCTGCGCGACAAGCGACTGAACATCGGAGTAGTCGCCGATGTTCATCACTTGGGCGATCACCCGCTCAGGCATGGCTATAGCTTCTTCTGGCGTTTTCCACCAGATGTACTTGCTGGCAAGCGGCTTCAAGGCTTCTGGACTGATCCGGATCATGCGAGCATCTCTTCAACGCGCTTTTACGGTTTTTGATAAGTGAATTTTATGCCCTCGCAACCGAGATCGCGACACGCTTTTACGCATAGCCGTATTTCAGAGCTTCCCGACAGGCTCTGGCGATTCGCCCGAAATCTTCTCGTGTTTTTGACCAGAAGCCAAACCGCTTTCCTCGTGTCGTCCTAGATTTAAAGAAGTCACCCTGAGTCTGAGCACGCGATTCGAGGTGAGTCACCCGACCGCGGCATAGTCAACCGAGGGCCTCCATGGACGCTAAAAGCTCTATCACTTTCACCCTGAACGGCAAGCAGACGACGCTCGAAGCCGATGACGACCGCACGCTGCTTTGGGTCTTGCGCACCGATCTCGAACTCACCGGCGCCAGGTATGGCTGCGGCGAAGGCCCCTGCGGCGCATGCACCGTGCTGCTCGACGAGCGCCCGGTGCGCGCCTGCCGCACGCCACTGTGGCAGGTCGCCGGCAAATCGGTGATGACGGTCGAGGGACTCGCGCAGGACGGCAAGCTGCATCCGCTCCAACAGGCGTTCATCGACCACGGCGCCTTCCAGTGCGGTTACTGCACCTCGGCGATGCTGCTGACCGCCTGGGCGCTGCTCGCCGAGAACCCGAAGCCGTCGCGCCCCCAGATCGTCGCGGCGATGGACCATGTGCTGTGCCGCTGCGGCGCGCATCAGCGGATTCTCGCGGCGGTCGAAGCGGTTGCCGCACAGGCATCGAGGAGGCCGTCATGAACCAGCCCGTAATGCCCGGCCGCCGGGAGTTTTTCCTCAAGATGGGCGGCGGCATTGTGATGATCCTCGCCGCCGACGCGCCAGCGTTCGCCCAACAACGGCGTCCCTACCCGGAGGATTTGAACGCCTATCTCGTGATTGCCCGGGACGGACGGATCACTGTGTTTTCCGGCAAGGTCGAAATGGGCCAGGGCATATTGACCTCGCAGGCGCAGATGGTCGCCGAAGAGCTTGACGTCGACCTCGACCGGATCGACATGGTGCTCGGCGACACCGACCGCTGCCCGTGGGACATGGGCACCTTCGGCTCGCTGACCACGCGCATGTTCGGCCCGGCCTTGCGCGCGGCGGCCGCGCAGGCGCGGTTGACCCTGCTCGATCTGGCCGCGCACAAGCTCGACGTCACGCCCGACCGGCTCCAGGTCAGCAACGGGGTGATTTCGGTCAGCGGCGACGCCGCGCGCAAAGTGAGTTACGCCGAACTCTCGCAGGGCGCGCGGATCGCACACGTCGTGCCGCAGAAGGCTGTGCTGCGCGCGGCGAAGGACTTCAAGCGAATGGGCCAGTCGCCGCGCCGGCTCGACGCCGTTGAGAAAGTCACTGGCGGCGCGAAGTACACCGCCGACATGCGGCTCCCCGGCATGCTTTACGCGCGCATTCTGCGCCCGCCGGCGCACGGCGCAAAGCTCATCGAAGCCGACACGCGCGCGGCCGAGGCGCTGCCCGGCGTCACCGTCGTGCGCGAAAGCGAACTCATCGCCGTGCTGCATGCCGACCCAGAAGCGGCGAGCAAGGCGCTCGCCCGCGTGCGCGCGCGCTGGGAAAATCCGCCCACGACGAAGCAAACGCCGGAGAACATCTTCGATCACATCCTCGCCGCGAAAGGCGAGCCTCGCGTGATCCAGGAGCGCGGCGATCCCGGCGCGGCGAAGCCCGCGAAACCGCTCAGCGCCGAGTATCGCAAGGGCTACGTCGCCCATGCGCCAATCGAGCCCCACGCGGCGCTCGCCGAGATGCACGACGGCAAGCTCACGGTATGGGCCTCGACGCAGACGCCGTTCCCGGTTCAGGAGCAGATCGCGCAGCGCCTCAAACTCGATCCGAAACAAGTGCGCGTACGCGTGCCCTACATCGGCGGCGGCTTCGGCGGCAAGAGCGCGTCCGAGCAGGCAATTGAAGCGGCCGTGCTCGCCGTGCGCACTGGCAAGCCAGTGCAGGTCGCGCGCACGCGCGAGGAAGAATTCTTCCTCGACACCTTCGACCCGGCCTGCGTCGTGCAAATCGCCTCCGGCCTGGATGCGCAAGGCCATATCAGCCATTGGGACTACACGGTGCACGCGGCCGGAGAACGCGGCGCGGAACTGCTCTACGACGTCGCCGACGTGCGCATGCGCTCGGTCGGGCGCGGCTATTACGAATCGACCGCCGCGGCGGACAGCGTGCATCCGTTCGCGATCGGCCCTTGGCGCGCGCCGGGCGCGAACATGAACATCTTCGCGATCGAATCGCATATCGACACGCTCGCCGCGCTCGCCGGCAGCGACCCGCTCGAATTCCGGCTCCAGCACATGCGCAATCCGCGCATGCGGCGCGTGTTGCAGGCCGCCGCTTCGGCCTTCGGCTGGAAAGCCGCCGCAGCGCCGAGCCGACGCGGTTTCGGCATCGCCTGCGGCATGGATGCGGGAACCTGTGTGGCGGTCTGCGCCCACGTCTCGGTCGACGTGGAAAGCGGCGAGATCCGCGTGCGGCGTCTCGTCTGCGCCCAGGACATGGGCATCGTGGTCAACCCGGAAGGCGCAAAGATGCAGATCGAAGGCTGCCTGACGATGGGGCTCGGTTACGCGCTCAGCGAAGAACTGCGCTTCGCGGGTGGCCGCGTGCTCGACCGCAACTTCGACAGCTACCCGCTGCCGCGCTTCCGCGGACTGCCGAAAATCGAATCGGTGCTGATCGAGGACGACACAATCGCGCCGCAGGGCGGCGGCGAGCCGGGGATCGTGTGCACCGGCGCGGTTATCGCCAATGCGGTGTTCGACGCAAGCGGCGCACGGCTGCTGCAACTGCCGATGAAACCCGAGCGGGTGCGGGCGGCTCTGGCGGCGCTGGCGTCGGCATAAATGGCGGAACTTGCGCTCGCCCCGTGGTCAAACTCTCCAGGTTGCTGTGGAGATCCTACAGCGACGATCACGCGCCTCGCCTACCTGTGAGGCGCAAAACGGGAGAAGGCAATGTTCACGGCTAATATCCCCGATGGCGAAGACCTCATCGGCACAGCACGCTTCTACGCGGAGAGACCACCCTTGGTCTGTGATTTCGGTCAGGATTCCGTGTACGCAACCGAAACCCATCCGGAAGGTTTGCGTTATGGAGAAACGCCGCATGCGCCGGGCACGGAGCCCCACCACGCGCCAGACCCTAACGAGGCCGCGCACAACGAACCGGGTGTGATTTCAATCGGATGAGTGATTTTCCCCGGCAGCAAAGCTGCCGAGAAAGCTTGCGCATCGAACAGCCTCGCATGCCTGCGTAGTCACGCACACCAGAATGCGACGATCAAAATATGCCTACCGTCAGGGTGGAGATGTGCGGGCTTATGCAATCACAAGACGCACACCTGATCTCAACTTGGCGCAGCTTCAACGGCCTGCTTCAAATTCTGTAATATCAGAGCCCAGGTGAAATTGTTGAACCCGAAGAACGGGCTGATATCGCTGTAGTTGGTTTGATGGAAATCCACCACGCACATCGTCTCCGCCCCTCCCATCCATGTGGGCGCTTTACGGGCGGACAGATCGAACATGATGTGCGTCCCGGGCCACCCAAAGGCTGGGCTGCTTTGGGGATGCATGCTGACGCACTCCCATTCGATCCGTTTGTCCGGCAGCTGCTTGACGACGCGGAGTTTGACTACACCATGTTCGGGACCTGGATTGTGCTCCAGCACTAAACCTTCATCCGTCTGAACCGGCGTTTGTTTATCCCACCAAGTGCCGATGGCCTCTGCGGAAGTAAGTGCCGCATAGACTTTCTCAACTGGTGCATTGACCCAAACCTGGTGATAAATCGTTGCCATCGTGAAAGCTCCCCCAGTGTAAAAACCGCTGCGATCTTTACGAGCTGAAACCAGCCTCGCCAACCCGATACGGGTGGGATTATGCCCGGCGCAGCCGAAACGTGCGCCGGGTTATTTCAAGAGACTCACACGCTTCCGCGTGGGAAAACTTCTGCAAACGCTTACAGCAACCAAGCCGGCGATCTTTTCTCCAAAAAGGCGGCGACACCATCTTTGGCCTCATCGGTCGCCCGTTGGCGCGCGATGCGCTGGGCGGTTTCTTCCCGCACGGCGGCATCGATCGGCCGGCCGTCTATTGCCGCGACCAACTCTTTCGCCGCGCGCTGGGCTTTTGGTCCGCACGTGAGCAAAACCTCGGCCAGTGCAGCCACACAGGCATCGAGCTGATCGGCCGGCACCACATCGCCAACCACACCGATCTGTAGCGCGCGCGCGGCGGGAATCCGCTCCGCGCTTTGGAAATAGCGCAGCGCGTGGCGCGGGCCGATGGCGCGCAAGACGTAGGGGCTAATCACTGCCGGGATGATGCCGAATTTGGCTTCCGACATGCCAAAAAACGCATCGTCCGAAGCCACCGCCATATCGCAAGCCACGGCAAGACCCGTGCCGCCGCCCGGCGCGGCGCCATGAACGCGCGCGATCGTCGGTTTGGACATTTCCGCCAAGGTGCGCAGCATGTCCGCAAAGCTGCGCGCGTCGGCCAGATTTTCCGCTTCACTTTTCTCCGCGGCGCGGCGCATCCAGTTCAAGTCGGCGCCTGCGGAAAAGTGTTTTCCCCTACCGGCGAGAACGACGACCCGGACTTCCGGATCGCTATCGAGCTCACCACAGGCAGTGGCGAGCTCTTGAATCAGTTGCTCGTTGAATGCGTTGAAAACATCCGGGCGATTCATCCAAATCGTTGCAAGCTTGCCCGCGCGCTGGATTTCCAGCGTTTCATAGCGACCGCTCATCTTTTTTTCCTCAGCGATGCCGGAAATCCGGCTTACGTTTTTCGAGAAAGGCAGCCATGCCTTCCTTCTGATCTTCGAGCGCAAAAGCCGAATGGAAGGTACGCCGCTCGAACAGCAAGCCTTCGTTCAAAGAGCTTTCAAAGGCGCGATTGATCGACTCCTTGATCATCATGGCAACCGGCAGCGAGAAACTGGCAATCGTGCGCGCGGCGCTCAGCGTTTCTTCGAGCAAGCGATCGGCCGGCACAACGCGTGCGACCAGCCCCGCGCGCTCGGCTTCCTCGGCGTTCATCATGCGGCCCGTCAGGCACAGATCCATCGCCTTCGCTTTACCGACAGCGCGCGGCAAACGTTGCGTGCCGCCCGCGCCCGGCAGGGTGCCGAGCTTGATTTCAGGCTGGCCGAAACGCGCCGTATCGGCAGCGAAAATCATGTCGCACATCATCGCGACTTCGCATCCACCGCCGAGAGCAAAACCCGCGACGGCCGCGATGATCGGTTTGCGCGCGGTCTTGATGCGCTCCCAGTTGCGCGTAATGAAGTCAGTTTTGTAGGCATCCATGTAACTGAATTCGTTCATCACGCCAATGTCGGCGCCCGCGGCGAAGGCTTTTTCGTTGCCGGTCAAAACAATGCAACCGATCGCCTCATTTGCCTCGAAGGCATCGATCGCCGCCGCCAAAGCGTCCATGACATCGCCATTAAGGGCATTGAGCACTTCCGGGCGGTTGAAACGAATCAAGCCTACACGGTCCTGGATTTCGGTAATCAGCACACTGCTCATTTTTTCTTGCTCCATTCGGCCGCCCTCAGGCGGCCGCGTCATCAGTAGATTATTCGACGATCTGCCAAGTGCCGTTCTTCACTTCAAGCATGCGGAAGGCCGTCAGATCAAGACCCATATGATCGGTTGCGGACATGTTTACCTTACCGCCGGTGCCGATATATCCCTTGGTTGCTTCGAGCGCATCGCGCACCTTGGCTTTATCGGTACTGCCGGCCCGCTTGATCGCATCCACCACCAGCATCAAGCCGTCGTAGGCGTGCCCGCCGAAAGCCGAGACATCGGTTTTCCACTTGTCCTGAAAAGCCTTGTTATAGGCCACGACAACTGGCTTCTGCGGATCGTTGGCGGGCAGTTTATCCGCCACAAGCAAAGCCGCCGCGGGCAGACGCACGCCTTCGGCCGCCGGGCCCGCAAGCTTGATGAACTCTTCCGAAGCCACGCCGTGCGACTGATAGAGCGGCAGCGTGATGCCGAGCTGTTTGTAGTTTTTCGTCACGATGGCCGGACCCTGACCGAGACCAAACACGAACACCGCCTGCACTCCCGGGGTATTCTTGATTTTGGTCAGCTGCGGGCTCATGTCCGTATCTTTCGGCCCGTAGGTTTCATTGGCCACCAGGGTGATACCGTACTTGCCAGCGACCGCCTCGGTTTCTTTCTTACCCGACTGGCCGAAGCCGCTCGTCTCGGACAGGAGCGCAACCTTCGTGATGCCGCGCTTCTTCATGTCGGTGAAAACTTTTTCGGCCGCCATGCGGTCGGTATGCGGTGTTTTGAAAACCCACTTTTTCACCGGCTCGACGATCACGACCGCGCCCGCCAAAGAGACGAACGGCATATTCGCCTTTGCGACCAGGGGGGCCATCGACATCGTGGCGCCGGACGTCGTGCCGCCGATGATCACATCCACCTTATCGTCATCGATCAAGCGTTTGCCGAAGCTGTTCGCCTTATTGGCATCGCTGCCATCGTCGTAGTACACGAGTTGCAGCGGACGTCCGAGCACCCCACCCTTCTTGTTGATGTCCTCGACATACATCTGGAGCGTTTTCAGCTCCGGGTCGCCGAGGAATGCGGCGGGCCCCGTCACTGACAGAACCGAGCCGATCTTGATCGGCTCCGCAGCCGTCGCGGCCAACTGACAGCCAAGCGCCACTGCGGCGCCGGCCAGCATATTTTTGATCATCTTATTCATATGTTGTCTCCCCTCCTTTAGGTATTGTGCGTTAAACGCGCTCTATGATTATCGCGATGCCCTGTCCGACGCCGATACACATCGTACAGAGGGCGTAGCGCCCGTTGCGGCGAGCCAATTCGTACATCGCCGTCGTGACGAGCCGCGCGCCGCTCATGCCAAGCGGATGGCCCATCGCAATCGCGCCGCCATTCGGATTGACACGCGCCTCATCATCGGCAAGTCCGAGATTCCGTGTCACGGCGAGCGCCTGCGCGGCAAATGCCTCATTCAACTCGATCACATCCATCTGATCGAGCGTCAGCCCTGCTTTGGCGAGGACTTTACGCGTTGCGGGCGCCGGGCCGAAACCCATGATCCGCGGCGCCACGCCCGCCGTCGCCATCGCAACGACACGCGCCTTGGGCGTCAGGCCATGACGCGCGGCGGCATCGGAGGAAGCCAGCAGCAATGCGCAAGCACCATCGTTGACGCCGGAAGCGTTACCCGCCGTCACCGTCAATTCGGGGCCGTTGACCCCCTTGAGCTTCGCCAGCGCTTCCAGCGTCGTTTCGGGCCGAGGATGCTCGTCGGTATCGAAAACGATCGGATCGCCTTTCTTGCGCGGGACATGTACCGGGACCAATTCATCCTTGAAACGCCCCGCGGCGTTTGCCGCCGCCCAACGCTGCTGCGAACGCAAAGCGAGGGCATCCTGATCCGCACGCCCGATGCCGAACTCCGCCGCAACGTTATCGGCCGTCTGCGGCATCGAATGCGTCTCGTGCAGTTTCTTCATCAGCGGATTGATGAAACGCCAGCCGATTGTCGTGTCGAAAATCTCGGCGTTGCGCGAGAAGGCGGTTTCCGCCTTGCCCATCACAAAAGGCGCACGCGACATGCTCTCCACGCCGCCGGCAATCATCAACTCGGTTTCGCCGGCTTTGATCGAACGTGCGGCAAGGCCGACCGCATCCATCCCCGAGCCACACAGACGGTTGACCGTCGTGCCCGGCACCTCGACCGGCAAGCCGGCGAGCAGACCGCTCATGCGTGCGACGTTACGGTTGTCTTCGCCGGCCTGGTTGGCGCAGCCGTAGATGATGTCCTCTACCGCAGTCCAGTCGACATTGGCGTTGCGCGCCATCAAAGCCTTGAGCGGAACCGCGCCGAGGTCATCGGCGCGAACGCTCGCGAGCGTCCCACCGTAGCGGCCGATCGGCGTGCGAATCGCATCACAGATAAAAGCTTCCGTCATGATCGGCATCCTCACACTTGTTTCGGACGGTTATCCACCACCCGCACGGCCTTGCCGGTTTGTGTGCGTGGCAGGGTACCGAAATCCATGATGGAGATCTTGGTCGACACACCGATGTTCGTCTTGATGTGGTGCTGCAAGACCTTGCTGATCTCGACAAGCGTCGCCTTGCCAGTGGATTCGGAAATCTCGCGCTGTAGTTCGCAGCGAATTTCCATGTCGTCCATGTGCCCGTCGCGCGTCAGCACGATTTGATAATTGCCCGTGAGACGTGGATCGCGCAGGATTTGCTCTTCGATCTGAGTCGGGAATACATTGACGCCGCGGATAATCATCATGTCGTCCGAACGGCCGCTGATCTTGTCGATACGCCGGAACGAACGCGAAGTCGGCGCCAACAAACTTGTCAGATCGCGTGTCCGATAACGAATGACCGGCATCCCTTCCTTCGTGAGAGAAGTGAACACGAGCTCGCCCTTCTCCCCGTCAGCCACCACTTCACCCGTTTGCGGATTGATGATTTCGGGATAGAAATGATCTTCCCAGATCACCGGGCCATCCTTGGACTCGATGCACTCACAGGCAACGCCCGGCCCCATCACTTCGGACAGGCCGTAAATATCGATCGCGTCGATGCCAAGTTTGCCTTCGATTTCCGTGCGCATGCCCTTGCCCCAGGGCTCCGCACCAAAGATGCCGATCTTGAGAGAAATCTCTTCGGGCTTGATGCCAAGCCGTTCGAACTCCTCGGCGATCACGAGCGAATAAGACGGCGTGACCATGATGATCGACGGTTTGAAATCCTGGATCAGATGAACCTGTCTTTCGGTCTGGCCACCCGAGATCGGCACCACCGAACAACCGGCGCGCTCGGCGCCATAGTGCGCGCCCAAGCCGCCTGTAAACAGCCCGTAGCCATAGGCCACATGACAGATATCACCAGGGCGACCACCTGCCGCGCGGATCGAGCGCGCCACAACATCGGCCCAGGTGTCGATATCCTTCTTCGTATAACCGACTACCGTCGGTTGTCCGGTCGTACCCGAAGAGGCATGGATACGCGAAATCTGCGTGCGCGGCACAGCGAACAGTCCAAACGGATAGTTCTCGCGCAGATCGGCCTTGGTGGTGAACGGAAACTTGGCCAGATCAGCGAGCGTTTTCAGATCGTCGGGATGGACACCCTTCTGCTCGAATTTCTTGCGATAGTGCGGAACGTTTTCGTATGCATGGCGCAGCGTCCACTTGAGTCGTTCAAGTTGCAGCGCTTGGATTTCATCGCGACTCGCGGTTTCGATGTGCTCCAGATCCCCAGCTTCAGGACGTTTTACAGGCATGATTATCTCCAATTCTAAACATAGCCTCGGGCCGCTTTAGTTTTGTGCAGCCAGGCCGGCGATGACATCGCCGGAAATCCGATAACTTTTACCGCGAAACAGCGCGATGATTTTGCCCGCTCCGTCTTGTACGGTTACGTCATACACGCCGGTGCGGCCGGCCGCGGAGCGTTCGACCGCCGTGGCGGTCAGGGTATCGCCTTCTTTGCCCGGCGCGAGGTAGTCGATAGTGCACGCGGAAGCCACCGTATTGCGGTTGTAGCTGTTGCAAGCATAGGCAAAAGCCGTGTCGGCGAGCGAGAAGATCAAGCCGCCATGACAGATATGATGACCGTTAACCATGTCGCTGCGCACCGGCATCGAAAGCACGGCAGAGCCTGGGCAGACGCTGTCGATACGCATGCCGAGCGCTTGCGCGGCGCGATCGCGCGACCACATTGCGGCAGTCACGTTTTCGGCAAGGGTCTGAGCCTCAATGGGAGTCATTGATTCAGTGTTCATGAAACGCCTTTCCGGCAAAAACCTTTTGTTGAATCAAAGGGGAAATGCGGTAGCGGTCCTCACCATAGAACTGCGCAAGATTCGCCAGCACTTCCCGAATCACGGGCAAACCCACCGCATCGGCCCAAGCGAGCGGACCACACGGATAGTTAACACCCAGCCGCATCGCCGCGTCCGCACCCTCTGCGCTGCACACGCTTTGATTCACCGCATCCGCCGCTTCGTTGGCGAGCATCGCCACGGTGCGCATCACGGCCAAGCCTGGCACATCCGCAAATCGTGCGACTTCGATTCCGAGCGCTTGCAGCAAACCGACGACGGCCGCGACGGCGGAGTCGGCACAGCCGAGCGCCGCGCTGAGCGCAATCCGCGTGGCCTTGGCATAGTCGAGCGCAAGGTCGATGAGCAACGTATTCGCGATTCCGTTCGCCGCCGCGCGCTGTGTTGCGCTGCGTCCATCGGTCAGGAACAGCACGGCATCGTCTATTTGGGCTATACGTCCGTCCGTCGCCTCGCCACGCACATGCTGAATATTTTTTTCGCGCAGCCGCTCGGATAGCGCGCGCGCCAGGGCCGATTCGCCATGCACGACAATGGCCGCAGGCAAAGGCTGCGGCGCCTCGCTGCGCGCCTGCGGCGGGACGGCTCCGTCACGGTAAGCATAGAAACCGCGTCCGCTCTTGCGACCGAAGAAGCCCGCATCGACAAGTTCTTGCTGAATCAGCGACGGCGTAAAACGCGGATCGTTATAGAACGCGCTCCAGACCGAGCGCGTCACCGCGAAGTTCACGTCGTGACCGATCATGTCCATCAACTCGAACGGCCCCATGCGGAAGCCACCGGCTTCGCGCATCACAGCGTCCAGGGTGGCGCAGTCGGCGGCGCCTTCGCCGAGCAGCCGCAGCGCTTCGGCGTAATACGGCCGCGCAACACGGTTGACGATGAAACCCGGCGTCGAGCGCGTATGCACCGGCGTCTTGCCCCAGGCCGCAGCCGTTGCGAACAAGATATCCGCCACGCGCGGCTCGGTCGCAAGACCCGATACGATTTCGACCAAGGCCATCAGCGGAGCCGGGTTGAAGAAATGCAAGCCGGCCAGCCGTTCGGGACGCTGCAAAGCGGAACCGATTGCGGTGACGGAAATCGAGGAGGTATTCGTGCCGAACAGGCAGTCGTCCCCGACGATTTCCTCCAGCGCGCAGAACAACTGCTGCTTCGCATCGAGACGTTCGACGATCGCTTCGACGACGAGCGCGGCATCGGCCAGATCGCTCAGAGCCTCCACCGCGACAAGGCGCGCACCGGCTGCTTGAGCGGCTTCCGGTGTGAGCTTGCCTTTCGCGGCAAGCTTGTCGAACTGGCCACGGATGCCCGCCACCGCTTGCGCCGCGGCGCCGGCTCGGTTATCGAACAGTTTGACCGGATGCCCGGCGGCGGCCGCGATCTGCGCGATCCCGGCGCCCATCGCGCCGGTTCCGATCAGCGCAATCACCGCGGAGTTTGGCAGTGCTTTACTCACCATCATTCTCCGGTAAATTTGGGCGCGCGTTTTTCGAGGAAGGCTGAAACGCCTTCAACATAATCGGCGCTGCGTCCGAGTTCGCGCATGAAGCCAGCTTCCATCGAAAGCTGTTCTTCGAGCGTGTGCGACGGCGCCGCCTGCATGGCCTGACGCGTGCGCACGAGCGCCTTGGTCGGCATCGCCGCAAGTTGCTTGGCAAGCCCGTCGACCGTGCTGGCGAATTCGGCATCTTCGACCGCGGCCCAGATCAGCCCCCACTCGGCCGCTTTTTCCGCAGGCAGCTTTTCCGCAAGCATTGCCAGACCCATCGCGCGCGCCATGCCGACGCGCTGCGGCAAAACCCAGGAGCCGCCGGTGTCGGGAATCAGACCGACTTTAGAAAATGCCTGTAGGAAAGAGGCCGATTTGCTCGCAACGACAAGATCGCAGGCCAGCGCCAAGCTGGCGCCCGCGCCAGCGGCCATGCCATTGACCGCCGCGAGTGTCGGCACGCGCAAATTGGCCAGGCGCATGATCAAAGGCTTGTAATGGCGCTCGACAACATCGCCGAGATCAGGCGGCGTCTGGCCGGGCGTGAAGCGGACTTCCGCATCGGCAAGATCCTGCCCGGCGCAGAAGCCGCGCCCGGCACCAGTCAGTACCAGCACGCGCACGCCGCGGTCACCTTGAATTCGATCCAGCGCCTCGCGCAGTTCGCCATGCATCGCGGCATTGAAACTGTTCATCTTGTCGGGCCGGTTCAGCGTGATGCGGGCAACGCCGGCTTCGACTTCGAAACGAATATTCTGAAAATCCATAATTGGCCTCACACGTGGTAGCGGCGTTGCACGACGCGGAAGCGATTCGCGACGAAGGCGGAATCGGTATACGACGCGTTGGCAGCCGGATTACCACCCGTTCCATGATAATCGGAGAACGCTGCGGATTGATTGACGTAGACACCGCTCGTCAAGTTGATCGAGAGCGCGACTTTCGCATTCCAGCTCGCCTCGGTCATCGCATCGATTACTTCCTGGCGCGTCGAGTAGACGCCTACCGTCAGCGCGCCATGTTGCGCGACGATACGTTCCGACAGGGCGATGCCCGCGGCCGTATCGGCCACTTTCACGATGAAGCTGATCGGGCCGAAACGCTCTTCCATATAGGCTTTTTCGTCGGCGGCATCGCAGGTGAGCAATACTGGCGTGCGCACAAGCGCTTTCGGGAAAGCCGGGTTTTCGAGTTTGGTTGAAGCCAGGACGACCTTGCCGAGTGCGCCGCTGTTCGCGATATCGGTCCGTTCCGCCGTATCCGCCGATTGAATCGCGCCGAGCACTGCGTGGGCGACTTCGGGCTTACTGAGAAAACGTTCGATGGCCTTGCTCAAATCCGCACAAACTTCGTCGTAGGACTTGTACCCCTCGTCGGTATCGATACCGCCCGCCGGGACGAAGATCGCCTGCGATGTCGTGCACATCTGGCCGGAATAAAGCGAGAGCGTGAAGGCGAGGTTGCCGAGCATCGCTTTGTAGGCGTTCGTCGAGTCGATCACGATGTTGTTCACACCGGCCAACTCGGCGTAGACCTGCGCTTGTTTGCAGTTATCGACGAGCCATTGGCCGAAAGTATTGCCGCCCGTGAAATCGACCGACTTGACCGCCGGATGCGTTGCCAAGGCTTGTGTCGTGCTGCGCTTGTCGGCCACGCACAGCGTAACCAGATCGGGGCTGAGACCATTTTCGGCGAGCACGCTACGGATGATGCGCACGGTGATCGCCGCCGGCAGAATCGCATTGCTGTGCGGCTTGATGATGACCGCATTGCCGGTTGCCAGCGCGGCAAACAGGCCGGGGTAGGTATTCCAAGTCGGGAACGTGCCGCAGCCGATCACGAGGCCGACGCCACGTCCGACGATTTGGTAGCGCTTCTTCATGACGAGCGCGGGGTTCTTGCCCTGCGGCTTTTCCCAGTGCGCTTCGGCGGGAATGAAGGACTGCTCGCGCCAGGCGTAGGCGACTGATTCCAGAGCGCGGTCCTGTGCATGCGGTGCGCCAGCCTGGAAAGCCATCATCCAGCCTTGGCCGGTTGTCATCATGACGGCGTGCGCGATTTCGAAACTTTGCTTGTTCAGGCGATCCAGAATTTCGAGACAAACTCCGGTACGTCCGGCCGCGCCAAGCGCCTGCCAGCCCTTCATCGCCACGAGACCGGCCTGGATCAGCGCATCCGGTTCGCACACCGGGTAGCGCACATCGAATGCCACACCATAGGGCGACGTTTCTCCGCCATGCCAACCCGTCAGCCCAGGCTGACCAAGTTCAAACTGCTTACCCAAATGCGCTTCAAAAGCGCGCTTTCCGTCTTCCAGCGCGGTTTCGCCATAGATCTTCGGACTTGGCATTTCGGGATAGGCCGACCAATAGCCGCGGGTGGCTATCGCGTTCAATGCACCTTCAAGAACTGTACGGTGCTTTTCCAACAAGGGATGCGTCATTTGATGTCTCCGGCCGGATTGACTTTTTTGAGATAAACAGCACAAACATTTAGATCGCTTAGAAATAAAAGTATCAGATAACCCACTCGACAAGCAAGCAATTACTTTTTAAAAAATGCATTTCCGTATCAGAAATCATTTAATAATCAATAAGTTAACTTGGTTTTTATCAAAAAATATCTAAAAACCTAGCATCTTCGACTTAAAAATCATCAGCTCGCACGAATAATTCGATACATTTTCGCTAGACAAAAAATTTTTTATGTATCACTATATACAACTTGCATCCGACATGGGCTTTTCCACATGCCCCGGATACTATCAGCCCAAATCAAGGAGGAGTTATGTCTAGCCACAAGGAACGTTTTGCTGACAAGATGGAATTGCCGCCCGCGACCCCGCAGCCCAATATCTATCCGTTGTCGTGGAATACAAAGACGAAGAAGCTGCAAGAAGTCTGGGAAGCCGCTCTGCGCGAGAACTGGGACCCGGAAAAGCTGCCCTGGGACACGCTCGACGTCGACAGCTATTCCTGGGAAGAGCGTGAGTCGATCGCCTACTGGTGGACGCTGCTGTCGGTGTTCGACGCCTCGGCGCCGCCCGTCTTCGCTGAGGCCCTGATCAAGACTTACGAGGTGCATGAAGAAGACCCCGTGCGCAAGTGTTTCTTCTCGGTCACGCGCGACGAGCAGAACCACGAAATCATGTGCGGTCTGGCCATCACCAAGCTGCTCGGCCATCCCGATCCGCTGACCTATCAGCCCAAGACGGAACTCGGCAAGCGTCTGCAGAAGAACGCCCATTGGCTCTACTTCAATGGCGGCCGCTACTGGACCGGCTACAAGCAGGCCGTGCCGAAGTACGACCTGGCCGTACTGTTCACCTCATTCCTGATGGGTGAAATCGCCGCCGCGACGATCTTCAAGCAGATGTTCGACAACACGCGTGAGGCCGTCTTCAAGGAAGGCTTCAAGAACATCGGCCGCGACGAAGGGCGCCATATGGCGATCTGCATGGCAGTGATGGAGCGCGACTACCCCGGCCTCAAGGAAGAGATGAAAGCGGTCGTCACGAAACAGATCCGTGCCGGCTACCTGTTCCTGTCGGCTGTGCTGTTCGAACCGCCGATGGAATTCTGGGACCTGCCCGAGGACTTCATTGCCAACCAGCGCGAAGCGGAAGAAGTCGCACGCGGCGCAGGTTTCGGCATCCCGACCTATGAAGCCAAACGCGAAAACTGGCGCAAGGCGATCCTCAACCTGAAAGGCGTTGTGGAAAAATATAACATCGAGTTCCCGGCGATTCCCGAAGTCGGCATCACGGGCAAGGAGATCAGCGACATCGATATGGAAGACATCATCCCCGTCTTCTGATTTTTGATCGCTATCATGCAGACTGCGGACTTCCGGCTTTTTGGAAGTCCGCTTAGAACCTGTTCAGAATCTGTAGCGAGAGGCTGTAACGCCACGAGTTTGGGGCGTCTTCGCCACCCAATAACACTGTCGTGCTTACGCTCGACTTGTTATCAGTGCAGAAACCGAAATTTTAAATGAGGATTCCGAGCAGCGCATGAGCCCCGATCACGCTCGGTTGTCACACTCGCAGTAAGATTATGGACAGGTTTCTAAAGGCCGCTCACAAAACTCCGCACTACGGCGCTGGGTTTTGTGAGTGGCTATTTAGTATTCGGAATACACACAAATCCACAAAGGAAAGTTCATGACTCGCATCGTCATCCAGCCTTCCGGCAAGTCGGTCGAGTGCGCCTCTGGCGACACTGTGCTGATGGCCCTCGAAAAAGCAGGTTATGCCCTGCCCAACAACTGCCGCGCTGGCGCTTGCGGCGAATGCAAGGTCAAAGTCACGGCAGGCCAATTCGATCAGGGCATGGTGCTGGACATGGCCCTCTCGCAAGAGGAACGCCATCAGGGTTACGGCCTCATGTGCATGGCCAAACCGATCTCGGAAGAGCTGGAGATCGAATGGGGCGCCGCGGATGCGAAACCCAAACTCTTCCCGCCACGCGAAAATGCGCTCTTCGTCGTGATCGATAAACGCCCGATCGCGGAGCGCGTTGTCGAGTTGCGTCTGCGCCCGGTCGGGCAGCCGATCCGCTACTGGCCTGGCCAATATGTCACGCTTGGCGATCCGCGCGCCGGCATTCCCGCACGCGCTTATTCTATTTCGGACGCACCGCGGCCCGATGGCGAACTCGTGCTCCAAGTCGCGCGCGCCGAAGGCGGCGTAACGAGCCAATGGGTTCACGACCGCTTACGCATCGGCGAAAGCGTCAAGCTTTCCGGCGCCTATGGCACCTTCATCGGCGATCCCTCGATCGACACACCGATTCTGTGCCTTGCCGCCGGAACGGGACTCGCGCCGATCCTTTCTCTGGCCGAGGCCGCCCTGCGCAGAGGCTATCGCCGCCCGGTAACCTTAATCTTCTCGGCACGCACGCAAGCCGATGTGTACAGCGAAGGCATGATGGCTTGGTGGCGCACCAAGCATCGCAACTTCGACTATAAGATCACGCTGACGCGCGAAACCCAGGAAGGCTACCTCAACGGCCGGATCGATGCGATTTTGCCGGGACTATTCCCCGATCTTTCGAAACATTCGGTTTTTGCGGCGGGCAGTCCGGAATTCGTCACTACTTGTGTGAATACAGTCAAGGCGCTCGGCGCCAAGCCGGAATGGCTCTTTACTGAAGGCTTCTTCGCACAGCAGCAACCGCAGGTTCCAGACGCCGAACACCTCCTTTCGGTCTAGCCTTGAAGAGGGAGCGCATGGATCCACGCTGTAAAGATCCCACCGAAGCCGTTAGACTGCTCAGTTTTTATGCGCAGCTCTCCGACGTAAAGTGCAGCTCCCAATCCAACAACGCTTAGACGATTTTCGACAACAGGGCCGTGTGCAAGCCGGCTCTTTGATCATTTCTGTTTTCGGTGACGTAATCGTGCCGCGCGGCAGCCGGATCTGGCTCGGCAGCTTGATTCGCCTGCTCGAACCGCTCGACCTCAACGAGCGCCTTATCCGCACCTCGGTGTTCCGTCTCGCCAAGGAAGAATGGCTGCGCACCGAACCCGCGGGACGGCGCACGGATTACTTACTCACGGCATCGGGACAACGACGCTTCGAAGAAGCCTCGCGCCACATCTACGCCTCAAGTGCCCCGCTGTGGGATCGCCGCTGGCGGCTCATCATCGCGGCCGGGAATCTGACACCAAAACAGCGCGAGAGATTACGCCTCGCCCTGTTTTGGCAAGGCTTCGGCGTACTCGGCAACGATTGCTTCGTCCATCCCAGTGCGGATCTCACCGCGGCCTTTGACGCGCTGATCGCCGAAGGGCTTGCCGACACGCTCGACAAACTCAAACCTCTATTCGCCGCCGATGCGCAACTTGGTGGCGCGGCGAGCGATATCGAAATGGTCAACGCCGCCTGGAACCTCGAACGACTCGCCGATACGTACGCAGAATTCGTCGAGCGCTATCAACCGGCACTGGATCAGCTGCGTAGTGACGATAGCGTCGACGACGAAAGTGCGTTTCTGCTGCGCATTCTTCTGATTCACGATTATCGCCGCCTGCTGTTACGCGACCCGGAACTTCCCGATGTTCTTCTGCCCGCGAACTGGCCAGGCCAGAAAGCCTGCCTGCTCTGCAAAGAACTCTATCGGCGCCTGCTGCCGCCATCGGAACGCCATCTCAATCAGCACTTCCAGCTCGCAAGCGGCGAAACGCCTACGGCATCCCCCGCACTTTACGAACGCTTCCGCACGGCAGACCCTTTGATCGCGGCTTGAATGCAAGCCCCGCGATTGATGGCGGGCTCACTTTGAATTTGTGGCGCGGAACCCTCAACCTTCAGGTTGAAGTGACTCACGGATCTTGTTTAAGAATTTTTCTTCAGATCAACAAGGGGGACCATATCACTAATCTGAAGTTGAATCCGTGCCCGATCCGGCTCCACTGCCGACAACGGAGCCACCTCTTCCAGCGTTGCGAGACAACGGCGCGTCAAATCCTGATAACAAGCCGTCCCCTGCGTTTTCCAGCGAATTTCTTCCGCGCTAAGTTCACGCACTATTTTCGCTGGGACACCCGCAACCAACACGCGCGCGGGAATTTCCGCTCCGGCCTTGACGAATGAGGAAGCCGCGACAATCGACGCCTCGCCAATCACCGCGTTATCCATCACAACCGCATTCATACCCACGAGCGCATTGCGCCCGATTCGGCAGCCGTGCAACACGGCGCCATGCCCGATATGTCCATCGGCCTCGACCACCGTATCGGTTCCCGGGAAGCCGTGCATCACGCATGTATCCTGCAAATTCGCGCCGGCTTCGAGAATCAGGCGCCCGAAATCCCCGCGCAAGCTCGCACAGGGGCCGACATAGCATCCCGGGCCGACGATCACATCGCCAATCAAAACCGCAGACGGATGCACAAAAGCAGTTGGATCGACAACAGGCACGATCCCATCGATCGCATAGACACGCAAATTTCCAGACATCCCCTCGCTCCTCCAAGTTACATACAATAAGAACCTATTATCTTTTAACGCCTCATCTCAAGCACTCAATCATGCACGAAGAACTCGAAGGGAAGCACGGTGTTCAATCCATGGAAGTGGGCATCGGCCTTCTCAAAGCCATGGCCGATGGCGGAAGCGCCATGATGCTCAAGGACATCGCCGCTGCCGCGGGAATGCCGCCGTCGAAAGCGCACCGTTATCTGGTCAGCCTGATTCGTAGTGGCCTGGTCGAGCAAGACCCGCACTCTTCTCGTTACGCGCTTGGCCCCTTCGCGCTCAATCTCGGTCTAGTCGCGCTCGATCGCATCGACCGCATCCGCCTCGGCTTATCCGCCATCACCCATCTGCGCGATGAAATCAACGAAACCACGGCACTCGCGGTCTGGAGCCTGAACGGCCCCGTCGTCGTGCGCTGGGAACGCCCGCATCGTCCGATTACCGTTAACGTCAGTACCGGCACAGTGCGCGGTCTCCTCACCTCCGCAGCAGGCCGGGTTTTTTCCGCCTGGCAACCTGAAAACCAGATTGCGCCGCTACTCGAACAAGAAATCAAAGACGGGAAAGCGCCGCCCGAAATCGAAACCTTGGACGCAGCCCTGGCCTTGCTTGCCAATGTCAGGGCTCAAGGCGTGGCAATTATTTCAGGCGACTATGTGATACGTGGCGTCGAAGCTGCCGCCGCGCCCGTTTTCAATTTCAAAAACGAACTCTCACTCGCGCTCGTCATCATCGGAGTCGAAGGTGTGATCGACATGGAGCCCAACGGCGCCACTATCAACGCCTTGAAAAACGCCGCGCTCGCGCTATCCAAACGGCTCGGCTGGAGACCCGACACAGGCATCGTCGACAACTGAACGCAAAATCCTTCTCGCCGCCCCCAAAAAACTGCGCACAAAAGTACACCGCTAAAAATAAATCAGTATCGAAAGCGCCAAACCTCACGTCACAGCAGTGTGGATCTGCATTGATCACGCTCACTGATGCACGCCACCCAAACATGATACTAATGACAAAGGGAAATATTCCTTTTGTATCGTTTAAGACATTTAAAACAAGTTCCCTAATATAGAATGTCGCCTATTATTCGGTCTTTTGGCCGGCGTTCTGACACAGGAGGCCCTATGCAACACTCATCCCTCAAGTCCACATCGAGCCGAGGTGCGTGATGCTGGCGCAACTTCTCCAGTTCCTTTTCTCCGGCCTCACCGTCGGCGCGACCTACGCCCTCGCGGCACTCGGTTTCACCCTGATCTACAACGCCAGCAACGTCATCAACTTCGCCCAGGGCGAATTCATCATGCTCGGCGGCATGCTCGCGGTGTTTTTCACGCAATCCGGTTTGCCGACACCCGCCGCGTTGGCACTCGCGATCCTGCTTCCGGCGCTGGTCGGAGTCCTCGTCGAAAAGCTCGCGATCGAACCCGCCAAGGGCGCGGAAACCGTAACGCTGATCATCATCACCATCGGCGCTTCGCTCGTGATCCGGGGACTGGTCCAAGTCTGGCTCGGCAAAGGCACGTTCAGCCTGCCCGCATTTTCCGGCGACACGCCGATCGAAATCTTCGGCGCGACCCTGCTGCCGCAAAGTTTATGGGTACTCGGCGCGACTGCCTGCGTTGTTGCCGCACTGTGGTACTTCTTCAACCGTACGCTGAGCGGTAAGGCGATGCTGGCGACGTCTTACAACCAGCTCGCCGCGCAATTGGTCGGTATCAATACCAACGGTGTGCTGTTCATCAGCTTCGCGCTCTCCGCGGCGCTTGGTGCGCTCGGCGGTATTCTGATTACGCCGATCACGCTGACCTCCTATGAAGTCGGCATCATGCTCGGGCTGAAAGGCTTCGTCGCCGCCGTGGTCGGCGGGCTCGGCAACGGGCTTGGCGCCGTCGTCGGAGGCTTGCTCGTCGGCATCCTCGAAGCCTTCGGCGCGGGCTACATCTCCTCAGCCTACAAGGACGCGATTCCTTTCGTCCTGATTCTGCTGATTCTCTTTTTCATGCCGCGGGGCCTGTTCGGCGCCCGCGTCACGGATCGGGTGTAACCATGTTCAAACGCGCCTACTTCGGCCTCTATCTCGTCATCGTCGTGCTCGCGGTCCTGCCGTTCGTCGTGCCGAACAGCTTCTATCTCGATCTTGCGACCCGCATGGCGATCAACGCCATCATCGTGCTCGGGCTCAATCTGCTGATCGGCTTCGCGGGCCAGATCAGCCTCGGGCATGCCGGTTTCCTCGGCATCGGCGCCTATGCGTCCGCCATTCTGCCGACCCACTTCGGCTGGCATCCGCTGCTCGCCATGGGGGCGGGCGCGGCGCTCACTGGCCTGCTCGCGGCCGTTCTCGCGCGGCCGATTTTCAAGCTCAAGGGCCAGTACCTCGCGATGGCCACCCTGGGCCTGGGCATCATCATCAGCATCGCCGTGCGCAACGAAGCCGACTGGACCGGCGGCCCGGACGGCATGCCCGTGCCCGCATTCGGCCTTCTCGGCTTCGAACTGAGCAACGACAAACAGTGGTACTGGGTCGTCGCCGTCCTGCTTGCGATCAGCACCTGGGCCACGCTGAACCTGATCGACTCACCTTTCGGCCGCGCCTTGCGCGCGCTGCATGGCTCCGAAGTCGCCTCCAGCGTCGTCGGCGTCAACGTCGTCCGCTACAAGGTCGCGATCTTCGTTCTCTCGGCCGTTTTCGCCAGCCTCATGGGCAGCGTTACCGCGCATTACGTCGGCTTCGTCACGCCCAATCTGGCCGATTTCGGGCATTCGATCGAACTCGTGACGATGGTCGTCATCGGCGGCATGGCATCCGTGTACGGCTCCTTGATCGGCGCCGTGCTGCTCACCGCCCTGCCACAAGCGCTCGCGACCTTCGAGGGCTGGGAAACCGTGGCCTTCGGCGCGATTCTGATGGTCTGCATGATCTTCCTGCCCAAGGGCCTGGTTCCAACGCTCGCGGCCCGCTTTGGGAAAGGGGGCTGAGATGAGCCTGCTCGACGTCAAGCAACTCTCGATTCACTTCGGCGGCGTCAAGGCCGTGCAGGAAGTCAGCTTCAGCATCGATGCGGGAATCGTCTATTCGGTCATCGGCCCGAACGGCGCGGGAAAAACCACGCTGTTCAACCTGATTACCGGCGTGTACAAGCCCACGCACGGCGAGATCTGCCTCGATGGCGAATCGATCGTCGGCAAATCGCCGAACGAACTCGCCCGCCGCGGCATGGCGCGCACCTTCCAGAACCTGCAAGTCTGCATGAACATGAGCGCGCTCGAAAACGTGATGGTCGGCGCGCATCTGCGCCTCGACCGCAACCTGATCAAAGCCGCGCTACGCTTGCCCAGCCTTGCCCGGCGCGACGCCGAACTGCGCGAGGAAGCCGCCGGATTGATGCGCCATGTCGGCCTTGAACAATACATCGATGCGCGCGCCGACAGCATGCCCTACGGCGCGCTCAAACGGCTCGAAATCGGCCGCGCGCTGGCGATGAAGCCGCGCCTGATTTTTCTCGACGAACCCGCAGCCGGACTGAATCCGAAGGAAACCATCGAGGTCGACGAGCTGGTGCGCAAGATCGCCGCTTCGGGCATCACCGTCGTCCTCGTCGAACATGACATGAAGATGGTGATGAATCTGTCCGACCGGATTCTGGTGCTCGACTACGGCAAGAAGCTCGCCGAAGGCACGAGCGAAGAAGTGCGCCGCAACCCGGACGTGATCGCAGCCTATCTCGGCGCCCACGCCTAAGAGAGAAAAACATGGAAGCACTCCGCATCATCCAGGACGAGCATCGCAATCTGTGGCGCATTGTCATCACGCTCGACAAACTGCTCGCAGACAGCGTGTCGGACGCCACGATCGACGTCGCTTTTTTCAATTCGGTGTTCGACTACCTCGAACATTTCGTCGACAAGGCGCACCACCCCAAGGAGGACGATTACCTCTTCCGCCTCCTGCGCCTGCGCAGTACCGCGGCAAATGCCGCGCTCGACCATCTTGAGGCCGAGCATCGAGCCATGCCAGAAGCGCTCGCGGCCTTGCGCGCGAAGCTCGCGCTGGCCGCCGCCGACAAGATGAACACTCACGCATTCCTCGTTGCGCTGGGCGCCTACGTCGGCACCCTGAAAGAACATGTCCGCATCGAAGAGCGCGATGTTTTCCCGCTCGCTCAGCAGGTGCTCACGCCCGCCGATTGGGCGGAAATCGACCCCGCCTTTCTCGACAACTCGGACCCGCTGTTCGGCAGCCAGGCGCGCGCCGAATTCCGCGAACTCTTCCACCACGTCGCGACATTGGCACCGGTATCGGTTGGGCTCGGCGCCCACAGCGCGGGGGAGCTGCCGCCGGCAGTACCGCCGCAAAATATCACGCACGAAGTCCTGCTCAGCGTCAGCGATCTGGAAAGCGCTTACGGCCGCATCAAGGCGCTCAAAGGCATTTCGCTCGAAGTGCGGCGCGGCGAAACCGTTGCGCTCGTCGGCGCCAACGGCGCGGGCAAAACCACTTTCCTACGCACGCTCTCGGGCGTACAGCCGATGAGCGCCGGCAAGATCGTCTTCGAGGGCGAAGACATCTCACGCCTGCGCGCCGACATGCGCATGCGCCGCGGCATCTGCCAATCGCCCGAAGGCCGCCAGGTATTCGGTCCGCTCTCGATTGAAGACAATCTGCGGCTCGGCGCGTACACGCAGCCCAAGACGCAGGTCGAGGGAGATCTCGAAAAGATCTTCACGATGTTTCCGATCCTCAAGGAAAAACGCAAGCTGCCCGCCGGCACGCTTTCCGGCGGGCAGCAGCAGATGCTGGCGATCGGCCGCGCGCTGATGGGCCGGCCCAAACTCTTGCTGCTTGACGAACCCTCGATGGGTCTCGCGCCCCTGCTCGTCGAAGAAGTCTTCAACGTCGTCAAAGCGCTCAAGGCGCAAGGCATGACGATTCTGCTCGTCGAGCAGAACGCCTTCTCCGCGCTCGCGATCGCCGATCGCGGCTATGTGCTCGAAACCGGCACCATTACGCTGACAGGCAGCGGGCGCGAGCTGATCGAGGATGAACAAGTACGCGCGGCCTATCTCGGGATGTAATTCCATTTCTCTATCGATCGATTACTTTGTCGGCTTTGCTTGCCGTGCTCCAGCACTGTCTGCGCTTTGCCTTCGCGTACTCGATCGATATAGAAACGGAAAAGGCACAGCAAGATCGCGCACAGGCTCGCGCCATCTGTAACGCGCCGGGAAAGTTAGAATTACGGGTTCTTTCCTTGCCGCAACGCGCAAGACAATGACCTCGGATCAGCACCCATGAGCCTGCCCGCCCATCAGCTTGAATTACTCTCCCCCGCGCGCAACGCCGAAATCAGCCGCGAAGCGATCCTGCACGGTGCGGATGCGGTCTACATCGGCGGCCCAGGCTTCGGCGCACGGCACAACGCGAGCAACGAGGTCGGCGAAATCGCGCGGCTCGTCGAATTCGCGCACCGTTTCCGCGCGCGCATTTTCGTTACGCTGAATACGATTCTGCATGACGCGGAGCTGGAGCCCGCGCGCAAGCTCGTGCATGAACTCTGGGACGTGGGCGTCGACGCGCTCATCGTGCAGGACATGGGTTTGCTCGAACTCGACATCCCACCGATCGAGCTGCACGCCTCCACGCAGTGCGATATCCGCAGCGTCGCGAAAGCAAAGTTCCTCGCCGAATCCGGCTTCTCGCAACTAGTGCTCGCGCGGGAACTCACGCTGGAGGAAATCGTCGCCGTGCGCGCCGCGCTTCCGGCCGGCACGGTCATCGAATACTTCATCCACGGCGCGCTGTGCGTCGCATTCTCCGGCCAGTGCAACATCAGCCATGCGCACACCGGGCGCAGCGCCAACCGCGGCGACTGCTCGCAAGCCTGCCGGCTGCCCTACACGCTCCAGGACGCCCAAGGCCGTATCGTCGCCTTCGAAAAACACCTGCTCTCGATGAAGGACAACAATCAAAGCGCGAACCTCGCCGCATTGATCGACGCTGGCGTACGCAGTTTCAAGATCGAGGGCCGTTATAAGGACATGGGCTTCGTCAAGAACATCACCGGTCATTACCGCCGCCTGTTCGACGAGATCCTTGAAGCGCGACCCGAACTGGCTCGCTCGTCGAGCGGCCGCACGCAGCTTTTGTTCACCCCGAACCCGGACAAGACTTTCCACCGCGGCGCGACCGATTATTTCGCCAACGGCCGCCGGCCCGACATCGGCGCTTTCGACACGCCGACCTTCGTCGGCCTGCCGCTCGGAGCCGTCACGCGCATCGAGCGCGAGTATTTCGAACTCGAAACACAGGAGGCGCTCGCCAACGGCGATGGTCTCAACTACATGCACAAACGCGAAGTCGTCGGCGTGCAGGCGAACCGTGCGGAACGAATCGGAACCGGCGCGCGCTGGCGCGTGTGGCCGAACGAGCCCGTCGCAAGTCTTCCGGGCCTGAAACCGGGCGTGGCGATCAGCCGCAACCGCGATCATGTCTGGGAACAGGCTCTGTTGAAAAAATCGTCCGAGCGCCGTATCTCGATCTGGGCGCGGTTTTGCGAAACCGAAACGGGCTTCACGCTCAAGCTCGACGATGAAGACGGCTTCTCGGCCAGCGCTTCCGTCGCCTGCGAAAAGCAGGCCGCACAGAATGTCGAAAAGGCCGAAGCGAGCCTACGCGAGCATCTGTCCAAATTCGGCGCGAGCGATTTCGCCTTGCAGGAACTCACGTTCTCCTGTTCGCAAGCGTGGTTCATCCCCGTTTCGCTTGCGAATGGATTGCGCCGCGAGGCGAGCGACGAACTCATGCGCGCGCGTCTGGACGGCTGGCAACGGTCCTTGCGCCGCGCGGCCGTGGAGCCGCCCGCGCCTTACCCCGAAGCCGCGCTGAGCTTCCTCGCCAATGTCTACAATCAGGCCGCGCGCGACTTTTACACCCGGCATGGCGTCGAACTGATCGCCGCCGCTTACGAAGCACATGAGGAAGCCGACGAAGCGCCCTTGATGATTACCAAGCACTGCCTGCGCTTCTCGTTCAAGCTCTGCCCGAAACAGGCCAAAGGCGTCCAGGGCGTGCAAGGCCAGGTGCGCGCCGAACCGATGACGCTGATTAACGGCAACGAACGCTTCACGCTCAAGTTCGATTGCAGAGCATGCGAAATGCAAGTGATCGGCAAGATCAAGAAACACATCCTGCAAAGTCCGCCGCCGTCCAGCGTACCGATACCGTCGACAATCGGCTTGTACCGGAAGAAAGCCGATCGGACGCCGGCCTCCTCCGCCGCCGAATGAATTTAACGCTCTACATCAAACCATGTCTCATTCCATCCCCAACGTCCTGACCATCGCCGGCATCGACCCCTCGGGCGGCGCGGGCATTTATGCGGACATCAAAACCTTCTCGGCGCTCGGCGCCTACGGCTGCGGCGTCGTCGCCGCGCTGACCGCGCAAAATACCCAGGCCGTAACCGGCGTGTATACGCCGCCGCTCGATTTTCTGCGCCTGCAGATCGACACGCTGTTCGCCGATGTGCGCATCGATGCGGTCAAACTCGGCATGCTCGGCACGACCGGGATCGTCGCAACGGTTGCCGACCGGCTCGCGCATTTCGCGGCGAAAAATGTCGTGCTCGATCCGGTCATGGTCGCCAAGAGCGGTGACGATTTGCTTTCGAGCAGCGCCGTGGCCATGTTGCGCGAAGCCCTGCTGCCGCGCGCATTCATGATTACGCCGAATCTGCCCGAAGCGGGCGTACTGCTTGAACAGCGCGCGCCCGAGAGCCTGAAGGAGATGTATCGCGCCGCCGAGCGGCTGCGCAATCTGCTGCCGGTTTCGAGCGAGCGCTGGGTCTTGCTCAAAGGCGGACATCTGCCAGGCGATGAACTGGTCGATCTGCTCTTCGACGGCGATCGGATGATCGAACTGCCCACGCCGCGCATCAACACGAAAAACACTCACGGCACGGGCTGCACCCTGTCGTCCGCGGTTGCCGCGCTCCTGCCGCAGCGCGCGCAGGCGCTGCATCCCGTGGAAACCGCCGTGCGCGAAGCGCGCGCCTGGCTGCTCGCTGCGATTGCGGCGGCGGACCGGCTCGATGTCGGCCAAGGCCACGGGCCGGTACATCATTTTCATGCGCTCTGGCGACAATAAATGCCTGCAAACGCTAAGATTGATCGTTTGCACTGCCTGAACATGCCGCCATGCTTATCGACAACCCAGCCGAAACCTATACGCGCCGCAATGTCGAGCACTGGTGCGCGGCGAGCGAGCTGCGCAAAGGGATTCCCTATGTGAGGCGCGTGGCGGAGCTTGTCATCACGCCGCGGCGCATCACCGCCGAGGTCCAGGGGACCGCGCGCCTGCCTTATGCGGTGCAGATCGACTTTCAGCGCGGCTACTCGGGTCAATGGTTCCCTTCGATGGAGTGCTCATGCCCCGTCGGCTTCGGCTGCAAACATGCGGCGGCGACATTGCTCGCGGCCCTGGAAGCGCGCAACGACCCGGACCGGCTCAATCCGCAAGTGCTCGCCTGGGTCGAAGCGCTGCGCGATGTGGGAAAAGCAATCAAACCCAAGTCGCGCGCGAAAAACGAAGCCCTGTTCTATCTCTTGCAATGGGATGCGCAGCAACAGCAAGTCCTCGTCGGTTTCCGCAAGGGACGCCGCGACCCGGACGGCGCTCCTGCCCGCTCGGCGAGCGATTGGCAAAATATCGAGCGCGCGCTGCTCACCGCGCCGTCCTTCACCGATGCCAGCGACACGGACGCCTTGCGTCTGCTGTGGAGCCAACGCCCCAAGGGCCGCGACTGGGCGCCGATTCCAATCACCGAACGCGCGCCCGAGACAACGCTGCGCGCGCTGCTCGCCACCGAGCGCGCATTTTTGTTACGCGATCACATACCCATTACGTTGCACGAAGGCGCCGCGCGTGAAGCGCATTTGATCTGGCGGCCCGACACGGCAAACCGGCTGCGCGCCACGCTCGACGCGGGCAAACCGGATTTGCACATTATTCCCGGCGCGCCGGCCTGGTATCTGGATGCCGACGCCGCATGCATCGGGCCACTCATCTGCGACATTGCGCCGCCCGTGCTGCGCCATCTGTTGTGCTTGCCACCGCTCGGCCGGCGCGATCGCACGCTCGTCGCGAGCGCGATGCGCGAACTACTGCCGCAGTTGCCCGCGCCAAGCGAAGATGCGGAACTGCGCCTACGCGAAATCGGCGGCACGCCGCAAGCGATACTCAGGCTCGGCACCCTGCCGGTGTGGGCCGTGCGGCACTACCGCAACTACGGCAACCGCTATGACATCGGCGCATTCGACTATGCCCTGCCGCGTTTCCGCTACGGCGAAATCGAGGTAACGCCCAAGGACAAACGGGAGTTCGTCTCTCTGCCAAGCGGGGAGACCGTGCGTTTGCGGCACGACGTCGACGCGGAAGCCGCTGCGCTTGCCCGTTTGATCAAGGCGGGTCTGGCGCCGCTGCCCGCCCAGGCGCTCGAACCGCGCGATGCGCGCGCGCAGCCCGAAGCGGCCTGGGGGCTCGCCAGCGAGGAAGATTGGCCCACCTTCGTCGAACACGAAGTCAAAACGCTGGCGCGCGAAGGTTGGAGCGTGACGATTCCGCCGGGCTTTCGCCATCGCCGCCTCAGCGTCGACGCCTGGCATGCGGAAGTCGAGGAGCGCGGCAACGGCTGGTTCGAACTCGATCTCGGGATTACCGTCGAAGGCCGCCGTCTGGCGCTGCCGCCGCTGCTCGCCGAACTCTTCGCGCGCGATCCGCGCTGGCTCGACACGCAACGTCTCGACCGGATCGACGCCGACGAAACGGTGGATCTGCATCTGCCCGAAGGCGACATGCTGCGCGTCGGCGCCGAGCGGATCAAGCCGCTCGCCCGCACGCTCATCGATCTGTTCGACCGCAAAACCGACGGTCCCTTGCGCTTGCCGGCGCTCGATGCGCAGCGCCTGGAAATTTTTTCCGACCCGCAGCGCTGGCAATTCCACGGCCCTGAAAGCCTGCATGCGCTCGCAACGCGTCTGCGCAACGCGGGGCAACCGCAGGCGGCCAATACGCCGCAAGGTTTCGCGCTCGAACTGCGCGGCTACCAGCGCGAAGGGCTGGGCTGGCTGCAATATCTGCGGGAAAACGCGCTCGCCGGCATTCTTGCCGACGATATGGGGCTCGGCAAAACCGCGCAGGCGCTCGCGCACCTGTTGATCGAAAAGCAGGCCGGCCGCGCCGACCGTCCCTCGTTGATCGTGCTGCCGACCTCGCTCGTTTTCAACTGGCGACGCGAAGCGGCACTCTGCACGCCGGCCTTGCGCGTGCTCGCCTTGCACGGCCCGAACCGCGCCGCGCGCTTCGACGAAATTTCCGCGCACGATATCGTTCTGACGACCTATCCGCTCGTCTGGCGCGATGCCGAAATTCTGCAAAACCACGCGTGGCATTTTTTGATTCTCGATGAAGCGCAAACAGTCAAGAACGCCGCCAGCAAGGCCGCCGGCACTCTGCGCACGCTGAATGCGCGGCATCGGCTCTGCATCACCGGCACGCCGCTGGAAAACCACCTCGGCGAATTGTGGGCGCAGTTCGATTTTCTGCTGCCGGGCTTTCTCGGCAGCCAGCGCGATTTCGCCAAACATTGGCGCACGCCCATCGAAAAACACGGCGACACCTTGCGGCGCGAGCTGCTCGCGCGCCGGCTCAAACCGTTCATCCTGCGCCGGCGCAAGGAAGACGTCGCCCGCGAGCTGCCGCCGAAAACCCTGGTGCTGCGTTCGGTCGCTTTCGACACGCAACAACGCGACCTTTACGAAACCGTGCGCGCCACCGTGGACGCCGCCGTGCAGCGCGAGATTGCCGCCAAGGGTTTCCACCGCAGCCAGATTGCGATTCTCGACGCGCTACTGAAGCTGCGCCAGGTCTGTTGCGATCCACGCCTGCTCGCCGCACAGAGCGCACAGCGCGTGAAACAATCGGCCAAGCTCGAACTGCTGATGGAAATGCTGCCGGAACTCATCGCCGAAGGCCGCCGCATTCTATTGTTCTCGCAATTCACCGGCATGCTCGATCTGATTGAGGCGGAAGTGGAACGCGCCGGGCTCGATTTCGTGCGTCTCGACGGCGGCACGCGCGAGCGTGAAATTCCGGTGCGCCGCTTTCAGAACGGCGAAGCACCGCTGTTTCTAATCAGCCTCAAAGCCGGCGGCGTCGGGCTGAATCTCACCGCCGCCGATACGGTGATTCATTTCGATCCCTGGTGGAATCCCGCTGCGGAAAATCAGGCCACCGACCGCGCGCACCGCATCGGCCAAACGCGCAATGTGTTCGTCTACAAACTCATCGTCGCGGGCAGTATCGAAGAGCGCATTCTTGCCTTGCAGGATAAGAAAGCCAGACTCGCCGCCGAGATTTTGAACGATGCCCAGAATACGGCGCAGCAATTTTCAGAGACCGATCTCGCAGCGCTGCTCGCACCACTGCCCGACTAAACGCCGCAAATAAAACGCCCGCGTTGCCGTGCAGACAAGCGATGCGCAATACGGCATGAATATCCCCTGCGGAGTCACCCCAAACGGGGGATGGAATTTCCCACCACGAATTTGAGGCCCCCATAAAGTTTCACCTCCCTGCCCTTGTTATTTACGAGTTCGACCAATGGGCAAAATATATATGGAAAATTGTTAAATCCACCCAAGCCGGCTCGTCTTTTGCTTGGAAGTTAAATTAATTTATACGCAGAGATATAGACCAAAATTAGTGTCATAAGGCATAGCGATTAAGGATGACCTCGACATACAATTGATTGCTTATGCCGTGTTTGCTTTGGCGTTTAACTAACAACAAAAAACGCATGCGCAGCCCGCAACTTAAGCCGCCGCACAAACGAGGGTCACTCGCATGCATACCGGTGATTCAAAATGCTTGACAGTCGACTGAGATTCAAGCCTCCGATTGCACTTGTCATTGTGATCGGCTTGCTCACTGCCTCCACGCTTGCATTGATCGCAGTTGCGGTCTGGCTTGGATATGAAGTCAAAACCGATGCCGCCTGCCTGAACATCGCCACACAACAACGGGCGCTACTGCAACAGATCGTCCTTGACGCAACGCGCCTCAACACACTTCCGCAAGGCCCCGCGCACGATACGACGCGCATTTTTAAACTCCTACACACTGCTGAAATCCCGCAAGGCTTCATGCGCGATGCGACGCGGGAAGAATTACTCGCCAACGTCCACCTGTTCGATGACAACATCACCACCCTGCGCCTCGGCGGGCAGAAAGATGTCCAGAACCATCTCATCGATAGCACCGCGCGCGAACTGCTGCAAACCCTCGCGCAGACATGGGCGCCCGTGCTCACCGCCACGATACCGTTGAGGAGTGAGGACTCCTTCGCCAACGTCGAGGCATTCAAACGCACACTGAGTGGACAAGACCAGCGTTTGTTCGACTCCACCAACCGCCTGACGAGCCGGCTCACAAACGATGTGTGGGATCACTCGGATCGCGTCCAAACCGCTCTGGTACTTGGACAGACGCTCGCATTCCTGACAACGCTCACCCTGCTCGGTGCGCTGTTCTACTACTACCGCACTGGCGCATTAGCCAGCAAGCGCATCCAGAATCTGCTTGAAGCGATCTCGGCGGGGGTCTGTCTGATTGACAACCGCAACCGCATCGTTTTAGCCAATCAAACCGCCGGATCAATCCTCGGATGGAGTTCCAACGCACTCGAAGGCCAGGTCGTTCCCGGTCTGGAAAAAGAGGGGTTGTTGGAACATCAGACGCCGGCAGGCCAACAAATCCATATCCAGATCTCTCACGGCCCCCTGCCCGCTCCAGACCGGCTGACCGTCCTCACCCTGCACGACATCACCGAACACATCAAACACGCGGAAACGCTGCGCACCCTGGCCGATCATGACCCGCTGACCGGCTTGCCCAATCGCCGCCTGTTCGAAGACCGCTTCGGGGTTGCCGTCGCGCAAGCAACGCGCGTGCGCCAACATGTCGGTATCGCATTGCTGGATCTCGACAATTTCAAATCGATCAACGACAGCCTAGGCCATGCCGTCGGCGACCGCGTGCTTCAGGCCGTTTCACAGCGCCTTGCCGCTTGCGCGCGCGGCGGCGATACGATTGCGCGCATCGGCGGCGATGAGTTCGTGTGCATTTTCACTGCCATCGGCGGCCGCGAGCATCTGGCGGCGCTCGGGCAGCGTTTGCTCAACAACCTCGCACAACCGCTGGAGTATGACGGCCGCTTCCTGCCCTTGCCCGTCAGTATTGGTTTGGCGATTTATCCCGACGATGCAGAAGAGGTCGGTCACCTGTTGGCGCGCGCGGATGCCGCGATGTACCAGGCCAAACAGCAAGGCGGCAACGCAACACGCTTCAGTTCGGCGAACTAGCTCGCATACACTATTGCTTTTCGTCCGGCCGACCATTTCCGATGAGCCCGTCGCACCCCACGCTGAGTCTTCTCGAAACCCGCATTCTCGGTGTCCTGGTCGAGAAAGAGCTGACCGTACCCGATACTTACCCGCTGTCACTCAACGCGCTGACCGCTGGCTGCAATCAAAAAAGCAACCGCGATCCAGTCATCGACGCCAGCGAAACGGACGTGCTCGACGCGCTCGATCGATTGCGCAGCTTGAGCCTTGTCATCGAGTCGCTTGGCAGCCGCGTCACACGTTATGCGCAGAACATCGGACGTGTGCTGCAGATTCCCTCGCAGGCGGTCGCCCTGCTGACCACGCTGATGCTGCGCGGTCCGCAAACGATTGCGGAACTGCGCGCCAATAGCGAACGCCTGCATCGTTTCGCCGACGCCTCCTCCGTCGAAGCCTTCCTCACCGAACTGGCGGAACGCAGCAGCGGCGCGCTCGTGGTGGAACTTCCACGCATGCCCGGCGCGCGCGAAACACGCTGGACGCATCTGCTGTCGGGCATGCCCGAAATCACCGCGCCGCCTCTTTCCGTCGCAGCGCCAGGTGGTGACACGGCGCTTGCCGCTCGCGTTGCGGCGCTCGAAAACGAAATTGCCGAGTTGCGTGCGGAATTGCAGACGCTGTACGAACGTCTGGACGCATTGGACAAATAGCACTTCATGGAATGCCGCGCGGGATGTGCCGCCTGCTGCATCGCGCCTTCGATTTCATCGACGATCCCCGGCATGCCGCACGGCAAACCGGCGGGCATTTCCTGCGTTCAGCTCGACTCGGCTTTGCGCTGCAAATTGTTCAACGACCCGCGCCGGCCGGATGTCTGCAAAAGCCTGCAAGCATCGCGCGAAATGTGCGGGAGCAACCGCGCCGAGGCGATACTGTTTCTAAGCCGTCTTGAACGACTCACGCGTTGACAAAGCTCAGCGTCGCCGTAGAGCAATATGCTCGCCGAGCATCCCCGGGATCGATTGGCTGAGTGGATTGTTTTCGTCGCTCCCGACGCACAGACGCACAACCCCAAGCAAAAACGCATAGGTATCGCGCGCCAGCGACGCGGGCTTCAGCCCGGCCCGTAATAAACCTTTTTCGGCCGCCGCCGTGTAAGCTTCGAGCAAGCGCTCTTCGATCTGATGCGTTTTGCACACGATCTGCTGCAAGGTCGCGCCGAACTCGCCGGTGTATTCGCATTTGAAGAACATCACTTCGAAGGTCTGGCGTATCGCCGGATCGGTTTTCAGCAAATCGATATGCATACGCAGAAATTCTTCGATCACGACAAGCGGATCTTTACTTCCGCTCGAATCGCGCAATTGCGCGTCGAAACGCTCAATGATCGGCATCGCGATATCGTCGCGCAGCGCCAAAAAGATTTCGGCCTTATTCGCGAAGTGCCAATAAATCGCCCCGCGCGAAACGCCGGCTGCCTCCGCGATCTGTTCGAGCGAGGTATGACTGACCCCGCGTTCGGCAAAGACGCTGCGTGCCGCATCGATGATGAGGCGCCGCGTCTGCTCGGTTTCTGCTTTGGTTTTTCGTGCCATAATATTTTTTATTATACATACACGCATGTATAATAAATTCGTTCATATCTACGTATATATAGATACTCGCGTACAGGGGCGTGCGGCTGGCACGCCCCTGTACGTTCCAGAAATGCCCAGGAGTCCTCCGGATGACACGCCCAAATTCGCTACTCGGATGGCACTTTGCCGCGCCCTCCCTCCCCCTCGCAGCGCTTGCAGCACTCGCCCTCGCCGCCTGTTCCGGCAAAGAACAAGCCGGCGGACCGCCCCCGAACCAGGCCATGCCCGTCACCGTCATCACGGCGCAGCCAGGCCAGGCGCCGATCTTCGTTGAAGCAGTCGGGCAAACGGAAGGCGCCAAAGAGGTCGAGGTTCGCGCGCAGGTTGGCGGATTGCTGATGAAGCGCTTTTATCAGGAAGGCGCAGCCGTCAAAGCCGGCCAGTCGATGTTTGAAATCGACCGCGCCCCGCTTGAAGCAGCGCTCGCGAATGCGCGCGCCGCCGTAACCCAGGCCCAGGCGCGCGTCGATCAGGCCGAGCGCGAATACAACCGCTTGAAGGGCCTCGTCGCCGAAGACGCCGCGAGCCGCAAGGATTTCGACGACGCGACCTCCGAGTCGCAGCTCGCACATGCCGCGCTCGAAGCCGCGCGGGCGCAAGCCAAGACCGCCGAGCTGAACCTGGGCTATGCCAGCGTGACCGCCCCGGTTTCCGGCATCAGTGGCCGCGCCCAAAAAACCGAAGGCAACCTGATCACGATCGCGGACAGCCTGCTGACCACTGTCGTTCAAACCGATCCGATCAAGGTCCGCTTCGCACTCAGCGATCTCGACGCGGCAGCGATTCCAGGCGGCCAGTTCAATGCGCGCAAGGTCACAAGCGTGGGAATCGTCCTGCCTAACGGCACGACCTACGCCCAAAAGGGCGCCCTCGATTTTGCCGCGACGCAGATCGATCCCAAACTTGGTACGCGCGAACTGCGCGCCGCCTTCCCCAACCCGAATATCGAGGTGCTGCCGGGCCAGTTCGTCAAGGTTCGCCTGGAAGTCGGCACGCGTGACGGTGTATTCCGCGTTCCGCAAGGGGTGGTGATTCAGTCCGACCAAGGCTTCGTGGTGATGACCGTGGGCGAAGGCGACAAGGTCGCGCCGCGCCCGGTACAGGTCGGGCCGTGGGAGGGCAAGGACTGGATCATCACCGGCGGCCTCAAGGCCGGCGACCGGGTCATCGTCGACAATCTGATCAAGCTGCGCCCCGGCATGCCGGTCAAGCCGATGCCGCCGGGCGCCGCGCCTGACGGTGGTTCCGCAAGCGCGCCGGCCGCCGACGCGAAGAAGCAGGGTTGAGGAAGGACTGAGCCATGTTTTCACAGTTCTTCATCCGACGGCCGATCTTCGCCACGGTACTCTCGATCATTATCGTCATCGCGGGCCTCGTGGCCTCGCGCGTGCTGCCGATCGCTCAATATCCTGAAATCGCCCCGCCGACGGTCCAGATTTCGGCAACCTATCCGGGCGCTTCGGCCGAAACGCTCGCACGCACGGTGGCCGCGCCGATCGAAGACCAGCTCAACGGCGTCGAGGGCCTGATCTACTACACATCGAGCGCAAGTTCCGCCGGCACGCTGTCGATCACCGCGACCTTCGAGATCGGCACCAACGCCGACATGGCCTCGGTCAACATCAACAACCGCCTGCAATCGGTCATGGCGCGCCTGCCCGACATCGTGCGCCAGAACGGCGTTACGGTGCAGAAGCGCTCGACCGACATTCTGCTCGTGCTCGGGCTACAGGCGAAGGACAACAAGCATGATGTGATCTACCTGTCGAACTACGCCTCGATCAACATCGTCAACGATCTCAAGCGGGTTCCGGGTGTCGGCGATGTCACGATCTTCGGCGCGCAGGACTACTCGATGCGGGTCTGGCTCAAGCCCGACCGCATGGCGCAGCTCGGCGTCACCACGACCGATGTATCGAACGCAATCGCTGCTCAGAACGTGCAATTCGCGGCGGGCAAGATCGGCGCGACGCCATCGGAGCCGGGCCAGCAACTCGTCTATACGGTGACCGCGCGCGGACGTCTGCTCGAACCGGAGGAGTTCGGCAACATCATGGTGCGCGGCGACAGCAAAAGCGGCATCCTGCGCCTGAGGGACATCGCCCGCATCGAACTCGGGGCGCAGAACTATGATGCCTTTACCCGCCTCGACGGCAACCCCTCGGTCGGCATGGCGGTATTCCTGCAAACCGGCGCTAACGCGCTCGACACCGCGAAGGCGGTCAAGAGCTGGATGGACGACTATTCGAAACGCTTCCCGGAGGGCGTTTCCTACTTCGTCCCGTATGACACCTCGGCCTTCGTGCAGTCGTCGATCGAGGAAGTCATCCACACGCTGCTCGAAGCGGCCGCGCTCGTTGTCATCGTCGTGTATCTGTTCCTGCAAAGCTGGCGCGCTACGCTGATTCCGATGCTGGCGGTGCCGGTATCGCTGATCGGCACTTTTGCCGGCCTGTGGCTGTTCGGCTTCTCGATCAACACGCTGACGCTATTCGCGATGGTGTTGTCGATCGGTATCGTCGTCGACGACGCGATCGTGGTGCTGGAGAACGTCGAACGCCTGATGAGCGAGGAAGGTCTGCCACCGCGCAAGGCGGCACAGAAAGCCATGCGCGAGGTTTCGACCGCAATCGTGGCGATCGTGCTCGTGCTCTGCTCGGTGTTCGTCCCGGTGGCCTTCCTCGGCGGCATCGCGGGCCAGCTTTACAAGCAATTCGCGGTCACGATCGCGGTTTCGGTCGTGATCTCCGGCCTCGTCGCGCTAACGCTCACCCCGGCGCTCTGCGCGATCATCCTGCGCGAGCAGGACAGCCAGCCGCGCCGCTTCTTCAAATGGTTCAACGCGGGCGTGACGAACGCGACGCACGGCTACACCAATATCGTCGGCAGAATGCTGCATCACCGCGTCGCTTCGGCTTTCGTGTTCATCGCGGTAATCGGACTCGGCGTGTGGCTGATCCAGAAAATCCCCGGCAGCTTCGTGCCGGTTGAGGACCAGGGCGCGGTCATCGCCGCGGTCATGCTACCCGACGGCGCGAGCCTTGAACGCACCACGGCTACCGGCGAGAACGTGCGCCTCGCGATCAGCCAGAATCCGGCGATCGAACATATCTTCGTGGTCAATGGCTTCGATCTGATCGGCGGCGGCAACAAAACCAACAGCGCCACGATCTTCGTGCGGCTGAAGGACTGGAAGGAGCGCACGCAAAGCTCGGACGACATCGTCAAGGCGATCTTCGGTGCCGGCATGATGCAGAAGGACGGCATGGCGATCGCCTTCAACCCGCCGTCGATCCGCGGCCTCGGCACCGCGGGCGGTTTCGAAGCCTACGTGCAGAGCCGCGGCAACGACGATCCGAAGAAGCTCAACGAGGTCATGGTCCAGTTCATTGACGCGCTCAAGGCACGCAAGGAACTCACCGGCATCAACACCTTCTTCCGCCCGACTTCGCCGCAGCTGCATGTCGAAGTCAACGAAGAGAAGGCGCAGTCGCTCAACGTGCCGATCAATGCGGTATTCGACAGCCTGCAAAGCATGATGGGCTCGCTCTACATCAACGATTTCAACAAGTTCGGCCGCACCTATCGCGTCCAGATTCAGGCCGATTCGCCCTACCGCATGAAACCCGAAGACCTCGGCCGCGTATGGGTCCGCTCGGATGACGGCAACATGATTCCGCTCTCCGCATTGATCCGCGTAGAGCGCTCGACCGGCGCCGAAACGCTCGACCGCTATAACGGCTTCCTCGCCGCCAAGATACTCGGCAACACGGTGCCCGGCGTAAGCTCGGGCGACGGCATCAAGGCCGTCGAGGAAGTCGCCAGCGCAGTCCTGCCGGACGGCTACGACCTGGCCTGGACCGGCCAGGCGTTCCAGGAAAAGCGCACCAGTTCCGCGTCGACCAACGCTTTCGTCTTCGCAATCATCATGGTGTTCCTGATCCTCGCGGCGCAGTTCGAGCGCTGGTCGCTGCCGCTCGCGGTCGTCATGGCCGTGCCGTTCGCCCTGCTCGGCGCGCTGGTCGCGATCATGTTCCGCGGCTTCCCGAACGACATCTACTTTCAGATCGGCCTCGTAACCCTGATCGGCCTCGCAGCGAAGAACGCGATCCTGATCGTGGAATTCGCCGAACAGCAGATGGAGCACGGCAAGGACGTGTTCGAGGCCGCGCTCGAAGGCGCACGGCTGCGCCTGCGTCCGATCGTGATGACCTCGCTCGCCTTCGTGCTCGGCGTCGTCCCGCTCGTCATCGCCACCGGCGCCGGCGCGGCAGCTCGCCGTTCGATGGGCACTGGCGTATTCGGCGGCATGCTGGCCGCGACCTTCGTCGCCACGCTGTTCATCCCGATCTTCTTCACTTGGCTTGCAGGGAAGAAAGCGCGTCACCACGATGATGACGAAGCCCCCGCGAGCGGAGAAAAAGCATGACGACCCGTCTCTCCCCAATCCTTGCCGCACTCGCGCTCGCTCTGGCCGGCTGCGCGGTCGGCCCCGATTATGTGCGCCCCGGCAGCACGCTGCCGGACGCCTATCGCGAAACCGCCGCCGACATGCAGGCCGCCACAATCGATCAGCAGTGGTGGCGTGCCTTCAACGACGAGGAACTCAACGCACTCGTCAACAAAGCGCTGCAAGATTCGACCGACATCCGCATCGCCATCGCGCGCGTCGAACAAGCCGACGCCGTCGCACGGCAAGCCGGTGCAACGCTCTTCCCGGAAGTGTTCGCCGACGCCAACGCGTCGCGCTACCGGGTCAGCGCGCTGGCCGCCAATGCGCCGGCAGCGGGTTTGCCCTTGATTTACAACAACTCCCAGCTCGCGGCATCCACATCCTACGAACTGGACTTCTGGGGCAGACTGCGCCGCACACGCGAATCCGCGCTCGCGCTGGCCGAGGCAAGCCGCTATTCGCGCGACACCGTGCGCCTAACGCTGGCGGGCAGCGTGGTCAGCACCTATATCAGCCTGCGCGGCAACGACGCCCAAATCGCGGCGACACGCGACACGCTCAAAACACGCGAAGAGGCTTACACGATTGCCAAGCACCGCTATGAGCTGGGCAGCGCCTCGCGGCTCGACCTCGAACAGGCCGACAACAGCCGCGCCACGGCCGCCGCCCAACTCTCCGTGCTCCAGCAGGCGCGCGCGCTGGACGCCAATCTGCTCGCGCAACTGATCGGCGTTCCGAACCTCGTCGTCGGCGGCAGTGATGGCGACCTGTCCAAACTGCCGCTCCCGCCCGTGCCGCCGGTCGGGCTGCCATCGGCGCTGCTCGACGCACGCCCCGATGTGCGCGCGAGCGAAGCGCAGCTCGCCTCGGCCAACGCCAATATCGGCGTCGCCAAGGCCGCGCTGTTTCCGAGCATATCCCTCACCGGCGCTTTCGGCGTCCAGAGCCAGGATCTATCCGACCTGTTCAAGGGCGGCTCGCGCATCTGGTCGGTCGGCGGGCTGATCGACTTGCCGCTTTTCGATGCCGGCCGCCGCAGCGCGCAACTCGACCAGGCGACCGCGATTCAGAAAGAAGCCGTCGAGCAATATCGCAAGACGGCCGAAAATGCCTACAGGGAAGTTCGCGATGCGCTCGTCGGCGTGACACAAAACGAAGAAACCGAGCGCCAGTACGAACGCGCGCTGACCGCCGCACGCAATGCCGAACGCATCGCGCGCGCACGCTACGAAGCGGGCTCCGCCGCCTTCCTCGAACTGCTCGACGCGCAGCGCAGCACCAACGACGCACAGGTGCAATTCATCCGCGCACGCCAGAACCGGCTTGCCGCCTCCGTGGATCTGTACAAAGCGCTTGGCGGCGGCTGGAAAGCAAGCATCGACTGAAGCGCTTTTTCACGCTTATCAAGAAATCGGGCTCCCGCGGGAGCCCGATTTGTTTCCGCAAACCCTGCTCGGCTGTAAAAAGGCGAAAATAGGCGTTATCCTGCGCCAACTTATCAATTAGAAATGATCCATGCGCTCCGGAATCTCTTCGACGCCGAGCTAGCCGAAACGCTCGCCAAGGCCGCACAGCCTGTCAGCGCCCCCACTGGTGCGCAGCTCTTCGCGCCCGGCGCGCCATGCCGGCAGTTTCTGCTTCTGCTCGACGGCGTCGTGCGGGTGCAAGCGCTCGCGAGCAACGGCCGCGAAATCGTGCTCTATCGCATCTACCCAGGCGGCAGTTGCGTGGTAACAACCTCCTGCTTGCTCGGCGGCCTTGCCTACCCCGCCACGGGGATCGCCGAAACGCCAATCCAGGCCGCGGCCCTGCCGACTCCGACCTTCGAACGCCTGCTCGCCGAATCGCCCGCCTTCCGCAATTTCGTTTTCAGCGCTTATGCAACGCGCCTGACCGATCTCGTCGCGCGCATCGAAGAAGTTGCACTTGAGCGTATCGACGCCCGGCTGGCGCGTTTGCTGCTGCGGCTCGCGCCGCCAACCAGCAATATTATCGAGCGCACTCACCAGGATCTCGCCGCTGATCTCGGCAGTGCGCGCGAAGTCGTCAGCCGCCAACTCAAAACCTTCGAACAATCCGGCTGGGTCGAACTGCAACGCGGGCGCATCCATCTGCTCGACCGGGATGCGCTTGAAACCCTGGTCGCGGATTGAGCACTCTGTGACTTAGTCACTGATCGCCGCCGCGCGCCGGCTTAACCTGCTGGCGCCTCAATCCACAAAGGGAGCTTCCCCATGAGCTACAAAAACGTCGGAACCGCCGACAAAATCATCCGCGTTATTCTCGGCCTCGGCCTCATCTCACTGGTTTTCGTCGGCCCCCAAACGCCTTGGGGATGGCTTGGCGTGATCCCGCTCTTCACGGCCGGAATGTCCTTCTGCCCGCTCTACCGGCTGCTCGGAATTCGGACCTGCAAGCTCAAAAACTAAAAGCGCCGCACGGAAGCCGGAAGCTCAATTCCCGTCTCACGCCCAAGCACCCTCGCTTGGGCGTTGTATTTGCGGGGTTTGTCCACCTGAACCAGCGGGCGGAGCGGGCTTGACGCGCCGCGCCCTATCACCTGTCCTTGACTTCGAATTGCAGGTAATCGGATAGCCGCTTGTCCTCGGTCACCTCGTCGTGGGGGACCAGCAGATAGCGCCACGGTTTGCTCTTCACCTCAAAGGCATGTTCACTCGCGTGCCGGCGCCAGCGCGAGGCCGCCGCAGCCTTGGCAAGGACCTCAGCAGAGGCCATGTCCGCCCGCGCCTTGGTTTCGACCATCAGGATCATGGCCTCCAGTTCGGCCACGAAGTCCGGGATGTATTCAGGCTGCTCGCCGCCCAGCTTGTAATAAATCTGGAACTGCCCCTTGGCGGGCTTGAACCATTTCAAGGCATCGCGTTCCAGCAACAAGGCAAATCGCCGCTCGGTATCCGAATCGAACTTTTGCAGCGGGTACAGGCAACGGCTGAAGCCGCCGAACAGCATTTGCTTGATACGCCCAAGGTCCGCAACGGTTTCGCGCAAGTTGTGTACGGGCTGGTCGGCCGCCGCCGTGTAGTTACAGGGCTTGAGTGCGGTGAAACCACGACTGACCTGGGCTTCATAGCCGCCGGCCTTTTCCCAGAAGTGCTCCATCATTTCGGCGTGAATCAACCGGGCAAGCGCCTTGCCGTGGGTATCCAGAACTTCGTGCAACTCGCTGTCCGAATAGTTCTGCTGCCGGTAGTGTTCAACGGCCTGGCCTGCAAGGTCGTACAGCAAAGCGGACTGTGTGAAGTAGTCGATATCATCGAAGTCCATCAAGTTCTTAACGATGTAGTCCTCGAACCGTTCCTCCCGCAGCCCGCTTTCACGGTTCAGGGTGAATTGCTCGCTGGTGCGCAGCGTCTGGCCGACGATTTCGCGCTGCCCCGGCTGGAAGTTGGGCAACATTCCCAGGCGGAACGGATGAAAGCCCGTTGTGACTTCACCAATAGGAACGACCGTGATGCACGGGATGTCGATGCTCTGCCGCACCAGCACTTCGGTGGTCTTGGCGACCACGGCGGGCAAATCCAGCGGCGGCGCTTGGCTGTCCGCATCTTGCAGCAGTTGCCCTTGCAGCGGCCTCAAACGTTGCGCCACTTCGGCCAGGATGCTTTGCTGAAGTGCGGGCTGCAACAAGGCGGCGCGGGTCGGCGCTTGCTCGGGTTTGGCCTCGTAGGTGGCGATGACTTGCATCACGACGTGGGCAGCCTTGAATTCAGCTTCGGAAGCAAAAACAGGCGCGGTCTGCGCGCCAATCTGTCGGTCTCCCGCATCCGCAGTTTCCAGCGCCGGGGGAACGTGCGGCGCATTACCGTCATGCAGATCCAACTGCGTCCACACATTGGGCGCTACCTGCACGCTGACCTTACGTTCCTCGTCCCCCGGCGCGTCCAGAATCAACTGCTTCAGGCGGATCGGCGAATCGCCGCGATTGGCCTCATCGACGATCTCCTGAAACTTGTCGTGCGCCACGATGTTCAGCCGGTCCACCGCCGCCACCCCAGTGCGCTTGCCGTAGGGCAGGCGCAGGCCACGGCCAATCGACTGCTCGATCAGCGTGCGCGCATTGGCGGCGCGCAGCGGCACGATGGTGTAGAGGTTGGTTACGTCCCAGCCTTCTTTCAGCATGTTGACGTGAATGACGATCTCGGTCGGCTCGTCCGGGCTTTCTACGTTCAGCAGCGCCTCGATCATCTTTTCTTCTTCCGCGCCGGTGCGGCTGGAATCGACCTGAATCACCTTGCCTGCGTAACGCCCCTCGTAAAACGCCGTCGATTCAATCAGCGCCTTCAACGCCGCCGCGTGCGTGGTATCGCGCGCAATCACCAGAATGAACGGCTTGACCGGCTTCACTCCGTTTTCGCGCGCATAGGTCAGCAGATCCACCTTGGTGGCCTCGTGCAGACGCACGCCGTCTTCCAGCTTGATCTTCTCGACATCTTCCGCGCTGTGGTTGCTGGCCTTGAAGTTGCGCTGCGTCACCACCGCCGGCTCTTTGACGAAGCCGTCCTCCATCGCCCGCGCCAGCGGGTAGTCCTCCACCACATTTTTGAACGCTACCGGCCCCTTGGCCGATTCCACGAACGGCGTGGCCGTGACTTCCAGGCCAAACAGGGGACTCAATTCGTTGATCGCCCGCATCCCGGCCTGAGCGCGGTAGCGGTGCGACTCGTCCATCAGCAGCACCAGGTCGGGCAGATTTGCCAGATGGTTGAAATAGCTGTCGCCCAGCACCTCGCGCATCCGCTTGATGCGCGGCTCCTTGCCGCCGCGCACCTCGGCATTGATCTTTGAAATATTGAAGATGTTGATGCGCACGTCACGGGCAAAGCCCTGCGGCGCATCGTCCACCGTAGCCCCGGTCTGGTCGTAGTTGTCACCGGTGATGATCAACGGCGGCTGTTGCGCGAACTCGGCAATGCCCTTGAACACATATTTGGGCGTATTGCGCGTGAAGTCCGCAATCAGCTTGTTGTAAATCGTCAGGTTCGGCGCCAGCACGAAGAAATTGTTGATGCCGTGCGCCAGATGCAGGTACGCGATGAAAGCGCCCATCAGCCGCGTTTTGCCCACGCCCGTCGCCAGCGCGAAGCAGAGCGACGGAAACTCGCGCTCGAAGTCGTCAAGTGTCGAAAACCCGGCCTTCAGCGTGGAAAGAACCGCCGAAACATCGCGTTCGTGCGTCAGCATTTCCGGCGCGGCATCAATGGCCTGCGCCAGCTTTTGCAACGATTCCGCCTGCGGCGGACGCAGCGACAAGCGCCCGATGATGTGGTTCTGGACACGAGAACTCATGGGTTGCCCTTCTTCGACTGCACCGCCTTGTCAGCTTTCGGCAGGGTTTTTCTGCCCTTTTCGATTTGCTTGACTGGCTGCGCAATGGCTGCCTCGAAATCCTGCTCAACCCGCGAAGGCAGGGCAGCCAGCGTCTTCTGTTGATACGCCAGGTATGCTGCTTCCGCCTTGGCCTGTGCGGCTTGCGCCGACACCTTGCCCGCATGAGTCAGGATGTCCTTGCGCGTCATGCGCAAGAAATTGTCCAGTTCTGTAGCCCAGTCGCGCATCGTCATCGGCTGGTGAGCTTGTGCCTGCAATTCGGCCACCTCGATGTATGCGGTGACGATGCGGTTCAGCGTTTCCAGTTCGTCTTCGTTCAAGTAATTCTTGGCGATGCTCACGTCGGCCTTGCGCACCGGCCCGCCTTCGGAAGCCGCAGTCCAACTGGTGAGCCCCATATTCGGTTGAACGGCATCGGCGCGAAGCGCGATCAACTCCGCTGCTGTGTGACCGTGTGCGGCCCAGTGCATCTTGTTCTGCACGGTCGCAAAGAACTGTTGCGAGGTTTCCGTGCTCGGGTCGTAATCGATGCTGGTAGCGTAAATGTCCAGTACCTTGCGCCAGAAAACCTTTTCCGAAGAACGGATGTCGCGGATGCGCGCCAGCAGTTCCTCGAAATAGACACCGTCCCGGCCCGCTTTGAAGCGTTCGTCATCCAGCAAAAATCCCTTGCTCAGGTAATCCTTTAACTGCTCCGTTGCCCAACGCCGGAATTGCGCACCCCGGTGCGAACGCACCCGGTAGCCGAGATGCAGGATCACCTCCAGGCTGTAGTGATCGACCAGCCTTTCCACGTCCCGTGCGGCTTCTCGGGCAACTATTCGGAATTTCCTAATAGTTCGATCTGCTGCCAGCTCACCGTCCTGATACAGCACGCGCAAGTGCCCATTGATGGTGGGTACGCTCACCTGATACAACTCGGCAAGCTGCCGTTGCGTCATCCAGACCGTATCACCCTGAATCCGCAACTGAACGCGCGTTTGGGCATCCTCAGTCTGGTAGAGCAGGAATTCGCCTTGTCCAACAGTTTGTTGAACAACCTTGCCGCCCTTTACGGCAGGTTTCTTGACCATCACGCATCCTCCCCGCCATCGCCAAACAGATCAGGCGTCGGCGCTGCCTTTCTCCCTCTCCCCTTGCGGGAGAGGGCTGGGGAGAGGGGGGCTTGCGGTTCAGGTTCCGCCATCGGCAGATTCGCGACATTCAGGCTGTAATCGTCGTGCCCCCATTCGCAACGCGCCAGCACCATTTTCGGGATTTTCTTCAGCGTCAGATTCGGCCAGCGCTCTGCTGCCTGGGCTGCCGTTACGCCGCGAAACGCCGCGCAGCAGATCAGCAGGCTGCGCCCTTCCCCTCTCCCGCCTGCGGGAGAGGGGTCAGGGGAGAGGGCAACTTCATCCGACAGCGCCTGCAACTGCTCGGCGGAAAGCGTCTGCGTGGTCACGTAGATGAAATCGCGCTCGCTCGAATGGCCGTGCCGCCACCAGCGGGTTTCGGATGGCGCGTAGACAAAACCTTCCAGCTTCGCCAGCGCCTCAGCCAGTTGCGCGGCGTTGTACTCGGGGTTAATGACCGGGTTGCCCCAGCGGTCGTTGACGATCAGCGTCGGCGCAAGCCGGTAGTAACGGAACCCTCCGCCGCCCTGCCAGTTGACCGCTTCGGTAATGCCGCCCTTGTCCTCGCCATCGATCACTTTTTTCAGGCGCGGAATGATGTGCGTGTGGCAGTGCTCGCCCAGTTCCACCATGATCCAGCGGCGACCCATCTTGTGTGCAACCGCGCCAGTGGTGCCGGAACCGGCGAAGGAGTCTAAAACGAGGTCGTTGGGGTTGGTTGCTAGTGTTAGCACTCGCTCAAGAAGGCGCTCGGGTTTGGGCGTACTAAAAACATCTGCCCCGAAAAGAGTAACAATCTCTTTTTTTGCATCTTGTGTGTGTCCAACTTCTTCATAAGGCCAAATGGTTTGCGGAACCACTCCCTGCTTCACATCAGTAAGGAACCGTTTTAGTTGCGGCGTTGAATCTCTGTCTTTTCCCCACCAAATTCGATTATCTGCGTCAAGTTCATTCAGCTTTTCTTTAGAGATAGACCAATACCTACCTTTAGGTGGTCCACCAATTATTCGACCGGAAGGGCATTCAACTGAGTAAATTCCAAGGCTGTACGGATTGCGTGCTGATAAATCACTTGTTTTCCAGACGCCACGAGGATCGGCATCTGGATTTTTATATGCCTTGTCTTGCTTTTCAGAACGAGGCATTAGATTGGGTTTCCAATTGCTCTCAGACTTTGCATAGATAAATACATAATCGTGGTCAACGGAAATATGCTTTGCGCTAGATTTCGGCGCGTAATTCTTTCTCCAAACCACGGTTGCAATGAAGTTTGCCCGCCCAAACACCTCATCGCACAACACCTTCAAATAATGTGCTTCATTGTCATCAATCGTGATCCACAACGAACCATCTTCCGAAAGCAACCGTTTGATAATCTCTAATCGATCCCGCATCAACCCCAGCCAGATCGAATGCTCCAGCCCATCGTCGTAATGCGTAAACGCGCTGCCTGTATTGTACGGCGGGTCGATGAACACACACTTCACCTTCCCCGAAAACTCCTGCTCCAACGCCTTCAACGCCAACAAGTTGTCTCCGAAAATTAGCCGATTATCAAAAATATCCCTATCCGTCACGCGATGCGTGGCGTGATACAACCTCTCCGCATCTTCAAGCAGAATCCGCGCCTCCAACTTAGGCCGCTTCTCCTTGCCAATCCAAGTGAGTTCGAGTTTTTGTTTTGTCATTAGAAAGTCCAACCCTGCTGATGCATGAACCCTTCAAGATCAACGCATGGAATCTTGAAGTGCTGGCATACATTGGGAATCTTTGCAGCGTTAGGCTTGGGAGCGAGTGCTTGTGAAAGGCGAAACCAACCTTCTTCCGTGACTACCGTGCCACCCTTTGCCCTCGCACAAGCAATGACAAACGGGTCGGCCACAGGCGTTCCTTTCAGCCGTTGTTGCGCACCTATCAACCCTTGAAAGTGCCGAATCCTGAATATTTCGGCTACGAACTGAAGTTCTGAAGATGCAGGCGTCGTGAAAATTGTTTTGTGCCTCTTCGCCCAATTCAATACTTCGTCGCTAATCGCCTGCCTTTCCAATTCGTTGAATACTTCGCGAGTTGAAATTAAATTTCCCGTTTGCACCAAACTGTCAATATCTGACCATATCTTCTTGAAGACGCGGGGATAAAAATGCTGTAAGGCGCGGATAGAGCTGGTGTCGAACACATAAATCATGTGCTTGCTCCTTGCAGAATTCGCTCCTCAAAACCCGCATAACTCTTGGGTTTGATGCCTAGAAAATCTGCCGCTTGCTCCAGAGAGATTTGTTGACGGTAGTGTCGGGATACGACCTCCTTTGCAAAACGGTCGCTGATGTAGGTACCTTGGGTCAGATAGTAATTGCCCTGACCTTTCGACTGTTTTTTCTGCTGCGCCCAAAATTTTGCTTTTTCTTCGTAGAATTTCTGGCCAACTCGTTTTTGATCGAGGAAGCGACGCAAGACCGCTTCCCGACTAACGCCATAGCGAGATGCAATGGCGGCAAAAAACTCTTCGGATGCTTTTTCAAGATAGGGCGGGGTCGAAGCTGTTTGCTGCCTGAAATCCTCTTCGGGAATCAAAATCTCGGCGGCCAGTGCGTTACAGAATATCTCTAATTCCTTTTCCGGTTTAGCAAGGCGTTCAACATAATCGAATTCGAATTTACTCAATCCATTTACGCGAATAAGCAAGTGTGCCAATTCATGCAGCAAACTGAAAGTTTGCCGCGTTTTAGTTGTACTGTTATTCAGATAAATTAGGGGAAACTGCTCATCTGTGAGGCAGAATCCTGAAATATCTTTTTGTTTGAAAGAAGCCTTAAAAACGAAAATACCGCACTCTTCGATGGCCCTACGCCATGCCTTGAATGCGGTTTCACTATCTTTCCAACTGGCTTGTTGTTCCATCCCAATTTTCAGGATATCGCGAATATTTTTCGCCTGTTCCTGAATCACTTGCCCGCGCGTCAATTCAACCTGTTCCCAAATCGTTTGTAGTGACGGATTGCGATCATTAAAAATGTCTTTTAATGCCAATTGATAAGCGTGAGCCTTACGGATGTGCAAATAAGTATCACGTGCAAGTGAGTGCATATCCGTATCGGGCAAAGTACGAAATTCACGCTGTGGCATTTCTTCCTGTGGTGGCTCGGGCAGAAAGAAGACAGCCAAGGGGCGCTTATAAATCTCATAAGCTAATTTCTCAAGTTGTGCATAGGTCGGCGCAGCATCGCCCCGTTCCCAAGCTGCAATCTCTTCTGGCTTACGCTTGAGCGTTTGAGCAACATCGTCTATCCCAAGCCCGACGGAAGTTCTGGCCCAAAGGAAGAGTGCTGGCTGCACACCAGTGACCATTTCCTTACTCATGTTAATTTCCAGTCAATAGTAAACAACGCTCACTCCTTCGCCCACTGCTCAATATGTGTATTGCGCGAATCTTAATTTTATTCTGCCGCACAAATAGCTCACGCCATAGTTTGGGCTGTTTTTTCTAAGTTCGGACTTTTGTTTGGTGCTCATCCCCGTACCTCTTGCTGTTGCGCCAGCCGTTGCAAGGCCAGATCGCGTTCGCGTTCCAGTTCGCGTTTCAGTTCTTCTTCACTCGGCAGATAGGGAAGATATTTGGCAGCGAACAGTTGTTGCTGTTCGGCCAGTACGGAATAACGCACCACGGCTTCGCTCTTTTCGCTGCACAGCACTAGGCCGATGGTGGGATTGTCGTCCGCACCCCTGATTTGTTCGTCGTAAAGCCGCACATAGGTGTCCATCTGCCCCATGTCTTGATGCGTCAACTTGCCCAGCTTCAAGTCCACCAGCAAAAAGCATTTGAGCTTGTAGTTGTAGAACACCAAGTCTATGTAGAAATCTGCATCGGAAAATCTGACGCGCTGCTGCCGCGCGACAAAGGCAAAACCTCGCCCCAGTTCCAGCAGGAAGTCTTGCAGGTTGTCCATGATGGTCTGTTCCAGATCTTCTTCCAGAAAACGGTTGGCGTTCAGGTTCAGAAAGTCCAGTACATAGGGGTCGCGCAGGAAGTCCTTGCGGGTTTCGGCGAGCGGGGCGGTATGTTGCGCGGCTTCCGCTTCCACCAGTGCTTTGTCTTTGCTGCTCAACAGGCGCTCGTAATACAGCACGCCAATTTGCCGCTCCAAGGCGCGGCTGCTCCAGTTCTGGCTGATGGCTTCGCGCAGATACCATTCGCGGGCGGATGGGTTTTCCACTCGCGCCAGCGCGTTGTAGTGCGTCCAACTCAATTCGAGAGGCAGTGCCTCTCGAATTGGAAAAGCCTGATAGAAGCGGCGCATGTTGCGCAGGTTGCTGGCGTCAAAACCCTTGCCGAGCAGTTCCGTGAGCCGGGCGGATAGCTCGGCCAGTTGCCGTTGACCGTAGGCGGCGCGCGCCTGCCCCTGCTGCTCGTGTTCCACGATCAGGCGGCCAATTTCCCAATAACTCGCCACCATCGCCTGATTGACGCTCTGGCGCACATGGCTGCGGGCTTGTTGGACGACTTCGGCAATCTGACCGATCAGCGTGGTCAGGGATGCGGCTTCGGGAATATCGGGTTTTCGTTTAGTGTTCATTATTTGTTTTTTTACCCAGCAATCGGTTTGCCAGCGCCGGCAAAGTGATGCTCCGGCGGATTTCCCGATTGTTGACAAGAACTTATCGCTCGCCCGATGGTCTGCTCAAAGCGCCGCCACTGGCTGTAGCCCAGTAGGGATTGCAGGTCGCGGGCGCTCCAGCATTCCGCGCCGTGCGCAAGGTGAGTCGAAGATTTTGTGGTTCGCATTTTTTATGCGCCCATATGAGATTCGCGCTGGACGCTCAAGGCGCGGAACGATCATCACTCGGCGGCGCGGCTTCAGCGCGCGCAGAAGACGGCGGGGTCTTGGCCAGCGTGCGTCGCGCCACCGCCAGCCGCCGTTGCAGCGAAACTTCCACCAGGTCTATTTCGGCTACCAGACGGCGCAGCGCCGCGTCATTGATACGACCCGCCTGGCGCTCGGCGTACATCGTTGTGCGCTCGATGCGCAGACATTTCAGGTGCAGCTCCAAGGTCACCGCATAGCGCTGGCGGCGCTGGCGCAAAGCCTCGGGCGACTGCGCCTCGGACACGGCCGCATCGCCATCGTCGCCGTCGTCGAGCAAATCGATGCGGCGGCGGTAATCCTGCGTCAGACGGCCGACCGCCTCCTGATACTGCACCAGCCATTGCGGGTCGGCACGCTCGCGTTCTTTCTTCGCAAGCGCCATGCCGGCAACGGCTGCTCGGCAGGCGGCCAGGCGTGCCAGGCGTTCTTCGTGTTCATCGGGCAGTTCAGCGAGCCGAGGCAGGCGCTTGAGTAGGAGCGGCAGAGCGATGCTGCCCACGATCAGCGTGCACAAAATCGTGCCCGCGGCGAGAAAAATCAGCAGATCGCGTTCCGGGAATGGGCGTTTGCCGCCCGCCAGCAACGGAATGGAAAGCGCGCCCGCGAGCGTCACCGCGCCACGGATGCCCGCGAACGTGCTGATGCCGCTGATGAGCCATGTGACGCGCCGGTGCAGCCGGGTTCCGCGGCCAAGCGTATCCTGATTCGACGATTGTCCTGTCAGTTGCCCGATCACCAGCGCGCCGAGACGCCGGCCTTGCAGACCAAGCGCGAACCACAGCCAGCGCAGCCCCAGCAGCGCGCCCGAAAGCGCCGCCACATAAGCGGTGAGCCGCCAGATGCTGATCTCGTTCGCGTCCAGCATGGCGACGACGATCGAGGGCAGTTGCAGGCCCAGCAGCAGGAAGATCGCGCCGTTGAAAGCGGACTCGATCATGGTCCAGGTACCCGCCGATTGCAGGCGCTCGTCCACGAAGTCACCGCGTTCCAGATCGGCGAAATTAGTGGTGACGCCCGCCGCTACTGCGGCCAGAATTCCCGATGCGCCGATGCGCTCGCCTAACAGATAGGCCGCGAAGGGCAGCAACAGCATCAACAGCACCACCTGCGTGGCCGCGATGTCGCCAAGCCGGCGCGTAACCCTCGCGCGCAGCAGCGCGTAGCCCCAGCCGAGCGCCGCGCCCACGGCCAGCCCCGCCAGCGCGACCCACAGAAAATCAGCCACGGCGTGTTTCCAGGAGAACGTGCCGGTGACGGTCGCAGCCACCGCGAATTTGAGCGCCACCAGACCCGAAGCGTCATTGAGCAGGGATTCGCCTTCGAGCACGCTCATGGTCTTGCCTGGCATACCCAGGTTGCGCGTGATGGCCGACACCGCCACCGCGTCGGTGGGCGAAACCACGGCCGCCAGCGCGAACGCCACCGGCAGCGGCAGCGCGGGAATGAACCAATGGATCAACATCCCCAGCCCTAGCACCGTAAACAGCACCAGCCCCAGCGCCAGCCGCAACACAGGCCGCCAGAGCGCGAAGAATTCGCGCTTCGGGATGCGCCAGCCGTCGGCGAACAGCAGCGGCGGGATGAACAGCAGCAGGAACAATTCCGGATCGAAGGCGATATGCAGCCCATGCTGCGGCCACGACAGGGCCGCGCCGATGACGATCTGAATCAGCGGCAACGGGATAGCCGGCAGATAGCGCGCGGCAATGCCAGTAACCGCGCCGAGCATCAGCACCAGCAGGACGATTTCGACGGTATGCACGAAGTCAATTATGGCATGGAGCCGTAAGACGCCTCTCGCCCCTTGGAGCGATTCACCGCCCGTCAACGGAGAAGGCGCGAGCTTCCCATCAAAAACTCGTCAACAGCCCGCGCGCATTGCCGCCCCTCGCCCACGCGGGCCGATCGGCCCGCGTTCTCCACCACTCGCCCCCTGGGGCGATCCGCCACCGGTTAACGGGGCAAGAGCGAAACTCCCATCAAAAACTTGTCAACAGCCCGCGCACATTGGCGACCTTCGCCAACGCGGGCCAGTCGGCCCGCGTTCCACCACTCGCCCCCTGGGGCGATCCGCCACCGATTAACGAGGCAGGAGTGAGCTTCCCATCAAGAACTCATCGACGGCTCGTGCACACTGACGACCCTCGCGGATTGCCCACACCACCAGCGATTGCCCGCGCCGCATATCGCCCGCGGCAAAGACTTTGTCGACATTGGTTTTGTAGCACCCAGCGCCATCCGTCGCGGCCTTGGCGTTGCCGCGCGGATCTTTGTCGACGCCGAACGCATCGAGTGCGCTGCCAACCGGGTTTACGAAACCCATCGCGAGGAACACGAGGTCGGCGGGTATTTCCTTTTCGCTGCCCGGTACTTCAACCATCTTCATCTGGCCGGTCTTGGCGTCCTTCTGCCACTCAACGCGCGCGGTGACGATTGACTTCACTTTGCCGTTCGCGCCGCGGAATTCCTTGGTCGTGATCGACCAATCGCGCTGGCAGCCTTCTTCATGCGAGGACGAGGTACGCAGTTTCAGCGGCCAGTACGGCCAAGTCAGCGTCTTGTTTTCGGTTTCGGGCGGTTGCGGTAGCAGCTCGAACTGCGTCACGCTCTTCGCGCCCTGCCGGTTCGAGGTGCCGACGCAGTCAGAGCCCGTATCGCCGCCGCCGATGACGACGACATGCTTGCCGGCGGCGAGGATCTGACCTTTGACTTTATCGCCCGCGACGACGCGGTTTTGCTGCGGCAAAAACTCCAGCGCAAAGTACACGCCGTCGAGTTCGCGTCCGGGGGCCGGCAGATCGCGCGGCGTTTCGGAGCCGCCCGCGAGCACCACGGCGTCGAATTCGGCCTTGATCTGTTCGGGGTCGATGGTCCGCTTGGCATCGCTGGCCACGCCTTTCGGCAGGCCGCCCTTGCCGATGTAAACACCGGTCTTGAACACGACGCCTTCGGATTTCATCTGCTCCATGCGGCGGTCGATATGCGTTTTTTCGAGCTTGAAATCGGGGATGCCGTAACGCAGCAGACCGCCGATGCGCGAGTTCTTTTCGAACACGGTGACAGCGTGACCCGCGCGCGCAAGCTGCTGCGCGGCCGCGAGCCCCGCCGGGCCGGAGCCGACGACCGCGACTTTTTTGCCGCTCGGCCGCAGCGGCGGCTGCGGCGTCACCCAGCCGTTTTCCCACGCCTTGTCGATGATCGCGTGCTCGATCGATTTGATGCCGACTGCATCCGCGTTGATGTTCAGCGTACACGCCGCCTCGCACGGCGCGGGGCAGATGCGGCCGGTGAACTCAGGGAAGTTGTTTGTCGAGTGCAGCACATCGATCGCGCCGCGCCAGTCCTGGCGGAAAACGAGATCGTTGAAGTCCGGGATGATGTTGTTGACCGGACAGCCGTTATTGCAGAACGGAATGCCGCAGTCCATGCAACGCGCGCCCTGGATGCGCGCTTCCTCGTCGCTCAGATGCATGACGAATTCGCGGTAGTGCTGTTTTCGCTTCTCGGGCGTCTCGTAAGTTTCGGCGAGACGTTCGTATTCCATGAAGCCGGTGACCTTACCCATTTTTTCTACTCCCTTACTTGGCCGCCGCGGCCACCGGGGCCTCGTTGGCGGAGGCCGACATTTCCTTGAGCGCGCGCCGGTATTCCTTCGGCATGACCTTGACGAAGAAGCCGCGCAACTCGTTCCACTTCTCGATCAGCATCTTTGCGCGGGTGCTGCCGGTATAACGGAAGTGCGCTTCAACCATGCGTTTGAGGATCGCCTCATCGGTTTCGCTCTGGCCGCCACGGGTGACGCTATGCCACAAGGCGCGCTCGACTTTAGCCTCCTGTTCGGCGCTCGGCAACAGCGCTTCGAGGTCGACCATCGCGAGGTTGCACTTTTTCGCGAACGCGCCGTCCGGGTCGTAGACATAAGCCACGCCGCCCGACATGCCGGCGGCGAAGTTGCGCCCGGTTTCGCCGAGCACCACGATCGTGCCGCCCGTCATGTATTCGCAGCCATGATCGCCGACACCTTCGACAACCGCCGCCGCGCCGGAATTGCGCACCGCGAAGCGCTCGCCGCCGACGCCGTTGAAGAAGGCTTCGCCGCCGGTCGCACCGTAAAGCACGGTGTTGCCGACGATGATGTGGTCGGGGCCAAAGCCGCGGAAGTCGTTCGGCGAACGCACGATCACGCGCCCGCCCGCAAGCCCTTTGCCAACGTAGTCGTTGCCCTCGCCGACGAGATCGAGCGTAACGCCGTGTGCGAGGAAAGCGCCGAAGCTCTGCCCAGCGGTGCCGGAAAGCTGAATGTGGATCGTGTCGTCGGGCAGGCCGTCATGGCCGAAACGCCGCGCCACCTCGCCCGAGAGCATCGCGCCGACCGAGCGGTTGACATTGCGGATCGGCGACATGAAGGACACACGCTCGCCACGCTCAAGCGCCGGCTTGGCCTGCTCGATGAGCTTGTGGTCGAGCGCGCGTTCGAGCATGTGGTCCTGCGTGTCCGCGTGGCGGCGCGCAACGCTTGCCGGCGCTGCGGGCTGATGGAAGATCTTCGTGAAATCGAGCCCCTGCGCTTTCCAGTGCGCAATCGCCTTCTTTTTGTCGAGCAGATCGGAACGGCCGATCAGATCCTCGAACTTGCGCAGGCCGAGCTGGGCCATGATTTCGCGCACTTCCTCGGCGATGAAGAAGAAGAAGTTGACGACATGTTCGGGACGCCCGGAGAACTTCTTGCGCAGCTCAGGGTCCTGCGTCGCGACGCCAACCGGGCAGGTATTCAGATGGCATTTGCGCATCATGATGCAGCCTTCGACGACGAGCGGCGCGGTCGCGAAACCAAACTCGTCAGCGCCGAGCAAAGCGCCGATCACAACGTCGCGGCCGGTTTTCATCTGGCCGTCGGCCTGCACGACGATGCGGCCGCGCAGACCGTTGAGCACCAGCGTCTGCTGCGTTTCGGCCAAGCCGAGTTCCCACGGCGAGCCGGCGTGCTTGATCGACGAGAGCGGCGAAGCGCCCGTTCCGCCGTCATGCCCGGCGATCACGACATGGTCGGCCTTGCACTTCGAGACGCCCGCCGCAATCGTGCCGACGCCGACTTCGGACACGAGCTTGACCGAAATGCTGGCGCGCGGGTTGGCGTTCTTGAGGTCGTGGATCAGTTGCGCGAGATCCTCGATCGAATAGATGTCATGGTGCGGCGGCGGCGAAATCAGGCCGACGCCCGGCACCGAGAAGCGCAGCTTGGCGATGTATTCGGACACCTTGTGGCCGGGCAACTGGCCGCCCTCGCCGGGCTTCGCGCCCTGCGCCATCTTGATCTGGATCTGGTCGGCGGAAACGAGGTATTCGGCCGTCACGCCGAAACGGCCCGAGGCGACCTGCTTGATCTTCGAGCGCAGCGAATCGCCTTCCTGCAATTCAATGTCGCGTTCGATGCGGTCCGCGCCGATGATGCCTGCAAGGGTTTCGCCCTTCTTGATGAAGATGCCCTTCATCTCTTTGGCATAGCGCGCTTCATCCTCGCCGCCTTCGCCGGTGTTCGACTTGCCGCCGATGCGGTTCATCGCGATCGCGAGCGTGGAGTGCGCTTCGGTCGAGATCGAGCCGAGCGACATCGCGCCGGTGGCGAAGCGCTTGACGATTTCCTTCGCCGGCTCCACTTCGTCGAGCGGGATCGCCTTGCCCGGATCGAGCTTGAATTCGAACAGGCCGCGCAAGGTCATGTGGCGCTGGCTTTGATCGTTGATGATCTGGGCGTATTCCTTGTAATTCTGGAAGCTGTTCGAGCGCGTGGAATGCTGCAGCTTGGCGATCGCATCGGGCGTCCACATGTGCTCTTCGCCGCGCATGCGGAAGGCATATTCGCCGCCCGCGTCGAGCGCGTTAGCGAGCACCGGATCAACACCGAAGGCGTCCGCATGCAAGCGCAATGCTTCCTCGGCGACTTCGAAGATGCCGATGCCTTCGACATTCGAGGCGGTGCCGCTGAAGTACTGGTTGACCAGTTCGGAGTTGAGGCCGATCGCTTCGAAAATCTGCGCGCCGCAATAGGACATATAGGTCGAAATGCCCATCTTGGACATGACCTTGTTGAGCCCCTTGCCGATCGCCTTGACGAAGTTCTTGACTGCCTTCTCCGGCCCCATGTCGGCGGGCATGCCCTTGGCGAGTTCGCGCAAGGTTTCCATCGCCAGGTAGGGATGCACCGCTTCCGCGCCATAACCGGCGAGCAGCGCGAAATGGTGCACTTCACGCGCCGAGCCGGTTTCGACGACGAGGCCGGTCGAGGTGCGCAGACCGCGCCGCACCAAATGCAGATGAATCGCGGAGGTGGCGAGCAGCGCCGGAATCGCGACGTTCTGCGCGTCCATCTTGCGGTCCGACACGATCAGCACCGTGTAGCCCGAGCGCACCGCGTCCTCGGCTTCGGCGCAGAGCGAGGCGATGCGCGCTTCGATGCCGTCGCGGCCCCACGCGATCGGGTAGCAGATGTTCAGCTCGTAGGACTTGAACTTGTTGTCGGTGTACTTCTCGATCTCGCGCAGCTTCGCCATGTCCTTGAAGTCCAGCACGGGCTGAGAGACTTCGAGGCGCATCGGCGGGTTGATGTTGTTCAGATCGAGCAGGTTCGGCTTCGGCCCGATGAAGGACACGAGCGACATCACCATCTGCTCGCGGATCGGATCGATCGGCGGGTTCGTGACCTGGGCGAACAACTGCTTGAAATAGTTGTAGAGCGGCTTGTGCTTGTTGGACATGACCGCCAGCGGCGAATCGTTGCCCATCGAACCGATCGCCTCCTCGCCCGCCAAGGCCATCGGGGCCATGAGGAATTTGACGTCTTCCTGCGTGTAGGCGAACGCCTGCTGGCGATCGAGCAAGGACGCAAGCGCCTCCTGCTGCGGCTCGGGGCCGTCAACCTGATCGAGCTTGACCTGGATGCGCTTGATCCATTCGCGGTACGGCTTGGAATTCGCGAGCGAATCCTTGAGTTCCTTATCGTCGATGATGCGGCCGGCTTCCATGTCGATCAGGAACATCTTGCCCGGCTGGAGACGCCATTTCTTGACGATCTTGCTTTCGGGAATCGGCAGCACGCCGGACTCGGACGCCATCACGACGAGATCGTCGTCGGTCACGATATAGCGCGCCGGACGCAGGCCGTTGCGGTCGAGCGTCGCGCCGATCTGGCGGCCGTCGGTGAAAGCGATCGCGGCCGGACCGTCCCACGGCTCCATCATCGCGGCATGGTATTCATAGAACGCGCGGCGGTGCTCATCCATCAGCGTATGCTGCTCCCAGGCTTCGGGGATCATCATCATCGCCGCCTGGGCGAGCGGGTAGCCGGCCATCATCAGCAGTTCGAGGCAGTTGTCGAAGGTCGCCGTGTCCGACTGGCCTTCGTAGACGATCGGATAAAGCTTCCGCAGATCCTCGCCGAGCACCGCCGACTTCATCACGCCTTCGCGCGCGCGCAGCCAGTTGAAGTTGCCCTTGACCGTGTTGATCTCGCCGTTGTGCGCGACCAGGCGGTACGGATGCGCGAGCGGCCATTCGGGGAAAGTGTTGGTCGAGAAACGCTGGTGCACCAAGGCGAGCGCCGAAACGCAGCGCGAATCGGCGAGGTCTTTGTAATACACGCCGACCTGGTTCGCGAGCAGCAGGCCCTTATAGACGATCGTGCGCGCCGACATCGACGGCACGAAATATTCCTTGCCATGCTTGAGCCCGAGCTTCTGGATCGCGTGGCTCGCGGTCTTGCGGATCACATAGAGCTTGCGTTCGAGCGCTTCGGTCACCATCACATCGGGGCCGCGGCCGATGAAGATCTGGCGGATCACCGGCTCCTTCTCGCGCACCGTCGGCGACATCGGCATGTCGCGGTTGACCGGCACGTCGCGCCAACCAAGCACAACCTGCCCTTCGGCGCGCACCGCGCGTTCGAGTTCCTGCTCGCAAGCCAGACGCGAAGCATGTTCCTTCGGCAGGAAGATCATCCCGACGCCATACTCGCCGACTTGCGGCAGCTTGACGCCCTGCGCCGCCATCTCTTCACGATAAAGCTGGTCCGGCAACTGGATCAGAATGCCCGCGCCGTCGCCCATCAGCGGATCGGCCCCCACCGCGCCGCGATGATCGAGGTTTTCCAGGATCTTGAGACCGTTGCCGACAATCTCATGGCTTTTTTGCCCCTTGATGTGAGCGACAAAGCCCACGCCACAGGCATCGTGTTCGTTGGAGGGGTCGTAGAGACCCTGTCTCGCTTCCATATTCTGACTCCCGATGCAGCGCAACACAGCGCCGAAAGCCGGCGCTTCTGGCCGGAACGACCGAACTATAGGGCGGCGCAACATACTGCGGCAAGCAAAATAAAACAGGGTCAGAGTTCATTTTTAATCAAATATAAATTAAGCTAACGATTAATTGGGGACATATTAAATAAATATCAAAGTTTATTGAGACCGCTGGGCTGCGTCCTGCTTAATTGAGTGTGGTAGTCACTAGCCACTAGCGACCGCTAGTTGCGCATGGCTTCGCTGGCTGCCTTGCTTAGTGCAAACTCCTGATGCCGCCGCCGAATCGATCACAAACCGGGCAAGGGATTGCGCCGGACGACATCACAAGTTTCCGTTCTGGACACATCCCGCGCCAGTATCAGCACCGTGGAAAAATCAAAGGCTGCTGCGTTTCATCCCTTATTCACGCTCGCACCAGCGAGCCCGCGCCAAACCTGCCTGGGTTCGCCGCGAAATCCGGCGCATGAAAGCTTTCATGCCGAGCGAAAGCGCGCGCAAGCTTGCCGACGCTTTTAATCGTCGTTTCGCTGCGCGTGGCATGACGGTTGGGAAAAGTACAGTGGCCGACTGGCTGCGCGCGGATCGCTATCTCATCTTGCAACTGCGCCGCGACATCAAACGGCGCATGCCTCGCCCCACGCCGAAGAATGCTGTGTGGGGCTTGGACTTGACTGGCAAGGCGGAC
>Ga0123357_10000131_pt1 | contig 64937 bp, 54 predicted proteins | sample TergutEmb28metaG_FD_89873 | JGI IMG/M metagenome (GOLD analysis project Ga0123357, IMG submission 89873) | Embiratermes neotenicus P4 segment gut microbial communities from Petit-Saut dam, French Guiana - Emb289 P4 | ecosystem: Host-associated > Arthropoda: Insects > Digestive system > Gut ...
CTTCCGCGAGAGCACCGTCGTGATCGCCGCCGTCAGCGTCGTCTTCCCATGATCCACGTGCCCGATCGTCCCTACGTTAACGTGCGGCTTCGTCCGCTCAAACTTTCCCTTCGCCATGTCTACGGCTCCTTAAGCTCAAATAAATTTCAATTACTTTCTATTGTTGATTACCGCTTCCGCAACGTTTTTCGGCGCTTCGGAATAGTGCTTGAATTCCATGGAGTAAGTCGCGCGCCCCTGCGTCAGGGAACGCAGTTGCGTAGCATAGCCGAACATTTCCGCCAGCGGGACTTCTGCCTTGACTGCTTTCATCCCTCCGGGAAGATCATCCATCCCCTGCACGATTCCACGGCGCCCTGAAAGGTCGCCCATGACGTTCCCCATGTAGTCTTCCGGTGTTTCGACTTCTACCGCCATCATCGGTTCAAGCAGGGTCGGAGAGGCTTTTCTCATTCCGTCCTTGAATGCGGCAGAAGCCGCCATCCTGAAGGCATTCTCGTTGGAATCGACGTCATGGTAGGAACCATCGAACAGGGTGAATTTGATATCCACCACCGGAAAACCCGCCAGAACACCGCTGGTAATTGCGTCCTGCAGCCCCTTGTCCACTGCCGGGATGTATTCACGGGGAACCGTGCCGCCCTTGATGGCATCGACAAATTCGTAACCCTTGCCCGCCTCGTTCGGCTCGATCTTGAGCCAGACATGCCCATATTGACCGCGTCCGCCCGACTGCTTGACGAATTTTCCTTCCTGTTCGATGGCCTTCTTGATGCACTCGCGATAGGCAACTTGCGGCGCACCGACGTTTGCTTCCACGCTGAATTCCCGCTTCATGCGGTCTACGATGATTTCGAGGTGCAATTCGCCCATGCCCGAAATAATCGTCTGCCCGGATTCCTCGTCCGTGCGCACCCGGAAGGAGGGATCTTCCTGCGCCAGACGGTTCAGCGCGATTCCCATCTTTTCCTGGTCTGCTTTCGTTTTCGGCTCAACCGCCACGTGAATCACCGGCTCTGGGAATTCCATTCGTTCCAGAGTCACCACTGCATCGCCGTCGCACAGGGTTTCGCCGGTCGTCACTTCTTTCAATCCGACACAAGCGGCAATATCCCCCGCCCGCACTTCCTTGATTTCTTCCCGGTTATTCGCGTGCATCTGCAATATCCGGCCAATCCGTTCCTTGCGGCCCTTGATCGGGTTATAAACCGAATCGCCGGAATTCAGAACTCCTGAATAAACACGGATAAACGTAAGCTGCCCGACATACGGATCGGTCATCAACTTGAATGCCAGGGCAGAAAACTTGGCCTCATCCGAGGCTGCACGCGCCTCCTTGGAACCATCTTCCTTTTCTCCTTCAACGGGAGGAATATCGACAGGAGACGGCAGGAAATCGATCACCGCGTCCAGCATCCGCTGCACGCCCTTGTTGCGGAAAGCCGTACCGCAAAGCACCGGCTGAATTTCGCAATTGATCGTGCGGAGGCGGATTCCCTTGACGATCAATTCCTCGGACAATTCTCCCGTCTCGAGATATTCATTCATCAATTCTTCCGAGGCTTCGGCAGCCGCTTCGACCATTTGCTCGCGCCATTGTGTTGCTTCATCGAGCAAATTGCCCGGGATGTCGTGGTATTCGAACTTCATCCCCTGCGATTTTTCATCCCAGAAAATCGCCCTCATCCTCACCAGATCAACCACCCCTTCAAAGGCATCTTCCGCGCCGATGGGAATCACCACCGGCACCGGGTTTGCCTTCAAGCGGGTTTTCATTTGTTCGACAACCTTGAAGAAATTCGCCCCCTGGCGGTCCATCTTGTTCACAAAGGCAAGGCGCGGCACCCTGTACTTGTTCGCCTGGCGCCAAACCGTTTCCGACTGGGGCTGCACGCCACCCACGGCGCAATACACCATGCACGCCCCATCAAGAACGCGCATGGAGCGTTCGACTTCAATCGTGAAATCGACGTGCCCCGGGGTATCGATGATATTGATCCGATGCTCCGGATAGGTCATTTCCATGCCCTTCCAGAAGCAGGTCGTCGCCGCAGAGGTAATCGTAATTCCCCGTTCCTGCTCCTGCTCCATCCAGTCCATGGTCGCTGCTCCGTCATGGACTTCGCCAAGCTTGTGGTTCACCCCCGTGTAAAACAGGATGCGCTCGGTAGTGGTGGTTTTGCCTGCATCGATATGGGCACTGATGCCGATATTACGATACCGCTCGATAGGAGTTTTTCGGGCCACGGTAATTCTTTCTTCGTCTCTTGAAGAACAAGAAGTTCTTCAGTCATTAAAAACGATAATGGGCAAAAGCCTTGTTGGCTTCTGCCATGCGGTGCACCTCGTCGCGCTTCTTGACGGCGCCGCCGCGATTTTCGGAGGCTTCGAGCATTTCCGCTGCCAGCCGCTGTCCCATTGATTTTTCGGAACGCTTCCGTGCAGACTCGCGCAGCCAGCGCATTGCCAATGCCATGCGCCGCGACGGACGCACCTCAACCGGCACCTGATAGTTTGCCCCGCCCACGCGACGGGACTTGACCTCGACCACAGGGCGCACATTGCCGATCGCCAGGGAAAACACTTCCAGGGGATCCTTTCCGCTCTTCGTGGAAATCTGATCGAAAGCGCCATAAACAATCCGCTCGGCAACGGATTTCTTGCCACTCTGCATGATGGCATTGACAAATTTGGAAACTTCGACCGACCCGTATTTCGGATCCGGCAGAATATCTCGTTTGGGAACTTCGCGGCGACGCGGCATAGCAAATTCTCCAGAGTCACACCCCGCCTGAAGAAACTCTTTTTCTCAGGCGGGCACAAAAAACAAAATCAGGCGGTTTTGGGACGCTTCGCCCCGTACTTGGAACGGGACTGCTTGCGATCCTTGACTCCCTGGGTATCCAGCGAGCCACGAACCGTGTGATAACGCACACCGGGCAAATCCTTCACACGACCGCCGCGAATCAACACGACGGAGTGCTCCTGAAGGTTGTGTCCTTCGCCCCCGATATAGGAGATCACTTCAAACCCGTTGGTCAAACGAACTTTGCACACCTTGCGCAGCGCGGAGTTCGGTTTCTTTGGCGTCGTGGTGTAGACCCGCGTGCAGACGCCCCGCTTCTGCGGACACCGCTCCAGCGCAGGAACCTTGCTCTTGGACACCTCAGCCACTCTCGGCTTGCGCACGAGCTGATTAATAGTCGGCATATGGTTGTTTACCTTATTTACATGCTACAAAAAACCAAGGCGGAATAATCCGCCTTGGCGTTTTTAACCGTAGACGGCATTCAGGACGAATGCTCCAGGGGAAAGACTGTCGATTGTATGTCAGCCAATCCTTGCAAGTCAATACGAAGCTGCCAATCCGTTGCGGCAAGTGTCTCATCCCGGCATCAAGGCAGAACCGGGCTACAATTTTCTAAATTTAATTAAATAATGTTTTATTACCGTAGTGGATATTACACTAAAATTATTTAAACAAATTTAGAAAATTATTTGAACACCTGTCGAGCGCAATCCCTGCCATTCATGGCGGGGCCAGCGAGACATGGCCTAACAGGCGCCGAAGGCGCCCCGCATTGTGTAGGGGCGGGTTTCAAACCCGCCCCTACACAATCCCCAACCTTCAAGGTTGGGGTGACTCAAAAAAGAACCTGCCACATGCCTGAAGCCTGGTTCCGCAGAGGCGCGCGGCGCGGCGGTTTATTCAAGACATCCTCGAAAATCGTCCGCATTGTCGATCTCCACCACTGTTCCCACCGAAACGCACTCGAAGAGTTCGATCAAGTCGGAATTCTTCATGCGGATGCAGCCATGTGACCCCGCTTGTCCCACTACAATATCGTCAGGGCTGCCGTGGATGTAGATGTAGCGGCGCATCGTGTCCACCGTTCGTTGCGTACCGCAGTCTCGCTTCAAATCCCGGTTGAATCCCCATTCGCAGCCTCGCAGCCAGAGAATGCGCGTCAGTATCCAGTCGCGTTCCGGGAAGGCGTTTCCGAGTTCCGGGGTGTAGATTTCGCCGGTCGGGCGGCGGCGCACGAAGACGGTATTCACGGGCGCTCCGCTGCCGATCCTGGCGCGAATGATATGCTTGCCGCGTGGCGTGCAATAACTGCCGGATTGTTCGCCGGGCCCGTTGGCCGCAGTGGAAACGGGATAGCGGCAGAGCGGAATATCGCGCTCGTCGAGCAGCGTCAGGATTTGGCGGGCAAGCGAGATATGAATTCTCATGGATTTCGCAGCGGCAGGAAGAAGCGAAGGAAGTCTGTAGCGGCTTTGGCTCAGGCTCCCGGCGAGTTTCAAATCATAGGCTAACTGGAATCAGAGAGCGCCGCAACGGCGCGGGAAGTGTTGGTCAGAATCATGGTATCGGTTGTTCATTCGGTTGCGGCGCAAAGCGATCCCGAGCATTCGCTGCAAACCCTGTGCGAAGGCGTCTCCGAGGCGGAAGCCGAAGCCTTGCGCGAAGCGGCCGGCTTCGCGCGGCAGGCTTATGCCGACCATTATCTCGGCAGCGGCGAAGGCGTCTGGCGCCATGCGCTCGGAATGGCGCTGATTCTGGTGGGCCTCAAACTCGACGCCAACAGCCGTCTGGCAGCCTTGCTGTTTGCGCTGCCGACCTTCGACGAAAACAGCCTGGACCGCGCCAGGGAACGTTTCGGCGCGGGAGTGACGCATCTGGTGGACGGCATCACGCGGCTTTCCCGGCTGCGCCCGATCAAGCCGGGTTTCGTTGCGCCGTCGATGGAACGCGGAATCGACAATCCGCAGGAATTGAAAGCGCAGGTGGAAGTATTGCGCAAGATGCTGCTGGCAATGGTCGAGGACATCCGGGTCGTCGTCCTGCGCCTGGCATCGCGAACACAGACCTTGCGTTTCTATGCCGAAAGCGGAGATCCGCTGCGCACGCAGGTCGCGCGCGAAACGCTCGAACTCTATTCGCCACTGGCAAACCGGCTCGGCATCTGGGAACTGAAATGGGAACTGGAAGACCTCTCCTTCCGTTTCCTGCACCCCGACATCTATCGCCGCCTCGCCAAGGATCTCGATGAAAAGCGCAGTGAGCGCGAGCTGTTCATCGCCACGGCGATCGAGCGCGTGAAGCACGAACTGAAGCTCTCCGGTATCGGCAATGCCGAGGTATACGGACGGCCCAAGCATATCTACAGCATCTGGAACAAGATGCGCAAAAAGGATCTCGATTTTTCCGAGGTCTACGACATCCGCGCGTTGCGCATCATCGTCGACGACATCAAAGGCTGCTACACCGCACTGGGGATCGTGCACAACCTGTGGACGCCGATTCCGAAGGAATTCGACGACTACATCGCACATCCGAAAAGCAACGACTACCGTTCGCTGCATACTGCGGTGCGCTGCACTGATGGCCGCAGCATGGAAATCCAGATACGCACCTGGGAAATGCACCGCCATGCCGAACTCGGCGTCGCCGCGCACTGGCGCTACAAGGAAGGCAGCACGCGCGAGCCGGAAGACAACTACGATCAAAAAATCGCGCGCCTGCGGCAGATTTTGACCTGGAAGGAAGAAGTCGCCGACGCTTCGGACTGGGTACGGCATTACCGGCAGGCGGCGCTCGACGAAACCATTTACGTCATGACGCCGCAGGGGCGCGTCGTCGACCTGCCCTACGGCGCGACGCCGGTCGATTTCGCCTATCGCGTACACACCGACCTCGGCCATCGCTGCCGGGGCGCCAAGGTCAACGGAGCGCTGGTGCCGCTCAATACCCTGCTGGAAACGGGGCAGCGCGTCGAAATCGTCGCCGCGCGCGAAGGCGGCCCCTCGCGCGACTGGCTCAACCCGAATCTCGGCTACCTGATCAGCCACCGCAGCCGCGCCAAGGTACGCGCCTGGTTTGCCGCGCAGGCGACGGAAACGACCCTGGCAGAAGGGCGCGCAGTTATCCACCGCGAACTCCAACGCCTCGGCCAGACCGGGATGAAGATCGAGGAACTGGCGGAAAAACTCGGTTTTCCCAAGCTTGAGGCCCTCTTTCTTTCTGCCGGACGCAACGAACTCAATCTGCGCCAACTGCAAAACGTCGTGCGCGGAGTGCCGGAGACCCACGCGGAAAGCGAATTGCCGCTGCCGCGCCGCGCCACGGCGGAGTCCGAGAAGGGCGACCAGGGAATTCTCGTCGTCGGCATCGGCAAACTCATGTCGCAACTGGCGCGCTGCTGCAAACCCGCGCCGCCGGAACCGATCCAGGGATTCGTCACGCGCGGCAAGGGCATTTCGATCCATCGCGCCGATTGCTCCAACTTTCAGCATCTGGCCGCGCTGCACCCGGAGCGGGTGATCGAAACCGCATGGGGCCGGGAAACGGAAGGAAGCTTTCCTGTCGACATCCGCCTCGAAGCCTCCGACCGCCAGGGGCTGCTGCGCGACATCTCGGACATCTTCATGCGCGAAAAACTCAACGTCACCGCCGTCAATACCCAATCGCGGCAGGACAAGGCGTACATGAGTTTCACCATCGAAATCAGCGGCCTCAAACAGCTCGACCAGATTCTTCGCCAACTGCGCGAAGTCTCCGGCGTGCTCACCGTTGCCAGACGCTGAAAGCCTGCGCAACCGAAATTGCCGATGAATACCTTCTTCACACCTCCGGACAACGTTCCGCGCCTCTGCCTGATCCGTCACGGCGAGACCGAATGGAACGCCGCGCGGCGGATTCAGGGGCACACCGACACCGCTCTCAACGCCAAGGGTTTGCGCCAGGCCGAGGCGCTGGCAGCGCGTTTCGCCGCGCTGGCGCAACAACACCTTGCCACGCGCTTTTCGGCGATTCACAGCAGCGATCTCCTCCGCGCCCGCGACACCGCTGCCCCCATCGCGGCGGCGCTCGGATGCCCCTTGAATCTCTTGCCGCAACTGCGCGAACGTCATTACGGCGTCCTCGAAGGATTGACCTACGACGAAATCCAGGAACAATTTCCCGATGCCCACACCGCGCTGGCGCAACGCCTGCCGGAATATCTCCCGTCCGGCGGAGAAAGCCTGGCCCAGGCTTTCGCCCGCGTCAGCGCCCTTCTGGCCGGACTCTGCCTCGATCATCCCGGCGGCATCCTCATCATCGTCACCCACGGCGGCATTCTCGATCTCGTCAACCGCTTCGTCCGCCAGCGCCCCCTGAATGCTCCCCGCGATTTCCCGGTTCCAAACGCCGCGCTGAATTGGCTGCGGCGCGAAACCGATCCCCTTTCGGGCGACTGCTCCTGGAAAATCGAACACTGGGCCGAAATCGGACATCTTCCCAAATCGGCCCGCGCGCACCGGAAAGCGACTTATCCCTTTTCAAGCTGATTCCCTATAGATGCAGGATGGGTAGAGTGCAGCGAAACCCATCATTTCTCAACTTGGAATTGCGATGGGTTTCGCTTGCGCTCACCCCATCCTACGCCCTGTATCCACTCTGGCATGTACGAATTTCTCGTTTCAATAGGCATCGTCGCGCTGGCTGAAATCGGCGACAAGACGCAACTGCTGGCCTTCGTGCTGGCGGCGCGCTTCAGGAAAACACGGCCCATCGTGCTGGGCATCCTGTGCGCCACCCTGCTGAATCACGGCCTGGCCGGAGCCGTCGGCGCGCTGGCAGCCTGGCTCATCGACGCCGGGATCCTGCGCTGGCTGCTGGGCCTCTCCTTCCTCGCCATGGCGGTATGGATCCTCGTGCCGGATTCCATCGACGAGGACGAGGAAACCGTGACGACACGTCATGGCGTGTTCGTTACGACTTTCATCTGCTTCTTCCTCGCCGAAATGGGCGACAAGACCCAGATCGCCACCGTGGCGCTGGTAGCCCAATTCAGCACCCCCTTCCTGGTCGTGGCCGGCACGACCCTGGGAATGCTCCTCGCCGACCTTCCGGCGGTTTTCGTCGGCGAGCGCCTCGGCGAAAAACTTCCCCTCAAGGCAATCCGCATCGTAGCGGCGCTGCTCTTCGCCGCGCTTGGCGTGGCGGCGTTTTTTGTCGGGACTTAGGAGTGTTTGGAGGCATGTGGCGAAACCAAACGACTGGAAAAGGAGAAACAAAGTGTCGCAGGACTTTGAGGCAGTGCAGCGCGCGGCGGAACAGGGGGATGCGAAAGCCCAATACAAGCTCGGATTGATGTATGACAAAGGTCGGGGTGTAACGCAGAACTATGCCGAAGCCGCAAAGTGGTTTCGCAAGGCGGCAGAACAGGGGGATGCGGCTGCCCAACATAACCTTGCATGGATGTACGAGAAAGGTCTGGGCGTAGCGCAGAACTATGCCGAAGCCGCAAAGTGGTACCAAAAGGCAGCGGAGCAAGGACACTGCGATGCCCAATACAACCTTGGAAATCTGTATGCCAATGGTCAGGGCGTATCGCAGAACTATGCGGAGGCCATGGACTGGTACACACAAGCTGCGGAACAGGGAGATGCAGCCGCAAAAACCAGCATTGGGGTTTTATACGCCGAAGGTCAGGGTGTAGCGCAGGATTATGCCGAGGCTATGAAGTGGTACGCACAAGCAGCAGAACAGGAAGATGCGGATGCTCAATTCAATCTTGGCGTGATGTACGAACATGGTCAGAGCGTAGCCAAGGATGATGTTGAGGCTGTGAAATGGTACGAATTGGCGGCAGAACAGGGACATGTTAAAGCCCTGTTCAATCTTGGCGGAATGTACGATGAAGGTAGGGGTGTAGCGCAGGATTTTGTAGAAGCCGTGAAGTGGTACACGCAAGCGGCAGAACAAGGGGATGCGGATGCTCAAACCAGCCTTGGCGTGATGTATTCCGAAGGTCTGGGCGCAACACAGAATTTTGCCGAAGCCATGAATTGGTACACGCAAGCTGCGGAGCAGGGAAATGCGACGGCAAAAAACAACATTGGGGTTATGTACGCCGAGGGTCAGGGTGTAGCACAGAATTATGCCGAGGCCATGAAGTGGTATACACAAGCAGCAGAACAGGGAGATGCAACCGCCCAAAGCAACATTGGGTTTATGTACGCAAAGGGACAGAGCGTAGCGCAAAACCATGCCGAAGCTGCGAAGTGGTATCAAAAGGCTGCGGAGCAAGGATACAGCGATGCCCAATACAATCTTGGAGTGCTGTACGCCAATGGTCAGGGCGTGGCGCAGAATAATGCCGAGGCCGTAGCGTGGTACACAAAGGCGGCGGAACAAGGGCACACGGATGCACTGGAAGCCCTCATCTCCATGAAAAAGTAGCCTCCCCTGCTCCCGCTTGCGCAAAGGGCCGTAGCTTGATCCCAACGTTCGGAAGCAAGGATATGCTGCCATGTTGGGCTTCGCTACGCTCAGCGCCAACCTATGCGCCAGCGGATCGTATTTTCTAAATTACTTAAATAATAGTCCGCTACAGTAGTGATTGCAAGCAATGAATTCTTTAGTCTAATTTAGAAAATCATCCCCCAACCCGCCAACCCCCCGCGTGCTACAATTTCGCTCCCCTTCAGGCTTTTGGCCCGCGTTTGCGGGCCTGGAGAAACTTACGATGTTTTCCGCAAAAGATATTCTGGCAAAAACCGACCCCGACCTCTGGCGCGCGATCGAGAATGAAAACCGGCGTCAGGAAGATCATATCGAGTTGATCGCTTCCGAGAATTACGTCAGCCACGCCGTGATGCAGGCGCAAGGCTCGCAGCTCACGAACAAGTATGCCGAGGGTTATCCCGGCAAGCGTTATTACGGCGGCTGCGAACATGTGGATGTCGCCGAACAACTGGCGATCGACCGGCTGAAGAAACTCTTCGGGGCCGATTGCGCGAACGTGCAGCCGAATTCCGGCTCGCAGGCGAACCAGGCGGCGCTGATGGCTTTCCTGAAACCCGGCGATACGATCATGGGCATGAGCCTGGCCGAAGGCGGGCACCTGACGCACGGGATGCCGCTCAATATGTCAGGCAAATGGTTCAACGTCGTTTCCTACGGACTCAACGAGCAGGAAGAAATCGACTATCCGCGCATGGCCGCGCTCGCGCGCGAACACAAGCCGAAAATGATCATCGCCGGCGCTTCGGCCTATTCCCTGCGCATCGACTTCGATCAATTTTCCAGGGTCGCAAAGGAAATCGGCGCGATTTTCATGGTCGATATGGCCCATTACGCCGGGTTGATCGCTGCCGGTTTTTATCCGAATCCGGTACCGTGCGCCGACATCGTCACTTCGACCACGCACAAGACCCTGCGCGGACCGCGCGGCGGTTTCATCCTGATGAAGGCAGAGCACGAAAAGGCGGTGAATTCCGCCGTCTTCCCCGGCCTGCAAGGCGGGCCGCTGATGCACGTCATCGCCGCCAAGGCCGTTGCATTCAAGGAAGCCTCGACGCCAGCTTTCGGCCTCTATCAGGAACAGGTCATCGCTAATGCTCGCGTCATGTCCCGCGCACTCGGTGAGCGCGGCTTGCGCATCGTTTCCGGACGAACCGAAAGCCACCTCTTCCTCGTCGACCTGCGCGCCAGGAACATCACCGGCAAGGACGCCGAAGCCGCGCTCGGCAAGGCGCACATCACGGTCAACAAGAACGCCATTCCGAACGATCCGCAAAAACCCTTCGTCACTTCCGGCATCCGCATCGGTTCACCGGCCATGACCACGCGCGGTTTCGGTGAAATCGAGGCGGAGGAAGTCGCACATCTGATCGCCGATGTGCTCGAACGCCCGAATGACGAAAAGGCGCTCGAATCGGTACGCGCACAGGTTGCCGAACTGTGCCGCAAATATCCTGTCTACGGATGACCCCCGGAATCCTTCTCGCATGAAATGCCATTTTTGCGGCGCTGAAGACACCATCGTTGCCGACACCCGGGTCAACGAAGATGGCGATGTCGTGCGGCGCCGCCGCCGTTGCCTCTCCTGCGACAAACGCTTTACCACCTACGAACGCGCCGAGATCCGGCTCCCGCAGGTGGTCAAGCGCAACGGCTCGCGTGCCGAATACAACCGCGACAAATTGACCGCCAGCCTTTGGCTGGCGCTGCGCAAGCGCCCGGTCGGCGCAGAGGCCGTCGACAATGCCGTGGCGCGGATCGAGGAAAAACTGCTCGCCCAGGGCGAGCGCGAAATCGCCTCGGAAAAGATCGGCGCAATGGTGATGCGCGAATTGAAAAAACTCGACAAGGTCGCCTATATCCGCTTCGCCTCGGTCTACCGCAATTTCGAGGACATCGACGAATTTTCCGACGCCGTGCGCGAAGTCTCGTCCAAGCCGCTTAAAGCCGCCAGAGCCCCCAAGGCTACGCGCCGCACAACGAAGAATCCCTGACGCGAATGCGCGGGATACGCCTCTTTCTGCCCACGGAGAAAAAAGCGGGCAAGAGGCCCGCGCTCCCTGAGTTGAAATGAGCCCGCTTTCCGATACCCCCTCTTTCTCCGCCGCCGACCACGCCCACATGGCCACGGCGCTGCGTCTGGCCGAGCGCGGCATGATGACAACCACGCCGAATCCGCGCGTCGGCTGCTTGATCGTCGCCGATGAAAAAATCATCGGCAGCGGATGGCACCGCCGCGCCGGGGAGCCGCACGCCGAGGCGCTGGCGCTGGCGCAAGCCGGGACGCGCGCGCGCGGCGCAACGGTCTATGTAACGCTCGAACCCTGCGCCCACCACGGACGCACGCCGCCCTGCGCCGACGCGCTGATCGCCGCCGGCGTCCGCCGCGTCGTCGCCGCCGTGCGCGACCCCAACCCGCTCGTCGCCGGCCAGGGATTGGCGCGTCTTGCCGCCGCCGGAATCGAAACCGGAATCGGGCTTCTGGACGAGGCGGCGCGTGAGCTGAACATCGGCTTTTTCACACGCATGACCCAGGGACGCCCCTGGATGCGCCTGAAGGCCGCCGCGAGCCTGGACGGAAAAACGGCGCTCGCCGACGGTCAAAGCCAGTGGATCACCGGCGAGGACGCCCGCCAGGACGGACACCGCTGGCGCGCGCGCGCCTGCGCGATCCTCTCCGCCAGCGGCACCGTTCGCCACGACGATCCGCGCCTCAACCCGCGCGGAGTCGACGAACGCGCATGGGGCAACTGGAGCGACGGGAATCCCCAGGACGGCGCGGAAGCATTGCCGCCACGCGCGCCGCTCAAAGTCATCGTCGACAGCCGTCTGGAACTCTCGCCGCAAGCGCGGCTCTTCGAGGACGGCACGCCGGCGCTCATCGCGACCGCGACGCCGGAAGCCGACCCCGCGCGGATTGCCGCCCTGCAAGCCCGTGGCGCGGAAATCGTGTTTCTTCCGGAAAAAACCCGCCCCGATCATGTCGACCTCTCCGCGCTCTGTGCCGAACTTGCCCGGCGCGGCATCAACGAAGTCCACGTCGAAGCGGGCCGCCGCCTGAACGGCGCCCTGATCGCCGCCGGACTGGCCGACGAATTGCTGCTCTACCTCGCCCCTCGCCTGATCGGCGCAGACGCGCTCGACCTCTTCGCCCTGCCCCCGCTCTCCGCGCTCGCAGAATCCCGCCGCCTTGCCTGGCACGAACTGCGCCAGATCGGCGAGGACCTGAGGATCATCGCGCGATTCTTCTGAGTGATGAAAACCTGCGGGACGATTGCCATCGTCCCCTGCAGTTTGTTTGTCATATTTTCTAAATTTACTTAAATAATGTTTCGCTACTGTAGTGATTTTTAATCAATAATTATTACAGTAATTTAGAAAATCGGTAGTTTACAAAACGTCTCCTCACCAATGCGGCAGCACATCGCCCCTCTGGCGGAGTTCGCGGCGGAGTTCACGGTAGTCGGGGCAGACCGAGGCGACGATGGCCCAGAAGCGGGGGCTGTGGTTCATTTCGCGCAGGTGGGCGAGTTCGTGGACGACGACGTAGTCGATCAGGCGCGGGTGCAGGTGGATCAGGCGCCAGTTGAGGCGGATGCCGCTCGCCTTGCTGCAACTGCCCCAGCGGGTGCGGGCTGCCGAGAGGGCGAGCGGGGGTTGAGGGCAATCCATTGTTGCGGCCAGATGGCGCAGGCGCTCGGCGAAATGAGTCCGCGCATGGGCGCGGAAGGCGTGTTCCAGCGCGGCGCGCGGGTCGGCGCCGGGCTTGAGGAAAAGCGTCAGCGTCGGCGGCGGGCCGGGGTTCCAGAGGGCGCGGGGGGCGCGTCTGCTGTCATGGGCGCGCGCCAGCGTGAGTTGGAGCGTGTTTCCCAGATACGGGAGCGGCATTCCATCTTCGATGGGCAGCGGTTGCGGCTGGCGGCGGTCGCGCCATTCGTCGATTTTTTGCAGTACCCAGTCGCCGTGGCGCAGGATCAGGGCTTCGATTTCGTGGATGCCCGCGCGCAGCGGCGCTCCGACGCGCAGTCCGCGATGGTCGATGGAAAGTCCGATCGTGCGCCGCCGCGCGCGGCGCACGACATAGGAAATCCTGTGTCCGGAAAGCAGGATCGAGCGCAGGCTTTCTTCGCCGGAGCGCGGAGCGAGGTCGGTGAAGGGGAGCAGGAATTGTTCGAGCATGGGTGGGTCGGGGTGTTTTTTTATTTGGAGCGATTTTGATTCAAGGCGGTACGCTTTTCCCTCTCCCGGCGCTTCGCGCCACCCCTCCACGGGAGGGGAATTTATTTCCCTCGATGGAGCGGAGTTTAGGAGATGTGCAGGAAGCTCTTGCGGATCTTGCCGTTCTCGCGTTCGATACGCCGCCAACTGCTGTTGTCGTTCATGGTGATCCAGCGGCGTTCCTCGGAGCGGTAGAACCAGTCCTTGTCCTGCTGGAAATAGACTTGCAGGTCGCGTGCTTCCCAGATGTTGAGGATTTCGTTGCTGTGGGCGCGGATATCGTCGAAATCGGTGGTCGCCTTTTGCCCCATTTCGCTGTACAGGGTGTTGAGTTCGAGCAGCAGGGTGTTGATTTCCGGCGCGAGACGGTCGACCTTGAGTCCAAGTTTTTGCGCTTCGTCGAGCAGGATCGGGTAGCTGTGCGAGGGATATTTGGCGTTGAGCGCGGTGGCGATGCGGTCGGCGGTATCCCCCTCTTTCATGTGGTGCGAGAGGAGTTCCTTGCAGATCATGATCGAGAGCGATTCGGCGCGGTCGACGGCGCCGACGACGAGCGGATGCACATGCTGGAACAGCGCCTCGTAGGCATTTACCTTGCTGTCCGCCGGTTCCGAGCGCCACAGGCGGATAACCCGCGTGAGTTCGTCCAGGCTGACGCTGACGCGGTCGTTGTCGCGGTCGAGCGGCGAGAGGGCATGGGTCAGCGAGGTGTCGACGGCAGTCAGATAGGCCAGCGGCCCCATCCGGATTTCATCGGCGCCCAGCGCGATCATCGTCGCCGCCGAGGCGCATTCGAGGGGCACCAGCGCGACCAGGCGCTTTCCGAATTGCCGGATCAGATTGACGATGCGCAACGCGGCTTCGCCGGTGCCGCCGTCGGATTTGACGAAAAGATAGACCGTTTCCTGCGGCCCCAGCTTTTCCAGCAGGCTGTAGAGCACCAGCACATCGCTGTGGCAGACAGAGCCGCGCGCGTTGTTCCAGTAGACGATCAGCGTGCCGCCCAACAGCGCGTCGAGTCTTGCAATGGCGTGCTGCGTTTTCTTGAAGAGAACGGGGGGCTGCTTGATGGTGTGATCGTTCTGTTGCGGGGTTTGCACTTGCGAGTCCATGAAGGCTCCTTATTGAACCGGCAATTAAGGATTGATTTCCAAGGTATGTAGGATGGGTAGAGCGCAAGCGAAACCCATCATTTCTTCCTCTGCAACTCCGATGGGTTTCGCTTCGCTCTACCCATCCTACGCGGTCTTGGAATGATCCGGTTTTTCTCAACCCTTAATTGCCAGGTGAATAATGCTGTGGAGAAATCCGCCGCATTTCGGCCTCGATCCAGGCTTCGACGCGGGTATTCAGTTCCCGGTCGGTCATGCCTTTCGGATCGATCGCGGGGCCGATGCTCATGACGACTTTCCCCGGTTTTTTGATGAATGCGTTTTTCGGCCAGCACCCTCCGGCGTTGTGCGCGATGGGGACGACCTTCGCGCCGGTCTGGGTTGCCAGATGCGCGCCTCCGATCTTGTAGCGGCCCGTCTCGCCCGGCGCGACCCGGGTGCCTTCGGGAAAGATGATGATCCACAGGCCGCAGTCCAGGCAGGCGCGGCCCTGGTCGACCATTCGCTTCAGCGCATCGCGCCCGGAAGAGCGGTCGATCCAGATGGTTTTCATCGAGGCCAAGGCCCAGCCGAAAAAGGGGATGAGCAGCAGTTCGCGTTTCAGGACGAAGACGGGATTCTGCGTCGCGGGACGAAGGTCCTGCAAGGCCAGCGTCTCCCATGCCGATTGGTGCTTGGAAAGGATGATCGAGGCTTCGGCGGGAAGATTTTCAAGGCCGCGAATTTCGGCGCGGATGCCCAGCAGATGCGCGACCAGCCACATGACGATGCGCCGCCAGGCGCTGATGGTGCCAGCGCGGAAGGTGCGCGGCAGCGGGATGCCGAGGACGACAATGGCGCCCGTGGGAATCGTGAGCACCACGAGCAACAGGAGGAAGAGCAATGAGCGCAGGAAATTCATGACTTCGGCGCTTGCCCGCTTGCCGCCAGGATGTGATCGACCGCCGCCGCGAGGTCGGCGAAGATCAGCGTATCCGGAGGCAACGCGCCTTCCTCCCTGGTCTTTTCGCCCTTGCCGGTCAGCACGAGGACCGGCAGCGCGCCCGCCTCCTTCGCCGCTTCGAGGTCGCGGCTGGCGTCGCCGATACAGGGGACGCCGGTGAGATCGGTATTGAAGCAGGCGGCGATGCGCTTGTGCATTCCGGCCTTCGGCTTGCGGCAATCGCATTTGTCGTCCGCCGCGTGCGGGCAGTAGAAAATCGCGTCGATGCGCGCGCCTTCGTCGGTGAGCGCCTTGTGCATTTTTTCGTGGATCGCGTTCAGGGTGTCCATATCGAACAGGCCGCGTCCGACGCCGGATTGGTTGGTGGCGACGGCGACATGGTATCCCGCCCGGTTCAGCCGCGCGATGGCCGCGAGACTGCCGGGAATCGGTTTCCATTCCGATGGCGATTTGATGTATTGCGCCGAGTCGAAGTTGATGACGCCGTCGCGGTCGAGGATGACAAGTTTCATGGCGGATCAGCAGGAGAAAGAAAAATCAGGCACTCAGTTTCGAGAGGTCGGCGACGGCGTTCAGTTGCTCGAACAGCGCCCGAAGCAGGTTCAGCCGGTTGGCGCGCAACAGCGGCTCTTCGGTCATCACCATGACTTCGTCGAAAAAGGCATCGACTTCGGGGCGCACCGTCGCGAGTCCTTGCAGGGCTTGTGCGTAGGCGCCGTTTTCGACGTGCGAGCGGATCAGCGGCGAGAGGTGCAGCAGCCGCTCGAACAAGGCTTTTTCGGCATCTTCCTGCAACAGCGCCACGTCGGGAGCGTTTGATGCGGAGGCGGACGCTTCCCCGGTTTTTTTCAGGATGTTGCCGATCCGCTTGTTCGCCGCCGCCAGCGCCTGCGCCGCGTCGAGCGCGGAGAAGGCGGCAAGCGCGGTGAGCTTCGCCGGAATCGTGTCGATCCGCGCCGGACGTTGCGCGCAAACGGCCTCGATGGCGTCCGGCGCGTGGCCGGCGTCGCGCAGGTAGCCGCGCAGGCGGTCGAGCAGGAAATCGAAGAGCGTTTCCTCGAAACCCGGCGTCAAAACCCCCGGCGCGAATTGCGCGCCCGCAGCGGCTATCAGCGCGTCGAGTCCGAGCGGCAGCGGCGTTTCGATCAGGATGCGCAGGACGCCGAGCGCGGCGCGGCGCAGCGCGAAGGGATCCTTGTCGCCGGTGGGAATCTGCCCGATGCCGAAAAATCCGGTCAGCACATCGAGCTTGTCGGCCAGCGCGACGGCGGCGGCGATATTGCCGCTCGGCAATTCGTCGCCCGCAAAGCGCGGCTTGTAATGCGCCTCGATCGCGTCCGCGACGACCGGATTTTCGCCATCGGCACGCGCGTAATAGCGCCCCATGATGCCTTGCAGTTCGGGGAATTCGCCGACCATATCGGTCGTCAGGTCGGCCTTGGCGAGCAGGGCGGCACGCCGGGCCGCGTCCGCGTCGCTGCCCAGGCGGGCGGCGATGTCGCCGGCGAGGCTCTCCAGCCGCGCGACGCGCGCGCGCTGCGTGCCCAGCTTGTTGTGATAGACCACGGCGGACAGTTTTTCGACACGCGCGGAAAGCGCCTGCCTGCGATCCTGCTCGAAGAAGAAACGCGCATCGGCCAGGCGCGGGCGCACCACGCGGGCATTGCCGGCGATGATGTGACGCGGGTCGGCGGTTTCCATGTTGGAAACGATCAGGAAGCGATTTTGCAGGCTGCCGTCGGCATTCAGCAGCGGAAAATATTTCTGGTTCTGCTGCATCGTCAGGATCAGGCATTCCTGCGGCACCGCGAGATATTCGGCCTCGAATTCGCCGACATGGACGACGGGCCATTCGGTGAGCGCCGTCACTTCGTCGAGCAGCGCCTCGGGCAGATGCGCCCGCGCGCCGAGCCTGTCGGCCTTGTCCTGCAACTGCTTGCGGATCGATTCGCGCCGCCGGTCGAAGGAAGCGATCACCTTGCCGGAATCGAAGAGGAGCGCCGCGTAAGCCTCGGCATGCTCAAGGACGAGTTCGCCCTGCGAGAGAAAACGGTGTCCGCGTGTCGCGCGGCCGCTCGACAAACCCAGGGCTTCGCCCGGAACGACGCGCCCGCCGTGCAGCATCACGAGTCCATGCACCGGACGCACGAACTGAATGTCGCTCGCGCCCCAACGCATCACTTTCGGAATCGGCAGTTTCTTCAGCGCCTCGGAAACGATGCCGCCAAGCACCGCGTCGAGCCGCGCGCCGGGAACGAGGAAGCGGTAAAAGAAGCTTTCCGCCTTGCCGTCCTGCCGCTTTTCAAACTCGGCAATCGCCTCCGGCGCGATGCCCTTGGAAGCGAGCTTTTTCAGCAAGGCCGGGGTCGGCCCTCCGGCGGCATCGAGCGCGACGGAAACCGGCATGATCTTTTCGTCGACCGCTGCTTCCGCCGCCGCTTCCGCCACCTGCGGAATCAGCACCGCGAGCCGGCGCGGCGTGGCGAACCACTCGAAAGGCGCATCCGTGGCGCTCAACCCGGCATCGGCAAGCCGGTCGCGCACGGCGAGGGCGAATGTTTCTCCCAGACGGGCAAGCGCCTTCGGAGGCAATTCCTCGGTCAGCAATTCGATCAGGAGAGGTGCTCTGGACAGGGTGTTCATTGCGCCGCCTCCTTGCACATCGGGAACCCGAGCGCCTCGCGCGAATCGTAATAGGCTTGCGCCACCTCACGCGCCAGCGCGCGCACGCGGCCAATGTAGGCGGCGCGCTCGGTCACGGAAATCGCGCCGCGCGCATCGAGCAGATTGAAAGTGTGCGAACACTTCATCACCATCTCGTAGCTCGGCAGCGCCAGCCCGGCGCTCATCAGGCGCTTGGCCTCGGCCTCGTAGTCGCTGAAATGGCGAAACAGCATCTCGGCATTGGAATGCTCGAAGTTGTAGGTCGACTGCTCGACTTCGTTCTGGTGATAAACGTCGCCGTAAGTCAGCCGATAGCCAGGACCTTCGGCCCAGACGAGGTCATAGACGTTTTCGACGCCTTGCAGATACATCGCCAGCCGCTCCAGCCCATAAGTGATTTCGCCAAGCACAGGCTTGCAGGCGAGCGAGCCGACTTCCTGGAAATAGGTGAATTGCGTCACCTCCATCCCGTCGAGCCAGACTTCCCAGCCCAGCCCCCACGAACCGAGGGTCGGGCTTTCCCAGTCGTCCTCGACGAAGCGGATATCGTGTTCGGAAGTGTCGATGCCGAGCGCGCGCAGGCTGTCCAGGTACAAATCCTGGATATCGGGCGGCGAAGGCTTGAGGACGACCTGATACTGGTAATAGTGTTGCAGCCGGTTCGGATTCTCCCCGTAACGCCCGTCCCGAGGCCGGCGCGAAGGCTGCACATAAGCGGCATTCCACGGCTCGGGGCCGATCGCGCGCAGAAAGGTAGCGGTATGAAAGGTCCCGGCGCCGACTTCGATATCGTAAGGCTGCAACAGCGCGCAACCCTTGCGGTCCCAGTAATTTTGCAAGCGCAGGATGAGTTCCTGGAAAGTGGGCATGACAGAAAAAGTCCGTGAGAGGCGGTGAAAAGTGAAACGGACAATTTTACTTGCTTTTGCCGCTTTTTCCGCCGCGTTGCTTTCATGAGGAATGATGACGCACAGCGCGGGCGTCCCGCCCGCATGCGGGCAAGATGCCCGCGTTCCTGTGGGGTGTGAAACCCATAGGTTGGCGGTGAGCGCAGCGAACCTCAACATTGCTGCCAATTCGTTGGCTTTATGACGAAATTTTCTAAATTTAGTTAAAGAATGTTTCACTACTATAGTGATTATTAACTAATAATTATTATAGTAATTTAGAAAATTGACCCCCCAAAACCCTCTCGTGCTCTCCCCGCTTATCCCATCTACGAGCTACCGTTGGGATGCGCCTCCAGCCACTGCCGCCCGATGGCCGTCAAGCGGTAGCGTTGCAGTCGGCTGGTAGGCACGTCCGGCAGCGTCATCTCGATTAGCTGCGCAGTTAGCGCCGGTTTCAGGTAGGTTTTCCGGAAGTGCTCTTCACCCTTGAGGCAAAGTGCAGACTGAATCTGCTGCCGGGACATCTCGCCGACCACAGCGCGCAGCAGGCGCGCGACTTCACCTGTGACTTCACCTGTGACTTCACCTGTGACTTCACCTGTGACTTCACCTGTGACTTCCCCTGCGACTTCCCCTGCGACTTCCCCTGTGACTTCCCCTGTGACTTCCCCTGTGACTTCCCCTGTGACTTCCCCTGCGACTTCCCCTGTGACCACCGTAGGGGCGGACGCCAATGGATGGCGCGGCAGCCGGATTACGAACGAAATCCGGTCGTCGTCTGTCTCGAACATCGGCGACGGAGAGCCGTTGGCGGCCATTTCCTTGAGGATTTTCGGGATACCCGTTGAACGGCCTTCGGCCAGGTCAAGCTCCTTCAGAAACTCGCCGATGCGCCGATTGCGGTAGCGACGGCTGACGGCCCGGCCCGCCTGAAGGTCTTCCAAGCGAATTGACCGATCCGGGCCGGGGAAACTGACGACGACCAACTCGTCGCGGCTGATGCGCACTTCGATGGGTTCGCGCTCTTCGTAGGAACGGTGGTAAACGGCGTTGACCACGGCCTCCTCGACAGCGGCGTAGGGAAAATTCCAGACCCGTGTGGCTTCGGCCCGGTTGGAATGCTTGATCACCGTTTCATGCAGGTAGTTGCGCTGGATGTAGCCCAAGGCCTCACGTGTCATCCGCGCCAACGGTCCCTTGAAGGTCTTTTCTTCAAAGCGGTCGCCGCCCGTGCCTTCGGGAAACCACACTACATCAATCTGCGCGTAAGGGAAAAACCGCTCCGGGGTTTCGTTGAAGAACAACAGGCCCACGTTTTTGGGCCAGGGAGATTCGAGAGTGCCGCCCGCTATGTTCATCTGCCGCCCCAATGCTTCGACGGAAAGCCCTGGCGCTTCCGCCGCCAATGCACTGCCTACTTCCTGCAAGAAGTCCTGCATCAAGGGTTTGGACAGATCATCGACACGGGCCGATTGGTTGTAGCGGTCGTCGAACGGCACCTTGGCGGCCAGATTCAGCAGTTCCTGTTCGGTGTCGCCCTTGGCCTCGACTGTGCTGCTGTAGCGGCGGATGTAGTAGCGCCAAGTTTTCTTCTTCGCGGTGACCAATTCTGGCGCCTTGTAAGGCCGGGTTTGCCCGCCCGGCGCCCACAGCACGATCAGGTTGCGGCCTTCGACGACTTCCATGCTCAACACGGGGAAGTACGGCGGCTGGATCAACTGGCAGTACGCCAGCAGTTCGCGCTGGATTTTGTCGAGCTGATTGGCAGCCAGTCCGACAGGAGGAAACACGGGCTGGCCGTTGGCGTCGCAGTCCTGCCCGATGACCACGTAACCGCCGCCCAGATTCTCGAAGTCGTTGGCAAAGGCGCAGAGCGTGCGAATGATCGGGTCCGGGTTCCACCCGGCCTTGTACTCGATGCGCTCACCTTCGACCGTGCGCTGGCGCAACAGGTCGGAGAGGTTGATGGGCAGTTTGTTACTCGAAATCGTCATTACCAAAGCTCAGTATCAAATCTCTGTGTGAAATTCCGAGACAGCGTCTCGGAAATCTTTGCGGGGATGGATTTGGCAGACATGGTCTGCCAAATCCGCTCCGGCGACCAAGACAGATAGAACATCTGCATGTCTTGCAGATTGCGTCGACTGAAGCGACTGCCAAGTGAAACGAGAAATTCTACTTGCTTTTTCTGCTGCGCAAGAAAGGAGCGCGGGCGTCTCGCCCGCCTGCGGGCAAGACGCCCGCGTTCCTGTGGGGTGTGAGGCTCATAGGTTGGCGGTGAACGCAGCGAACCCCAACATTGCTGCCAATCCGTTGATTTTATGGTGATATTTTCTAAATTTACTTAAAGAATGATTAGCTACTGTAGTAATTATTATTTAAGAATTATTACAGTAATTTAGAAAATCATGTGCCGAAAAACTCTCGGGGCAGCAAGGGAAAGGGGGATTTCTGGGGTGAGATAGAATTGCAGAATAAGAGCCGTAGTGCCGTCTACATGGTGCGCTTCGCCTGATAATCCGCTCCTGCGCAGCCGGCTGGTTATGCTGTCTGCCTGCCGCTGACTTTCGTCCTTAGACTGTTCATGTCCGAATTTCTTTATTACGAGCCCAAAGATAGAAATGGTCACCGTATCCAGGTCGGTGACAGGGTTCGTATTGTTGGCATGCCCGACTTAAGCGGCATGACGCCCGAAGGTATTGCCGAATCCCGACCGGTGTTTGAGTACCTGATAGGGCGCTACAAGAGGATCGTCGAGTTCGATGAGTTTGGTTTCGCGTGGTTTTATTTCCGTATTCCAGGCTGTAAGTTCAAGGGGCTTCACTCCGTCGCAATTGAACCGTCCCTGCTTCATCTGCCGCGCTCGCGGTCCGACACCTCATTCCAGCGGACAGTCGCTGGTCTTGTTCCTTAGGTATCCAGCATGGCTCGGCGCTCCAAACCTTATCTGCTGCACGCATCGTTTCGTTCCGATGTTGATCTGGATTTCAACGAGTATCCCTTCAACATCCCGGCGGTACGGCAGCTCGAAAGCATTGAGTTCCACCCGAACCTTACTTTCTTTGTCGGCGAGAACGGATCCGGCAAGTCGACCGTGCTGGAGGCGATCGCCATAGCCCTTGGATTTGGTGCTGAGGGAGGCACCAAAAATGTACAGTTTCGCACCGTCGAATCAGTGTCGCCTCTGCATAAAGCGCTGCGCCTGGCTCGTGGTGTTCCGCAACCGCGAGATGCTTACTTCCTGCGTGCCGAAAGCTTTTTCAACGTGGCGTCCTATATGGATGGAGTCGGCTATCTTGAGAGCTACGGTGGCTCGCTGCACGCGCGGTCTCACGGTGAAGCATTCATGGCCGTGCTACTCAACAAGCTCAAGGGAAACGGGATTTATCTCTTCGATGAGCCGGAGGCAGCATTGTCCCCTGGTCGACAGATGGCGGCACTCAGCGCCATCCATCAATTGGTGGAGGCTTCATCGCAGTTCATTATCGCCACTCACTCACCGATCCTGCTTTCTTATCCCCGCGCCAGGATCATCCAGTTCGATCGTTCGGGCATTGGCGAAGTCGCCTACGAAGAGACTGAGCACTATGCTGTCACGCGCGACTTTCTCAACAACTACCCTCGGCGGCTGGAGCAACTGCTTGGCGATGACGAGGAGGCCTGACTAAAACAGGACCACAACAACTCAGTGCCTCTCCGGTTCCCCGCCATAACCGAGAACGCCGACCGCCAGGCGCACGAGCTGGTAGCAGGTCCAGCGCAGCAGGCGTGACCAGAGCGGCATGCGCTGCCAGCGGTGCGGCAGGAGTTCGACCGATCCTTCGGAAAGCGCGGCTTCGAGGCTTTTGCGCAACTCGCCGGAAAAGCGCGCGTCGCGCACGACGATATTTGCTTCCCTGGCCATCAGCAGGCTGAAGGGGTCGATGTTGGAGGATCCGACCGTGGCCCAGTCCTCGTCGACCACGGCGGCCTTGGCGTGCAGGAAGCTCCTGCGGTATTCAAAGATGCGCACGCCGCCTTTGAGCAGGCTGCCGTAAAGCGCTTGCGCGGCGTAGTGGAAGAGGCGGTATTCGACCCGGCCCTGCAACAGGATCACGACGTCGACGCCGCGCCGCGCCGCGTCCAGAAGGGCGTGGCGGAAACGCAGGCCGGGGAGGAAGTAGGCGTTGGCGATCAGGATTTTTTTTCGCGCCGATCCAATCGCTTCCAGATAGGTATCGACGATGTCGAGGCGGTGCCGGAGGTTGTCGCGGATCACGAGCGCGGCCGCCTGGTCGCCGGTCACGGCGTCCTGGACCGGCAGCGGGTCGACGCGCCGGTAGCGGCGTTTGAAATTGGCCCAGAGGACGATTTGCCAGAGCCGGTTGACCGTGGTGTAAAGCGGGGCCAGCAGCGGGCCTTCGATCCGCACCGCGTAATCGAAGCGGGGCGAAGGCTGAGGCGATGTGTTGTAGTCGTCGATGATGTTGATGCCGCCGACAAAGGCGATCCTGCGGTCGACCAGCGCGAGTTTGCGATGCTGCCGGCGCAGGCGTTGCCGGCTCATCCGGAAACGGGCGATTTCCTCGCGGAACAGCAATACCCGGACTCCGTCGGCGGCAAGGGCGGGCATCAGCGTCCGGGAGAACTGCCGCGCGCCAAAGCCGTCGGCGACGACGCAGACGGAGACGCCGCGCCTGGCGGCGCGCGCCAGCGCGGCGGCGACACTCCGGCCGGTGGCGTCATCCTCGAAAATATAGGTTTGGAGATGGACTTCGTGTTGCGCCGCATCGACGGCGGCGATCAGCGCGGGAAAGAATGCGTCGCCATTTTCCAGAAGTTCCAGCCTGTTTCCGGGGAGAAATTTTGGCGGCATTTCGCGGACGGCGCTTTCCGCTGTCTATTAAATTCAGGAAACCGCGAACATCCGTTCCAGCGCCAGCCGCGCCAGCGCCGCTTCGTGTTCCGGCACCGCGATCCGGTTGACGATGCGGCCTTCGGCAAGGTTTTCCAGCGTCCAGGCCAGATGCGGCGGGTCGATGCGCTGCATCGTCGAACACATGCACACCAGCGGGGCCATGAATTCGACTTTTTTCCCTTCCGGCACGACTTCGCGCGCCAGCCGCTCGACCAGGTTCAACTCGGTGCCGACCAGCCAATGCGTTCCCGGCGGCGATTCCTTGACCGCCTTGACGATGAATTCGGTCGAGCCGACTTCGTCCGCGTTCAGGCAGACCTCGAAGGCGCATTCGGGGTGCGCGATCACTTTCCCTTGCGGATGTTGCGCGCGCCAGCGCTCGATATGTTCGGGCCGGAACATCTGGTGTACCGAGCAGTGCCCTTTCCAGAGCAGGATTTTCGCGCGGCGGATTTCTTCCACGGAAAGCCCGCCGTATTCGAGATCGGGGTCCCAGACGCGCATTTCTTCCAGCGCCAGCCCCGAGCGATATCCGCTCCAGCGGCCCAGATGCTGGTCGGGGAAAAAGAGGATTTTTTCGCGCTGGGCAAAGGCGTGGGCGGTGATTTTTCCGGCATTCGACGAGGTGCAGACGATGCCGCCGTATTGACCGCAAAAGGCTTTCAGGTCGGCGGCGGAATTGATGTAGGTCACCGGCGTCACCGTTTTTTCAGCCGGCTCGCCGAGCGCTTCGGACAGCTCGCGCCAGGCCCGCGTCACTTTCGCCAGATTCGCCATGTCGGCCATCGAACAACCGGCGGCCAGATCCGGCAGGATGGCAATCTGCCGCTCTGCGCTGAGGATGTCGGCGACTTCGGCCATGAAGTGCACGCCGCAGAAAACGATATATTCGGCATCGCTCTGGGCCGCCAGCCTGGAAAGCTTGAGCGAATCGCCGGTGAGGTCGGCGTATTGGTAAATGTCGGCGCGCTGGTAATGGTGGCACAGCAGGGTCACTTGCGATCCCAGTCGCGCGCGCGCGGCGCGGATGCGCTCATGCAGTGCCTCGGGCGGCAGCGCGCTGAACAGGTCGAAGGCTAATGCGGAAAGGGGTGCGGCGGAAGCAGTCATCGGAATCAATCAGGCACGGCGCAAAAGGGCAAATGATACTGCATCCATCGCGGATCCCGCCTGCTTCCGGGTCTTGTCATCGGGGCCATCGCATGAATGCTTTCTTCATGGCGCATCGGCAATCGCCGAAGTACGGAGCACGTAGGATGGGGTGAACGGCAATCGGCCCGCAGCCGCAAATCGCGCCGAAGAAACTCGGGCGCAGGGATTGGCATCTTCCTCTGGATCCTGCGCGAAGTCGCAGGATCCAGTGTGCAGAATGGGTAATTTCTTGAGAGAGCGAAGCGAAACCCATCGGAATTTCAGAAGGAGAAATGATGGGTTTCGCTTCGCTCACCCCATCCTACATATCGCTTCTCCGGAAAAGGCGGCGTTTTCTCGAATAATTTTCTAAATTTGTTTAAATAATTATTTGATGAAAATCACTACCGTAGCGAAACATTATTTAAGTAAATTTAGAAAATGAGTCAAAAAAAACAGGCCACGGAATCGGGGTTCGCTTACTCCATGCCGGATTCCCGGGCCTTGCGTTCGCGTTCGGTGCGGATGATGTAGCGCTGGATCAGGGCCATCTGGGTTCCGGGCAGGTCGACGAACTGGCAACCGACGCGCCGGAAAAATCCGCGCGGAGTGGTGACCGAGAAGCTGTTCCTGACTTCCAGGGTGGCGGTAATGACTCCCTCGCCGGGGAGATTCATCTGGCAGCCGGAGAACATCGCGCCGATCGGCAACTGCTTGCTCTGGTTCTCCGGAACCGTCAGGCCGATGCCTCCGCCGCTGATGTCGGCAACGAAAAATTCCATCAGTTTCATCTCGGCTTGCGCCGGGGAATCCTGCGCCTCTGCCGCCGGTTCCTGCGGCGGAATCTTGCAGAGTACCGGCGCGGACACCGGGATCAGGAGACGGAAAAATTCGCGCCGCTGCAAGCGCAGCAATGCCTCCGGCAAGGCGCCCTGGAATGCGGGCCGCCCTTCAAAGACGGCTTCCGTGAGGCGATCCACGCGAAACTGGATTTTGACCCGGTCGAGCGAAGCCGTGAAAATCGGATGCTCCGCAAAAAGCAGACGCTGGTTCAAATCCTCGTTATGGCTGCGGTCGAAAATCAGCGTCGAATCCTGGGCAGTAATCGCCAGGAGGGATGTCGGAAGGAGATTTCTGCCGTGATCGAAAAAAACCGTGATCAAGGCCCTTTGCTTGATCAGCGAGCGCAGGATGAACAGGATTTCCGTCCTTGAATACAGCATGTAGTCGCTGTAAAGATCGTTCCGCTCCAGTTCCAGGGAGGGCCCGGACGATTGCGGATCTTCCGCAGGATCGGCCTGGGATTCCGTCAATTCTTCATTGACGCTCATGTTGGTTACGCCCCGATTCATCATTCACGAAAAGAGAGAGTTTATCCCGAATCCCATGCCCGGATTTGGAAAGTTCCGTAACGCGGATCAAATATTGGCTTCGGGTACGCTCGGGGGAAGCGTCAAGGCCGGCGGCGTTGCGCTTGCGCCGCCGCGTTCGAGGTAATAGATCCAGGCCAGGAGTTCCGCCACGGCCACATAGAGCTGCGACGGGATCCGCTCGTCGATATCGACCTGGGTCAAAAGCGCCACCAGTTCCGGGGATTCATGAACATAAACGCCGTGCTCGCGGGCGCGGGCGATGATTTCCTCGGCGATCAGTCCACGCCCCTTGGCAACGACGCGCGGCGCAGCATCCGCTTCGCGGTAGGCCAGCGCAACTGCGGTTTTTATCGAATCAGACGGATTCCGGGACATTCTGCGCCCTCTCCACGCCCTCCGCGCCCTCCACGCCCTGGTCGGACGCCGCAGTTTCGGACTCGGGCTTCATCGCCCGGATATCGACCCCGGCAAGATGCAGGCCCGCCGCTTCAAGGTGATTCCGCAACAATTCAACCGCGTCCGCCGCGCCCATTCTCGTTACCGCCTCGGCGCTGTCGGCGGAAAGACCGAGGCTCACATCGCCGCCGCTCAGGCGCAATACTGCGTCGATCCCGCCCAGGTGCGGCAGGTTCAGCGTCAGGCGGGTACGCCAACTGGCCGGGGAAGCCTCGCCTTTACCATCGCCTTCCTGTCTTTCCCGCTCCTCTTCCTCGATTTCCCAGCGCATTGGCTGGCCGGGCCACGCCTGCCCCTGCCAGACATAATTCTGCGTCCCCAGCGATTCGAGCTGCTGCTGCACCAGATGCGTGACTTCCGGCGCGACGATCTGGCCCGGCAGCAGATGCGCCGGCGGCAGGCGCTGCGCGGCGCCCTGGATTTCCTGGGCGGCGGCCTGAAGAGGAGTCTGTTGCACGCTCGCCGCCTCCGCAGCGGGGCGAGCCGCCGGGGCCGCCGCCGCGCCGGATTCCGCAGGGGCATTGGGCGGCGGCGAGGCAGGCGTTGCGGCATTCGGCTGCGTCGCGGGCGCTTGATCCGTGGCAGCGGCGGGGGCCGCTCCTTCCGGAAGCGGGAGCATCGCGTTCGCGGCGGCAGGAAGCAGGTTTGCCGTGTTGGGTCCGGCGGCGGAAAGAAGGCTCGCCGCGTTGGCGTTGGCGTTGGCGTTGGCGTTGGCGTTGGCGTTGGCGTTGGCGTTGGCGCCAGCGGCGGCAGGCGAAGAAGCCGGCGGCGCCTGGGGTGGCAGTGAAAGCTGCCCCTGCGGCTCGGCGCGCAACGCCGCCTCGCTCACCTTGCCGCCGATCCACTGCGCCAGATGCGCCTCATAGAACATTCCGCTTTGCGTGATCGCCTGTTGCAGCAGCGGGGCGAGGTTGCCGGCAGCGCCGCTGCCCGGCGGGGCCGCCGTGAGCGGCTGGTTGCCGTTGAGCGGCAAGGCCCGCCCTTCGACGCCCGAAGCGCCTGTTCCGGCAGGGCTTGAACGACCGCCGAGCAATTCCGCGATCAGGACGCCGGTACGGCTCAAATTCGAGACGACCGCGCCCTGCTGCCCGGCATTGCCCTGCGCGGACTCCCTGGCGACGAAGGCCAGGGCCGTCTTGCCGTTATTCTCGATGACCTCCAGTTCGAGCGAATCCCCCGATTCGGCAGCGAAGGGAAGCGCCAGCGTCACATCGCGTTGCCCGACCAGCGCACGGTAGGCGCCGTTGGCCATTTCTCCCTGGATATACGCCGTGATCCGCTGCCCCGGCGCAAGATTGCCGAGCACATCGACGACATTGCGGGAAGCGGGCGTGGGCTGAACCGAAATATCGGTATCCAGCCGCGTCGGAAGCAGGGCATTTGTCGGGATCATGGCGGCGAGGCGACGATGCTATTGAATGGGCAATGAGCAGTATGCAGGATGGGTTGAACAACAGCAAAACCCATCATTTCTCCATTTGAAACTCCGATGGGTTTCGCTGTCGCTCAACCCATCCTACGCAGTCTTGTCTGCCTTTTCAAAAGCGGCCAGCATCTTTCCGACATGTTGCAGCCAGGGCTGGACGCGATCGAAAACCCTGCGGTCGCATTCGAGGATTTCCTGGACGATTTCGGCGATGAGGCGGCCCGAATCTTCCGGCAAGGGCGGCAACTGTTCCGGCAGGGCTGCCACCAGACGCGTTCGCTCCTCTCCCTGCTGCGCCAGTTTCTCCCATTCCTGCCGGGAGGCGGTTTCAAGCATCAGGCGGGAAAGATTCAGGAGTTCGGTGTAACGGGCGGGCCAGTCGGTCAAGCTCATGGTGGTGGTGTCCGGTTGAACGGGGCTTTTGATTCATTCGCAGACATGTCGGATGTATACAACGGAAATACAACGGAAACACAGGGGCGGAAAAACTCCCACCGGCGCTAAAGCGCCACCTCCCTCGAAGATGGAGGCTTGATAAGCCCCCTTTTCCAAAAGGGGTGCCCGCCAGGGCGGGGGTTTCGCCCGGGCAATCCAGCGGGACGATTGCCATCGTCCCCTACGGGTGCGCCGCCTCCCCGGCAAAAACCTGTCACGGCGCGGACGAGAGCGGAGTCTTTCCCGGGGAAATATCGGCCCAGGCGGAATGGATTTCCTCGTGCAGATGCAGGACTTCGTCGATGGCGGCGGTATCGTTGTGCAGGTTGGCCCACAGCAGCCGATCCACCCAGTAATCGTACAAAGCGCCCAGTTTTTCCGCCAAATCGCCGCCCGCCTCGACATTGAGGCTGGCGTGCAGGCCGTTGGCGATGATGTCGATTGCCTTCGAGAGCGCCTTGCCCTTTTCCGGAATGTTTCCCGCCTCGATATGGTGCCTGGCCTCGATCATCGCCGCACGAGAGCCCTCGAACAGCAGCATGATCAGATAATGCGGATCGGCGGTCTGGACCGAAGTTTCCAGGCTGACGCTCGCGTACGAAGCCGCAGGGTTTTGAAAATTTCCGAACATGTCCTGGCGCCTTTTCCTGGCAATGCGAAAGCTTATTTGGATGACGAGGAAGTCTTCGGCAAGCTCGCGAGCTGCTGCGTCAGAGATGCCGCAGTGGTCTGCATGCTCGCCACATAGGAATCGAGCGCCGTGAACTGCTTGATATACATCTGCTGGACGCTATCCAGATGGCGGGACAGTTGGTCGCGCTGGCTTTCGATCGACTTGATGGTCGCTTGCAACCCGGTCGTCTTGGCCGGGATGATTCCGTTGGAACCGAGGATCGCATCGGTCACCGAGCCCAGATTCTTTCCGAGCGTGGCGGCGAAATTCGCAACGCTTTCAAAATTCGAGTCGATTGCCCTTTGCAGCTTGGCCGTATCGAGCGAGATTTCGCCGGTCGGAGCGGTTCCGTCGGCGCTCTTGTTGATCGAGATTCCGAGATCATCGAGAGAAGCGACCTTGTCGTTGATGCCGCCGGCCATGGCGAACATCGTCGAATAGATGCGGTTCTGCACCGTGCGCAGGGTGCTGTCGCCCAGCAACACGCCGTTTTGCGCGCCGTTGCCGTCCTTGTCGTAATAACCCAGGGCCTTGATCGTATTGTTCAGATCGTTGTAGGCCTTGACCATATCGGAGAGGTAATTCACGAGCGGGCTTTTGTCGGCGCTGACGTTCAGCGTCGTCGGGGAATCGGTCGCGGTCATTTTCGAGACCGTCAGCGTGATTCCGTCAATCGGATTGTTGAAGGTATTCGTGCTGCTCGTGATCTCGATCCCGTTCAGCTTGATCCTGGCATCGGAAGCCTCCTGCGTTTGCGCCATTCCTGCCGCGCCCACACCCTCGTTCGTCGAAGGATCGTAATTCAGCGAATCGATATCGCCGCTGATCTTGATGACGTTGCTGGATCCGGTCGATTTGGAAGCTACCTGGAGGGTCCTGCCGCCCTGGCCGTCGTCGATGATCGTTGCCGAAACCCCGCCGTTGGCCTTGTTGATCGCATCGCGCACCGATTCGAGGCTGACGGCTCCGGTCGAGGTATCCAGCTCGATATTCAGGTCGATGCTGCTGTTCGCGGTAAATGCGCCGCCGCTGCCGACGCCGCCCTCGACCTTGCCGATCTCGATCTTGAGCTGCCCCGCGTTGAGGTCGGGATTCACCGTGGATTGCAACTGCTGGCCCTGGGCCAGCGCGTTGACTTCCAGTTTGTAGGAACCGGCCACTGCGCCCTGCGCGGCGCTCACCGTGCCGAGCGTCGTGTCGACCAGGCTCGCGCGCATCGAGGAAAACGAGGAAACGGGCGAAGTTCCGGCGGAGACGGCAAGCTTCTTCGCTGCCGTCTGGAACGCGGCAACGGCCCCTTGCAATGCGCCCAACCCGGAAATCTGGGCCTGGTAGCTGGCTTCCTTCGTATCGAGCCGGTTCAGTGGAATCGCCTCGACGTTCATGATCGCGGTGAGAATGCTGTTCAGGTCGATTCCCGATCCGCTGCCCAGAGATGAAATGCTCGCCATGCTCGTACTCCTTCCTTTACGCAGTATTACGCAGTGCCTTTCACAAACAATCCCTTGATCTTATCAAGCGCCTTCGCAATCGCCAACATTTCTTCTGCCGGAATCTGGCGCAAGACCTCCTTTGTCTTGATATCGACAATCTTGACCACCTGCATTCCCGTATCCTCGTCGATACTGAAATCCAGATCGTTGGTCAATCCCGCGACAAATTCCTGGACATCCTTCGTCGCCGCCTCAAGCGTGTCGCGATCCACCGAGGACCCGGCGGCCTGGGCGCCGCCGACCATCTGGACCGCAGCCGCCTGCGCGACGATCGTCGGCGCGGCGGGAGCATTGCCGGAAGGCGTGGCGGCAGCAGCCATTTTCGACTGCGCAGCCGGCGGCGGATGGGCGGTCTCCACGGACAATGGCATTACCCCGGAAATATTCTCAATCATGATGACTCCTCTTGAAGTTTTAGAGCGGTTTTGATTTATGCGGCACCCTGTCCGGGATCGTAGGGACGGCATCTTGCCGCCCGAAATCACCCATTTGCAACGGCCGGGCGGCAGGATGCCGCCCCTACAAATTTCCTCCCGCACTTTGCGTCAAGTAGTACAGGTTTAAATCAAAAACGCTCTATCGATCAATACCCTTCTGGCGCAAGGGGCGCGGCAACCTTGCGGAAACCGCGCCCCCAGAGCCTTTCGAGACCGGTTCCTCCTTCAGGCGGGAGGAACCGGATTTATGATGTTAGCGCAACAGCGACAACACGTTCTGCGGCAGCGAGTTGGCTTGCGCCAGCATCGCGATGCCTGCCTGTTGCAGCACCTGCGCGCGGGCCAGGTTCGCCGTCTCGGCCGCGAAGTCCGTATCGCGAATCCGCGAACGCGAGGCCGACAGGTTTTCCGAAGTCGTTTGCAGGTTCACGATCGTGCTCTCGAAGCGCGACTGCAGGGCGCCGTAACGGGAACGCTGACCATTGACCGCCGCCAGGGCCGAATCCGCAATCGCGAGGGTGCGCATCGAGGATTCGTAGGTGGAGACGTCCATGGCGTCTACGGTTTGGAGTTGTCCGCCGTAGGTGGTGTTGGCTACCTTGAAGAAATCGGCATTCGTGGCGTCGGACGTTACGGCGAAGGACTTGTCCGAGTCGATGTTGATCTGGCCGGAAACCCAGACGGCTGCTGTGGCATCCCACATCCCGGCCGAAGTACCTGCACTCAATGTTCCTGTCGAACCGGCAAGGGTAGCGGTAGATCCATCAATCACCTTTATGTCTTCAAGCGCGACCGTGTTGGTGCTTCCGGCATCCGACTGGATGCGCAGATCCTTGCCGGCCTCGTTGGTCAGCCGGATCCCGTACTTGCCGTTATCTGTCTGGACGATCGAGGCGGTAAAGCCAGTTTTTCCTGCCGCATCGTTGAAAGCCTGCACCGCCGCGTTCAACTGGTCTGAGGAAGAGACCGCCGAGGCCGTGTCAGCACCACCGATGGTAAACGAAACGGTCGTCCAGGAAGCCGGTGCTGCACTGCCTGCCCCTGTCGTAGTCATATCGTTCGCCAGCATGAAGGTATAGCTTCCTCCCTGAAGGAAGGAATTCGTTGCTGCGGTAGCGGCAGCGTCGTTGGCGCCGAGGACAAAGGAGGTGATTGCCGTGGCGCGTACGCCGGCTTCAGCCTGGTTGATGGCCCCTGCCAGCGTCTCTGCGCTGGCGTGCGCCGCGTAAGTGACATTGAAAGAGCCTGAGCCGCTCGCAATCCCCAGCGTGCCGCCCGCTATCTTGGAGGCATCGCCGGTACCGAATTGGGTCAAACTCATCGTCTCGGTCGAACCGACGGTCAGGTCGCCCAGGCCAATGGTCGTTGAAGCCGCCAAACCACCCAAACGGAAATTACCGTAGGCGTTGACCTGGAAATTGCCCGAAGTTGCCGTGATCGTCTGGTTGGCATTCGCGCCGACCTGGAACATTGCCGAGGTGAAGGAACCGTCGAGCAGCTTGCGGCCGTTGAAGTCGGTCGTCGTCGCGATCCGCTGGAGTTCCTGCGAGAGCTGTTGGACTTCGGCGTTCAGCGCCATCCGGTCGCTTGGCGAGTTCGTCGCGTTGGCCGATTGAACCGCCAGTTCGCGGATCCGTTGCAGGATGTCGCCGGAAGATTGCAATGCACCTTCGGCCGTTTGCGCGAGCGAAATGCCGTCATTGGCGTTGCGCCCGGCCTGGTCGAGGCCGCGAACCTGCGCCGTCAAACGCTCCGAAATCGACAGACCCGCAGCGTCGTCCTTGGCGCTGTTGATCCGCAGGCCGGAAGAAAGCCGCTGCAGCGAGGTCGCCAGGGAAGACTGGCTGACGTTCAGGTTGCGTTGCGAATTCAGCGACGGGATGTTGGTGTTGATAATTTGAGGCATGGTGATCTCCTTCTGGGAAGATTCCTGCCCGGCGCACTCCCGCGATGCGGGGCAAGGCGCTGGACGACGGAGGTTGAACGGTGGAACACAAGGATGACGTGGGTCACGAATCCTTTTACGGAACGCCTTGCCCGAACTTTAGGGGCTTGCAAGGGCTTTCGGTTTCTGCGGCTTCCGGGGCGGCGCGAAGTGACTGAAATCAAAGGGATTTATCTCTTTGACTCACTGGAAAGTCGTAAGGAACGCCCCTCTCCCCCTGTCGGCTTCGCCGACATCCCCCTCGAAGAGGGTGACTTTGGAAGCCTCCCTCTTCGAGGGAGGTGGCGCGAAGCGCCGGTGGGAGTGCCTCTTGCAAGAGAGAGGCGAGCGGTCAGGATTGAATCAAAACCGATCTATTCACCCGGAAATCAAGGGTTGAGAAAAATCGGATCATCCCAAGGCCGCGTAGGGGCGACCGTCCCCGGTCTCCCGGTTCGGGCGAAGGATTGACAAACGGGCGACCGGGGACGGTCGCCCCTACGAAAACCCGTCGCCCCGAGCATGGCGAATCAATCCCGTGGATTGCCGCGTCACTTCGCGCAGCTCTCCTCCCGCGCGCGGCGTTGGGCCAGGGCTTCCGGCAGCAGCGCGTCGGGGTCGATGGCGTCGATCTCATCGCGCGCCTGATCGAGAAAGGCCGCGATCTTCCCGAAGGCTTCACTGGCGAAGAAGGCGGCGGAAACCTCGTCGGGCAGCTTCGCAATCCCCTCATAGACATGGCGCCCGAAATGCAGCAAGGATCCGCGCAGGAGCACCCCCAGGCCCCGGTGCTCGCGGCTGGCGAGATTGGTAACACGGTAGATCGCGATCAGCCGGTCGATGACATCGGTCTTGTTGCGCACCGGGGCGGAAAGCATCGGGGAGAGCGCCGCATGAAGGGTGAGAATGCCTTCGGAAAGCGTCTGCCGGAACGTAGCGCCCGTCAGCGGGGATTTTCTCGCGCCAGCGCACAAGGCTTCTACTACCCGCCGCTTTTTGGGCCCCGGCTCCCCGAAGCTGAAACTCTCCGATCGCGCCGGGATCGTGCCGGCGATTCTGGCGCCATCGTTCAGGTTCCAGATGCGAGCCTCGGGAAAATGTGCAATTTCATTCTCCAACCAACGCCTCGCTTCAAAAAGGGTGATCGTGGTACGCACAATGCCGCCAAAATTACCTTCCACCTCCCGGTTCAGGTCGGCACTTTCGCGCTCCGCTGCAGCGATCTGTTCGGTATAGACCGGCGGCGCATCCCCGGTGCCGGCGTAATAGAACGAAGCTTGGGCGTGGTGTCGCGCAGCGTCCTTCGCACCGAGGTCGACGCCGACGAGCGCGATCTTCCGCACTCCCTGCCGCAGCAGCCAACTGAGCGCGCCATTGCTGACGGTGGGGTAGGTCTGGACGCGCAGATGGTCTTCGGGAAAGATGTCTCCGGCGCAATCGCCCACTTTCAGGAAGAGCAGGGATTCTCTTGCGCCTTCGAGGGTTTCCGGGTGCAGCACGGTGGGGCCGATGATCCGCAATTTGGCCCGGAATTCGGGGGAAATCGTGTAGGCCAGCGTCTGCGCAGTGAGCCAGGGACGTTCGATCTCGACATGGAAATCGGGAACGATGCCGAGCCTTTCCAGCGCGCTGATCGCGGAACCGCAGGAGACGATCAGCGCCGATTCCTGATGTTGCCGCAAAAAATCGGCCAGCCCGTCGAGCGAGGGGCCGCTGGCGACGACGATGGCATGAGTTTTGGCAGCCATCGCGCGGGCCTCCGGATCATGGCGGAACAAGCGCCGTCCGGCGCGCAAATTGGCGATGGTATGACGCAATGAAATATATTCGTCGTCGAAGAACCCCCATCCCTTGTATAAGAGAGGGCCTTCCTTTGCCAACACGTGGTTGATGCGCTCGCTGTGTTCGGCATCGTGCAGGCCGTAGAAACAACTGGCGCCGTGCAGGAAATAGGCTGGAATCGAAGCGTCAGCGTCCATCACGCGGCGCAACTGATTCATCAGAGGCTCTGCAGTACCGTCGACGACCAGCGAAAGGTTGGTTGGCTGGCCGATCAGATAATCGTTGTACAGCGCGACATAATCGGTCAGGAAGGTCGAGAGCCGGGTAATCGCCGCGTCGCTATCGATGACGATGATCTGGCGCACTGTATAGCGTTCGAGCAGGCGCGAAAGATGAATGCCGTAGGCGGAACCGTAGACGATGAGCAGCGGAATGAGCGTGGGGCCAAAATCAGGAGCTTTCGGCACAGAACTTTCATCTTCTTCCGTATCTTCCTGGCGCTGTCTCGCGGCTGTACGGTAATGATCCAATAATTCCCAAAGAATCTTGACCGTTTCGGTATGCCCGTGGGTGTAGTAATAATTGCTGAAAAAATCTTCCAGCGTATCGACCTGGATTTTTTTCTTCTCTTCCGTTTCTTCTTCGCCGACGATGCGCCGCCGCGCGGGGCTGATAAAGATAAACATCCCCTGATCGACAATCTTGCGCAAATCCTGCTGCGTCAGTCGTTGCCCCGCGATTTCAACCGAGAGTTGCATGTTTTCATCGACATCAAGACCCACAGCGACCTGCCCGTTTTTCGGGTCGGCCAGGATTTCATGCAGATGGGGCAGGTTCTGCCTGAAAAACTCCATATTGGCCAAATGCGTGGCCTGCATCTTTTGAAGGTAGCGCTGGGTCGCCTCGGACATGAAAAGCCTCCATGGGGAAGAAGGTTGAAACGCGAAAGGGGAAGGGAAGTGCGCAGGATGGGTAGAGCGAAGCGAAACCCATCGGAGTTCCAGATGAAGGAATGATGGGTTTCGCTGGCGCTCTACCCATCCTGCCTGGCCTTTCAACCCATAATTGCCAGGTGAATAACGGATCTACCTTCCGAGTTTCCGGACGCGCTCGGCGGGGGTGATGATGTCGGTGAGGCGGATGCCGAATTTATCGTTGACGACGACGACTTCGCCCTGGGCGATCAGGGTGCCGTTGACGAGCACGTCCATCGGTTCGCCGGCCAGGGCTTCGAGTTCGACGACGGAGCCGTGCGCCAACTGGAGCAGGTTCCGGATGGTGATCTTGGTGCGCCCGAGTTCGACCGTGAGCTGGACCGGGATGTCGAGGATCATGTCGAGTTCGCGCATCATCGACGCCTTGTCACCGTCTGCGGAAGCTTCGAAGGAGGGGAAGATCGGCGCCGGTTTTGCCCCCGGCGCGGCGGCGGCAGGGGCCGCAGGAGCGGCAGCCGCCGCAGCCGCGTCGGCCTGCGCCTGTTCGGCCATTGCAGCGGCCCAGTCGTCCTCGCCAATGGCGTCGGCATCGGCTGCCGCAGCCGCTGCCTCCGGCTGGGCGGCGATCGCGTTGCCGGCGGCATCCGTCATGTTTTTCATCGCTTCCTCAAAGAGGCTCATTTCATCCGCCATGCTTTTCTCCCGGTGCGGAGGAATCGTCGGATTCATCCGCAACAAAGCGCTCCACCCTGAGCGCGAATTTTCCGCCTTGCTGGCCGTAACGGCATTCCATCAGCGGCGTGTGGTCGACTTCGGCGATGATCGTCTGGGGAATGTCGATCGGAATCACATCGCCGGGTTTGAGCTGGAGGATCTGGCGCAGGGTGATGTTGGTATGCGCGAGTTCGGCCAGGAGTTCGACTTCGGCGTCCTGCAATTGTTTCCGCAGGGTGCCGACCCAGCGTTTGTCCGTGGAAAGCTGGTCGCTTTGCATCGTGCTGTAGAGCAGGTCGCGGATCGGTTCGAGCATCGAGTAGGGGAAGCAGATGTGCATTTCCGCTGCCGATCCGCCGAATTCGACGGTGAAGGTCGTCGAGACGACGATTTCCGAAGGCGTGGCGATGTTGGCGAACTGCGAGTTCATTTCCGAACGGATCATCTTGAAGCTGAGTTCATGGACCGGCTTCCAGGAGCGGGCGTATTCGGTGAAGACGACATCGAGCATTCCCTGGATGATGCGCTGCTCGGTCGCGGTGAAGTCGCGCCCTTCGACGCGGGTATGGAAGCGCCCGTCGCCGCCGAACATGTTGTCTACGACGATGAAGACCAGATTCGGGTCGAAGACGAAGAGCGCGGTGCCGCGCAGGGGATTGGCCTGTACCAGGTTGAGGTTGGTCGGCACGACCAGGTTGCGGATGAATTCGCTGTATTTCTGCACCTTGATCGGGCCGACCGAAACTTCGGAGTTGCGGTGCATGTAGTTGAACATGCCGATCCGCAGGTAGCGGGCGAAGCGTTCGTTGATCAGCTCCATCGTCGGCATCCGGCCACGGACGATCCGTTCCTGGGTGCCGAGATTGTAGGGGCGGATTCCTCCCTCGGAATCGCCGGAAGATTCCGGTTCGTCGGTTTCGCCGGTCACGCCCTTGAGCAGCGCGTCGACTTCTTCCTGGGAGAGAAATTCCTGCGACATGGCCGTGGTTTTACTGGACGATGAATGAGGTGAATAACACTTCCGAAACCGGAATGTCCCCCCGCTTGCCGCCGGGTTCGAGGACGGCGTTCATGTGGGTGCGGATTTCGATGGCCAGCGCTTCCTTGCCTTCCTTGGTGGCCAGCTTGGAGGGAAGCTTGTCGGAGAGGAGGAGCATGATCTCGTTGCGCAGCTTCGGCATGAAGAGCTTGACCCGCTCGCCGTCGGCGGTGTCGTCGACCTCTACCGAAATCGCGAGTTGCAGATAGTGGTCGCCATCTTCGGGCTTCAGATTCACGGTGAAGGGATCGAGCACGACATAGACGGGCGCGGCCCTGATGGTCTTTTTCTTCTTCTTCGGCGCGGGCTGCTCGACGGCGGCTTCGTCGTCGGCGTCTCCGTGGTTCCCCAGAAGCATGAATCCGCCTACGCCGAGAACCGCGACAAGCACAAGAGCGACCACGCCGATGATGACGATCTTCATCGTGTTCCTTTGGGGCTTCGGGGCCCCGGCTTCCGTTTTTTCCGCCATTTGGAAATTACTCCTTGCTGTTCATATGCCGGATTCTATAGCGATCTTCGGGAATTCCGATACCTACGCAAAGGTATTGATCAACCCGCTGCCGCGCCGTGTGGCGGGAATGCCAGCAGGCACAGGCGCGGATTCCCCGGCGCGGCTTCCGTCCTGCGGATACCGGGAGCCCTGGGAATTGCCGCCGGACTGCTGAAACAGGGCATTTTGCTGCTGCTGTTGCCGGAAGGATTCGGCGCTGACATCGGTCTGCCCCAATTCGATGTTGGCGTTGGCAAATAGTTCCCGCAGACGCGGCAGGGCATTTTCGATCGCCTCGCGCACTTCCGCGTGGGGCGAGGCGAAGACCATTGTCGCGCGGCGGTCGCCGTCGATGTTGAGCGAGATATCGACCGGGCCCAGATGCGCCGGGTTGAGCGAGAGTTGCGCCGATTGCCGGTCATTGCCGGCAAGCCAGAGGATTTTCTGCCCGAGTTCGCTGGCCCAATTGTCTCCGGAAACCGGAACGCTGATTCGCAGCGCAGCTTCGCTGGGGGAGGAAGCGGCTGGCTGCGCGAGCGTGGAAGCTGCCGCGACAAGACCATGCGCGGGTTCGGCGACGGCCTTCACCTGCGGCTCGGCGATGCTTTTGATGACTTGCTGCAAGGAAGGGGGTTCGGGGGCGGCGGCAAGTTTTGCCGCCGCCTTCTCCGAATTGCCGGTGAAACTTCCCCCTGACCCAGCAATTCCGTTTTCCGATGCGGCGCGCGGATCCTTCTTCGCCGTGGCAGCCAGCTCGTCGCCGTTCCGGGCGGAGACCTGTTCCCCTGTCACGACGGGCTTGCTCGCCGCCTTGTTGCCGGCCACATCTTCTATATTTTTCCCTGCCGGGGCCAATCGCTCCGCAAGCGTTGCGCGAGGATCGTGCAGGAGCGGGGTCTCGCCAGCGGCGGAAGCCTCGATGGCTGCCGGCGTCACCGGATTCTGGGCCGCCAGGGCGGGTGGCGTCACAGGCGCCATCCCAAGCGCGGCGAATAATGCCGCCGGATCCTGCACTTGCACATCCGGCAATTCATCGGGATCGGGCAGATCGGCAAGCTCGGGCGCAAGCTTCGTCAGGACTTCCTGGGCACTCAGCAAATCCTGTGGAAGGGGAATCAGCGCGGGATCTTCTCCGGGGTCGAGTTCCAGCAAGCGGTCGATCAGCAAGCCTGCAAAATCGTCGCTATCGGCGGCGCCGGAAAGATCTCCGTAAGCGCCGGTTCCCGCTGAAACGGATTTGGGGCTGAACATACCAGCGATCAGGAGATTGAGAGAGTTGAGGGCGGGCATGATGCGCTCCTTCAGAAAAAGTCAGTAGACCTCTAGCAAGCGCCGTGCCACTTATTCCTTGTCCCTTCCGGATCCGCCTCCACAAACACAAACGCCGCACGGAAAAGCGCGGCGTTTGTTGGGGGCCAGGGGCAATTCAGGATTGCTGGAAAAACTGCCGCATCCTTTCGAGCGCCTTGTTTTCGATCTGGCGGATGCGCTCGGCGGATACGCCGAATTCTGCGGCCAATTCGTGCAGGGTCGCGGTTTCGCCCGCTTCGGCCAGCCAGCGCGCCTCGATGATGCGGCGGCTGCGCGGATCGAGACCGGAGAGTGCTTCCTGCAAGCCAGCGCCGTGCAAATGCTCGCTCTCCCGCGCTTCGATGACTTGCGTCGGCTCGTTCCGGGTATCGGAAAGCCAGGAAATCGGCGCGAAATGGGCTTCGTCGCTGTCCGGGTCGTTCGCTTCCAGCGCGACATCGTGCCCCGACAGGCGCATTTCCATTTCCCGGACTTCGCCTTCCTTGACGCCCAGCGTCTGCGCGACTTCGTTTGTCTGGCCGGAAGAAAGCGCTTCGCTGCCGGGTTTCAGGCTGCGCAGGTTGAAGAAAAGCTTGCGCTGCGCCTTGGTCGTCGCAATCTTGACCAGACGCCAGTTGCGGACGACGTATTCGTGGATTTCGGCCTTGATCCAATGCACCGCGAAGGAGACGAGGCGCACGCCGCGCTCGGGGTCGAAGCGCTTGACCGCTTTCATCAGGCCGATATTGCCTTCCTGGATCAGATCGGCATGCGGCAGGCCGTAACCGAGGTAGCCGCGCGCAATCGAAATGACCAGCCGCAAGTGCGAGAGCACCAACTGGCGCGCGGCGTCGAGGTCTTCGTCCTCGCGAAAGCGGCGGGCCAATTCGCGTTCTTCCTGTTCGCCAAGCATCGGAAAGCGTTGCGCCGCCTGGATATAGGCGTCCAGATTGCCGACGGGGGCGAGTAGCGCGGATTGGGGGACTGGCAGGGTTTGCGACATGGGATTCAAGGCTCCTTGGATAACTCTGGAATCATTTTAGCACTCGATTATTGAGAGTGCTAATTTCCGGAAATTTTCTAAATCTGTTTAAATAATGTTTCGCTACTGTAAAAAGTTTAGTTAAAGAATTATTTAAACAGATTTAGAAAATTTTCAGGGATAAGCTCCTAATATATTTGACTTGCAACTCATCTGTGGAGCATGGCGTAGGGGACGCCGCCTTCGGCGTCCCGTTTGCCGGCCATCCACTCCTGCGGGACGCCGAGGGCGGCGTCCCCTACGAAGGCGTTGATTTCCGATCTGGATGGTTTTTGCAAGAGCGCCCCTACGGGCTGGCGTTGCCCTGCGCTTCTTCCTCCGCCTTCCGGGCGGCGAGGCGGCCGGCGGCGAAGGCGCGGCGGTTGCGTTCGATGGTTTCCTCGCTCTTTTTGGCAAAGCGCTGCAACACGCATTCTTCGAGCGTTTCCGCCGGGAACGGCAGGTGATCGGCAATCGCGCCGAGCATGACGGTATTGCCGAGGCGCAGATCGCCCAGTTCCAGCGCGATGGACGAGGCGTCGAAAGCGAAGACCTGGGTGCCGGAATCGCGCATCGCGGCAATGGGATCGGCGGGGTAGTCGAAGAGACCGAGTTCGACAATCGGCGGCGGGATGCGCCCGGTGTTCATCAGCGCGAGTCCGCCTTCCCTGAGCATGTGGCGCCAGCGCATTCCCTCGGCGGCCTCGAAGCCAAGCAGGAGATGTGCCTCGCCGGGGCTGACCTGCGGCGAGAGCACGCGCGGGCCGAAGCGCAGGTGGGAAGAAACCACGCCGCCGCGCTGGGCCATGCCGGCCACTTCGGTTTTCTTGACGTCATGCCCGAGCGAAATCGCGGCGCCGGCGAGAATTTCCGTCGCCGTCATGACGCCCTGGCCGCCGATGCCGACAACGAGGATATTGGTGATGCCGCTGCTGTCGCCGCAGGCAGGGGTTTGGGAAATGGACATGCGCTTGCTCGCTTGCAAAAGGTTCAGGATCGGTTCAAATCAGCTTGAGTAGGATGGGGTGAGCGTAAGCGAAACCCATCGCAAATTCTGCTTTACTGCTTGTGCATCGGAATCAGGGGTTTCACCTTGTGCGCATGGACGATCGCATCCGGCGCGCAGGGTTGCACGCACAGCCCGCAGCCGGTGCAGGCGGCGGTTTCGATGCGCACGAAGGCGAGATCGACTTCCTTGCCCGATGCCTTGACGACGCGGTCGCGCCGGGTGACGTGAATCGCCGGGCAGCCGACATCGACGCAGTTGCCGCAGCCGGTGCATTGCTCGTCCAGCACGGTGTAGGGCGCCAGCTTGTGATAGTCCTTGATCAGCACGCAAGGCTGGTCGGTGATGATGACCGAGGGTTCGGGGATTTTCGTTTCCTCGCGCAAGGTCTTGAAAAGCGTCGGCAATTCATAGGGATCGACGACGCGGACGCGCTCTTCGCGCACGCCGAGGGCTTTCACCAGCGCCACGAAATCGACGCGCGGCGCTTCCCTGTCGTGAATGTCGCGCCCGTTGCCGGGGTTGTTCTGGCCGCCGGTCATGCCGACGGCGCGGTTGTCGAGGAGCAGGACGGTGACATTGCCCTTGTTGTAGACGATGTCGAGCAGGCCCTGCATTCCCATGTGCAGGAAAGTGGAATCGCCGATCACGGCAACGACCTTCCTGTCCTTGTCCGCTTCGCCGCGCCCCTTGTCCAGGCCGAGCGCCATGCCCATCGAGGCGCCCATCGAGATGCAGGTGTCGAGCGCGTTCCACGGATGGCCAAAGCCGAGGGTGTAGCAGCCGATGTCGCCGGAAATGACGACGTTGCGCATTTGCGAAAGCGTGTAATACACCCCGAGGTGCGGGCAGGCGACGCACATGGTCGGCGGGCGCGGAAAGACCGGCAGCGGCGCGGCGCGTTCCTTCTCCACGGTTTCCGCCGATGCGCCGGTGAGCGCGGCGAGCGCCGGACGCAGGACATGCGGGGCCAGTTCGCCCTGGCGCGGCAACAGATCCTTGCCATGCACCGCGATGCCCTGGGCGCGCAGCTCGGTTTCGATCAGGGGTTCGACTTCCTCGACGACGACGAGATGCTCGACCGTCGCGGCAAAGGCGCGCAGGGCCGAAAAGGGCAGCGGATGCGAAAAGCCGAGCTTGAAGACCGGGGCGTCGGGAAAAGTCTCGCGGACGTGCATGTACGCGGGGCCGGAAGTGACGAACCCGACACGGCGCGGGCCGCCCTCCCCTGCCTCCACCGTGTTCAACGGCGAAATTTCGGTCTCGGCGCGCAGGGCCGCATCGCGCTCGAATACCAGCGGAATCCGCCGCCCGGCATTTCCCGGCACCATGACCCAGCGCGCCGGATCCTTTTTGAATCCGGCAGCCGTATGCGGGATGCGCTCGCCGACCGTCAGCATCGCCTTGACGTGGCAGATGCGGGTTGTCAGCCGCAGGATCACCGGCGCCTTGAAGCGCTCGGAAAGCTCGAAGGCCGCCAGGGTGTAGGCATAGGCTTCCTGCGAATCGGCGGGTTCGAGCACCGGCAGATGCGCAAAGCGCCCCCAGAAGCGCGAATCCTGTTCATTCTGCGACGAGGAAAGTCCGACATCGTCGGCGACGGCAACCACGAGCCCGCCTTCGACGCCGGTCAGCGCGATTGTCATCAGCGCGTCGGAGGCGACATTCAGCCCGACATGCTTCATCGCGCAAAAGGAACGCGAACCGGCCATCGACGCGCCGAGCGCGATTTCGAGCGAGGTTTTTTCATTGACCGCCCATTCGGCGTAGAGATCGGGATAGGTGGCAATCGCTTCCAGGATCTCGGTAGAGGGCGTGCCGGGATACGCGGCGGCGACCCGCACTCCGGCTTCCCAGACGGCGCGGGCGACCGCTTCATTGCCGGACATCAGGAGCCGTGTTGCCGCCTTCTGTTCCGTTGACGATATGGGTTGGGCTGTGGACACGAAGGATTCCTTATCGGGATGAACGAAACTTTTGATTATAACGCCGCGAAAAATCGCGCTGCGCCGCAACGGTCATTTCCAGCAAGCGCCACTGACCCGCTCTATCGCGTTCAGGTCACGCTGGCTGCGCACTTCCCGGAAGCCTTCCTGCAATAACAGGGCGCGAACCGCCTCCGCCTGATCGTAGCCGTGCTCCAGAAACAGCATTCCGCCCGGATGCAAATGCCGGGGAGCACCGGCAATGATCTCGCGCAGGCAAGCCAGTCCGTCGCCGCCGTCGGTCAATGCCGAACGCGGCTCGAAAGGCAGCCCGCCGCGTTCCAGATGCGGGTCTCCGGCAGCGACATACGGCGGGTTGGAAACGATCAGATCGAAACGCGCCGCGTCCAGCGGCGCGTACCAGTGGCCCTGATGAAAGCGGACATTCACACCGTGACGCTCGGAATTCCGGCGTGCCACTTCGATCGCGCCAGCGCTGGCATCGACGGCGGTTACCCGCGCATCGGGCAGGCATTTGGCGAGCGTGACCGCCAGAATGCCGCTGCCGGTTCCCAGATCGAGGATTTCCGCCGAAGGCGGCAAGGCATCCGAAATCGCCAGCGCCGATTCGACCAGCAATTCGGTTTCGGGCCGGGGAATCAGCACCGCCGGCGTGACCGTGAAAGCCAGGCCGTAAAAACCGGCCTCTCCGGTGAGATAGGCCAGTGGCTCGCCTGCGGCGCGGCGCTCGACGAGCGCGAGGAAACGCGCCTGCTGCTCCGGCGCCAGGAATTCGCCGGCCTGCGTGATCAATGCTGCATGGGTTTTTCCGCTGACGAATTCGAGCAGCAGGCGCGCGTCGAGCCGGCCAATGCGCGCGCTCGCGGCGCGCAGGGCGGTCTCCAGGTTCAACGGGGACAATGACGGCAACGGGGGCATGAAAGCGGCTAGGCCTCGTCGGCCAGCGCCGCCAGTTGCTCCGTTTGATATTCGGTAGCCAGCGCGGTCAGCAATTCATCCATGTCGCCATCCATGATCGCGTCGATCTTGTAGAGCGTCAGGTTGATGCGGTGGTCGGTGACGCGTCCTTGCGGAAAATTGTAGGTGCGGATGCGCTCGGAACGGTCGCCGCTGCCGATCAGGCTCTTGCGATGCGCGGCTTCCTTCTCGTGCCGGGCGCGCTGTTGCGCGTCCATGATGCGGGCGCCAAGCACACGCATGGCCTGTTCCCGGTTCTGGTGCTGGCTGCGTCCATCCTGGCATTCGACGACGATGCCCGTCGGCAAATGGGTGATCCGCACCGCCGATTCGGTCTTGTTGATATGCTGCCCGCCTGCGCCGGAGGCGCGGAAAGTGTCGATCCTGAGTTCGGCGGGATTGATCACCAGATCTTCCTGCGGGCCGGCTTCCGGCAATACGGCGACGGTGCATGCCGAGGTGTGGATCCGTCCCTGCGCCTCGGTTTCCGGAACGCGCTGCACCCGATGCCCGCCCGATTCAAACTTCAACTGCGCATAAACGCCGTGGCCGACAACGCGGGCAATCGCCTCGCGGTAGCCGCCGAGATCGGATTCGGTGGCAGAAACGATTTCGACCTGCCAGCGCCGCCGTTCCGCCAGGCGGCAATACATGCGCAACAGCGCCCCGGCAAAGAGCGCCGATTCCTCGCCGCCAGTGCCGGCGCGGACTTCGAGCACCACATTGCCTTCGTCGTGCGTGTCTTTGGGCAGAAGCAATCTTTGCAATTCGCTTTCAATTTGCGGCAGGCGCGTGCGCGCCGTTTTGATTTCTTCCTGCGCCAGTTCGCGCAATTCCGGATCGAAGCCCAGCATTTCCTCTGCATGGCGCATATCGCGCTCGGCATTCCGGTACTCGGCGTACAGCGTCACCACCGGCTCGATGTCCGAACGCTCGCGCGAAAGCCGGGTAAACACTTCCATCTGCCGCGTCGCGTCCTCGGCAGCAAGCAAGGCATCAATTTCGGCAATCCGGTCGGAGAGTTGTTCGAGTTTGTGTTGAATGCTTTTTTTCATGGAATCTCCGCAAGGGCATCCGGGACCTCAGTCGCGGATTACTGAGGAGGCTGATAAATAGTGCGCAGTGCGTAGGATGGGGTGAGCGTAGCAAAACCCATCGGAGTTGCGGAGGGAAAAATGATGGGTTTCGCTACGCTCTACCCATCCTACATGCTGGAATTCGGAAGCCGCTACCGCCGGCCCCGCGCCTGGAACAATCGCGCCACCAGCGCACGCATTCCTGCCCGTTCCTCCGGCATCGAAGTATTCAGCGAGTGCATCGGCGCGTGCAGGAACTTGTTCGTCAGCCGTTGCGAGAGCAGGTCGAGCACCCGCGCCGGATCGTCGCCCCGGCGCAGCCGGCGCAGCGCGTATTCCACTTCGCTGCAACGGAGTTCTTCGGCGTGTTCGCGCAGGGCGCAGATCGTCGGCACGGTATCGCGCGCTTCCAGCCAGTGCAGGAAGGTATCGACTCGCGTGGAGATGATTTCCTCGGCTTCGACCACGGCGGCCTGCCGCGATTCCACCCCGGCTTCGACGACCTGCGCCAGATCGTCGACCCGGTACAGGAAGATATCGTCGAGTTCGCCGACTTCGGCCTCGATGTCGCGCGGCACGGCAAGGTCGACCATGAACATCGGCCGGCGGCGGCGCGCGCGCACTGCGCGTTCGACCATTCCCAGGCCGATGATCGGCAGCGGGCTTGCCGTGCAGGAGACGACGATATCGAATTCGCCAAGGCGCTCGCCGATTTCATCGAGCCGGATCGCGTGCCCGCCGAGGCGTTGCGCAAGCGCCAGGCCACGTTCGGCGGTACGGTTGGCGACGGCGATTTCCTTCGGTGTCTGCGCCGCAAAATGCGTCGCGCACAATTCGATCATCTCCCCGGCGCCGACGAACAGAATGCGCTGTTCGGAAAGGGATTCAAAAATCTGCCCGGCCAGGTGAACACAGGCGGCCGCCATCGAAACGATGTTTGCGCCGATCGCGGTGGCCGTGCGCACTTCCTTGGCGACCGCGAAGGAACGCTGGAAGAGTTTGTGCAGCGTCGTCCCGAGCGTGCCGGCTTCTTCCGCGACACGCACCGCGTCCTTCATCTGCCCGAGGATCTGCGGCTCGCCGATGACCATCGAATCCAGGCCGGAAGCGACACGAAATGCGTGACGCACCGACTCCCTCTGCGGCAAGGTGTAAAGATAGGGCTGGATGGCGTTGCGCTCTACCGCGTGGAATTCGGCAAGCCAGTCGACGGCGGCTTCCGGTTTTTCGGTGGCGCAATAAAGCTCGGTACGGTTGCAGGTGGAAAGGATCGCCGCCTCAAGCACCGGCTTGGCGCGGATCAGATCCATCAACGCCTGGTGCAGGCGCTCGGCATGAAACGCCACCTGCTCCCGCACGGTCAGCGGGGCGGTATGATGATTGATTCCGAGGGTAAACAGCGACATGCCCGAAGCCGCAAAACGCGCCAGTAAAGGGATCGGGAATTATAGCATTGTCGTTTCACGGCCCCGCTGGCGTCTGCATCCCTCCCGTGGAGCATTCCTTGTTGCTCTTGGCGACCCAGCAGCCCTTGTCGGCCTTGTCCAATGGAGCCGTATTGGTATTGAAGGTTCCCCAGCGTGTGGCGTTGAGCACCGAGGCGCGAAAGCCTGTCTGGTCAATGGAGTAGGCAATGCCGTCGGTAATCAGGCCGGGTTTTCCGCTTGCCGACAGTTCATAGGCAGGGAGAGCGCCAGAGGTGTCTACCTTGCAGGAAAGGTTAAAAAAGCTCGTTTGCGGCGAAGCCGTCGGATCGACGCTCCTGGCCTTGTTGAACAAGGCTTTTGCTTCGTTGCAATCGTAGTAGCGCTTGTCCTGGTAAACCTGATCCATCTTGAGCGCAAATTCATTCAGCGCGGAAAAGGCTTCCGGCAGCCGCGAACGCAGGATGTAATCCTGGTAGGACGGCAGCGCAATCGCCGTCAGGATGCCCACCATGGCCACCACGATCAGCAATTCGATCAGTGTAAACCCCGATGCACGAGGGAGTTTGCGGGATGGAATTCCGTCCGCTTGGCGGAGCAGGGCGGTATGCGACATGAACGAGCCTCCTATGAAACGAGTAAACAGCGCTTGAACGCAAGCTTGTGCTTTTCTTTATAGTGTCTGGCGTCATAAGCTTCAATCCCCTTGAGATTGTTTGGCAAGATGCCGGACTTCCTGTATCAAAATGTTTTAACTGGCCTTTTTCCGGCAGGATCGGATTTTTGATGCTTTTGGAAAATTATTTCCGGGGCGGATATCCGACAAGTGGTTGATTTCAGGGAGCGAACGGCAAGGAAAGTATTGCCTGGCCAATACAGGCGCAGTATGCCTCACCGAGCGCTATCGACCCATAATTTTCTAAATTTACTTAAATAATGTTTCACTACTGTAGTGTTTTTAAATCAAGAATTATTTAAACAAATTTAGAAAATCAAAAGCTTTTCGGGCGGCTTTCCATCCGCGTCGTGCCGGCAAAAGGGAAGGCGCCCCAAATCGCGGCGGGTTGGCCCCAACTTCCGGGTTGGGGCCAACTCACTGAAATCAGGGCGCGACCCTGAATATTCCGCAATACCGGCGGTTCACCATCATTTCATCCGCATCCGCTCCGTGGCCGATGTACAACTCGACGCCGGGGACGCCGCGAACGTCGATGGCATCTACCACCGTCACCGTCAACGGGCCGGTTTCCGTCGCGGTTGCCAGCGGCAGGAACGGATCGTCGAGCGGACGCCAGCCCTGTCCATCGTTTTGATACCAGCCGTAAGGGTCCGCGCCCGCGACGACGAAATATTGCTGATCCTTGTTCAGGTTTTGCGTGTGTTTCACCGTCAGCTTTGCGTAGGTGCCCTTGAGGCTCAGCGCCGAAGGATTGCAGGCCAATTGACTGTCGGCAACCATGTAACGCCTCTTTTCCGGCGTCAGCGCGTCGGCAGGGCAGCCTGTCGCAGGCGGCGGAGTCGTGATCCACTCCGGCGCGGAGATCTGGCCTTCGAGCCTGCTGATCCGGGTGCTGGTGCAGTCGGGGTAGAAGCGCGCGCGGATCGTGGCGCTCGTGCTGCTTCCGCTGCCCTCGTTCAGCACCAGATCGGTATTGCGCGCCTGCAACAGCGGTTTTCCGGGAGCCGTTCCATTCACATCGCCGATGCCGCTGATGAGGATCAACGCCCGCTCGTTCTTCCGGATGGTCGGGAAAATTTCGAAGCAGGTGTTGTCGGCGCGAGGTGTGATGATGTAAGGCGCGTTGTCGATCCGCACCGTGACCGGAGCGCTTCCTGCGTTTCCACCGAGGCAGAAGGCGAGGCTGCCGGAAGGCGCGGTATGGGAACTTCCCGGCGCCAGGATGCTGCCGTCGGAAAAACTGCCGGAGTTCGGCGTCGGGTCGATCCCGTTGCCGCCGGAGGGAGGCAGGCTTCCGCCGCCTCCTCCGCCTCCTCCGCCTCCTCCGCCTCCTCCGCCTCCTCCGCCTCCTCCGCCTCCTCCGCCTCCTCCGCCTCCTCCTCCGCCACCACTTCCTCCGCTACCGCCGCTACCGCCGGTAGTAAACGTCAGTTTTTTGGGATCGCTGATTCCGTTTATGTTTTCAGCGGCCAGGCAAAGGGTGTAGCGGGCGCCGGAATCCAGGCTGCCGAGCGTGTGTTCAAAAGGCGTTGCGGCAATCATGCTTCCAGCCGCGCCACTCGCATAGGAAACGTCGACGGCGGGACAGGGAACATCCCCCTGGATCACCCGCCACCGTGGAGTAGCGTCCTGGTCGCTGGTGACGGTAAATTTCACGCTGTCGTCAGTGATGTCGCTGGCGCCTTCACCCGAAAGCACGGGGCGCGCGGCTTGCGTGCCGGTAGTAAAGTTCGTCCTCCAGGTGCCGCTGCTTCCGTTTGCGTTCTCGGCGTAGAAACAGAAGGTGTAAGTGCTATTGGGATCCAGCCCGCCCAGCGTGCCGCCAAAAGGCACATCCTGGCTCATGCTCCTGCTGTACAGGGGATCGCTGGAGCTGAAGCTGCAAGCGACATTCCCCTTGAGGACTTTCCAATAGCCTGTGGCGTCCTGGTCGCTGGTGACGGTAAAGTCCGCGCCCGAGAATGTGACGTTGTTGATGTTCCGGTTCCTGAGACTGGGAGGATCGAAGCTCGCCGCCGAAATATCGGCTACCTCGACCACGAGCCTGGTGCCGGAGGCTTCAGCAATCTTGAATGTGTAGTTTGAGCTCAGGCTGGTGACGGGGGAGCTGGTGTTCAGGGAAGTCGTCAATGAAGTTGCATCGACAAGGACAATCCGTTCGCCGACCGCAAGGCCCGAACCGTTCTCGACTCCGACGCTGACGGCCGCCGCGCCGATGTCCGCCGATCCGTCGACATGGAGCATGGTTCCGTTATCCGACAAGGTACTGGGAACGTGGAATTCCAGATTCTGGAAATCCGTCAATCCGGTCACGGTGATGTTGCTCAGGGAGAGTTTCAGCGCGTTGCCCACGGAAACCCTGGGACTGCCCGTCCTCGCCCAGCCGCCGCGAAGGGAGACATTGGCGCCAATCGTCGCATCCCCGCCGATCGCGACCGTGTTGTACGAGGCCGTCGCCGAACCGCTGCCGATGGCCTCGGCGAATCCGACGTAGATGTCGATGTTGTGAACCGTGCCGCCCGTGATCGACACCGTGTTGTGCGAAGCCTCGGCGGCACAGTTTCCATTGCCGGGGCGGCTGCTGCCGATGTGAGCGGGATTGGACCATGCCTGCCCGCCGTAGATTTCGTTGCCCGTCGCCGAGCCTTCGCTGATCGACACGATGTTGTACGAGGCGACGGCGGAGCCGGTGTCGTCGCAATTGGCGTATCCGCCGGAGGCAAAATTCACCGTGCCGCCAAGCACCTGGGTCTCATTTCCCTGGGCGCTGGCGTTTCCATTGAATGTCCAGGCTTCCCCGCCAATGGCCTCATCCAGTGTGCCAGCCATTACCTTGACGAAATTTTGTATGGCGGCGGCATCGCCGCTACTGAGGGTCTTGTCGGCCATCCCCCCCGAGACAAAGCCGTCCGCGCCGCCGCCGCCGGAGACGACGACCCGGTTCCCCGTGGCCGTGGCGTCGTAGGTTGATCCCGCTTCGCCGGAAGCATATGCCCCATAGACAGTCATGCCGGAAGTGATCCCGCCGCTTTCGAGATTGACGGTGCTGTTCTCGACCCGGGTGGGAGCGGCTGCGCTCGCATCCAGCCTGCCGTAGACATCGTGGCTGATACTGCTGGCTCCGGGGAGCGCGATGCTGACCTGGTTACTCAGATAAGCGGGGTTGAGGCTGGAACAATTTCCATCCGCAGCGTTTGAATTGCCACAGAATTCAGCGGCGGGCGGGGTTGTGATGGAAACGTCGTTGTCATACACCGACTGCGCAAACACACCGGAGACCGGCGCAAGAAACAGCGCCAGGATCGCGCAGCCCAAAGCGCGGGAGAAAACCCGATTCATGAGAAACCTCCTTCTTGTCTTGAAATGAAATTGCAGAAAAAACCCCGCTTCCGGAAAGAAGACGGGGTGTGTGGAGAAGCAACATAAACGACGCTGTATCCCGAAGGAAAAGCCGGGCCGGAGCGAGCCAAAATCTTCTTCGCGCTCCTTTCAACATGCGGATTACCAGGAAATGACGGGGAAATTTCCGGAAGAGGGCGCGGCAAACAAACATCCCTGCCGGAACGGGAAGATCCGTCCAGGGTTTCGTTTGTGAACGAAGCACACCCACGCCACTGTTTCAACACTTGTCGCCTGCCCCTGAATTTAGCTTGAATGAATAGGGAATCCTGATTTGATAAGCATACCTGTTTGCAAAGAGATTGCAATTAAGAATCTCTTAGTGCGCGCAGTGTGCAGGAATTCCAGATGAAGGAATGACGGGTTTCGCTTCGCTCTCTCAAGAAACTACCCCTCCTGCACACTGGATCCTGCGACTTCGCGCAGGATGACGGAGTGTGCGTACCGGTGGCCCTGACCCGTCATCCTGCGCGTAGCGAAGCGGAGTCGCAGGATCCAGAGGAAGATGCCAATCCCTGCTCCCGGGTTTCTTCGGCACGATTTGCGGCAACGGGCCGATTACTGCGCTACCCATCCTACATATTGGGAGTATTGATGGGCCGGAGCAATGAAGGCTCAGCGCTTCACTCGATTTCCATCAGCGTCGCATCGGCGAAAAGGAGCGCGCCGCGTACCGGGCGGCCGGGGAAAACGGCTTCCACGGCGCGGCAGTAGGCGGCGAGTTGGCGCCGGTATTGCGGCAGGAAAGCGTCGGAGTTGCCGCTTTTGTAGTCGAGAACCCAAAAGCCTTCTTCGCGTTCGACCAGTCTGTCGATGCGGCGCAACGCGCCGTTTTCGTCGCAGAGTTCGGCCTCGTTCCAGGCGCGGCGGTATTGTTCGGGGTTGAAGAAGCGCGCCAGGTGCGGCGCGGCAAGGAGGCGTTCGGCGACGGGCAGGGCGCGGCGGATTTCTTCGGCGCTGATGCCCCGCGCCTGCCGCCAGTCTTCGTCGATGGCGCCGCTTTCGGCGCGCTGTTCGAGCAGGGCATGAAGCACGATGCCAAAACGCGCGGCGGGAGTGGGTGGAACGGGTGGCGCGGATAGGGGTAGCAGCAGGAGCGGCGGCGGCGCGGAGGTCTGCACCGTGGGGAAGGCGGGCGCGGGCGCTGTTTTGGGTTCGCTTGCCGCCTTATACGCCGGAATTGCCGGAGCTTCTTTCGGCAACGGCAGCGGCAAATCGCCGAAAACGAGCGCCGGTTCGGAGAAGCCGCTTTCCGGCCAGCGCAGCGGCAGCGTCTCTTCCTGCGCCTTCAGGCGTTCGAGCGCGGCGCAGAGGCGGAAGTAATGCGTTTCCTGCTTGATGTTCTTGCCCGGTTTTACGCCGCTGGCGATGAAGATTTGCCGGGCGCGGGTGATCGCGACATAGAGGAGGTTGAGTTCTTCCCGCGCCGCCGCTTCGGCTTCGGCCTCGAAGATCGGCTGCCGGCTCGTGCCGCGATGTTCTTTCTTGCCGACGAAGGAGAAATGCGCCGGCGCTTCGTCTCCGGGCTGCCAATCGACGAGGATATTCCAGGACTTGTCGGATTGCGGCGGGGTGTTGGCGTCCAGCAGCCAGACGAGGGGCGCTTCCAGCCCCTTTGCGCCGTGGATGGTCATGATGCGGACGCGGTCGCCGCCCGGTTCCGCCACTTCTATCGTTCCGGCTTCTTCCGTCTCGTCGGAGGAGGCGTCCTCGCGTTCGATCTGGCCTTCGTCCGGCGCTTCCCTTGAATCGCCGCGCGAGAAGCGGCGCAAGGCGGCGATGAAGCGCGGCAGGCCGGGATAGCGGCCAGCGTCCAGATCGAGCGCGAAGAGGAGCAGGGCGCGCAGGTTGGCAAGCGCCGCGTCGGCCAGCGAGGGCGGAGCCGCGTGGCGGTAACGTTCCAGCACTTCGCCCTGATGATAGATACGGTCGAGCAGATCGTGCGCCGGCAAGCGGGGCGCGTCTTCGATCCAGACGCCGAGCAGGCGGCGGGCGCGTGAGAGATTTGGAGAGAGGGTCGGACCCGCTTTCGATTCATCCGCCATCGCCATCAGCCTGTCCCACCAGCATCCGCCCACTTCGGTGCGCCGCGCAAGCAGGAGCAGATCCTCGTCGGAACACGCGAAGATGGGCGATTTGAGGGCTTGGGCCAGATTCAGGTCTGCTTGCGGAGTGGAGAGAAATTCGAGCAGCGCGACGATGTCCTGCGCTTCCTGCGTCGCCAGAAGACCGCCGCGCGAGGCGGCGCTGAAGGGAATTCCGGCGGCGGCCAGGGCGCGTTCGTAAAAACGCATTTGGGTGCGGCGGCGGGCCAGGATCAGGATATCGCCGTAGCGCAGCGGGCGCTCGGTCCGGTCAGCATCGCGGATGCGGCAATGTCCGACCAGCGCGGCAATGCGTCCGGCAAGCAGCGCGGCTTCGGATTCGCGGCGGCGGTCGTGGACTTCTTCTTCGGGCGTCGTCAGCGGATCGCGCCAGCCCGCCGTTTCTTCAGCGGCCTCTTCCTTCGCCTCGCCAGCGCAGAGCGGCAGCAACTCGATGCGTCCGGGCAGGTTTTCCGCCAGCGAGGATTGCGGCGGAAAGGGAGCGAAGCCCGGCTCGTGCGAAAAGAGTTCGTTGACGAGTTCAACGATCTTCGGCGCATTGCGCCGCGTCGCGCTTTGTTCGAGCGGCACGGCGTCCAGCCGCGCACACAGGAAAGCGGAAGCGGCGCTGAAAAGGCGCGGATCGGCGCGGCGGAAACGATAGATCGACTGCTTCGGATCGCCGACGAGAAAGACCGCCGGAGGCGCGGACTCGCCGTAGGCGTCGAGCCAGGCCAGCAGGATTTGCCACTGGAACGGGTTGGTATCCTGGAATTCGTCGAGCAGCACATGGCGGTAGCGGGCATCGAGCCGCGCCTGCATGAACGCGGCGTTTTCCTCGTCGCGCAGGAGTTGCAGGGTGCGCCATTCGCCGTCGACAAAGTCGATCAGCCGCCGCTCGCTTTTGTAGGCTTCCAGATGATCCAGAAAGGCGCGGTAGAGCATCGAGGCATCGTAGTTGAAAGCCGCAATCTCTTCCTCCCGGATCGCTTCCAGACATTCGAGCATGCGCGAGGAAAGGCGCTCGTGGAGTGCAAGGAAATGCGCGATTTCCAGTCCGGCGGCGGCGAGGCGTTCCCTGGGCTTTTTTTTGTCCTCGCGTATGCGCGGGGTGCCGGCATCCGTCAACAATATGGAGGCCAGCGCGTCGAATCGTTCTCTCCGGGACTCTTCCGCATCTTCCTCCGCCAACACCGCCGCAAGCGTGGCGGCCAGCTTCTGATCGGTCGAAGTGCCCGCCGCGAGATATTCACGATAGCCCCGGAAATCCTCCGGCCACCCCGGAACGAAAAAGGCGGCCAGCGCCACGCCCGATTGCGGCGGATCCGGGATCGGCGAGAAATGCGCCGATGAAAAGGCCAGCCACTCCGAACGACGCGCCAGCCCACGCTGGATCAAAGCGCGTACTCCGGAAAGCTTGGCAAGCCTCAAAAGGCGAAGACAGGCGGCGCGCACTTCGGGTGAAAGCGCAGCCTCATCGCCCGCCGGATCGGCGGCGGCCTGCAACTTTGCCGCGAAGCCCTGCCACAATTCCTCGAAACGCTCCGTGGCGCTTTCTTCCAGCACGGTTCCCGCCAGATTGGCCGACAGCGGCGCGACGGCGGCCAACTGCTGAAACCAGCCGTCAAAGGTATGAACGCTCAAACCGGGCCGCGCCGTCAGGACGCGCTCGAACAGAAGGCGGGCGCGGGCGAGGTTTTCCGCGTCCGCCCGAACCCCGCGCTCTTCCAGAAAGGCGAGGGCTTCCTGTTCCGGCGCAGTCGCCAGGAAACGCAGCCCATCGAGAACGCGCGTCCGGATTTCGCCCGCCGCGCGGCGCGTGAAGGTGATCGCCAGAATCGCCCCCGGCGCGACGCCGGAGAGCAGCAGCCGCAGCACGCGCGAAGCGAGCAACCAGGTCTTCCCGCTCCCGGCGCAAGCTGAAACGACGACGCTACGCGAAGGATCGAGCGCGCGGGCGGAGAGATCGCGGCTCATGCCTGATCCCACGGCGCTTTCAATGCAAAGAGGCGTTCAAGGCCGGAATTGGATGCTGGAGGCGCATCGAGCAAATCGAGAAATTGCTGGAATTTGTCGGCATCGAGTGTGAAAAGGGGGTGATCATGCACGGCTACATGCGCGCACTCGCAGGCGGCTTCGAGCATGAAGCCGGAACGGTTTTTGCCCAACAGGCTGGCAGCGTGGTCGATCATATACACAAATCCCCGTGCGGCAGACCTACAACGCGAAGCGTTCACGCAAAATGAGGTTTACGCGAGTCTGCCAGCCATCGCCAGTTGCGCGCAAAACGGCCAACACATCGGGGTCGAGCCGTAACTTTACCGCTACTTTCGCACTTGCCTTCGTGCTTCCGGGAGGGCGCCCGCGCTTGCGCGCCGCGATGTTTTCCGGGGTGTGTACGGCGGCAAACTCGCCACGCTTGGCTTGCGCCAACGATTCGCGCAGCCCCGGCAGCGTTTCTCCCGCATCCGCTTCAATGGCGCTGGCGAGCTTTTCCACATCAATGTTTTTCAGCTTCACGTTTGATTCTCCTCACGGCCTTGTTGGGCAGATTCGAGCGTTCGGCCTTGATGTATACGGCAAGCAACACGATCAAGCCATCGCCCAACTCGTTGAAATAAATCACGCGAGCGCCGCCGCGCTTGCCGCGACCGGACACTGCCCAGCGTACCTTGCGCACCCCTGCCGCTTGTGGAATGACATCGCCCGCCAGGGGATGGGCTGCAATGAAGTCGATAAATTCTTCCCGATCCACATCCGTCCAGATTTTGGACGCCTGGACGAGAAATTCGGGCGTTTCGACGACAGTGTACATATTTTAATTGTACCCCCAACAAATCTGTTGTCCAGCCCACGTAAGTCGGATAAGTGTCGCAATCCGACCTGCGTGCTAACATTTCAATGCTTGTAGTAGTCCTTTGTTTCAACCGTTAGATTTTTGGGGACGTTCCATGGAGAGGTCTTGGAAAGAAGCGATAAAACGAGTTCTTCGAGAGTTCGATTTGCCGTTACATTACACGGAAATTTCGGAGCAGATACTTTCTCGTGGCTATTATGAAACTGATGGGGCAACGCCTGCCGCAACGGTCAATGCACAACTCGCAACATCCATAAAATATGACGGTGAACAGTCGCCGTTTATGCGAGTCGGGAAGGGCGTTTTCGCGTTGAAGAGTGCAACACAAACCACGCCAATACTCGCACGAAAGTCGAAGGAAACAGTGTTGGCCTCGTCCTCTCCAGATATTGAAAGTACAGATTCCATCGTCCGCTCCTTTGGAATGTATTGGCAGAGAGATCTTGTCGTCTGGCGCAACGCCCCAAAACTCTTCGGAAAACAACAAGCCACATCCAAACCAATCGATTTTGGAAAGCAAAAAGGCATTTACATTCTCTATGACCACCATACCGTGGTTTATGTCGGGCGCTCCATTGATCGTCCGCTCGGAAAACGCCTCTCTGAGCACACTGCTGATCGTTTGGGCGGTCGCTGGAATCGGTTTTCTTGGTTTGGGCTACTGGAGGCAACTGATGACGGTGGGTTGGAAGAAGCTCCTTTCAACAACTCACTTGCAAGTGTTATTGCCACATTGGAGGCATTGCTCATCGAAGCGTTGGAGCCGCCGCAAAACAGAAGGCGCGGTGATGACTTTGCTATTGAGTACATTCAAGACATTGACCCAGAATTGCGAGAGCGAGAAATTCAAAATACTTTGCGCTCCATCGAGCAAAAGATGCGCGGCGGGTCGTAAAAAAATCTAGCTATTCACTCTAACCGGTTCTTCCTGCAACGCAGCTAAATTCCGGCGCTAGGCGCCGTTGCCTTATTGAGGGGGTTTTTCTAAATTACTGTAATAATTCTTTGCTAAAAACCACTACAGTAGCGAAACATTATTTAAGTAAATTTAGAAAATTCTAAAAAATCAAACATTCCCGCGCCGCGCCCAGGGCACGCGACACAGGCCGTGTATCTCGCAGTAGGCGCATATTGTGTCCACGCCGTGCGCCGGAAGGTTTGCGCCGGCGTGGATGCGCGAGAAGAGCGCGGAGAAATGCTGCAACAAGGGCGCTTCCGAAGCTTCTGCGTTCTCCGGCGTCAGGCTTGCCGCGACGGGCTGGACTTTGGTTTCGTCGAGCGCGAGGTAGGCCGCCTGTTCCACCTTGCCGTGCATCAGCGCGTACAGCGGCAATTGCAGGTCCTCGGCCTTTTTCAGCGCAGATGCCGATTTCGTTTTGTAGTCGAACAGGGCGCAACCTCCGGTGTCGTTCTCGTCGACGCGGTCGATGCGTCCGTGAATTTCGAGCGCGCCGCCGTCTTCGAGGGGCAGGAGGCATGCCGCCTTGACTTCCGCCTGATGCCAGCGCCAGCCGGCGGCTTCGTTTTCTCTCTGCCATTCGAGGTAGGCAGGAAGACACGCCTGCCAGCGCAAGCGCCAGCCGGCGACGAAGAAATCCTCGGCTTCGGCTTGCGCGAAGACTTCGTTCCCGATGGCCTCCAGCGCCTCTGCCGCCGCCTCGGGAGAAAGGGCTGTGATCTGCGGATGGCGGCGGTGGAAGATTTCGAGGATGCGATGCACAAGGGTGCCGTAATCCTTTTTGCCGAATGTTTGCTCGATTTCTTCCATTTCGCCCAGACGCAGGATATAGCGGGCAAAAAAGCGGTACGGGCAGCTCATGAGCGTGCTCAGCGCGGCGACCGGCAGGCGCTGCGGAAAGTCCTGCGGGAGCAGTGACGGCGCGGGAGCATGGACGGAGGAAAGGGAATCGTCCCGATCCCTGGAGAGCGTGGCGGCGCTTTCGGCTTTCAGTGTTTTGGCGGCTTCCGGCCAGGCCAGATCATGCAGGGCCGCGAGCAGGTCGAGCGGCGGCGCGAGCGGGTTGGCTTCCCCTTTCTGTTCCAGGCACCAGGTGACCAGCACACGGGGCACGGTGGACAGGAGGGATTCGAGATCGCGCAGCAGCGCCGCCTCCCGCGTTTCCCGCGTCGGCAGGCCGAGATCGCGCCGTACCGCCTGATTGAAAAAGACGCTGGAGGAAGAAAGCGAGAGCGAGGCGGCACCGCCGCCGATCAGCACCGCCGCGTCGAAGCGGCGCAAGCGGGCCGCCGAAAGAGGCAGCATCACGACGGGGCTTCCAATCCGGGATTCGTGGAAATTCGCGTTTTCCAGTTCGCGGTCGAGCCAGGCCCGCCAGGCGGAAAAGGAGAAAGGACGAGAGGAAGGACTGCCCGCGCCCATGTCGGCGGAGAGTTCTTCCCGGCGCGTTCCCAGGAGGTCGAGCAGCGCCGCGCCAGCGGCGTCTGCCGCCAGGGTGTCCTGCGCGCCGATCGCTTCCAGCGCCTTCTCCAGACGCTCCAGCCAGCGCGCCAGCGGCGCCGGGGCAGCGCCCAGAAGATGAAGGGCGGCGTCGATCCGGTCGAGCAGTTCCGCCGAGACCTTTTCCTCATTCCGCAACGCGCGCCGGAAAAAGGCCATTCCGCGACGCCCGCCAGCGTTCCGTGGATCGCGGAGCGCCCGCTCCAGCGCGGGGATGGCGGAAGGAGTTTTTTCCGCTACCGCAGGAAGGAGAAAGGGGGATTTGAGGAGATCGAGCAGGTTTTCTCCCGTCACGCCGCGCGCGGCGTTTCCGGCGGCGCATTCGAGCAGGGCATCGACCAGCGCCGCCGCGCGCGAGGTCGACAATTTCCAGCCGGTTTCGTCGTCGACCAGTAGCTGTTCGCGTTCCAGCAAGGCGCGCACCCGGCGCGCGGAAAGCCGGTCGGCGGCGATCAGCGCGATGCGCTGCCGGCCCTCGCGCAACCAGGCAAGGGTCTGCGCCACGATCGTCTGCGCTTCGGCCTCGCGCCCCGAAGCGGGGGCAAGCCTGAAGCATTCCTCAAGCGGGCTTTGCGTCAGGGTGGCGGAGAGCTTGCGCGCGCGGTCGATGAGCGGGATCTGCGCCTCTTCCGTCTCCGGTGTTTCTTCCGGCCAGGCCGCCGACAGCAGGCGCGCAAGCGGCGTCCGTTGCGCGCGGCGCGGCGCGGGATAAAACATCAGGACATTCTGGCGCGCGGCGCAGCGTTCAAAAAAATCCATTTCGGCGCGGCTTAAGGCTTCCTCGGGCGGGGCCGCGAGAAGAACGGCACGCGGCGCGGAAATCGACGCCGACAGCCGCGCCAGCCGCAAGCGGTACAGCGAGGGGCGATCCGGCTGCCCGCAGGCGGACAGGGCATGCCACATCTCGTGCACCAGCCGCGCTTCAAAAAAGAGGGGCTTCGCGGCGGTCAGTTCATAGGCGCGTTGCAGTTGTTCCAGCAGGGTTTCAAGGTCGGCGGGCAGCGTTACCGCCGCCGAGGAAAGCTCGTCGGCCAGCGCCGCCAGTTCCGCCGCGACGTTCCACAAGGCGGCAGGGTCGAACCAGCCGCGCGCGGCCAGCGTATCGTAGAGCAACAGCAGCCGCGCGCTTTCCGGCTGCGCGGCAGGCAGCGAAGCAAAGTCGGGCAACGGGGTGTTGAAGGCCCAGCGGGAGAGCGTATCGAAACGCGGCAGCAGCATCGGCCGGCGCGCGGCGGCGACCAGCGCGGCGCGGCATTCGCCCGCCAGAGAAAGCGAGGGGACGAAAAAGAGTTGCGCCGAAAAATCGGCGGAGGCTGCCGCTCCCGCGCGTTCGAGAAAGCGCTCCGCCAGCGCGTGGAAAAATCCGTCGCCGGCGGCAAGGGCATGTTCTTCGATCTGCATCGTTTCAGCACTCCTGGGAGAAAGGCTGCCCAAAGGGCAGGCAACGAAATATAACCGGGCGCCGGAAGCGTAGTCCATTCGTGGCGAGGAAGCCACAATCTTCAAAGTTTTGCATGGGCGCTTCCTGTTTTGGGCTTGCTCACTTCCCATGGCCGGGGTTTTTCGCTAGCATTCTTCCCTGCCGTGCGAAAAAGAATCCTGACTTCAGGGGGCAAATCCAGGAACGCGCGGAAAAAGCGTCTTGACCCTGTGTTTACAATTTTTCCCCACGATACATCTCCCATCCCCCGCAACAGGCGATATTCCTGAAAAAGGGAACTTTCCTGCCATCACAATGAGGTTTTTCCAATGAGTGAACATATTCATCACGTCACCGACGAATCCTTTGCCTCCGACGTGCTGCAATCGCAGCAACCGGTACTGCTCGATTACTGGGCGGAATGGTGCGGCCCCTGCCGGATGATCTCCCCCATCCTCGACGAAATCGCGAAGGAATACGCAGGTCGGCTGAAAGTGGTCAAGATCAACATCGACGAAAACCAGCAAACTCCGGCACAGTACGGCGTTCGCGGCATTCCGACGCTGATGCTCTTCAAGGGCGGCAACATCGAGGCCACCAAGGTCGGTGCGCTATCCAAATCGCAGCTCTCCGCCTTTATTGACAGCAATCTGTAAAATCAACTACGCTACGCCGCCTTGAAAGCCTGCATCGTGTCGCGGCCCGTTACGGACGGCTTGTGGCAGACTCCCGAAATTCCTGAACGATCGGCGACGCCAGCCCCGCGCGGCAAAAGGCGTCCGCTGGTATTTTTCCGGTTCTGAACAATCCGCCTCAGGTCATATACATGGCGCGAAGCGGCGGAAGATGGGAAGGTTGGCGCAGATCAGGCTTATCCCCTGCTCTCCCGGCAGAGATGGCGCTCCTTCCCGACTCCCGAATCATCTGCGGTATCCCTGTCCGGCTCCGGAAAACGAACCGACTGATCCAATCGTCCATCCCGAAGCTGATTGTCCCCGGTTTCCCCGTTCGTTGATCTTCTGGCATCCCCCGTCTTCTTCCCCGTCCTGCCCATTCCCGAAAAACCCTCCAAAGCCTTATCCACGCACCGCGCGGCATCTTCCGCGTCATCATTTCACTTCACCTCCCGCCATGTATCTCTCCGAACTCAAAAATCACCACGTCGGCCACCTGCTTGAAATGGCGGTCGAAAACAATATCGAAGGCGCAAACCGCCTGCGCAAACAGGAACTGATTTTCGCGCTGCTGAAAAACCAGGCCAAAAAGGGCGAAAGCATTTTCGGCGACGGCACCCTGGAGGTGCTTCCCGATGGCTTCGGCTTCCTGCGCTCGCCGGATATTTCGTACCTCGCCGGCACTGACGACATCTACGTCAGCCCGAGCCAGATCCGGCGCTTCAACCTGCATACGGGAGATTCGATCGAAGGCGAGATCCGCACGCCGAAGGAAGGCGAGCGCTATTTCGCGCTGGTCAAGCTCGACCGCATCAACGGGGAACCTCCGGAAGCGGCCAAGAACAAGATCATGTTCGAGAACCTGACGCCGCTGCATCCCACGCGGCACCTGATGCTCGAACGCGACATCCGTAGCGAGGAAAACATCACTTCCCGCGTTATCGACATGATCGCGCCGATTGGCGCGGGGCAACGCGGTCTTCTGGTCGCGTCGCCGAAATCCGGGAAAACGGTGATGTTGCAGCACATCGCGCACGCGATTACCGCGAACCATCCCGACGCGACCTTGATCGTGCTGCTGATCGACGAACGTCCGGAAGAAGTGACCGAAATGACGCGCACGGTGCGCGGCGAAGTCGTCGCCTCGACCTTCGACGAACCGGCCACGCGCCACGTCCAGGTTGCCGAAATGGTGATCGAGAAGGCCAAGCGGCTGGTCGAGCACAAAAAGGACGTCATCATCCTGCTCGATTCGATCACGCGCCTGGCGCGCGCCTACAACACCGTGCAGCCGGCTTCCGGCAAGGTGCTCACCGGCGGCGTGGACGCCAATGCGCTGCAAAAGCCGAAACGCTTCTTCGGGGCCGCGCGCAACATCGAGGAAGGCGGTTCGCTGACGATCATCGCCACGGCGCTGATCGAAACCGGAAGCCGGATGGACGACGTGATCTACGAAGAATTCAAGGGCACCGGCAACATGGAAATCCATCTCGACCGGCGGATGGCAGAAAAGCGCATCTACCCGGCGATCAACGTCAACCGTTCCGGCACCCGCCGAGAGGAATTGCTGCTGAAGGCGGACGTGCTGCAAAAAATGTGGATTCTCAGGAAGCTCCTCTACAACATGGACGATCTCGACGCCATGGAATTCCTGCTCGACAAGGTCAAATCGACCAAGACCAACAACGAATTCTTCGACGCCATGCGCCGGGGCTGATATAATTTCGCCCTTTACGCATTCCTGCGCCTTACCGATCCCCGGATCACTTTTTCAGGCCGGCCACAATCGCCGGTCGCACGCACCGAAAGGAAAAACCCGATGAAATCCGAAATCCACCCCGACTACCAGGAAATCCAGGTGACCTGTTCCTGCGGAAATTCGTTCACGACGCGCTCGACAAACAAGAAGGCGCTGCACATCGAAGTCTGCTCGCAATGCCACCCCTTCTATACCGGCAAGCAAAAGATCGTCGACACCGCAGGCCGGGTCGAGAAATTCAATCAGAAATTCGGAAACCTGCGCAGAACTGCGTAATCGCCGCAGGATTCACAAAAAAGGCAGCCGGAGAGGCTGCCTTTTTTCATGGCGCGGGAAAAAAGCTTCAGCGCAACCCCAGTACATCCTGCATATCGTACAAACCGTCTTTCTTTCCGGAGAGGAAGCGGGCGGCGCGCAGGCTGCCCAGCGCGAAAGTCATGCGGCTGCTGGCCTTGTGGCTGATCTCGACGCGCTCGCCGATTCCGCAGAACATCACGGTGTGGTCGCCGACGATATCGCCGCCGCGCGCGGTAGCGAAACCGATGGTTTGCGCGTCGCGTTCGCCGGTGACGCCTTCGCGGCCATAGACCGCGCAGCGTTCCAGATCGCGACCGAGCGCCGTGGCGACGACTTCACCCATCCGCAACGCAGTGCCGGAAGGCGCATCGACCTTGTGCCGGTGATGCGCCTCGAAAATCTCGATGTCGTAGCCTGAGTCGAGAATCCGCGCGGCGGTGTCGAGCAATTTGAATACGAGGTTGACGCCGATGCTCATATTGGGCGCGAAGACGATCGGGATCTCCTTTGCGGCGGCAGCAATTTCGGCCTTGCCCTTGGCATCGAAGCCGGTCGTGCCGATCACCAGCGCGACCCGGTGGGCGCGGCACAACGCGAGGTGGGAAAGCGTCGCTTCGGGGCGGGTGAAGTCGATCAGGCAGGCGCGAGGGGCAGCTCCGGGAACTGTTGTCGCCAGGGAACGCAGGACGGTTTCCGGCCCGGCGCCGATGGGAAGCGCGCAGGGAAGACCCGTCAATTCCGCCACCGTTTTTCCGGCCGCAGCGCCTTCCGGTTGATCGAAAGCGGCCGCCAGGACGACCGAAGCTTCGTTCAGCACGGCTTCAAGCAGCATCCTGCCCATGCGCCCGCCCGCGCCGGCAATGGCAACGGCGAATTTGGAAGATTCGTTCATGATTTTTTCATCCTGTTGATCCGGCCCATAAATACGCTCATTAGGTAGGATGGGTAGAGCGAAGCGAAACCCATCATTTCTCCCTCTGCAACTCCGATGGGTTTCGCTTCGCGCTCTCAAGAAACGCCCCATCCTGCACACTGGATCCTGCGACTTCGCGCAGGATGACGGAGTGTGGCCCCTGACCCGTCATCCTGCGCGCAGCGAAGCGGAGTCGCAGGATCCAGGGGAAGATGCCAATCCCTGCTCCCGAGTTTGTTCAGCGCGATTTGCGGCGGCGGGCCGATTGCCGCTCACCCCATCCTGCACACTGCCCCTGGAAAATCCGGAAAAATCGGCGGTTTTCACTCAGAACCCGATCATTTCCAGCAAGCCCCCAAAAAATCCCGGCTCGTTTTCAATGGGCGGCAGTGTCGCTCCTTCTTCCAGCGAACCGAGATCGAGAACTCGCGATTTGCTCGCCTGCGCGGCTTCTTCCGGCGTCATGCCTGCCGGGGCGGGCGGAGATCCGGAGGTGGAAGGAGGCGCCTCGGCCTGCTGGCCTTCCGCCTCTTTCTTCGGAGCCTCGCCATCGCCCTCTTCCTGCGGCGTGGCTGCCGTGACGGGTTGATCCTTCTCTTCGGCCTTTGGCGGAGTCGCTGCCGCCTCCTGAGGCGCGCTGCCCTCTTCGGGAATCACATCGCCGTCGACGCGCTCAAGCTTTCCCTCACGGTCGAAAAACAGCGTCAGGCGGCGCGATTCGACCTCGCCCGAGCGGCCTTTCTTCAAGCGATAGATGTAATCCCAACGCTCATCGCCATGGAAAAGATCGACCAGAAGCGGCGTTCCAAGCACATAACGCACCTGATCGCGCGTCAGGCCGGGGCGCAGTTGCGAAACCTGTTCCTGCGTCAGCAGGTTGCCCTGCTGCACGTCGATGCGGTATTCGGTAACGATCCTCGGCACCGATGAACAGCCGCCAAGCGCAAAGCTCCCGGCGAAAATAACGGAAAAAAGGAAGGCAGGAAAAAGACGCGGAAAGGAAAAATGAATCATGGAGGAAGACAGAAAAAAGCGGGGATATATGCCCAATGGATGCCTGGCAGTCTCGATGGGCGGTATATCATAAACGAAAAGCCGCACAAGCCGCTGCGCCCATCTCATTCCTGCGTCTTTCACCCCTCAAACCCCCGACAGCTTCGTCGTGCGGCGCTTCACGCCGGAGAGACGGGGAACGGGCGACCACAGGTCGCCCCTGCGCCGGGGTTTTGTCGGGACAAGCTGTCGGGGTTTTGTAGGGGCGACCTGTGGTCGCCCGAAATCACCCGTTTGCAAGCATCGGGCGGCAACGCTCCCTCTGGAACTCCGATGGGTTTCGCTGGCGCTCTA
>Ga0123357_10000132_pt1 | contig 64724 bp, 60 predicted proteins | sample TergutEmb28metaG_FD_89873 | JGI IMG/M metagenome (GOLD analysis project Ga0123357, IMG submission 89873) | Embiratermes neotenicus P4 segment gut microbial communities from Petit-Saut dam, French Guiana - Emb289 P4 | ecosystem: Host-associated > Arthropoda: Insects > Digestive system > Gut ...
AGTCATTAACCACCGGCAAAGCCGGTGGCTTGGAATTGTGAACCGCTCAAAGCGGTCTATGCAACAGATCCTCTGACCACCATTCGGTGGTCACCTATTTGAAAAGAGTCAGTTGCTCGATACGTTGGTCTTCTTTTTCTTGATCACGGATGTATTCCCGCACAACCTCTTCATCGGCACCAACTGTTGAAACGAAATATCCTCGTGCCCAAAAACTCATCCCGCTATAGTTCTTCTTTTGACCAAGGTACGTCCGCGCTATATGGATTGCGCTTTTCCCTTTCATATACCCCACCACCTGCGATACCCCAATACTTCGGTGGGATCGAAATCAGCATGTGCACATGGTCGGGTTGCAGATGACCTTCCAATACCCGGCTCTCTCTTTGCCGGGCCAATTCGTGAAATACATCACCAAGGCTCTTCCGGAGTTGACCATAGAGCATTTTTCTCCGGTATTTCGGTATCCACACCACATGGTACTTGCAATCCCATTTGCTGTGGCTTAAACATTGTATGTCATTCATCAAGCCTCCTTTTTCGTGACTTTGAGCGGTCCACGATTCTGGAGGCTTCTTTATTTTACTGGAACCGTCAAACTTCAGGAGTCCCCCGGCAAAGCCAGGGGTTTACCCAAGGGAAATTAGGCTGTTCCATGCAACAAATTCTTCGACTCCTGCAACTCAACCTCTTCGCCAGAAGAGATTTGATCGAACTTTTTAAATCACCACCACAACAACACACTGTTTCTCCACAAATCTTGTTATGGGAAATTCTGTGAGACAGCAGTGAGACCGAGCACATTCTGCCTATATTTGAAGAAAATTTTGGCAAGCCAAAAAAAACAGAGATGGTAAAGCATGGCACTGGCATGACCTCGGCATTTTCATGAACGCATCGGAAAAATGGGCATACAGAGTTATCAGATTTCCGGCTTTCCCACATGTGCTGGCGGCGCTGACTCCAGTTCTCCAGCTTTTTCCCGCAAGATATGACGGCAAACTTGCGGCAAGGCTTAGATCTGCGGAAATTGCCTGGGATTTTCCCATCAGCCATAGCTATGAAGAAGCCGAAGCCCAACTGATTCAGTTGGGCTTCCTTGGCGATTCCGGCAAACAGGTCCGCAACACTGCGGGTTTTTGAACCTTCAGAATATGCGGAAAGAGAGTTCAAGAAATGTGCTGATGGAGCCACCAACGGTCGTATCAGTTATTACTTCAGATCCTTGAGCCGTCAGCCTGATGAGGAAGATCCCGGTTCCACCATATTAGTCCCTCGAACAAAAAAAATGTGTCAGGATGGCAAAAACACCATCCAGACACATCACGCGCTCACGCCCGAGATCACCTTAGGATTTTCAGGCAAAGCGGCCCGATCGGAAACGTATTTTGTGCGTGGACCGGGACAGCCAATCATCAACAGTGGCCGAATCGGTGCCGGTCCGACGTTGACGCACCTCGCCGGTTATTTTCTTCTCCCCACCGCCGTAACAACAAGCAGACCGGCTCCGAACAGCAACAACGTCGCCGGTTCGGGAATCGGGGCTGCATTAATCGGAGTGACATCGATATTGTCAAACTGATGGAAGAGATAGTCACCTTGCAGCCAGCTTACCGCAACCAGATCGGTGAAATCAGTATCGAAGACAAAGGTCTCGGTGCCAAGCAGGCCATCCAGGTTAAAGGTCTGAAAGACCGAGTCGCCATTGCCCAGCAGGCCGGTAAAAGTGACCGTAAACGGCTCACCCGTAGCAAATAATTCGGCCAAGTCAATGCTATTCATCTGGAACAGACCGCCATCCGTTCTCATTAAAATGGTCGTCCCTTCCCAATTGTCATTGATCAGTGCCGTCGATCCGGTGAACACATAGTCCAGCTCTGTCCCGGCTGTGGCAAACGACGGAGCCAGCGACGAATCGGGCGCTGTGGCCGTCAGTCGGAAGCCGCTTTCTTCGTAAACAGCGCCAATCTCCACAATCTGATCGTCATCATGTCGCAACGATTCAAAATCAAGGACTGCGGACTCAGCAACGCTTACGACCCCTAAGACCAATGCCAGGCCCATCAATACCTGCATGCCTTTTTTCATGACACAACCTCCCATACAAATAAGTGTAAATTATATTGACTTGGCGACAAAATCGCCTTCCTGATTGACGACCGCCCACACTGTAGCGGTTTTAGGATCCACCCCATGGGTGCCCAAGCCATATTCCCGCTGCCAAGGGCCGTACACAAACTTCTTCGTGCCGCCGATATTCAAATCCACGGCGTTTCTCCACTGTTTGTTTTCGTCGCGCAGAGCCAAGACAAAATGCCCGGTCACCAACTGAGTGGGGCGCACCTTCGTGGGGTCGTAGGTCAAGGACAGAGTGTAGACATCGGTCTCCGTGCTCCCCTTGGCATTGGGCAGCGGTCCAGACAGACTTGTGTCGTACAGGCTGAGGTTGTTGACCATGCCCCAGAGGCTGAAAATGCAACTGGCGGCATCGGTGACGGAATCGACCCCGGTCCACCCGGTGTTAAGGGTTTTGGAGAGCTGGCGTTTAAGATAATCGGTGTCGGTATCGCCCGCTCAGAATCTGGGCGGATGTCCCCTGGTATTCTCCCCGGATCGAGGTGTAAGCTTCGCCGCGTTTGACAATATACTGATCGCCGTTGAAGCTGTAGCCGAACCGTTCCCGCAGATAGAACTGGAAGGCGGGCGGCGGGGTAATCAGATCGGCAGGGCCGTAAACAGCGTCCTTGCTCGACGAATAGAAATCGACCGTCACCCGTGGTCCGTCAACGGTGACGATGTAGTACCCCACCGTGTACAGTTCCTGCGCCACCGGGATTTCTCGGCCATCGTCGCCCGTTTGCGGGGTGTAAAATTTGTAGCTGTTGGACGAGCAGATGATCTGGTCGACCGTGTACTGCCGGTTGGTGTCGGTGACGACCGAGCGATGGTGCATGTGGTCATGACCACCGAAACAGTAGTGCACGCCGTTGGTGTCTAGACTTTTGAGGAAGGCATCCCTCGCCGCGGCATTGCTCGTCAGATTGGCCCCGAACAGGATATCCTTATGATTCTGCCCGATCAGATTCTTGTGGGCGAAAACAAAGGCGTGCCGCCCGTCGCCGCTGGAGGCTACCATCTGATCGACCCAACCGATTTGATCGACAACATTGTCATCGTTATTGCTGTTGTTGTAGTTGGTGTTGTCCTTCCGTGTAAATTGATCGATCATGACGCATCGAACATTTTCCCAGTCAAAACTGTAGGAAAGTCCCTTCAGTTTCTCCATGGGGCTGGTGAAATTGGTTGCGCGGAACACATACAGCCCCTCTCCCGATGTCTGCGGAAACAGGACAGGCAGCTCGTTGGCGGCCACATCGCTGGCCTCGTGATTACCGCGCACCGGGAAAAAACCGATGTTGGCGTCATAGAGCGACTGGCAATGGGCCTCACGGGTAGGCATGGTCCGTACCCCGTTCACCGTCTCCACATCCGCCAGATCGCCGACCTGAATGACGAAGGCACATTGATGCTGAATGAACTGCTGATTCAGGGTATCAATGATCGTCACCGCGCAAGAAGCCGGCTCTCCGCCGGAATTGCCGCCTGTCTGCCACTGGGTATCGGCCATCACGCCAAAGCACCAGGCATCTTCCGAGAGAGCCGTCGCCAACGCGGGTTTATACGGCAACCATTGTAGATCCAGTCCGGAAAGAGCGAGTCCAGCGAGACTTGCTCCACCGATCTGCAAAAATTTTCTTCTGTTCATCTCCATTTTCATCCCTCCCTGAACATATTTGTATTTACCAGCCGAATGGGGCCGCGGAACACTTCCACCGGCTTCCTCTGTTGTGAATAGCGTAAATCCCCCCCTTCCTGAACACGAGCACGAATGTAACGTGGCATTATTAGATTTCAGTTCTTGGCAGGTTAATTCTTGGTGAGTGCACAATGGACTGATGAGTGGCGGGAAGAATGCCGGCAGGAGATGAACAAAGATCGTTTCTGGGAGGTCAAAAAGTCGCTTGAGGAACAGAGTCTGGTGCTGATCGAAAACGGTTTTGCAAGTACCACATGCGGAGACTGTAAACCGGCATGGAAAAATGACCCACCGCAACGGCCTGCCGCTAAGATGGTATCGCGGGAGGTGAGAGGAGATGTTGACGATGGAAACGATACGGAAAGTACGGATGATGTTTCGTCACCGGACCAAGGGGACAACCTTTTCTTTGGGCAATACTATTTCGCTCTCTGCTCACCACCCACGTTTACCCCTTCTTCCATACCTCCCCTTGATATGGCCCCAAAATATATCGTGTTTGGCAATGAAAATGGAATCAAACCATGGCGATTTTTCCTTATGCCGCGATGTCGATTGACGTAGGACGGATACTCCCCGCGTACAACGTGACCTTTTCGCCGTCCATGACGATTGCCGGTTGCCAGTTACACAGTGTTCGTGCTAAGTAACAGGCTCACACTCTGTACCGGCTTTTCCCCAGGTGTTACCACTCCTTTTGCGCAAAATTTCTTGCTCCATTCCATGACCACAGCAAAAAAGAACGCCCTGTTCAGCCTGTTCGCCTCTGTCCAGCTCGCCCTGTTGTTGCTCTTTCTCCTGGCCAGCACCGCAATCATCGGCACCATTATTCCGCAAAACAATCCCGCTGCCTTCTATGTTGAGCGATACGGCTTCAAAACCGCCCGATTCTTTCAACTTCTCGACATTCAGGACATGTACAACTCCTGGTGGTTTCTCGGTCTGCTGACGCTGTTCGCCGTCAACCTGATCGTGTGCAGCGCAGAGCGCATTCCTCAGGTCATCCGTCTGGTCCGCCGGAACAACCTGACGGTTACGCCTGAGCAGTTGGCGAAATTTCCGTTGCGAAGCGAGCGGCACCACTCCGGAAACTTGGCAGCGGTCGCCGCCCAAGCGGCTCTCGTGCTGAAAAGACACGGCTGGCGCGCACAAGCAATACCAACGGAGTCTGGACAGATGTATGGTGCGGAAAAAGGCAAGTGGAGCCGGTTCGGCGTCTACCTGGTCCATTGCTCCATCCTGGTCATTCTGGCCGGCACCCTGCTCGGCTCCTCGGCAGTGGCGCAAAAAATCTTCCGGGATCCGCTGTATGCCTTCAAAGGATCGATCATGCTGCCGGAAGAGGAAGCGACAGACCATGTGCTCGCGTCCAAAGGCGGCGAACGCCTTGATCTCGGCTTTACCCTTCGCTGCGATGACTTCGCCATCGAATATTACGGCAACGGCATGCCGAAAACCTACCGCTCCAAGGTCACGGTGCTCGAACACGGCGCACCGGTCCAGTCTGCCGAGATCGAAGTCAACAGGCCGCTGACCTACAAAGGGATCACCTTCTATCAATCGAACTACCAGCCCCTGCAGGACTATCAGGTCGTCTTGAAAAAACAGGACAAAAGCGCTGAAACCACCGCCCGCATCCCTGTGGCAACGCAAATCGACTGGCTTGAGGGCGGGATCAGTTACGGGATCATCAACCTGGAACGCCAGGGCGAAGTGACGCGGCGCTTGAAAATATGGTTTACCGACAACCAGGGGGAACCGTCCGTTTTCTGGGTGCATGTCGGCCAGGAGGCGGCCATCGAGCGCCCTTCCGGCACCTATCTCCTGACCATACAGCAACGGTACGCCACCGGTCTGCAGGCAGCCAAAGATCCCGGTGTCTGGCTGGTTTATAGCGGCTGCCTGCTCATGTTGGCGGGCTTATACATCGCCTTCTTCCTGTCGCATCGAAAAGTCTATGTTTTCATCCAGCCGCAAGCAACAGGCTGCCATCTTCTTTTCGCCGGCGACGCCAACAAGAACAGAGTAGGGTTCGAAAAATATTTTATAAAACTTATCAATAAGTTAGAAAACAAAGGATAATCAAGCCTCCTTGGCAAAACACCTGCCGGGTAACGGATCGTTCTATGGACAGCTCGCAGCTCTTCGGCATCGCCATGATCGCCTATCTTCTGGCCGCTGCATTTTATCTCGGCCTTTTTCTCTTCAAAACCGAACGAATCGGCCTGATCGGCACCCTGCTGACCCTGGCCGGCATCTGTGCCCAGACCGCGGCCATCGGCTTGCGCTGGCACGAGTCGTATCAGATGGGCATCGGGCATGTTCCGTTGACCAACATGTATGAATCGCTGGTCTTCTTCTCCTGGTGCACCGCCTGTTTCTATCTGGCCTTGGAATACCGTTTTAAGACACGGGTCATGGGGGTGTTCGTCATGGCCTGCGTGACCGCTGCCATGGCGTATGCTTCGTTTTCTGACCGGATCGACTCCAAGATCAGTCCCCTGATCCCCGCCCTGCAGTCGGATTGGCTGATCGCCCATGTGGTGACCTGTTTCATTGGCTACGCCGCCTTTGCCGTAGCCGGTGCCCTGGGTTTGCTGTATCTCATCAGGCAAGCGGCGGGCAACAGGCCGGAGCGCAGCGGCCCCAGCCTGGCTGATACCTTGCCGTCGCTGCGGGTGATCGACGATCTGACCCACAAAACCATTGTCTTCGGTTTTATCTGGCTCTCTGCCGGGATCGTCACAGGAGCGGTCTGGGCCAATGAAGCCTGGGGCACCTACTGGAGTTGGGACCCGAAGGAAACGTGGTCGATCATCACATGGTTCCTCTACGCCATGACCTTGCACGCCCGCTTCACCAGGGGATGGCAGGGCCAGCGTATCGCCTGGCTGGCGATGCTCGGCTTTGTCGCGGTCTTCTTCACCTATTTCGGCGTAAATTTTCTCCTGTCAGGTCTTCACAGTTACGGCTCGGTCTGATATCAGCGCAAAAACGGCAAGATCAGAAAGCGGCCAGACATTGTCCGCCACCTTGACAATCTTTCGACCGTCACCTATAACATGCGGAAAGTATGTGAGTCTGCAGGGCCGGAACACAAACTGGGGACGTATCGTTGCGATACGCTCTGCACGATGCATCGGGTGAAAAAAAGATCAACCTGATCCAGGCCACGGCGTCACGGAGGATGTCAAGGCCGGCTCAAGTCCTGCGGATGAAACGCATTGCAACGTTCACCTTGCTCAACAGTCGCAATAAAAAAGGAGATGGGTCATGAGAAAAGCGCTGATATGCGGCGTTTTCGTGGCGTTTTGCTGTATCCCCTGTGCCATGGGAGCATCCACCGACATCGATAAGGGTGCAGCGAAACTCGTCCTGCAGTCGACCATCGATATGGCCAAGCCGGCAAAACCGGCCTCTTTTCCCCATGGCGCCCATCAGGCCCGCCTGGAATGCAAGACCTGCCATCACGGCAAGACAGCGGAAGGAAAACGGCTTTCCTACGCCGAAGGACACAAGATCGAAAAATGTGAATCCTGCCATAACAGCAAGGCAGGGATATCACCCCAACTCGCTTCCTTCAAAAATGCCGCCCACACCCTCTGCCAGGGCTGCCACCGCAAGAATAACCCCGATCTCGTCAACTGCGCTGTCTGTCACAAAAAACAGCCGCAAGCCCTTGGTGGCAATAAGTAGCGACAGATCCGGCCGACCGCTGATCCTCTGTGGCCCGCCCTGGTGTTGGCTGGTCACAGAGAGCGCGTGCAGGACATCAAAAAGATGGCCCTGAGCGCAATCTACTCCTTGCCCGCATGCATCCGGGAGATGTCGCCCACCCGGAGAATCAGTTCGCCCAAGGCTGTCAGCAGATTCAGGCGGTTCTGGCGGAGCGCCGCATCCTCGGCCATGACCATGACCTCATCGAAGAAGCGGTCCACCGGACTTTTGATCTCCAGCAGCGCCAGCAGCGCCGGCTGGTAGGCCCGGTTATCGAGCAACGGCAGGGCCGTGGCCCGCACCGCCGCCAAGGCGGCGAACAGCTCCTTTTCCGCCGGTTCGGTCAACAGCGCCTCGTCGATGGCAATCGTCCGGTTGTCCTTGATGATGTTGCGGATGCGTTTGAAGGAGCCGGCCAGCACCGCAAAGCTCTCCTGCCCGCGGATTTGATTGAGCGCCTCGATCCTTTCCAGACAGTCGACCGGATCATCAAAATCGACAGAGGTGGCAGCTTCCACCAGTTCCTGCGGCAACCCCGCGGCAATCTGCTCGTTTTCAAAGCGGAGGCGAATAAAATGGACCACCTCGTCAACCACTGCGGTTTTCTGCTCGACCACCCCGGCGTATCCGGCCAGGGCAGCGGCGACAGCGGTTTTCAGGGAAAGGGAAATATGCAGCCCGCGCAGGAGGCTGATCAGCCCGATGGCCTGCCTTCTGAGGCCAAAGGCGTCCTTGTTGCCCGTGGGCTTCTCGCCGATGGCGAAGCAGCCGACCAGGGTATCCAGGCGGTCGGCAATGCCGACCAGGGCGCCGAGCAGCGATTGCGGCAATTCGCCGCCGGCCCGGATGGGCAGATAATGTTCTTCGATGGCCTGGGCAACCTCCGGTCTTTCTCCGTCGTGGAGCCCGTACACTCGGCCCATGATGCCCTGGAGCGACGGGAATTCGCCCACCATGGTGGTGAGCAGATCGGCTTTCGCCAGATTGGCGGCACGGATGGCATCATCGCGCAATCCGGGAGCCACCTGATCGGCCAGCAGACCGGCAAGCCCGGCAAGCCGCTCGCTTTTGGCCTGCATGGTTCCCAGTTTGTTTTGGAAGACGATGCCGTGCAGTTCCTGGCAACGATCGGCCAACGGCCGTTTCCGGTCTTCATTGAAGAAAAACAAACCATCCTCAAGCCGGGCGCGCAACACCCGCTCATGCCCGCTGGCAGCCAGGGCCTGGTCCGCGATCCGGGTGTTGTTCACGGCCACAAACAGAGGCAGCAGCCTGCCGTCCGTCCCGACCACGGGGAAATATTTCTGATGCTCACGCATTGAGGTCACCAGAGCCTCTTCCGGCAGCTGCAGAAACTTGCGGTCAAAACGGCCGCAGACCGCACAGGGCGACTCCACCAGATTGGTCACGGTCTCAAGCAACCCTTCGTGCAAAACCGGGTGCGCCCCGGCTATGCCGGCCCCCTCACTGACCGCCCGCCGGACCTCTTCCACCACCTTGGCCCGCCGCTCCGCCGGGTCCACGATAACAAAGCGGTCCGTCAGGGCATCGAGATAGGAATCAATACCGTCGACCTCGACAGCCTCCGGAGCCATGAACCGGTGCCCTCGGGTGCTCCTGCCGCTGGTCAGCCCTTCGATGGTCATGGGTACCACCGCGCCGTCGTAGAGGGCCAGCAGCCATTGAATGGGGCGGGCAAAGGCCAGGCTGGTGCTGGCCCAGCGCATCGATTTTGGAAAAACCAGTTCCCGGATGAGCGATTCCAGCAGGACAGGCAACAGGACCGCTGTTTCCTGTCCCTTGACATCTTCCACAGCCATCAGATACTCGCCCTTGGGGGTCGTCACCACCTGCAGCTGTCCGGGCTCCAGGCCGCGTGACCGGGCAAACCCTTCCGCCGCCTTGGTCAAATTGCCGTTGGCGTCGAACCCGGCCTGTTTCGACGGGCCGATATGCTCCTGGCGCCGATCCGCCTGCCGCGACTGCAAGCCCGTGATGGCCAGGGTCAGACGTCTGGGAGTACCGAAACTGCGGATCGACCCGAAAGCAAGTTCCAGGCCGCGCAGCTTCCTGCCGGCCTCGGCGGCCAGCGTATCCAAGGCCGGCTGAATATATCCGGCCGGAATTTCTTCTATCCCGATTTCGAAAAGAAGTTCACTCATAGCGATCCACTCTTAGTGGTTTGTTGCCCAGGGGAGAGACAAACGGCTTCCGGAAGACTGTTGGCATGCCACGCCTTTTCGGGGTTATCCATTGGGTCCGGTTCGGTTTCGGGCCACTCGGAAGAGGCAAACCTTGCATACCCGCTGGTTCTGTTTTTCACAACAATTTTGTACCAATGAAACGAGTCCGTCGCCCGCAGGACATCGCTGACCCGACAACACAGAGACTCCACCGTCTCCGATCGTGGCGCCTGCGAAACTGTCTCCCGGCAGATCAGGGCAATCAGATCTTCGATCCAGAGAAAACGCTTCATGCGGACCGCCGCGGTGACGCTGCCCCACACCCCCGCAAGGACAGCTCCGTGCCCGGATTCGGTGTGCGCCGACAGGGGAACCGGGACATCGACCTCAACCACGAGGTCAAAGGTCCGGGCCAGGGTACCGTACAGGCGGCAGTCATATCGCGCCATGCCGGGTTCCTGTCCGCCTGTACCGGTCGCGAGAAAAAAAGGAAACTCGATCTCCAGATGGGCCGCTTCCGCCTCAAGACGCCTCTTCATCTCTTCGAGGATGAGGTGACAGGTCTTGAGATTGAACTGGCCGTGAAACCGGTTGAGGATCTCGACAAACCGGCTCATGTGGGTGCCTTTGAACCGATGCGGCAGGTTGACGTACATGTTGACCTGCGCCAGAGTCTGCTGGGTCGCGCTTGCCCGGTCAAGGACAATGATCGGATAGGAGATCGATTTGACGCCCACCTTGCGGATGTTGATCCGCCTGGAATCGTGGAGACCTTGGATGTCCTTCATGATGGGCGGGTTAGGAGGGGAGAGGGATACCAGGCGGCGCGGCTGCTGCCTGTTGCCTCCTGGCGTCCGGTTCAGCCGATATATTTGCGGACCGCGGCCTTGAGTTCGTCCGTGTTGGCCGACTTGACCACGTAGGCTTCCGAGGCCCAGCTGCCGAAATCCTGCTTGTATTCCTGGTATGCCGAGTTGAGGATAATGGGCAGCGTCGCCCGCAATTCCTTCATCTGCCGCAAAACCTCAATCCCGTTCATGTCCGGCATGTTGATGTCCAAAAGGACCAGATCAGGCGGGTTGTCCTTGAATTTTGCCAGGGCCTCGACGCCATTGCGGGCCGAATCCACCAGATACCCTTCTTCCTCGAACTCCTCGCGATAGAGCAACTGAATGCTTTCCTCATCGTCGACCAGCAAAATGCGTTTCTTGTCCACAGTATCCTCCTACAGATTTGCCTCGCGGAGATAGCGGCACGTCTCTTCCGGCGTCATGGGGTTGATGTAGAAGCCGGTGCCCCATTCGAAGCCCGCGATGGATGTCAGTTTGGGAACAATCTCGAAATGCCAGTGGTAATACTCCAGCGAACCGGAGCGGAGGGGTTGGGTATGGAGCACAAAATTGTAGGGGACATGCGGAATGCAGGCATCGAGCCGGCGCAAGGTTTCGGAAAATATTGCGGCCAGCCCGGCCAATGCGGCGTCGTCCTGTTCAACATAGGAGGAGTTGTGCCGCTTGGGCAGAATCCACATTTCAAACGGCGAACGCGGGGCAAAGGGGGTCAGGGTGACAAAAAGATCGTTTTCGCAAACCAGGCGGACTTTTTGCTGCAATTCCTGCCGGATGATGTCGCAAAAAATGCAGCGGTCTTTGTAGTTGAAATAGGAGAGACTGCCTTCGAGTTCGGAGATCACCATCCGGGGCAGGATAGGCAGCGCCACCAGTTGGGAATGGGAATGTTCGAGCGAGGCGCCGGCAGCCTTGCCGAAATTTTTGAACACCACCACGTAATTGAAGCGGCAATCCTTGGCCAGATCGTGGATGCGGTCACGAAAGGCCTTGAAGGTAAGCAGCATGAGATGCGGCGGCAGGTGGGAGAACCGGTCCAGATGGTTCGGACTTTCGATGATCACCTCATGGGCGCCGATACCGTTCATCCGGTCATAGACCCCTTCTCCCTGCTTGTCGAGGTCTCCCTCGATGATCAGGGCCGGATACTTGTTCGGGACAACACGCAGCTGCCACCCGGATGTATTGGGATAGCCTCCTTCCCGGCCATAGACCAGCACCTCGTCGGGCGTCGTCTTTTCGTTGCCGGGGCAAAGTGGACAAAACCCGCCCTTGACTTTGTATTCCTCGACCAGAAAATCGGTCGGCCGCTGGCCCCGCTCCTGGGCAATGATGATCCAGCGACCGAGAATCGGATCCCTTCGCAATTCAGGCATACACGTTACCGCCCCTGTTCTTTTTCCCGCTGTTCCTGCCGGGCTTTGCAGTCAATGCAATATTTGGCCACAGGCCGAGCCTGGAGCCGCTTGATGGCGATGTCGCAGCCGCAACTGGCACAGATGCCGTAGCTGCCGTCATCGATTCGTGTCAGGGCCTCAGCGATTTTGTCCATCAGCTTCCGTTCCCGACCACGGATCCGTAACTCGAAACTCCGATCCGACTCCATACTGGCCCGGTCATTGGGATCGGGAATATTGCCGGAAGAATTGGTCATGTCGGTCAGAGTCTGTTCGACATCGGTGACGATTTCCGCTTTCATCGCCTCAAGCTGCTCTTTGAAACGCAGCAAGTCCTGTTCATCCATCGTCATTCTCCAACAAGGTGGTTCTCCTGTTCTGTCTCAATATAACACGTGGCGGATGGCCTGACAAACAGTCCACTCTTGCCGCCGCTTTTCCGCAACAGGCGGATATCCGAGATCACCATGGTTTTATCGACAGCCTTGCACATGTCGTAAATAGTCAGTGCCGCGACCGACACCGCTGTCAATGCCTCCATTTCCACGCCTGTCCGCCCGGTGATGGACACCGCTGCCTTGATCTCGATGGCGCAACGGACATCGTCAAAGGAAAAATCAATATTTGCTCCGGTAATTGCCAAAGGATGACACAGGGGGATCAGCTGGTCCACTTTCTTGGCCGCCATGAAGCCGGCGATCCGGGCCGAGCCGAGCACGTCGCCTTTCTTGACCGTTCCCTGGCGAACCATGTCGTACGCCTGTCTGGACATGGAAATCGTGCCGGCGGCAATCGCCTGTCGGAGGGTGTCGCCCTTGGCGCCGATATCGACCATGCGGGCATTGCCGCCGGCATCGAAATGGGTGAACTGTTCAGGCATTGGCAACCTTTTCCTGATCCTCGCTCTTTTTCTTCTGCTTGCCGCGATGCCCATGGAAAAGACGGGCGAAAAATCCCTCGCCGTCCTCCTGTTCCTCGCTCAACTCCTCGAACCTGTGGAGCAGTTCCTTTTGTTCCTTGGTCAACTTGACAGGCGTCAGAACCTGGATCTCGACCACCATGTCGCCCTTGCCGCCGCCCCGCAGGCTGGGCACGCCTTCCTTTCTGAGGGTAAAGTGCGCACCGGACTGGGTCCCGGCGGGGATCTTCAGTTTCGCGGTTCCGTGAATCGTTGGGACATCGACCTCATCTCCAAGGGTGGCCCGCACCATCGACACCGGCAACCTGAGATAGATCATCTGCCCATCTCTTTGAAAATATTCATGTTCATCGACATGAATAACCACATACAGATCGCCCGATGACCCTCCGCGACGGCCGCCTTCACCTTCTCCGGCCAGCCGCATCCGCGAACCGGTGTCCACGCCGGCTGGAATGTGCATGTTGACTTTTTTGCTCCGGTTGACCAATCCCTCACCCTGGCAGTCGATGCAGGGTTCGGTGATCACTTGCCCTGCGCCGTGACAGCGCGGACAGGTGGTGGAGACCTGAAGAAAGCCCTGGGAATGGACGACCTGACCGCGTCCCTGGCAGGTCGGGCACGTCTGCGGCCGGTGACCGGGCCGGGCCCCCGATCCCTCGCAGGTCCAGCAGGTCTCCCGCTTGGTTACCTCGACCTGCCGGTCGACACCGTGCATCGCCTCCAAGAAGGAGATGCGGATATCGTAGCGCAGATCCTCGCCCTGAACCGGGGCGCTGGGATCGCGCCGCCTGGAGCGGCCGCCGCCAAACCCGAAAAGATCGCCGAACAGGTCGTTGATGTGCGCGAAAATATCCTCGCTGTTTCCCGGTCCGGTATAGCCGCTGCGGCGCAGGCCCTCTTCGCCGTAGGTATCGTAGATGCGCCTTTTCTGCGCATCGCAGAGCACTTCGTATGCCTCGGCGGCCTCTTTGAACTTCTCCTCGGCTTCAGCATCGCCCTGGTTGCGGTCAGGGTGATACTTCATGGCCAGCTTGCGATACGCCTTCTTGACGGCCTCCGCTGAAGCATCCTTGCCGATACCGAGAATTTCGTAATAGCTCTTGCCCATGGTCGGTTCCACATTCGTTGTGGCTATTCTTCAGCGGCTTCCCCATCAACGGCGGCTTCCACCGTCTTCTCCGCCTTGCGCTGTTTGGGAAGCTCATGGATGTTGTCAAACGTGACCCTGCCAGCGGCGATCTCGCGCAGGGTCAGGACAATCTCTTTATTTCGATCCGCAACCAGAAAAGGTTCACCTTTCCGATGTTGCCGAATCCGCTCCACCGCCAGATGGATCAAGGCAAATCGATTGTCGTCGCCTACTTTTTTCAAGCAATCTTCAACGGTTATACGCGCCATGTTCTCTACCCCCATGGAATAAAAATCCCGGTGCTCGCTCTTGCTCCGGGAAATCGAAGCCCCTGGAAAATCTGCCGCCTCTGCGCAGGCCGCGCCCGAGCGGCGGATTCCCAAACGGTTTTGTAATAATCACGATAGGAAATTTAACAAGATTCGTTGCCTGGAACCTTACAACAGTCTCATCCGGCAAAAGGATTGCGCAGAAGAAGCGTTTCTTCGCGATCGGGCCCCACGGAAACAACCGCCGGGGCTACGCCGGTCAGATCTTCCAGGCGCTTGAGATACGCCTTGGCCTGGGCAGGCAGATCCTCGTAGGAGCGGATGCCGGGGAGTTCGGCTCCCCATCCGTCCATCTCTTCATAGACCGGTTCAGCCATCCGCGCCTTGCGGATATTGTCCGGCATGTATTCGTACAGCGTCCCTTCGACCCGATACTTGGTGGCGATCTTCAACTTCTTCAGGCCGGAGAGGACATCGAGCTTGGTCACGGCAAATCCGGTCAGGCCATTCAGGCGGACCGCATCATTGGCCACCACCGCGTCGAACCAGCCGCAACGGCGGCGGCGGCCCGTGGTCGCGCCATACTCGTGGCCTTTCTGCTGCAAGGCGTCGCCGATGGCATCACCCTCTGGCAACTCGGTCGGAAACGGTCCTTCGCCGACCCGGGTGGTGTATGCTTTGAGGATGCCGATCACCTCGTCGATATAGACCGGTCCAAACCCGGAACCGATGCAGGCATTGCCGGCAATGGTGTTGGAGGAAGTGACAAAGGGATAGGTGCCATGGTCGATGTCGAGATGGGTTCCCTGGGCGCCCTCGAACAAAATATTCTTGCCCGCTTTGCGCGCCTGATCCAGCGCCACAGACACGTTGCCGACAAAAGGCGCCAATTGGGCGGCATGGGCTGCGAACTGATCGGCAACGGCGACGTAATCCACCGGTTGCGCGCCAAACTGCCGGGTGAGGATGAAATTCTTTTCCTCAAGCACTGCTTGAAGCTTGTCGGCGAACAGGCCCATATCGAGCAAGTCGCCGACCTTCATGCCGACCCGACCGACCTTGTCCATGTAGCAAGGGCCGATGCCGCGGCCGGTGGTGCCAATCTTGCTCCCTTTGGACAGGGCATTCTCGCGGGCCACATCCAACCTCTGGTGATAGGGCATGATCAGATGCGCGTTCGCGCTGATCAGCAACTGTTTTGGCGTGACAGTCATGCCCTTTTCAGCCAGGTTGGCCAATTCCGTCAGCAACACGCCGGGATCAATGATCACCCCGTTGCCGATAACGCAGGTCTTGTCCTGGTACAAAATACCGGAAGGGATGATATGAAAGATGTACTGTTTTCCATCCACCACCAGGGTATGGCCGGCATTGTTTCCGCCCTGGAAACGGACGACAAAGTCCGCATACCGGGTCAGAAGATCGACGATTTTTCCCTTGCCTTCATCACCCCATTGGGTGCCGACCACCACCACACTGGCCATGTTTTCTCCATATATTAAATAGATACACACAGGGGTCGCTCCGTTCCCATGCCCTGTCGGCACGACCGGATAACGGCCTGGCTCTCATCGAACCCCGTCTATCTAGCAGAAAAAATGCGAAAAGTCAAACAAGAGAAAAACAGGGCTGACGGCAAGAAAAACACTATTCCGACCAAATAGGACAAAAGCAAAAAACCTCCCGGCCCGCTGGGGCGGAGCGCGGGCAAACCGGAGCACCGCCAACGGGAAGACAGAACGGGTTGACGGCTCAGCGGCCGCCTCCTTCTGCTCCCACCTGGCTGGCGGTCTTTCGTGGCCTCTGCCTCAAGAAGAAATCAGGGGCGCTTGACACCTCCGGGCAAATCCCGTAGATTTCTTCCTCTGCAAGATTGCGAGTTCTTCCGTCAACATTACCTGGTACGCATATGTTTGGAATCAGTCTCCCGGAAATGATCGTCATCCTTGCCATCGCCTTGATCGTGGTCGGTCCGGACAAACTGCCCGGCTTGGCCCGCTCATTGGCCAAGGGTCTGACGGAAATGAAAAAGACGCTCGACCAGGTCAAAGAAGGCCTGACTCAGGAAGACGGCACCCTCCACTCTATCCAACATGACCTGCGGACCACCGCGGACGAATTGCGGACCACATTGATCGACACCGATGCGGCGGAGTGGAGGCCGGCCACCGGATCTGGCGCCCAGGGCAGCAAAGAGCCGGTTATCGACGAGGAGCCCGAAGCCCGCGCCATTGCCGCCGAACTGCACGATCAGGACGAACCTGTGGCCGAGGCCCCTGTTGCCGACCGACAGGAGGAACATCCCCCTTTGCCCGAGACAACCGCCGCTTCCGTCAAACCGGCCGGAGACAGCGCCCAGGCGTCATGATCGGGGTACTGGAACATTTCCGTCCCCATCAGGACGAGTTGCGCCAGCGGCTTATCCGTTGCTGTATTGCGGTCCTGCTGACCAGCACCATTGCCTACCTCTGCAATGATGAGATTGCGGCATGGTGTATGCGACCTCTCTATCTTGCCTATCCGCCACTGGGCAAACTGGTGTACACCAAACTCACCGATGCCTTTCTCAGCTACCTCAAGCTCTCCCTGCTGGCCGGCCTGGCCACCGCCTTTCCTTTTCTGCTGTATCAGGTCTGGCTGTTCATCGCCCCAGGCCTGCTCGACCATGAAAAACGAACCGTGCGCACCATTGTCCTCTGGGCCACGTCACTTTTCGTCGCGGGCGCCACATTCGCCTTTTTCGTCGCCCTGCCCCTGATGCTCCACTATTTCATGAGTTACGCCTCACCCTTCCTGCAACCGATGATCAACCTGGGTCCGTACCTCACGTTCACCATCCGCATGGTGCTGACCTGCGGCATTGCCTTCGAGATTCCTTTCCTCATGGTGATGGCAACCCGCGCCGGCCTGCTCAAGGACGGCCATTTCCGTCAGAAACGACTCCCCTTTTATCTTGCCATCGCGGTTCTCTCCTTCCTCCTGGCAGCTGGCGAGATCACCGCCACTGTCCTGCTCGCCCTGCCTCTGATCGCCCTGTACGAGGCCGGCATCGTGGCCTGCCGTGTCTTTGGCAGCAGGCGGAGCAGCGGCCAGACGACCGTTTCGTAGATTGCCGCGCCGCGTCCTGCCCTGCCTCCCTCCCTGACACTCCATTTCCATTGCAAAACGCAGTATATGTTAGAGTCGTTTCGACGAGCGCGACGAGGAGAAATCTCATCATGCGCAAGATTTCTCCCGTTGGTCGGAATGGCACGAGATGAAGCGATGCCAGTTGCCGGTCGGTATCCCCGACCCCTTCGGTATACGTCAGTATGTTGGTATCCAGCCCGACGCGTATGGATCACTCGCTGTCGAGATCGTTGCGTGTCCAGTCGTGCCGTCCGATGGCTTTTTGCCGGGATAGTCTGAGCAGTAACGATTCCTTCGCAGTCGTTCCCCCTGTTTTTTCATCAGCGGGGCCGATCTTGGCAATGGATGTCCGCGCGACACGACGAGGATGCTTTCGCCGGAGGCGGCATCCCGCAGGAACCCAGAAAAATTGCTTGGCATCGGCAGCAGTGACAGTACGCATGCCTTGCTCCATGTAGTGTTGAACACTGTATAATTCGAGACGGTGAAGGGGCGGGCCGGGATTGCCACTCCCACCTGACATTGTGCGGAGTGACAGGCGAGGGGGGGGCTATATCTACGCTACAGTCCCCTCTCCAAGGTAAAAGGCCACGGCCTGTCGCAACCGTGGGCGGCGACCATTACCATGTGACCTTGAGGCCGACGCGACCGCCGATGCTGTGACCTGGCTGGCCCAGGACGATATTGTAATTGGCGCTGCAGAAGACGCTGACGTTGCGGGTAAGCTGACCGGTGAGGCCGAGGTCAAGCTGCGTCCAGGACTCGCCCAGATCGGTCCTTCTTTGATCTTTAGGGAGTCACTTTTCGACGCTGAAAGAGGGGCATTTTTCAATGCTGATTGACACAGAGCATGTTTTGCAGCTCGATTATTTTGTCCTTGCCGGCCAGCATTCAGGTGAATCAAAGATCGCATTTTTGACTGAGGATGTCAATGACCTCTGGTTGCTCGTTCAGATCAATGCGAATCACAAGGACCTGTCATACCGATGAGCGAAGCGATGAAAAATCTCAAGGATAGCGACCAAATTTTTTCTGCGGTCGAAATGACCCGAAAACATCCTGCACTTTTAAGTGGAAATGGAAGGAGAAAAACGTGGAATCGGCAAAGCGGCTCAAACCAGCGGAGCGATTTCCTGTTTGAGCAGACAGCAGGAAATGCGGTGCATCGGCGTGCCATCCGGATGGTACTGGATCGTATCGGGCTGGAGCAGTCTGTTCATGACGCAGCCCTCGGGAATATTCAGGAGAAAAAAGCGGTCCTCGGTGAGAGTGTTCCGATAAACGATCCGGTTTTCCTCGACCCGATAGCTGTGGATGGGGTGATCTTCGCAAAGAGGGCACCGGTACACCCGGCCATTGGGAAAAACAAAAAAGTTGTCGGCCACGATGCCGGCGCACTGGAAGCTTTCCTCTTCGTCAAGATACACCTTGGGATAGGTCGTGTGGATACCCAGGCGGGCCGCAGCCGCAGCCACTTCGGGCACAACCGTCAGCCATTGTTCGGGTGCGACTTGCCAGCTGTCTCCGGCATCCGGTTTTTTGACCGCTGGGTTGCCGCGCAGTCCAATCACCTGAATAAAAAAACGGCGGATCCCCAGATTGGCGAGCAAGGCCGGCATACGATGCAGATGGTCGATATTGAGGCTGGAGACGGTATAGATCAAGCTGGTGTTGAAGCCGCAGGCCACTGCCCGAAGGATGTTTTTGGTGCAGACCGCAAAGACCCCCTCGCCCCGGATCGGATCGTTGACCGCCGCATCCGGGCCATCGAGGCTGAAGCTGAGGTAATCCAGTTCCCGGGGGCTGACCCGGTCGAGCAGATCGTGGAAGAGATAGCCGTTGGAATCGACGGTCACCGCGTATCGCATCGACTTGGCCGCCCTGATTATGGCCGGCAGTTCAGGGTGCAGAGTGGGTTCACCGCCCAAGAGGACGAGATTGGTCTGCCGCTCGGGCTGGGCGAACAGCTTCAGCCACTGCCGGACGGTCTCGAATGGCAGGGTGTTGGTCCCATGTTGGCCGGGGTTGATGTAGCAATGGCGACAGGCCAGATTGCAGGCGGTGAGGATATGGAAGAAGATGTTGCGTTCGCCCGACTGGAAACCCACGGTACGGGCGGTCGGCACAGTGGTCATGGGGCCGCCTGGATGCTCTGGGCCATGGTATAACGGGCCAGCAGACTGTCCTGCCAGTAGGTGCCGGTGCGAAAAAATTCCTGGAACAGACGCAGACTTTCCTCGCGCAGCACCCGGTCGAACAGATGGACCCGCATCTGGGCGTACAGGGGATTGAGCATGTACAAGGGCAGGTTGGCGCCGCCTCCCATCACATCCTCGAAGGCCCAGACAAAGGTGCGGATGCCGGAAAGCAGCATGGTGGCATAGCACATCAGGCAGGGTTCCAAGGTCGAATAGACCGTGACTGCACCAAAATCCAGACCCGGCTGGTCGGCGATCAACTGTCGCAGGGCGACCACTTCGGCATGATCGATCTCGTTTAAGCGTCCCTCGGTACTGTTGCGCCGCCGTCCCCTGGCGACAATCCGCCTGCCGGCGACCATGACGCATCCAACCGGAAACTCTCCCGCAGCCAAGGCCAACCGGGCTTCATCCAAGGCCGCCCGCATGCATCGTTCGTGTTCGCTCATCATGTGTGACAGATCCTTCCCCCAAAACAGCCCGCCAAAGTGACCGATCTCAAGCTATACCACGAGGGCAGGAACCTGTCAAAGAGCGTGCAACAGCCCGTGCCCGCCATGGCCTGAGAGCCGAAACGGCGCGCCGCCCGAGCCCTCTTCCGAGGAAGGTCCAGGGAACATCGCGTGGCAAAGGAACAGCTGATGGCGTCCAGCATAGTTTGCCCGACACCGACGCCACTGCCGTACAACAACCGATCCTGGCCCGGCAAACGGTCGGGAGCTTGTCTGCCGGCAACCTTGTCTACCAGCCCAGGGCAGCGCTCCGATACGGAATGAGTTCGAAAATCCGCTTATGCGGGTCGATCTGGATGTGATAGTAGCAATCCTGCGGCATATAGATATAGGGGATTTCCTCTTCCTGGCGCGAGAGGAAGCAGGAGAGAATCATGCGGTTCACGGCCCGGTGCCCGACGATCATGATATTCTCGTCGTAGTTGTTGAGGAAGAAAACCTTTTTCAAGCCGCGCTGCACCCGCTCTTCCATGGTCGCATATCCCTCGCCCCCGGGGTAGACATAGCGGTACTTGTTCGGCCCCCGGGCTTTGGCCACATGCGGCATCTGCCGGCGAATCTCCTCGTAGGTCATGCCTTCGCAAACGCCGCCATGGATCTCGTTGAACTCCGGCAGGGCGATAATCGAACAGGGATGCTGGCGCTCGGCGATCGGCGAGGCGGTCTGCCGGGTCCGTATGTAATTACTGGTAAAGATAATGGGAATACGGATGGTGGCGAAGTGCTCGGCCAGGGCATTGGCCTGCTCCCGGCCCTTGTCGGTGAGATCGGAATCGCCGCCGATGCGATCCTCGTGATTGAAGACGGTTTCGCCATGGCGGACAAGGAAGAGATTGCGCACCACCCTGGTGGTGATGATGTCGCGGATCCGGTCGTAATAGGGCAAGACGTCGGAGATCCGTTCCTGGAGGATGCAACTGTCGAAGGAATCCACCAGGATGCGGTTGGGCTCGGAATCGAGCGGCTCGGAGATCGACTCGTAATAGGCGATCCGCTTGACAAAACTTTCCAGGGCTTTTTCCGGAGGCAGGTGCCGGAACTCCTTCAGCCTCGCCTTGCGCTCCAAATTGGCTTCCAACGCCTCTTCGTCGGCATTGAGGCACTCGATGTAGCAGAGCGGCAGATCGGGGAAGGCGGCAGCGATGGTCTGCCGTCGTTCCCGGGTGACATTGCTGGCATCCATGATCGCCACCTCGCCGCCATCGGCCAAAAACGCCTGAGCCATCTCGACGTTCATCCGCAGGATCTGCTCGCGCATCTCGTTGCCCCGGATATTGATCGGCGAAAAGAACTCCGGGGAAGAAGTGTTGGCGTCGGTATCGAGCTTGCGCCGCAATTCTCCATTGTTGAAGATACGTACCCTGATCCCGTCCAATTCCAGCGTGCGGCCCAGCTTGCGGGCCATGGTCGATTTGCCGCGTGCCGGCAAGCCCACCATCACAATAACCAATTTCCGCCCCATAGCCTCTCCTTCCGGCGGGGTGCCCACCGGTGACAACGGATTTTTTCATCTTGCAATACGACATCTAACCGTCAAAAAACAGAATTCACGATCACGAGGGATTGCGATCAGCAGGGATGACAGCCTGCGTTCAGCACCGCATCGATGTCCGCCTCCTCGACCCGATCGGTAATGCTCACCCGGCCGATTTGCTCGGGTAAAACGAAAAAGATGCGGCCACCGACGGTTTTCTTGTCAACGCTCAAGTAGGACCGCAAGGCAGCGCGGTCAAGTTCGGGAGGAATATCGGTGGGCAGGTGATAGGCCCGCAGCAGTCGCGCAATGCTGTCAGCGACCGACGGGTCGGCCATGCCGGTGCGCGCGGCCAACTCGGCCACGGCCCGCATCCCGATGGCAACGGCACGTCCGTGCATCAGCCGGTATCCCGAAGCCGCCTCGACCGCATGACCAATGGTATGGCCAAAGTTGAGGATTCGGCGCAATCCCCCTTCCCGCTCATCCTGCTCCACCACCTTGGCTTTCAACTCACAGCACCGCCGGATCATGGGCACGAGTGCGCTGGGATCGAGGGCGAGAATCGCCTCCCGCTGCCGATCGAGCCAAGCGAAAAACTCCGCGTCGATGGAGGCCCCGTATTTGATCACCTCAGCCATGCCGCCGAGAAATTCTTCCCTCGGCAGAGTGCGCAGCACCTCTGCATCGATGAATACGGCCCGTGGTTGATAAAAAGCTCCAAGCAAATTTTTCCCCTGCGGCAGATCGACCCCTGTTTTGCCGCCGACGGAACTGTCCACTTGCGCCAGCAGGCTGGTCGGTATCTGCACGAAAGGAATACCACGCATGTAGATGGCGGCGAGGAATCCGGTCATGTCGCCGGTCACACCGCCACCCAAGGCAATCAGGCCGTCTTTTCTGTCAAAGCCGCATGCGGCCAGCCGGCTCGCCAGCTGTTCGATGGTGTCAAGCCGTTTGCTTGCCTCTCCATGGGGAAAGGTGAGCAGCTCGCCGACAAGATCGGCCTGATGCAACATTTCCTGGAGTTGCCGGCCATACAGGGACGCCACCCGGTCGTCACTGATGATGGCATAGCGTTTGGCAAGGCCAGCCGCATGCAGCATTGTGCCGATGCGCCGGAAGATGCCCGTGCCGATCACAATCGGATAGCTTCGTTCGTCCAGGCCGACCTGAATCGTTTGTTCCATCGTCTCCTCGCCGTGTTCTTTGCCGCGATCAATCGCATCACATGGTTCCGTGCCTACCGTACCAGACATCGATTTGCAATAAAAAAGGAGATGCCGCTCGAAGCGACATCTCCTTGTCCAGAAGATTTCAGGTATTCTGAAATATTACATCTTGGTACCGGCTGCAAAGCTCTGCATCTTGACTTCGACCTTCTCGGTCAAACCTGCATAGTACTTGCGCAGCAGCACAAGAACCTCGTCGCGGCCGAAGTGGTCAACCACAGGCTGTCCCTCGGACAGGGCCTTGCGCAGTTTGGTGCCGGAAAGGATGACGCGGTCATCCTTGGTGTGCGGGCAGGTACGGAGAGAAGCCATACCGTCGCACTTATGGCAATAGAAGGTCCAGTCAATCTTCATCGGCTGGCAGAGCAGGTCTTTGGCCGGATTGCCGGTTTTCGGAATGCGGTCGAAAATCTGCTGAGCCTCGAACAGACCGTAGAAGTCGCCGACACCGGCATGATCGCGGCCGATCAGCATATTGTTGACTCCATAGTTCTGACGGAAGGTAGCGTGGAGCAGGCCTTCACGCGGACCGGCATACCGCATATCCAGCGGATAACCGGCGTTGATGACATTCTCTTTGACAAAGTAATGATCAATCAGAATCTTGATGGCTTCAATGCGGGTGTCGGCAGGAATGTCGCCGGGTTTGAGGTTGCCGATCAGGCTGTGGATCAACACGCCGTCACAAACCTCAATGGCGATCTTGGCCAAAAACTCATGGGAACGATGCATCGGGTTGCGCAGCTGCAAGGCGGCAACGTTTGCCCAGCCACGCTCGTCGAACATGGCGCGGACCTCGGCGGGCTTCAGATAGATTCCCGGATATTCCTTCGGATATTCACCCTCGGACAGAACCTTGACCGGACCTGCCAGGTTGAACTCTTTCTGGGCGAAAACCATGATGACGCCAGGATGATCTTTGGGTGCGATTTCCCAGAACTTATCGCCAGCAGACTCTTCGCCTTCACCCTTGAAAACCTTCTCGCACTCCCACCGCTTGTCGGCTTCGGTCATCTCAAATTTCTCGGTGACCTTCATGGTTGCATAGGTCACGCCCTTGTTGACCAAGGCAATCTCGTCACCAATATTGATGCCGCCGGCATCGGCAGCGGAAACATCCAAGGTGATCGGCACCGGCCAGAAGGTACCGTCCGCCATCTGGAAATTCTCACAAACTCCCTTCCAGTCGGCCTTGGTCATGAAACCGGTCAACGGGGAAAAACCACCGATGCCCATCATAATCAGGTCGCCCTTGGCGCGATCGGAAACTTCAATCTGCTTCAACCCAGCGGCTTTCTTCAGTTCTGCTTCACGGGCCGCACCTTCAAGCAAGGCGCAAACAAGACCTTTTCCACCGTGGGGTGCTACCAATTTCGAGCTCATACGTTTTTCCTCTCTGGTTGTATTCGTTGTGAGAACATTGAACCTGCTTTAATTCCAGGCAGATATGCCGGTTTCGGCCCTACACGCAAAGACTGAACCAGCATTCAGTCACTGTCGTTATTTATTAAGAAGAACCCCAGAAGTCAAGAAAAAAACTCATACAAATAATCAGGAAAAATGATGAAAACCATCGTTTGCCTGAATGCAACCCATACCGCAATGCACCCCTCGCCCAGATCACTTACCATTCATACTCCTTCAACTTGGCCAGCAGGGCGGGATAGCTCAGTTCCAACAGCTGCGCCGCCTTGCTCTTATTGCCCCTGGTGGCTTCCATGGCCCTGCCGATCAGTTGTTTCTCCATGATGATTTTTGCCTGTTTGAGCGAATAGGTGCCCAAAACATCGTCGATCCGCCTCCGTTCCCGCCGCCCCCCCAACTGTTCCGGCAGATGCTGCGGTAAAATGATATTCCTGTCCGCGAGAATCAGCGCCCTTTCCAGGACATTTTCCAATTCCCGGACATTGCCCGGCCAATCGTGTTGCATCAGCAGCTCCATGGCTGCCGGGGCAATGCCCTGAATGGCGACGCCCAAACGGGCCGCGCACTTGTGCAGGATGAAATGGCACAGCAACGGCATGTCTTCCGGCCGCTGCCGAAGCGGCGGGATATGAATGTTGAGCACATTGAGCCGATAGAAGAGGTCTTCCCTGAACACGCCCTGCTCGACCAGGGCAGGAAGTTCTCTGTTCGTGGCCGTCAGCACCCGCACATCCACCTTCCGGCTTTTCACCGCGCCCACCCTCCTGACTTCACCCTCCTGCAAGACCCGCAGCAACTTGACCTGGAGATCAGGCGGCAGCTCGCCGATTTCATCGAGAAAAAGGGTGCCTTGATCCGCCTCTTCAAACAGGCCCTTCTTGTCGCGATCAGCCCCGGTGAAGGCCCCTTTGGCATAGCCGAAGAATTCGCTCTCCAGAAGCTGCGCAGGGATGGAGGCGCAGTTGACGGCCACAAACGGCGCATCGCTCCCCTTGCCTGCCGCGTGAATCCCCTTGGCCACCAGTTCCTTGCCGGTTCCCGATTCGCCGGTGATCAGCACAGTGGTATGGTGCCGCGCCACCTTGCCGGCGAGCCGGAAAATATCCTGCATCGCCTTGCTCTTCCCCACCATGCCGCCGAAGGCCAGTTGACCGTCAATGGCGTCGATACGCTCCTTCAGTTGCCTGTTCTCGCGGCGCAACCGTTCGCGTTCTTCCGCCTTGCGCAGCACGAGCAGGATTTCATCGAGCTTGAACGGCTTGGAGATGTAGTCGTATGCCCCCTGCTTGACGGTCTCGATCGCCTGATCGATCGTCCCGTAGGCAGACATCATGATGACCGTGGTTTCCTGGGGGTTGTGCCGTATCTGCTCCAAAAACGCCATGCCGTCCATGACCGGCATCCTCAAGTCGCAGAGGACAAAATCATAGCGGCCGCGGTGCATCCATTCGATCCCCTCGGCGCCGTTGCCCGCGACATCGACCTTGTACCCCTGCTTGGTCAGCAGCACCCGCAGCATATGCCGCATATTGGCTTCATCGTCGATCACGAGAATTGTCTGCAACATGGCTCTATCATGGTGGTGGTGCGGATTCCGCAGTCTTTCATTGGGTGTTCATTGTGTCCTTTTGGGCACAACTTGCTTTCCTGGCGGCGGGAGATTCCTCGGCGCTGCGCTCCTCGGAATGACAGGCTTTTAGGATTGCGCGGCCATCAATCTGAGCGAGTAACCAGAGGGCATTGTTTCGACATTGTTTCGTATATTGAAAAAGTGGTACTTTTGGTGGTGAGCAGGCAACGGAACGGTCGTTCGAGCGGTGCGACAAATCGCCGGCCGGGGCGGGAAGAGGGCGTTCTCCCGTGCCGGTGCCGTTCCCCACCCCTCCGCCCGGCTCAGCGGCAACGGCGCTAATACCTTGCAATACCATGATTTCCCTTGCAACATCATGATTTCTTTTGTCATTTCGACCAAAGGGAGAAATCTCTGCAATTGCATAACAGAACAGTTCTCCCCATCGACCGGTTCCGGGCGGAACGAACAAAACATCATCCATCCACATCGTCACCGGCGGCCAGGGGCAAGATGATGCGCACCGTGGTTCCTTCGCCGGCTTGGCTGTGCAGTTCCATGCGCCCGTTCATCGACTCGACCAGCGCCAGCGAAACAGACAATCCCAGCCCAGTGCCGGCGCCCGGTTCCTTGGTGGTAAAAAAGGGATCGAACACCGCCTCAAGCAGCGCCTCCGGTATACCGGCGCCATTGTCGGCAATGGTGATGCACAAGGGGGAAGATTCCCCATGGGCAACGATTCCCTGGGTGGTGGCGATCGTTATGTGCCCGGAGGATCGGCGGCCAGCAGCATCAATGGCGTCAACGGCGTTGAGTACGCAATTCAAGATGACCTGCCGCAGTTGCTCACCATCCACCAGCACGTCGCTGTTCCGGGCTTGCGGGGTGAAGGCGAGTTGTATCCCTTTCAGAAAAGGCTGCGCCGCAAAATCTTCCACGATCCCGGCAAGCAGCGCCTGCGCATCGGTTTGGGTCGGCAGCCCCTGCCTTGACCGGGCGTAATCCAGCAGCCGGCGGATCAATCGATCCATGCGTTCCAGTTCCCGCAAGGCTTTGCCGATGTACTCGTCTCGCTCCTGCGCCGTCCCCTGGTCCATGGCGAGCAGTTGCAGGTATCCCTGCGCCACACTGAGCGGGTTGCCGATTTCGTGGGCAAGACCAGCCGCCAGCCTGCCGACCGCGGCCATCTTTTCCGTCCGAATCATTTCCCGTTGATTTTCCTGCAACAAGGTATTCTTGGCGGCAAGTTCCCCCACGGCCGCGGCCAGTTTTCCCCTGTCCGCCTCGATCCGCTGGACCATGGCCCCGATGGAGCGGGACAGTTGCCCCAGTTCATTGGTGGATTTTTCGGTAAACAGGGCTGATAGCCCGTCGCCTTGGTAATTCTCGACGGATTGCGCCATTCTGCCGATGGGAAGCGCGTAGGTCCGCAGGAAACGAACAAAAGCGAGCGCGGCCAGGATCACCGCATTGAACACCAGATAGAGCGCGATCACCTGTTCCTTGACCCAGAGCGGGCGGAGCGCCTGCGCCAGCGGCATGGAGGCGGCGATCACTCCGCCCTGGGGATCGGGCAGCACGACCGACAAATATTCGTTGCCGAACAGAGCTGCCAGAGTGACGGCAGGGCGGGAGGTCTGCGCCGCACCGGTGCGTTCAGCCGCCGCCAGCATTGGCGCCAACCTCTGCTGACAGGGGCTGCCGGATGCAGGGGACGGCGGAGAGAACGCTCCTTGCCAATAGATGCAGCCTTCCGGGTGGGCCTCAAGAAACGCTTGCATGGCGGGCGGCGCCAGGCGGGAAGCATGTTCTTGGGCCGAAAATGAAGCGGCGGCCAAAAACCGCTCCAGCGAGCGGGTTTCGCGGGTCAGGATGTCGCTGGCCCAAAACGGGAGAATGACAAAATTCGTCACCGCCATGCTCACCACGACCAGGAGCAACAGCGAGCAGGCCAAGGTGAGTTTGATGTGGCGCACAGGCGCGTCCTCGCAGCTTATGCAAAAATCGCTGAAAACCCATAAATTGGGAGCTTACGCACTCCGGCACCGCCGGCATCCCCTTGTTCCCCCACGTTGGGTTTGCCGAGCGCACCTCAACCTGCACGGACGGCAAAAATCACGGGACACAGGAACGCAGCCGGTTCCTGCCGATCCCGATGACAACATAATGGGCAGGGCTCCCTTTTGTCCACAACGATTCTTCCGCCTCCTGTTGCTGCCCTGCCCACTCTCTGGTGACAAAAAATGTCATCACCGGCCCGCGCTTTGTCAGCAATCAGCAGGGAAAAGCCGGCGTCTCAGGTCCGTCCAAATAGCCCCATCAGAATAACATACTGTTATTACAATATAAAAAAATAAGACGCCCATTATGGCACGGTTAATGGATTAAAGGGGCACGTCAATAACGCAGGACCCCATACCTCATTTTCCTGGAGAAAAAGACCATGAAAAAAATCGTACGCAACGCAAAAGGTTTTACCCTGGTAGAGTTGATGATCGTCGTCGCGATCATCGGTATTCTGGCGGCTATCGCCATCCCGCAGTTCACTCAATACCGGATCCGCGGTTTCAACTCAGCTGCGATCAGCGACATACGCAACTTGGCCACCGCCGAGGCCGGTTTGTTCACGGATGTGCAATCTTTTGGCGTAACCCAGCCCAATGTCTCCACCGCTGCTCCGGCTTATGCTGGTAATGTTGCTGGCGCCGGGGCAGTCTGCACAGGGCCGCCTACTGCTACTAACAACCACGCAATCGCTGTCACGCCGGATGGCGCTACCGCTGCCTCAGGCATGAGAGTCGGGGTGAGCAACGGCGTAACCGTTCTCGCCAATACCGATGTCATTAATGCTGGTAATCCCCGTGCATCATCGTATCTCCTTGCTGCCAAGCACCTGAACGGCAACACCTACTATGGGCAGGACAGCGATGCAGAAGTAATCTATCAGGTTCAGGATGATACCCCAACCGCAATTTCCCGGATACTGACTACGGCTGATCTACCGGTACCTGCCGTAGCAGGTGCGGATGATCTTAATAACCAAACGCTTGCCGCTGCGGGTAAAGCTTGGGCACCGAGATGAGCATCATGCTGATCTGAACGGCAACACGCTGCAAAAAACGCGGTTTCCCTTGCGGGGCCGCGTTTTTTTTTGATGTTTTTTTTGGCTGCCATACCGTATTATTTGCGACATGTCAGCCTGTCCATTGCCAAATCAAGCACGATGCAGAACAAGAACAGCGAAACTTGGCAGAAGAGATGCGTCATTTTGACCGCAGGGAGAAATCTGGTTGCTGCCCTTGAGATTCCTCGTCGCTTCGCTCCTCGGAATGACAGGTCCTTGTGATTGAGCGCCCATCGATCTGAACGAGTAACCAGAGGCCATTGTTTCTTTTGTCATATCGACCAAAGGGAGAAATCTCCTGCCATGATCCACTTTAACGCCATCACCAAATGTTATAACAAGGAGTTGTTCCGCAAGGAGTCCTTTGCCCTGCGGGATCTCTCCTTCGCTCTTTCGGAACGCGAAACCCTCGGCCTGATCGGGGCCAACGGCGCGGGCAAATCCACCGCCATCCGTCTGCTGATGGATTTCATCCGGCCCGACACCGGCGCCATCACCCTGTTCGACCGGCCGGCCACGGATCTCAGCCTGCGCAACCGCATCGGCTACCTGCCGGAGACGGCATCGTTTCCGGCCAATCTCACCATCCTGGACCTGATCCGCTTCACCGCCGCCACCTGCGGCATGAGCAAAGCGGTATGGAAAGAACGCAGCACGTCTCTCTTGAATACCCTCGGCCTGTGGGAGGCCCGCCACAAACGGCTGCGCGCCTATTCCAAGGGCATGCAGCAGCGGGCCAACTTTGTCCTGGCCCTGTTGCCCGACCCGCAACTGCTGATTCTCGACGAGCCGATGAGCGGGCTCGACCCTTTGGGCCGGGGACTGATCATTGATCTGATCCGCGAACTCAAGGGCCAGGGCAAGACCATCCTCTTCTGTTCCCATATCTTGGACGATGTCGACCGGCTGGCAGACCAGTTGCTCATCCTCCACAAGGGGCGCGCCCTCTTTAGCGGCCCACCGCGCGAACTGCTGGCCCGGCAGCAGACGGCAACCATCGAGGCCGCCTTTCTCCATCTCATCAACAGCGTGGAGGGCGGCCAACATGCTGCGTAAAATCTGGGCGCTGGCCCGATTGGTTTGTCTGGACGGCCTGCGGCGGCATGCCCTGATCGGGCTGGTTTTCCTCTCCGTTGGCCTGGAGGTCGGCGGCCTGGTGTTTTTTGGTTTCATCCCCAGAGACATCGGCAGGGCCTCGGGGGATTTCATCCTCTCGATGGGCTGGCTGACCGGCCTGCTCTTTCTTTTGTTTCATGCCGTGCAGGTCATGGCCTGGGACGAGGAACGGCGGACCATCCACACCTTCCTGGCCCGGCCCATCTCCCGGACCCAGTATGTGCTGGGCATTTTCCTCGGCCTGGCGGTGCTGTTGCTGCTGCTGAATCTGGTTCTGGGCCTGCTGGGCTACGAGGTCTTGATTCTGATCAAAGATTCTCTTATTCCTGCCTACTTCCAGCATCTTTCCCCATTCCACTACAGCCTTGCCTGGGCCGGCCTGTTCTGCATCGAGCTGATGATCCTGGCGATCATCATGCTCTTTTCCGGGCTGGTGCGCGGCGGCTTTCCGGTGCTGCTGCTCACGGTCTCCTACTCTCTCATCTGCACCGGCCTGCCGGTGGTCCGGGACTCCATCGCCCAGCGGACAGACCTGCCCGCGGCCCTGCCGCTCGTGCTGAAAGGGCTGGCCGCCCTGTTTCCCGATTTCAGCCGGTTTGACTTCAAGGAGCTGATCACCAGCACCGGCGCCATCAACGTTCTCCAAGGGTTTGCCGTTGACCTGGGCCTGCTGGCGCTGTACCTGGCAGTGGTTCTCTGGGTCGCCACCCTGGTCTACCAGCGGAGGGATCTGCAATGAGGCTGATCCGCCGGCTTCTGTTGTTCCTGGTGATGGCAGCCTATGGCTTGGTCTTTCTCGCCCAGGAACGGATCTTCCAGGAGCGGCCCGCCACCCTGCAGCCGGTACCGGCCGCCGCCTTTCTGCGCGCCGCCACCGGCTATCTCAAGCAGTTGACCAGCGAAATCCTGTTCGTGCAGTCCTCGGTGTTTATCGGCGGCATATTGCCGGGAACCGCCCCCAACACCTATGCCCCGGCGCTGGCGCATAACTACCGGCAGATCACCACCCTCTATCCCCGGTTCATCGATCCCTACTATTTTGCCCAGGCCCACCTGCCCCATGTGGACCCGGAATTCGCGCGCGCCACCAACGACGTCCTGGTGACAGCCAGGAAGGCCCATCCCACTGAATTGGTCTTTCCCTTTTTCCAGGGTTTCAACCTGTTTCGCTATTTGGACGAGCCGCTCGAAGCCGCCGAGGTGTTCCGGCAGGCCAGCCTGCTGCCGGAAGCGCCGCCGATGTTCGGCCGCTTGGCCGCGATTCTCACCGCCCAGGGCGGCCAGTTGCAGGCGGCGATCATCTCCCTCCAGGTCATGGTGAAAACCACGGATGACGAAGCAGTCAAAAAACGCTGTTATGACGAAATCAATATGTTCAGACAGGCGCTCAGGGTGCAGAAGGCGGTCAACGACTTTTTTACGGCCCAGCAGCGCTACCCCGACGCGCTCGACGAACTGGTCCCCGGATTCCTCCCGGCCCTGCCCACCTTCGGCGATGCCTTTGTGCTGACCTGGAACCCGCCCAACGTCGGCCTGCAACGGCCGCATCTCGAAAAAGCAAAACCTTCGGCACCGCTGCTCCGCCCTTGATGCCGGTTGTTTGCCGATGCAAGCATGCAGCTGAGAGATGCTGTGACAGCAAGATTTCTCCCTTTGGTCGAAATGACAAAAAATCATGGTATTACAAAGGAAATCATGGCGTTGCCAGGTCTTGACGCCGTTGCCGCTGAGCCGGGCGACGGAGTGAGGAACCGGAAACAAGGGGCAAATTGTTTGAACGCAGCGAGTTCCTGCCCCGCCGGTTCTGCACCCGGCGACCGGAGTGGTCTCAGCGGCGTGGCTGCCCTTTCTTTTGCTTCTTTTCTTTGGGCAAGCAAAGAAAAGAATGGCCCCGGCAAGGGAGAGCGCTTGACCTGTCTGTTCTGGGATTGGGATTCGCTCGCTGAAGCTCGCTCACCCCAACCTATCGCCGGCGCTTGTTCGCTCCGCCCGCCACAGTGGGCGATTTTTCTCTCCGCTCGAACGACCGTTCCGTTCTCTGCTACGAGACCATTTCCTATTGATACTACAAAATATCAGCTCAGCTTTTCATGAAATTACCAGAGCTTGCCCGTAAACCTGCTTGCACCGGCACCAGAAAATAGCATAAACAACCAGATTGCTCCCTCCGGTCGAAATGACCCCTCTCTCGCCCCCCTCTCTCCTGCCACGTTTCGCTCCCCTACACCTTGCTTGATTGAGCAATGGAATCATGCCGCCATTGCGGGGAGCGAAGCGATCCCCGCTCTCCGGAAGTCACCCTTCCGCCCACACTCCGGGGATCGACGCGCCGCAGCCCAAGCAGCGGCTCCCCCGCATGCCCACCGCTTGACTGGTGAATCCCTGGCGGCGGACCAGCAGCGCGCCGCATGCCGGGCAATGGGTATCCCCGCCGTCGGGGGCAGCGACATTGCCCTGGTAGACAAAGCGCAATCCCTGCTCCATGCCTATGGCGCGCGCCTGGCGCAAGGTGGCGGCCGGGGTCGACGGCCGGTCGAGCATGGCGTACGCGGGATGAAAGCCGGTCACATGCCAGGGGATATCCGCCGACACGCCCCGCAGAAAACAGGCGATGGCGCGCAGTTCCTCCTCGCTGTCGTTGAGACCAGGAATGATCAGGGTGGTGACCTCGACCAGCACCCCGAGTGCATGGAACAGCCGGATATTTTCCAGCACCGGCGCCAGACTGGCCGCGCATACCTGGCGATAGAACCCGTCGGTGAAACCCTTCAGATCAATGTTGATGCCATCCAGTACCTCCGCCAGCAACCGGACCGCCTCGGTCGTCATGTAGCCATTGCTGACGAACACGTTCCCGATGCCCCGCGCTTTGGCCAGGCGGGCGCAATCATGGGCGAACTCGCAGAAAATCGTGGGTTCGACATAGGTGTAGCTGATGGAGGCGCAACCCGCCCGCTGGGCGGCGGCCACCACTTCGCCTGGCTTGGTGAGCGTCCCCGGGATCAGGCCGGCATGGGCATGGGGGTATTGGGAGATCTGCTCGTTCTGACAGTGGCGGCAGCGAAAGTTGCACCCCACCGTGGCGATCGAATACGACTGGCTGCCGGGAAGGAAATGGAACATCGGTTTTTTTTCGATGGGATCGATATGCTGCGCAACCAGCAGACCGTACACCAACGTGATCAGGCGGCCATCCCGGTTCTCGCGCACCCCGCACCGCCCCCGCTCGCCCACACCGATACGGCAGCGGTGCCGGCAAAGGCCGCAGACCACCAGCCCCTCTTGGCATTGCTGGTAAAAAAACGCTTCCCGCATACCCGCCTCCTATTCGACCTTCCCCTTCCTGCCGCTCTCCTTCCCCTGGCAAGCACGATCAGCCATCAAGGCCCTACCGATTCCGGGTGCGGATGCCAACCGGACTACCGGAGCAAAGAGAAGATTGCCGCGCGGATGTTTTCCGGAGAGTCGAGTTTGTCGACAATGCCGGCCGGACCGAGGGCGCCAGCCCGGTCGAGCAACTGTCTATCCTGATGGCCAGTGAGAAAAAGAATGGGGATATCCCGGCCGGCCTTGATCAGCCGAGCGGTTTCGATGCCGTCCAGCGTCCCGGCCAGACTGATGTCCATCAACACCGCATCCGGAGGGTCATGCTGAACGGCCTGCATCGCCGCCTGCCCGGTGGTCACGACCGCTATGACTTCGCAGCCCATGCCCCTGACCTCCTCGGCCAGCATGAGGCCGATCAGTTGTTCGTCTTCGACAACCAGCACTCTCTTCGGCATATGTCGCTCAATCACGTATCATGACGGGAACCAACCGTGGCCAAGACATCGGTCAAAGAAACATGTCTTTTAGGTTGGCAAAGAACGGCGTCCACGTCAAGAGGCAGTTTGCCCGGCATACACCACAACTTTTTTCATAACATCTTGATCTTTCAATGTAAAACAGCAAAATGATCCGTTTAAGGCATTATCCCCATCCATTCCCACAAAATGGACTTGTCAACAGGGCACAGAAAGAGTAGGTGAGAGAAGGCGGTCTCCGACCCGCCGCAAACGGCGGATGAGGACGATGCGCGTCCGCAGCCTGGATCAATCAACCCGGCAACGGACCAGGACACCCCCATGGAACAATTTTTTGACCCGAAAAGCATCGCGGTGATCGGTGCGAGCGATCGGCAAGGCGCTATCGGTACCGCCTTGATCGACAATCTCATCCAGGGTGGATACGGCGGCGCCGTCATTCCGGTCAACCCCATGCATGCCACTGTGCGGGGTATGCGGTCGTACCGCGCCATCACCGAAGTGAACCCACCCCCGGAAATGGCGATCATCGCCACCCCCATCGCCACTGTGCCGGAGATTGTCCGCCAATGCGTGCGGGCCGGTACACAGGGCGTGATCATCATCTCCGCCGGCGGCAAAGAGTTGGGCGAGGAAGGCGCCTTCATCGAAGAACAGATCCATGGCGCGGCCGAGGGGTCCGGCATGCGCATCATCGGCCCCAACTGCATGGGAGCCATCCGGACCGCCAAAAATCTCAACGCCACCTTTGCCGGCTCCATGCCCGCCAAGGGCAGCCTGGCGGTGATTTCCCAAAGCGGGGCCATCTGCGCGGCAATCCTCGACTGGGCCGCCACAGAAAACATGGGGTTCAGCCATTTCGTCTCCATCGGCTCCATGCTGGATGTCGATTTCGGCGACCTGATCGACTATCTGGGCAATGACGGATCGGTCAAGGCCATCCTGCTCTACATGGAAAACCTGACCAACCCCCGTAAATTCATGAGTGCGGCCCGGGCGGTGTCGCGGATTAAACCGATCATCATCCTCAAGGCTGGCAGGAGCAGGGCCGGCGCCCATGCCGCCTCCACCCATATCGGCGCCATGGCCGGCGAGGATGCGGTCTATGACGCGGCGTTCAAGCGGGCGGGCATCGTACGGGTGCCCTCGTTGGCCCGTCTGTTCGATTGCGCCGAACTGATGGCCAAGCAGCCCCGGCCCGCTGGCGCCAGGCTGGCCATCATCACCAACGGCGGTGGACCAGGGGTGATGGCGGTCGACACCCTGGCCGCCTACGGCCTGGAGCCGGCGCCGTTGAGCGACGAGATCATGGCCCGGCTGGGCGCGATTCTGCCGCCCTACTGGAGCCGGGGCAATCCCATCGACATCCTCGGCGACGCCACGGCGGAACATTTTGCCTCGGTGTTCGAACTCTGTCTGGCCAGCAGGGAATTCGACGGCATCCTGCTGATCATGGTGCCGCAAAATCTGACCTCCCCGGAGGAGGTCGCCGCGGCGCTGATCGAGCTGGCGCGGCGCAAGCGCGTGCCGGTTTTCGCCTCCTGGATGGGTGGCCAGCGGATCGCCGAGGCCGTCGATATGCTCAACAAAGCGGACATTCCCACCTACGAGACTCCGGAACGGGCTGTCCGCGCCTTTCTCTACATGGTCGAATATACCAGGAACCTGGAACTGCTCTCCCAGGCGCCGTCCAAGCTCCCCGCCGAACTCTATTTCAACCGGGACCAGGTCTTCCGTACCATCTATGAATGTTTCGAGCAGGAGACGGAGCTGCTTTCGGAGATCCAGAGCAAGGAAATCCTGTCTGCCTATGGCATTCCGGTGAATCCGACCCTATTGGCCGCCTCGGCCGACGAGGCGGTGGCCCTGGCCGCCGACATGGACGGACCGGTGGCCATAAAACTGGTCTCGCCGGATATCAGCCACAAATCAGACGCGGGCGGCGTGCAGCTCGACCTGCGCAACGAAGAGGATATCCGCCAAGCCTTTGAACGGATCATGACTAGCGCCAGGGCGTATAATCCCGAGGCGCGGATCACCGGGGTCTCGCTCCAGCCCTATATTGCCGGCGCCGAGTTCGAGCTGCTGCTCGGCAGTAAAACCGACGACAATTTCGGGCCGGTCCTCTGTTTCGGTTCCGGCGGGGTCTTTGCCGAACTGCTCAACGACAAGGCCCTGGGTCTGCCGCCGCTCAACCGCCTCCTGGCCCGGCGGATGATGGAGGAGACCCGCATCCTGTCTCTGCTCAAGGGCAACCGCAACACGCCGTCGGCCGATCTGGAAAAACTGGAAGAACTCCTGGTGCGGCTCTCCCAACTGGTGATCGATTTCCCTGAAATCGTCGAGATGGACATCAACCCGGTCCTGATCAAAAACGGCGAACCCTGCGCGGTCGACGCCCGCATCCTGCTCCGCCGGACCGAAGCACACATCAGCATGGGCAACAACCTGCACCTGGTGATCAGCCCCTACCCCCAGCACCTGGAACGGCGCGATCTCACCGACATGGACCGGCCGCTGTTCATCCGGCCGATCAAGCCCGAGGACGCGCCGCTTTTTGTCAAGCTGTTCAATTCCCTCACTCCCACCAGCATCTACTACCGTTTTTTCAGCGTGGTCAAAACGCTCTCGCCCGAGATTCTCGCCCGCTTCACCCAGGTGGACTATGACCGGGAGATCGCCTTCGTCGCCCTGGACGAAGATGAAGAAGGCGCGGAGCGCATGCTCGGCGTGGCCAACATCGTCGGCGAACCCGACGGCAAGCGCGGCGAATTTTCCGTGCTCATCGGCGATCCCTGGCAAGGCCAGGAGATCGGCGCGAAATTGCTGTTGCAATGCCTTGAAATAGCGCAGGAGCGCGGCATGGCGATTGTCTGGGGCACGGTGTTGGCGGAAAACCGCCACATGATCGCGCTGGGCAAAAAGCTGGGATTCACCATCAAGCAGGGTGAAGACGCTTCGGAATACAAGTTGACGATTGATTTGAAAACTGCAAAACTGTGATGCAATCTACCGGCTGGTGAAGGTGCGCCGATCCGGATCGGCATGGTTGTACCTGGCCTGCGGCAACGAAACGACCTGCGCCCCGGCCAGGGGGTGTTCTTTTTTTCTTTTTAACGCTGCAAGAGGAAACGTATGGCAAAACAAGTGGCAATCAACCAGGAAGACTGTTTGGGCTGTGAGGCCTGTGTGGAACTCTGTCCGGATATTTTCGGCTTCGACATGGATCTTGGCAAAGCCTATGTCCTCGCGGAAGAGGGGGACGAGGAGTGCATCGAGGAGGCTGCCGCCTCCTGTCCGGCTGGATGTATCTCGTACGAGGAATGAACCCGGCCATAAAAGATGTCCCCGCCGGGCGCAACTGCCGGCTGTTTTATCGCGCAGCACATCTGGCCCCGATCGCCGCCCGGATCGGACCGTAAGGAGAAGACACATGGCAAAACAAGTGGATATCGACCAGGAAGCATGTTTGGGCTGTGAAGCCTGCGTGGAGCTCTGTCCGGATATTTTCGGCTTCAATACGGAGCTTGGCAAGGCCTATGTCCTCGGAGTGGGAGGAGAGGACAGCAAGTGTATCGAGGAAGCCATCGCTTCCTGTCCGGCTGGATGTATCTTGTACGAGGAATGACCCGGCCGCAAGAGGCTTTCCCGCCGGGCGCAACCGCCCGGCTGTTTTATTTTGCAACACATCTGGCCCCGATCACCGCCCTGGTCGGACCGTAAGGAGCAACGATGGTTACCGCGATCATCCTGATTAACGCCGAACGCAACAAAATCAACGAGGTTGCCGAACTCATGCAGAAGATCAACGGGGTCTCTGAGGTCTACTCGGTGAGCGGCAAGTACGACTTGATCGCCATCATCCGGGTCAAAACCAACGACGGCCTGGCCGACCTGGTGACCAAAAGGCTGCTCGCCATGGACGGCATCGTCAAAACCGAGACCATGCTCGCCTTCCAGGCCTACTCCTGTCACGACCTGGAAGCCATGTTCTCCGTGGGGATGTAAGGTTTCTTCCTCTTCTCCTCTCGCCCCGCGGCGAGACCGACAATATCCGCCACTGTTGGCCAAAGCCGCCTGACCCGTCTTTTGCGGCCTGCCTTAAATCACCTTGGCGGCCCGCAATCGCGCCTGAGCGGCGGTATCGATCCCCATCGCCGCCAGAATCTCGGCGGTATGCTCCCCCAATTCCGGCGCATGGCCGCGAATGATGCCCGGCGTCTGCGATAACTTGGGCGCAATGCCCAGTTGACGGTACGCCCCCCAGGTCGCATGGACCATATCCACCACCATCCGCCGCTGCCGGGTCTGCTCGTCGGCCAGGGCCTCGTCCAGATTGAGCACCGGTTCGCAACAGCAATCCCTGTCGGCAAAGATCGCTGTCCACTCGCTCAGATCTTTGGTGCGAAACAGCGCGGCCACCTCCTCATGCAGTTTCTGCTGATGCGGGCCGGGCTCGAAATAGCCGGGCGTGTTCCAGTCCGGACGGCCGACGGTCTCGCAGAACAGCTTCCAGAATTGCGGTTCCAGCGCCCCCAATGACATGGTGCGGCCATCCCTGGTGGGGTAGAGGTTGTAGCAGGCAAAGCCGTGATTGAGAAAATCGTCGCCCTGGCTGGGCACGAGGCCGTCAGCCAGATATTTGCCCCAGCGCAGGCAATGCCAGGTCATGGCGCCGTCGGCCATGGCCAGATCGATATGTTGCCCTTCCCCCAACCGTTCGCGGGCATAGAGGGCCGTGGCGATGGCAAAGGCCGCATACAGAGCCCCGCCGCCCAGATCGGCGATCTGCACTCCGGACATGGTCGGGTTGCCCTGTTGTCCGCTGTAGGAGAGCACGCCGTTCAAGGCCAGGTAGTTGATGTCGTGTCCGGCCCGGAGCGCTCTCGGCCCGTCAGCGCCATAGCCGGTGATGGCGCAATAGATCAGCCGGGGATTGACGGCCCGCAGCGCCTCGTATCCCAACCCCAGCCGATCCATGACGCCGGGACGGAATCCTTCCAAGACCACGTCGGCCGTTGCGGCCAGCTGTTTGAGAATGTCCTTGCCTTCCGGCTTCTTGAGGTTCAGGGTCAGCGATTGCTTGTTGCGATTGAGGACCACATGAAATCCGCTGTTTTTGCCTAAGAGCGGCGGCCACCAGCGAATGTAGTCGCCGCCGTCCGGGTCCTCGATCTTGATGACCTCGGCGCCGAAATCCGCCAGCAGCATGGAGCAGAACGGACCCGGCAAGAGACGAGACAAATCCAACACCTTCACTCCAAAGAATGCAGCCTGCATTGTGACCTCCTCAAACATGGTGGAATAAAAACCTGACCGGGAACAGGCGATGCGGCAAACCAGGCGCGCAATACGATCCGGATCCGGCGAACAGCCCGTCTCGGCCAATCTCCGGGCAACAGGTGCGCGTTCGCCTGGCCAAGGCTCACCTCGCGCGTCCGGCCAGCGAACGGACCCATTTTTCCAGGGAAACAGCCGGAAAAATGAGGAAACCAACAACAGCGGCCAGGCTGATGTCGGCAATCGACAGTGGTTCTGTCCGGAACACGCGCTGGAAAAACGGCAAGTAGACGAACAGGGCCTGGAGGGCGAGGATAACGCCGATGCCCCAGAAGATCGTCGGATTGCTGAACCAGCCGATGGTACGGATGCTGTCCTTCAACGAGCGGCAGTGGATCAGGTAGAACACCTGAAAAAAGATGACAAAGCTCACGCCCATGGTCTGGGCCTTGGCCAGCGCCTGTTCTGGAGGGACGCCGGCCGCCAGCGCCTGTCCGTACTCCATATCAAACAGGGCGATGGTCCCCCAGGTCATCAGCACGGAGACGGCCAGCACCCTGAAGACCACGAAGCTGTTGAACAGCGGGGCTTCGGGGTTGCGCGGCGGCCGGTCCATGACATCGGGCTCCTTGACCTCGAAGGCGAGCGGCAGGGCCAGGGCCACGGCGGCGACCAGGTTGATCCAGAGCAACTGAGTAGGCAACATGGGCAGGAGCAGGTCCTTGGTCACCGGGTCAAAGGGGAAGAACATGATGCCGTAGATGAGAATCAGGGCCAACCCGAGGTTGGTGGGCAGAAGAAACGCCAGCGATTTGATCAGGTTGTCGTAGACCCGGCGGCCTTCCTCCACTGCGGCGCTGATGGTGGCGAAATTGTCGTCGGCAAGCACAATATCCGCCGACTCCTTGGAGACCGCCGTGCCGGTGATGCCCATGGCCACGCCGATATTGGCCTGCTTGAGCGAAGGCGCGTCGTTGACGCCGTCACCGGTCATGGCCACCACCTGGTTGTCCGCCTGCAGAGCCTTGACCAACCGCAACTTATGTTCCGGGGCCACCCGGGCAAAGATCTGGGTGGCGCGGGACGTTGCCCGCAGGGCCGCCTCGTCCATGCCCGCCAACTCGACGCCAGTTATTGCCCGGATTTCGGCCGCCAGATTCAGGCTGGCTCCGATGGCCTGAGCCGTGATCCGGTGATCGCCGGTGATCATTTTGACCTCGATCCCTGCCCGGTGACAGGCGCTGATCGCCTCGACCGCCTCGTCCCTCGGCGGGTCGATCATGCCGATCAAGCCAAGAAAATCAAAGCCACCGGCCACCACATCCTCGCTCAGATGTCCCCTTTCCTCTGGTTGCGGCTTCGCGGCCAGGGCCAGCACTCGCATGCCGTCCGCGCCCATGCGCCCCATCTCGGCCGCCATCCGCCGATGCAGGTCATCCTCTTCTGCCTGACAGCAACGGGGAAAGACCGACTCCAGGGCTCCCTTGATGACGATCATCGGCGCTGCTCCTGTGTGGAGCGTGGCCATGTATTGATTTTCCGAGGCAAAGGGGATCGCATCCAGGCGGGGAGACCGGTCCGCGACCGCCTCGGCCGATATGCCGCCCTTGGCCGCGGCCACCAGCAAGGCCGCTTCGGTAGGATCGCCGGTGATGGTCCATTGGCCGTTCTCCAGCGACAAGGTCGCGTCATTGCACAGCACCGACGCAACCAGCAGGCTGCGGACCTCCTCGGGCAGTTGCGCCACGATCTCGCCGTTGGCCGCGAAATCGCCCTTTGGATCATAGCCGACGCCGCTGACCCGGCATACATGCCCGGGCGTCACCACCTCGGTGACGGTCATTTCGTTGCAGGTCAATGTGCCGGTTTTATCGGAACAGATCACGGTGGTGGAGCCCAGGGTTTCCACCGCCGGGAGACGGCGGATGATGGCGTTGCGCCGGGCCATGCGCTGCACACCGATGGCCAGGGCGATGGTCACCACCGCCGGCAAACCTTCCGGGATGGCGCCCACTGCCAGGGCAATGGCGAAGATAAGCGTTTCCTTGAGGGCTGCCCCGAGCGCAATCCCCACATCCAGGCTCCGTTTGACCCCGATGGCCAGGATGACTGCGGAAATGAGCACGATAGCGATGGTGATCCAGGTGCTGAGTTCTCCCAATTTCTTGGTCAGCGGGGTTTCGAGATCCACCGTGCTTGCCAGCATGTCGGAAATCCGGCCCAACTCGGTGGCCATGCCGGTGCCGGTCACCACTGCTGTGGCTGTACCAGAGGTGACCAGGGTACCGCTGTAGGCCATGCAGGTCCGGTCGCCCAGCACGGCGTCGACCGTCACCAGGGCCACGGACTTCTCCGCCGGCACCGACTCGCCGGTGAGGGCGGCCTCCTCCACCTTAAGATTGTACAGGCTGACGATGCGCATATCGGCGGGCACGCTGTCGCCGGCCGCCAGCAGGACCAGATCGCCGGGCACCAGTTCGGCCGCCGGGATCGTCACCTTCCTGCCGTCGCGGATGACCGTCGCATTCCAAGGAACCATGGCGGACAGAGCTTCAATCGCCCGCCCGGCCTTGAACTCCTGGATGAATCCTATCACCGCGTTGATCACCACCACCGCCAGCACCACCAGGCCGTCGGTGAGTTTGCCCAGCACCATCGCCACAGCGGCCGAGGTCAGCAACACCCAGATCAGAGGATTGTTGATCTGCCGCCAGAGAAGCTCTCCTATGCTATCCTTCGGCTTTTTTTCGATCTCGTTGGGGCCATACAGACGAAGTCGCTCGCTTGCCTGCGCCGCGCTCAGCCCTGCCTCGCCGCTGGCAAGCGACCGCAGCGCCTCTGCCGAGTCCATGGCATGCCAGGCGTTATCGGTCGGCGAGCAGCCGTTTCGTTCGGGATGCATTGATTTCCTTTGGGTCAGAGTATGGGAGGGATAGAGAAAAAAGAGTCCTTCTCTTTATACCCATCGCCGCCGCCCGCGCAACCGCTTCCCGCCGCGGCACCAAACCGCCTGGGGCGCAATCTTGGGAAAACGTTCGGCAAGACAGGCGGATATCATCCAAAGGAAAAAAATCCGTCTGTCAGCGGTGTTGTCGGCGCCCGCTGCCTCGGCTACATACGCCAATCGACCCTTGGGCTCTTCCGGATAGGCAGACGATGATAGGCGAACTTCGGATAACCGATCATCATCGCTCCATAGCATTGGTGCCCTTCGGGGAATCCCAGGGCGGCCTGCAACGGCGGAAAAACGGCGGCCGCGGCATTGAAATACCCGGCCCAGCAACCGCCCAATCCCAGAGAAGCGGCGGCCAATTCCAAGGTGGTCAGGGCGATGGTACAGGTGGCGGGGGCCCTGCGGTCGTCCTTTCCCGCATAGGCAATGATCAACGCCGGCGCCCCCCTGAGGATGACGTCTTGCCCGGCATTCCATCGTTCGATGGATCGCCTGACATGCATCCCCTGGGCGATTGCGGGCATTTCAGCCTGCAGCCAGCGCATCCAGTCGACAACGATACCGGCGAGCCGGTTGAGTTCCCCGCGGTTGCCAACGACCAGCCAGCGCACCCCCTGCGAATTGCTCCCTGAGGGGGCGTAACGGGCCATGTCGATCAATTGGGACAGTTTCTCCCGCTCCACGGGCTGGGCGCGGTATACCCTGATCGAGCGCCGGGCGCGGAGAAAGTGCGCGCACTGGTCGGGATCAAGCCGCGACTCCGGGCGGACCGGCGGGCAGGCGGTCACCGGCACATCCCGGTGGGACATGCTGCCCGTGGCACAGACCGCCACACAATGGCCGCAGCGGATGCATGCGTGTTCCGCTCCGGCAACGGATACCGGGAATGCCCCTGGACTCCAGGTTATGATCCCGATCGGGCAAACCGCGGCGCACCTGCCATCGCGATTGCAGGTTTCCTGGTTGACAGTCACAAGTTCCATGCAGGTTCTCCGTGCAGCAGGATTGATCAAAAAACGGCTCGCACTCCTTCTCTCATGAATCCACAGTACAACTTGTGGCGCAAGAGGATGTTGCGGTGATGGCTGCAACGGGTGATCAGATTGCCTCTGCGGAGAGGTTTGCGTTGCAGGAATTGGGAAATATGTTGGATAGAACCGCCCACGCCGGACTTGGCCGGGAGAGAAGTCCGCAACCGCGCCACAGTGCCGGGACAGGCCCTGGTCTGGAGCATTCGCCGCCCTGATCCTTTTCCAGAATTATTCTACCACAATGTAGAGCTTCGAGCCTCATTTTCTTCAATTTTTATGAGACAGCAGAGGCCAAAAATGGTTTCCTGCCATATTGAGTGCGGAAGGGCGCGCGGCTCTTGCCCCGTGCCCTTTTTCCGCCGGCATCACACACCGGCGGCGGCGCGGTTTCCGCATGCACGCTCCTGCGGCGGCCGGTCAGCGGGGAAAATCCCAAACCAGGAGAAGAGCGGCTTGCCAACCCCTCCAGCGAAAAAGGCGACCGCCCGGCCCTGCCCGTCAGGCAGCCGGGAAGTCCCCCTGAAAAAACAAAAAACGCCAAGAAAAAAACAGTCCCAAACCCCAGCCAACAGGTCCGGCGGCAAGCGGCGGAGCAAAAAACCGTCCGCTTCCGCCAAGATGCTGATCCTCTGGGCCGGCCTGGAGTTTCTCGGCCTGGCCGCTGCCATGGTCACAGGCACCGTCGTGCTGCTCGGATACGCGGCGGCCAACTTTTCCGGCCCGGACCTGCTCGCGCATCTGTTGCCGTTCACCCTCGGCATCCTGGCCCTGATTCTGGCCAATGCCCTGCTGCTGGTCGGCTGGCTGCGGCTGCGACTCTGGCTGCGGCGGAGAAAAACGTTCTTGCCCGCAGCCATCGCCCTGTTCCTGGCCCTGATCGCCGGCACCATGACCATCAGGGGAGATTTTTTCTTCGCCTTCAATCAATTCCGCATCCTGGTCGGCGGCAAGGAGGAGGCGGGCCGGGCCACCCTCACCCACCAAGTCTTCGCCGCATACCGCCGCCTGGACACCGCCCAGATGGGGAAGATTATCAACCGGGCCAAGCCCTTCCACCAGGAAATCGATGAGGCCGCCGCCGCCTTCGGGCTCGACTCCGACCTGCTCCACGGCATCGCCGCCATCGAATCATCCTTCCTGCTCCGGGACAGCAAAGACGGCGGCCAGGGCCTGTTCCAGATCACCCAGGTCCCGGAATCCGCCATACAAGCGGTTGCGGAGCGGCTTGGAGTGGACAGATCGCTGATCGACGCGCACCAACACAACAGCTATCTGGCCGCCGCGACCCTGAGGCACTACCTCGCCCAAATGCGCGGCGATCTGTTCCTCGGCCTGCTGGCGTACAACATCGGCCCGAAAAACGGCGGACTGCGCTTTATCATGCAGCAGTACGGAGCCACTGACTTTGTCACCATCCAGCCGTACCTGCAACAACTGCCGCGCGACTATCCCATCCGGGTTCTGTGTTACGCCCTCGCCTTCCGCCTGTTCCGCACCCTTGGCACTCTGCCTGCCTACGAAGAGGGGATCAACGCGGTCCGCGTCCAGCAGATCGGCATCCCGGGACTGTAACCTTGCACTGGGGATGAAGTGAGCGGCATGGTGCTGTGCTTGATGATCTCCGAGGGCTCGCCGACTGTTGCGCGGCCTGGGAGGAGCGTGATTGGGTAGACCGGGCGGTCCAAAGAGGTGATTGATCAGCGCCAGGGATACTGTCTTGGTTCGCCACGGAACTCGGTCGAGTGATGCTCTTTTATGCGCATCACTGGAAACCGGTTCGCAGCATCTGGATCATGGCGTCGATAAACTGTCCCCCATCTCTTTGGATGTCAAACAGATCCGGGGTCATAATCCAACTGGCGATCAAGCCGTAAATGAAAATCAGCACACTGATCGCTCCCAGCCGGACGTCCAACTCCGGCGGCAACTGTCCCTTTTTCTTGGCATTATCGAGGGTGGCCTGGAGACCCTGCAACCGTTCCAGGCGTATCTGAGCGTGACGGAGACGGATGGCCCTGGTCTCTTTGCTGCGATCGCTGTCATCAAACAGCAAAAGGAACAACTGCTGCATGCGCTGATCCTCCACCAAGCCACTGAAAAAGGCAAGGTAGAGGTCTTTCATTTTGCCGAGCGGGTCAAGTTCATCTGGAGCTTCGCTCGCCTGGGCCAAGGGAGCGTAACACTGCTGAACCTGATCCCACAGGGTATTGAGTAAGTCCGCCTTGTTGGCAAAATGCCAATAGATGGCGCCCCGGGTCACTCCGGCTTCACGGGCAATGTCATCCAGCGAGGCCCGCGCCACTCCCTTGACCGCAAAAATCCGTACCGCCGCATCAAGTATGCCGTTCCGCGTCTCCTGCGCTTTCTGTTTCGTTTTTCGAACCATCCCGCTCCTTGCCCAGCGCAGCTCCAACTGTGAAAAAGACGATCGCCTCAGCTTCCTGCCTCTACCCCCCCTCCCAAAGCCTTGTAGAGGAAAACCAGATTCGTCAGCCGGGTCAGGCGGATACCGATCACGCCCTGCTGGGCGCTGTACAGTGACCGCTGGGCATCAAGCACGTTGAGATGGCTGTCCACCCCTTGGGCATATCGTTTTTGGGTAAGGGCGTACCGTTTCTCCGTGGCATCGCACAAGGCCTGCTGGGCTGCCAACTGCCGCTCAACATTCGTGCGTTGGGCCAGGGCATCGGCCACTTCCTGGAAAGCGGTCTGAATGGCCTTTTCATACTGGGCGATGGCGATATCCCGGTCAACCTCCGCCACCTGAAGCTGGGCGGAACGGGCGCCGGCATCGAAGATCGGCAGATCGATCTGCGGCATGAAGCTCCAGGAACCGGTCCCGGAGGAGAAAAGACCGGATAGCTGGTTGCTGCCGGACCCCAGGCTGCCGACCAGGGTAATTCGGGGAAAATAGGCGGCCCGGGCCGCTCCGATGTTGGCGTTATATCCCTTGAGCATGTTCTCAGCCTGGAGGACGTCGGGCCGGTTCAGCAGCACATCAGAAGACAATCCTGGGGTGACCTCCGCCAGGGCTGCCACCTGACCTGTCAGGCTCAGACTGGTGGGCAACAGGTCGGCTGGAATCTGTGTGCCCGCCAGCAGGTTCAGACTGTCTGTATCTTGTGCCACCATGGTGGTATAACGGGCAACATCAACCCGCGCCGATTCGACCTGGGTTTGCGCCTGCCGCAGATCCAATTCCGAGGAGGTCCCGACCTCGAACTGCCGCTGGATGAGCCGATACGACTCCTCCTGGGCCTTCAGGGTCTCCTGGGCCACAGACAGCGATTCCCGGTCAGCGGCCAGGGTCAGATAGCTGGCGGCGATCTGGGCGATCAGGCTGATCCGCTCACTCTGCTTGGCCTGCTCGGTAGCCAGATATTGCTCCAAGGCCTGATCCTTGAGACTGCGCACCCGGCCAAACAGATCCAACTCGTAGGAAGTGACGCCGATACCGACGGTGTACTGGTGGAGTTTTTGAGCCTCGCCCGTACTGGAAAAATCAGCCGGCACCCGTTGAAAGCCGGCGCCGCCGCTCGCATCCACCTCGGGGACGAGCGCGGCCCGCTGAATCTGGTATTGGGCCTGGGCCCGTTCGACATTGAGCGCCGCCACCCGCATATCCCGGTTATGGGTCAATCCCAGTTCAATAACCTTTTTCAGCCGAGGATCACGGAAGAAATCCTGCCAGGCGGGTTCAGCGACACCGAGTTGAGCCGAAGCCGTCTCGGGAGCGCCGTCCTGCTGCCAGGAGGCAGGCACCGGCGCGGCGGGCCTGGTGTAGGAAGGAGCCAGGGTCGAGCAACCGGAGAGGAGTGCGGCCAGGCTGCATGATATACACAAGATGATCGAAAACCGCTGAGTCCGCTGCATGTCACTGTGCCTCCGGTCCAGTGTCAAACTCGCTGCCCGGTCTGGTCTGCAGCTGGTCTTTTCTGCCGAACAGCCGTGAGATGAGCACAAAGAAGAAAGGAATGAAGAGCAGGTCGATGAAGGTGGCCGACAGCAGGCCGCCGGTGACGGCGGTGCCGATGGCGTTCTGCGCGCCCGCGCCCGCGCCCTTGGTCAAGGCCAGCGGCAGGGTGCCGAAGAAAAAGGCCAGCGAGGTCATGATAACCGGACGGAGCCGGATCTTCACCGCCGCCAGGGTTGCCTCGGCTAACTCCTGTCCCCGTCCCATCCGATTCTTGATGAACTGGATGATCAGGATGGCGTTTTTGGTCGACAAACCGACCGTGGTCAGCAGACCGATCTGAAGATACACGTCATTGGGCAGGGCGCGCAGCGTCACGGCCGTAACCGCGCCCACCAGTCCCAGCGGCAACATCAACAGGTTGACAAAGGGAATCGTCCAGCTCTCGTACAAGGCAGCCACCGCCAGAAACACCACCAACAGCGAGATGGCATAGAGGGCGGGAGCCTGGGCGCCGGCTTTTTTCTCCTCGTAGGAAAGCCCTGTCCACTCATAACCGATGCCGACTGGCAACTGCGCCGCCATCGCTTCCATTTCCGCCATGGCCTCGCCAGTACTGATACCCGGCGCAGCCTGGCCGAGAATTTCCACCGCCGGAATGCCGTTATAGCGCTCCAGCCGGGGAGAACCGTATTGCCACCGGGTGGTGGCAAAGGCGGAAAACGGCACCATTCCCCCATTATTATTGTTCACATACCAGCGGTTCAGATCCTCCGGCAACATGCGATACTGATCGCCGGCCTGGAGATACACCTTCTTCACCCGTCCATCCTGAATGAAGTTGTTGACATACAAGCTCCCCCACGCCGTGGAGAGCATCTGATTGATGGCATCGGGCGTAACGCCGAGGGCGCCGGCCCGGACATCGTCGATGTCCAGCTTGAACTGGGGAGAATCGTCCTGGCCGTTCGGCCGGACCGCCATCAGTTTCGGGTTCTTCATAGCCATGCCCAGCAACTGGTTCCGCGCCTCCATCAGCTTGTCATGCCCCAGGCCGGCCCGGTCCTGCAACTGGAAATCAAACCCGTTGGCAACGCCCAATTCGAGCACCGCCGGCGGCGCGAAAGCAAAGGCCAAGCCATCGCGAAAACCTGCAAACGCCCTCATGGCCCGGGCCGCGATGGCCGGAGCCTTCAATTCTTTACCCGGACGCAATCCCCAATCCTTGAGTTTGACAAACGCCAAGCCCATGTTCTGGCCGCGGCCGGCAAAGCTGAACCCGGTCACCGTGATCACGCTTTCCACAATGGCTGTTTCCTGAGTCAGAAAATGCTGCTCCAGTTTCCGGATCACGTCGACTGTCCGTTCCTCGGTTGCGCCAGCCGGGAGCTGCACCTGGCAGATAATGAAGCCCTGATCCTCGTCAGGTAGAAAGGAAGTGGGCAGGTGGAGGAAAAAATAGGCCATGACCATGACGATGACCACGTAGAATCCCAAATAGCGCCATCTTCTGTTAAAGGAGCGGCCAACGATGCCTTCATAGGTGGTCCGGCCCCGATTGAAACCTCGGTTGAACCAACGGAAAAAATGGCTCAATACCCCGCTCCCATCGGCAGGATGATTTTTGTCGACAGGCACCAACAGGGTGGTGCACAGCGCCGGGGTAAGAATCATCGCCACCATCACCGAGAGAATCATGGCAGAGATAATGGTAATGGAGAACTGGCGGTAAATGACACCGGTGGAGCCGCTGAAAAAGGCCATGGGCAGAAAGACCGCGGTCAGAACGGTGACGATCCCCCACAGGGCGCCGGTGATCTGTCCCATAGATTTGATGGTGGCGTCATGAGGCGACAGCCCCTGCTCAGTCATAATCCGTTCCACATTCTCCACCACCACGATGGCGTCGTCGACCAGCAGGCCGATGACGATGACCAGGGCAAACATCGTCAGGGTGTTGATCGAATAACCAGCCGCCGCCAACACCCCCATCGTCCCGAGCAGCACCACCGGCACCGCGATCGTCGGGATAAAGGTCGCCCTGAAATTCTGCAGGAACAGGAAGATGACGATGAAGACCAAAATTACCGCCTCGACCAGCGTATGCACCACCTCTTGAATCGATATCTTGACAAAGGGTGTGGTGTCGTACGGATAGACGACCTTCATGCCGGGAGGGAAATACTTCGACAACTCCTCCATTTTGGCCTTGATCCGGTCGCCCGTCTCCAGGGCGTTGGCGCCGGAGGCGAGCCGGATGGCCAAACCACCCATCGGCTTGCCGTTGTAAAACGACTGCAGATCGTAATTCTCGGTGCCGATTTTGCATTCAGCCACATCCTTGAGCTGAACGATGGAGCCGTCCGCATTGGTCCGTAGGACAATGGCATTAAATTGTTCCGGGGTCTGGAGCAGGGTACGGGCCGTGATCGTCGCATTCAGCTGCTGTCCTTCGACCGCGGGCAAGCCGCCGAGCTGGCCGGCGGACAACTGCACGTTTTGATTCATCAGGGCCGTGACGACATCGTTGACGGTCAGCTGATAATTGTTGAGGTTGTTCGGATTCAACCAGATCCGCATGGAATTTTGGGTGCCGAACGCGACCAGTTCCCCCACGCCGTCGAGCCGGCTGACGATATCCTGGACATTGGACACCAGGTAATCGGTGAGGCCGTTGCGATCCAAGGAACCGTCTTCTGATACCAGACCAACGATCAAGAGAAAATTCCTGGTGGATTTGACCACCGCAATCCCCTGTTGCTGGACGACGCTCGGCAGGAACGGAACCACCAACTGCAATTTATTCTGCACCTGGACCTGGGCGATGTTGGCATCGGTTCCCGCCTTGAAGGTCAAGGTGATGGAGGCTGCACCCGACGAGTCGCTGGTGGAGGCCATATAAATCAGGTTGTCGATGCCGTTGAGCTTCTGCTCGATCACCTGGACCACCGTATCCTGCACGGTTTGCGCCGAGGCGCCGGGATAGACGGCGTTGATGGCGATCTGCGGCGGCGCGATCGCCGGATACTGGGAGATCGGCAGGGTGTACAGAGACAACAGGCCCGCCAGCATGATCATGATGGCGATGACCCAGGCAAAAATGGGACGGTTGATGAAAAAACGAGCCATGGTCAGCTACTCCTCACGGCTTTGCCGGCGTTGCGGGGCCGCCGGCATCTGCGGCCTTGGCCGCGAAAGGCACGGCCTTGACGGGCACGCCCGGCCGGACTCTCTGGAGCCCTTCCACAATAACCCGGTCACCGGTTTGCAAACCGTCGGTTACCAGCCAGGCATCTCCTATCGCCCGCTCAGTGCCGATCATGCGGAGTTCCACCATCTCGTTTGCTCCGACCACCAGCGCGGTCGCCATGCCAACGCTGTTCCGGCCCACGCCTCGCTGGGGCACCAGCATGGCCTGCTCGCGCACCCCTTCCCGGATGATGGCGCGGACAAACATGCCGGGCAGCAGGTACTGCTCAGGATTGGGAAACTGGGCGCGCAGGGTGACCGATCCGGTTGTTTGATCCACCGACACCTCGCTGAATTCGAGCGCGCCTTCGTGTTGATAGGCGGAACCGTCTTCGAGCATAAGCTGGACTCGGGCTTGTCCTTGCCCTCCCCCTTTCAGGCCGCCGCTGGCGAGATTCCTCTTCAGCCGGAGTATATCGGCACTCGACTGCGTGACATCGACAAAGACCGGATCCAACTGTTGAATGACGGCCAGAGCCGATGCTTGGTTCGCGGTCACCAGGGCGCCTGGAGTGACGGCCGAGCGACCGATGACCCCACTGATCGGCGCGGTGACGCGGGTGTAGGCGAGATCGATTTTTGCCGTTTCCAAGATGGCCTTCCCGTTTTCGACGTCCGCTCCCGCCTGTTTGAAGGCTGCTTCGGTATCATCGTAATCCTGCCGGCTGACCGCATCGATAGCCACCAGTTGGCGATACCGTTCCGTCTTTTTCCCCAGGGTGAAGGCATTCGCCTCGGCCTTGGCCAACGCAGCCTTGGCGCTGTCCACCGCTGCCTGATAGGTGGCGGGATCAATCTGATAGAGGACATCGCCGGCCTTGACATGGCCGCCCTCCTCAAACAACCGCTTCTTGATGATGCCGCCAACCTGGGGTCGGACCTCCGCAACCATCTGCGGCGATATCCGGCCGGTCAATTCTGTGGTCAGGGTAACCGGCTCCTGTTTGACGACCACGACGCCGACTTCAGGCGGCCCCTTACCCCCTCCTGCCCCGCCCGGGGGAGACGCCTGTTTGCATCCCACCGTTGTGAGCACCCCGATTAAGCATCCACACACCACAAACACTTTGAACGAATTCGCGATATTCATCATCGACAACCTTGCAAAGAGACAGCGCATTAACCTACCAAACAGCCCATGCCCGGCAGCAGTGTTCTCGTGCCTCGCCATGGGGAAAATTGCTTTCGTCTTATACATACATTCATGCATGTATGCAAGGGCGGAGTGCATGCGTCCGATAAAGCGGTCCGCCAGAGGCGGCGAACCGCCCCCATTTCCTCGTGAAAACAGAAGGAACGCGAAACGAGTTCCCCACTCCTCCCGCCCAAAAAAACTGAAGAGGAAACGGCCCCCTTGCAACTGAACGATTCCATTTCTCAAGCAAGTAAGCCGTGATTTGCACAGCGAGACTTGGCAGAAGAGATGCGTCCTATCAAGGCGACGAGGTCTTGCAGGAGGGGTGAGCGTGGATGAGGAGCAGAGCGCGGAACGGTCGCGCGAGCGGAGCGAACAAGCCCCAGCCGTGGCGGACATCAAAAGAAGGCAGCCCGACTCAGCGGCTGCAGCGTGAACACCTTGCAACACCATGTTTTTTCAGCCATGATGCAAGTTCAGCGGCTTGGCTTGACCAACCACCAGTCGCTAAACTCGCCGCAATGACCCGAAAACAGGGCCTGTGCCCTCGTCTATTCCACCGTCACGCTCTTGGCCAGGTTCCGCGGCTGGTCAACGTCGCAACCCCGGCGATTGGCGATTTCATAGGCCAGCAACTGGGCCGGGATAGTGTAGAGCAGCGGATTGAGGTCTTCCTCCACCTCGGGAAGGTACAAAACCGAATCGGTCAAGGCGGCAAGGTGCTCATCGCCGCTTGTGCCAAAGAGCACCAGCCGCCCTTGCCGGGCCTTGATTTCCTCGATATTGGAAACCACCTTCAGGTACACCGCATCCCGCGGCACCAGGGCCACCACCGGCATTTCCCGGTCAATCAGGGCAATGGGGCCGTGTTTCAACTCTCCCGCGGCATATCCCTCGGCATGAATATAGGAAATCTCCTTGAGTTTCAGCGCGCCTTCGAGGGCTATGGGGAAGTTGAGGCCCCGGCCGACAAATAAAAAATCCTTTGCCTCGTAATACCGCTCGATCAACGCGCTGATTTCCGTTTGCAGCCTGGGCAGTTCAGTGGCAATCACCTCGGCGATATCGATCAGGGAAAGCCCCAGTTTTTTCTGAATGACCGGGTCGATGGTCTTCCGGGTCTGACCAAGATACAGGGTCAGGAGGAAAAGGGCCGACAACTGGCAGGTAAAGGCCTTGGTCGAAGCCACGCCGATCTCAGGACCGGCGTGGGTATAGATCACGCCGTCCGCTTCCCGGGTCATGGTGGAGCCGACCACATTGCAGATCGTCAGCACCTTGGAGCCCAACTGCGCCGCCCGCCGTATGCCGGCCAGGGTATCGGCGGTTTCTCCGGACTGAGAAATGGCGATGGTCAGCGTCTTCTCGTTGACCAACAGCCGCCGGTAGCGGAACTCCGAGGCGATGTCCACCTCCACCGGAATACCGACCCATTTCTCGATCCAGTATTTGGCGACCAGGGCGGCATGCCAGGAGGTGCCGCAGGCGACCAGGGCGATGCGTTCGATGCCTGCGAGCGCCGCATGGTCAAGCCCGATTCCCGGCAGATCGACATCACCCGTATCGGGCACGATCCGGCCGCTGACCGTATTGAGAATGGCCTGGGGCTGTTCGAATATTTCCTTGAGCATGAAATGCCGATATCCGGCCTTTTCCGCCATCGAGGCGTTCCAGTCGATCGAGGCAACGGGTTTGGTCAATTCGGAACCATCGTCGATCTGCTGGATCGTGTACGCACCCTTGCGCAACACCGCCATTTCCCGGTCGTTAAGAAAGATGACCTCGCGGGTGAACGGCAGCAGGGCCGGAATATCAGAGGCGATATAGCAGGCATCGGCGGAAACGCCCATGACCAGAGGGCTATGATTGCGCGCCGCGACCAACATCTCCGGCGCACCTGTCCACAGCACGCCGATGGCATAGGAGCCTTCCACCCGGGTCAGCGCGGTGCGAACCGCAACGACCAGATCGGTTGTTTCCTTCAGGCAATCTTCGATCAGATGGGCGAGGACCTCGGTATCCGTTTCCGAGGTGAACACATGGCCCTTGGCGATCAATTCTTTTTTCAGCGCGTTGTAATTCTCGATGATGCCGTTGTGCACAACGACCAGTTCGCCGGTGCAATCGGTATGGGGGTGGGCGTTGCCTTCGGTGGGGGCGCCGTGGGTGGCCCACCGGGTATGGCCCAGGCCGGTGCCGCTGGCGACGCCGATATGTTCGTCGACCGCGGCCTCGAGATTGGCCAGCTTGCCCTTGGCCCGGTAGCGCACCAACTGATTGTCGAGCACATACACCAGCCCGGCGGAGTCGTATCCGCGATACTCGAGCCGTCGCAATCCCTCAAGAAGAATGGGAACAACCCTTCTTGTTCCCACGTAACCGACTATTCCACACATAGTATGCATCCTCGTCAATGGGTTGTGCCGCACATCGCGTTGTCGGCCCACTATTCACGACAGCGCGGCAAAATGCAAGCCGGAAGAAGATGGATCGCGCAGGTATGTCCGGTTCCCGCGGTACCCGTAGCTACACCCGAAACATGGAGACGGGATGGAAGACGCCTGTCCCCGACTCTGCCGATTCTTCGCAACTGCCAGTCCCAACAAAGAATGTGCTTGAAAAAACGATAAAAAAAGGTATGTTCCCTGCAACTCAAATATAAGGATATCCATGAGCGAACGACAACGACTGCAAGAACTCCTCTTGCACAAATCATACCGGCAAGGCACCTTCACTCTGACTTCGGGAAAAACGTCTGATTTTTACGTGGACGGCAAACAGACCACGCTGGATGCCGAGGGCAGTTATCTGTGCGGTCGGTTGCTCTTTGAACTGATCCGGCAGCATCCGCAACCCATTGTCGGGGTGGGAGGCATGACCTTGGGCGCCGACCCTTTGGTCACTGCGGTTTCCCTGGTGAGTTATCTGGAAAAAGCGCCGATTCCCGCGTTCATCGTGCGCAAAGAGGCCAAGGGCCACGGCACCGGCAATTTCATTGAAGGGAAGAGCAACCTGCAGCCGGGCGGCCTGGTCGCCCTGGTTGAAGATGTGGTCACCACCGGCGGCACCTTGTTGCAAGTCATCGAACGGGTGGAAAACGAAGGGTTTAAGGTCGGCCTGGTGACAACCATCGTCGACCGCCAGGAAGGCGGTGCAGAACGCCTCGCGGCCAGAGGGTACCCTCTCAAGGCCATCTTCACCCGTGAACAGCTCATCGGCCAGGCGGCGCACCCATGAAATGCAGGGAGTGCGGACACCAGCTGGATGTGCTGCGAAGATGTCGTCAGGTCCGTTTGCAGTGCAGCGGTTGCCAAAAAGAATACCAGATCCATGAAGTCGCCGCCGATCTCGACCCGGAAACAGAGGCGAAACTGGAACGGTTTGTCTGTATCATCTACGATTGATACCAATGAAAACCTTGACCGTACATGTGCGTGCCGACCACACAGCCACCCTGACCTGCCCGGCTTGCGGCGCGATCAAGCACTTTTCAGCCGCTCCATACCGTCGTGCGCAGCACATGATGACCGTGCGCTGCCACTGCAAGGCAGCATTCCCAGTGCTGCTCAATTTCCGCCGCAATTTCCGCAAGCTCACCAACCTCCCCGGAACCTACCAAGTCATCAACACAGACGACGGGAGCAGTGGTATTATCCAGGTGAACGATCTCTCACGAGGAGGCGCCAGTTTCACGGTATCCGGATTGCACAGCATCGAAAAAGGTCAGGAAATCCAGATCGAATTCCAGCTTGATGACAAAAAGAAAACCGTGCTGAAAAAGCAAGCCGTGGTCAGGTCGGTGCGGCAAAATATCATAGGCTGCCAATTCAAATGCAACGCTGATCTGGATAAAGATCTGGGCTTCTTTCTCCAGAGTTAACTTGTTTTCATCAAAGGAAATGGGGTTCTTTTCAACCGTATGAGCTGATGACTCCTACCAAGCCTTAACAGGGCGTTGGCAGGCTCTATCCAGACAACCGCGCCGGGGGCATGGTTGTCTTTTTTTATGCCCTGGCGATGGTCTTTTTTGCGAGGTGTTCTATGTTTAAAGCGCTCTTTCGTCTCCCCCGTACTATCTGGTTGATCGGCCTCATCAGTCTGTGCAACGACAGCGCAAGTGAAATGTTGTATCCAATTATTCCGCTCTATGTATCTTCGGTCTTGATGGCCGGGCCACGGGCGCTCGGCATCATCGAAGGCATTGCGGAAGCCACGGCCAGCCTGTTGAAACTGTTTTCCGGGGTCATCATGGATCACTCCCGCAGGGCAAAGCCATGGATCGTTTTTGGCTATAGCCTCGCCGGGTTTGGCCGCCCGTTAATCGCTTTTGCCGCGAGTTGGTGGTGGGTTTTATGTATCCGTTTTGCCGACCGGGTGGGCAAGGGTCTGCGCACCTCTCCCAGGGATGCGCTCCTGGCCTCCTGCGCCGACCCCGAGCAACGCGGGCTGGCGTTCGGGTTGCACAGGGCGATGGACAACGCCGGGGCGGTCATAGGCCCATTGGCGGCCTTCGGCCTCCTGGCGTGGGGTATGCCACTCAAGGATATTTTCCTCTGGGCGGCACTTCCCGCAATTGCCTGCCTCTGTTTTTCTTTGGGAATACGCGACGAGGGGACAGCCAAACGGCAGATGCCCCACCCTGGTTTTGACTGGCGCTTGCGTGGCATGCCTCCCCCATTCAAAAAATACCTCGTCATTGTCGCCCTGTTCGCCCTCGGCAATTCCTCCAACATGTTTCTGCTGCTGCGGGCAGGGGAGATTGGCGTTCCAACGCAACAGATACCCTTGCTGTGGGCCGCCGTGTCCACAATCGCCATGCTGTGTTCCGTGCCTTTGTCCGCACTGTCGGACAAGCTGGGCCGTGCCCCTGTGTTATTGGGCGGTTATATTTTGTATGCCCTCTTGTATCTTGGCATGGGTGGAATCGGCGACAATGTGGTCGCGCTTTTTTGCCTGTTCGGCTGTTACGGCCTCTTCATGGGCGCAACGGAAGGAGTGGAGAAGGCCTTTGTGGCGGATCTTGTCCCGGAAGAGCAACGCGGGACTGCGTTCGGCTGGTTCAATCTGATTGCGGGGATAGCGCTTCTACCGGCTTCAACTGTATTTGGGCTGCTCTATCAGAGCATATCCCCTGGCTGCGCTTTTCTTTTCTCCAGCGGGTGCTCTCTGTTGGCAGCCGTGCTGCTGCTCAAGTTTTTTGTAGTTCCAGCATGGGCAACATAAACGAAGGACACAGGAGCAACGCATCATGACCGCTGTGGTTGCCGCCGCCCTACCCGTTTGCGGCTCTCTCGCCATGATATTTTTCGGAATGGGACGTTTATCCTGTGCAAATCTCTTCTTCAGTAGGCGAACGCGTATGGCGGACGCTCTCATTTTGCTTTATGGCCGGAACTGTTGCCGCCCTGCTCTCCCCGCTCCAGGCCCGTCGCGTCCATTGTTCCCCGCAATACCTGCTGCGCCCGCACGAGAAGCGGGGCAAGCGTTGCATCATCCAGGGCGCAGATGCCCACCCCCTCTCCGCTGAGCGCCAGTTGCACCCGCTCTTCCGGAGACAGCCGATCGACCTTGTTGAAGACCTTGAGGCAGGGAATATCCTCCAGACCCAACTCGGCCAAAAGCCCTTCCACCACCTCGACCTGCTGCCGCCAGGCCGGATTGGCGGCGTCGATCAGGTGCAGGAGCAGATCAGCCTCGGACAGCTCTTCCAAGGTCGATGCAAAAGCCTTGAGCAGCTCGGACGGCAGATGGCGGATAAAGCCGACAGTATCGGTGATGATCACCTCCATGTCCTCTGGAAAACGAAGACGGCGGCTGGTGGGATCAAGGGTGGCAAACAGGAGATCCTCGGCATGCACCTCGCTTTTGGTCAGGGTGTTGAGCAGGGTCGATTTGCCGCGTTGGTATAGCCCACCAGAGAAATGACCGGCACGTCGCGCTTGCGCCGCCGGCTGCGGCGATGATACCGCTGCTCGCCCACCCCTTTCAACTCTTTCCCCAAACGAGTAATCCGGTCGTTGATCCGCCGCCTGTCGATCTCCAGCCGGGTCTCACCGGGTCCACGGGCGCCGATGCCGCCGGTTAAGCGCGAGAGGGCGTCATCGCGGGTGGTGAGCTTGGGCAGCATGTATTTCAGCTGCGCCATCTCGATCTGCAGCTTGCCTTCGCGGGAACGGGCCCGGCTGGCGAAGATGTCGAGGATGAGTTGGGTGCGGTCGATGACCCGCAAATCGGTGTGATCGGTAACCGAGCGAATCTGCGAAGGACTGAGTTCCTGGTCAAAGAGCAACAGGTTCGCCCCCTGCCGCAGACTCATCAGCACAATCTCCACCAGCTTGCCGCGCCCGAGAATAAAGCGGGGATGGATGTGCTTGCGCCGCTGGATCACCTGGGCCAGGGCCTCGACCCCGGCGGAACGGGCCAATTCTGCCAACTCGGCCATGGAGTCCTCGGCCTCGCTCCGAGATCCGGTGGTCACCGACACCAGGATGGCGCGGTCCTTGCCCTGGTCAACCTCGCGCACCGGCCGTTCGCGGACGAATTCCTCTTCCAGGGCCTCGATCAGCGCGATGCAGGATTGCGACTGGTTGGCGGGATGCACCGGCGGTAAGGCGGCCCAGTCGCGGCCCTCGACCGGACGCGGCATGAGATGCGCCGCATACAGCAGATCCGGCAAACCGTCCCTGATGGTGAGCACCGCCATCAGATCAAGCCGCAGACAGGCCAGATCCATGATGTCCTCTTCACTGATCCCCGAACCGTTGCTCAGCACGGTGTGCACGCAGCGCAGACCGCGCAGACGGCCGCCCGAGGCGTCGACATGGGCCAGGGCCGGGATGGTGATCCGGTCGTAATCGCCGACGAGCACAGTCTCGATCCTGCCGGATCGATGCAGCAGGAGGCCGACCTGGCGATTGACGGCAGCGGACAAGGCCGCCAGCGACCGGGCAGTTTCCCGGCCGACAATCTCATCGGGCGCGACCTTTTTCTGGGCAAGCCGCTCCAGATCCCGCAGTTGTCTGGGCTTGAGCCCGGTGATGTTGCCGGTGACCGTCGAGATGGCGAACTCCTTTGGGATGCGGAATCACTCAGCAGGGAGCGCTCCCCGGAGTCCGGGGAAAGGGGACAACGTCGCGGATATTCTGCATGCCGGTGACAAACTGCACCAGCCGGTCAAAGCCAAGGCCGAAACCGGCATGGGGTACGGAGCCGAACCGGCGCAGGTCGAGGTACCAGCCGTACTGCTCCATATCGAGCCCGGCTGCGGCCATCCGCTCCGCCAGCACCGCAAACCGTTCTTCGCGCTGGCTGCCGCCCACCAATTCGCCAATGCCGGCCACCAGAATATCCATGGCCGCCACGGTCCGGCCGTCGTCATCCAGGCGCATGTAAAACGGCTTGATCGTTTGCGGATAGTTGGTGACGATCACCGGCGCCTGCGCCACCTCCTCGCAGAGGTAGCGCTCGTGCTCGGCCTGGAGGTCCACGCCCCATTGCACGGGAAAGGCGAAGTCCCGGCCGGCGCGTTGCAGCTCCGCCACCGCCTCGGTATAGGTGAGATGGACGAACGGCCGGTCGCGCACCGCAGTCAATCTGTCGATCAGCCCCTTGGCCACATGCTGTTCGAACAGGGCGAGATCCTCGGCGCACTCGGCAAGCGCCGCGGCAACCAGCGACTTGATCATGGCCTCGGCCATCTCCATGTCGCCCCGCAGATCACAAAACGCCATCTCCGGCTCCAGCATCCAGAACTCGGCCAGATGCCTGCTGGTATTTGAATTCTCCGCCCGGAAGGTCGGGCCGAAGGTATAGACCCGGCCATGGGACAAGGCAAAGATCTCCGCCTGCAACTGGCCGCTGACCGTCAATCCGGCCCGCTGCCCGAAAAAATCGCCGGCAAAGGGATCATTCCCCTGCATGCGGCCCGGAGCCAGGGTGGTGACGGTGAACATCTCGCCCGCGCCCTCACAGTCCGAAGTGGTGATGATCGGGGTCTGCACCTGGATGAATCCCTGCTCATGGAAAAAACGGTGAATGGCGAAACTGAGCGCGCTTCTGACTCTGGCCACCGCGCCCAGGGCATTGGTCCGGGGACGGAGATGGGCGATGGAGCGAAGAAATTCAAAACTGTGCCGTTTCTTCTGCAGCGGGTAGAATTCAGGGTCAGCCCAGCCGAGCACCTCAATGGTCTCGGCCCGGAGCTCCACCGCCTGTCCCTTGGCCGGCGAGGCCACCAGGGTGCCGCGGACCCGAAGCGAACAGCCGGTGCTCAGCTTCCTCACCTCGGTCGCGTAGTTGGCAAGTCCTTCTTCGGCAAGGATCTGGAGATTGGTCAAACAGGAGCCGTCGTTGAGTTCGAGAAAAGTAAGACTGCCCGAATCGCGCCGGGTCCGCAGCCAACCATGGGCCTCAACCACATCGCCCAGCGGCTGGTGCCGCAGCATATCGACAATCCGCCTCATTGCCTCCTCCTCTCTGTCCGGCCAGGTGTCCCTGTGCGCCGGACCATCGCCTCCGGATCAATAGGTCAACGTCCCCTGTTCGTCCTCAACCAACCCCATCACCACTAGTCCGGCCCGGTCGGCTGCCGACACCATGGCCGCCCGGTCAAACAGCAGCGACTGTCCGGCTTCCACCGCCAGGACCGCCCCCTTGACCGCCGCCAGGGTTTCGATGGTCGTCGCCCCGGTCGCCGGCAGGTCGAAACGGAAATCCTGATTCGGCTTTTTCAATTTGACCACCACCGCACCGGAACCGGCCAACTCGCTGCCTCGACGAATGGCGGCATCGGTGCCCTCGATCGCCTCGACCGCCAGGACGCTGCGGCCGCGAACCACCACGCATTGGCCGATGTCGAGCCGCCCCACCTCTCTGGCGATGGTCCAGCCGAAGCGGATATCGTCCATCTGTTCGGCCGATGGTCTCTTGCGGGTCAGCACGCCCTGAGGGAAAAAAAGATGATCCAGAAAGCAGGTGGAGGCCAATATCTGGATGCCCTCCTCTTCCAGCGTGGCGGCAACAGCCCGGAGGATGGCGTCATCCTGGCGTTTGTCGATCTTTCCCCACAGGGTCATCCCCTTGAGATCGGGTAGAATGTCGTGGAAAATCCGCGTCTTGGTGATCGTGCCCGCAAAGACGGCCTCGGTCACCTTTTCCCGACGGAAGTGGGAGATGATCTTGCCCAACTGTCCGAGCTTGACCCAGCAGGTGACATCGGCCAACTCTTCCAGTTTGCCCGCGGTCTCATTGACATGGGCGATGGCCACTACCCTGCGGCCCCGGGCCCGCGCCGCTTCGGCGAACAGGAGCGGAAACTGGCCGCCGCCGGCGATCAAGCCGATGGGTGTGGTCCTCTTCTGGTCAGTCATCCAAGGTGCGCTTGATCACACCGCGCTTGCTGGAATGGAAGAATTGCACCATCTTCTGCACCTGAACACAGTCGGCCATCTCCTCTTCCAGTTGCACCAACGCATCCTTGAGCAGGATCTCTGGAGAACGGAACAGAACCTTGAACGCCTCTTCGAGCTGTTTGATGGTCTCCCGGTCCATGCCGGCACGGCGCAGGCCGATCTTGTTGATCGCGGCAATGCGCATTTGATTGCGGGTGCCTTCCATGATCACATAGGGCGGCACGTCAAGGCCGATGCCGGACATGCCGCCGATATAGGCGAAGTCGCCGATGCGGCAGAATTGATGAATCGCCACCAGGCCGCCCAGGTTGGCGTGGCTGCCGATCTCGACATGCCCGGCCAGGGTGGCGACGTTGGCCATGATCACATGGTCGGCGATGACGCAGTCGTGGGCCACATGGCAGTAGGCCATGATCATGTTGTTGTTGCCGATCAGGGTCTTGCCGCTGGCTTTGGCCGTGGCCCGGTGGATGGAGACGTATTCCCGGATCTGGTTGTCGTCGCCGATGATCAGTTCGGTCGGTTCCCCCTGGTAATGAATATCCTGGGGCGGCCCGCCGATGGTGGAGAAGGAGCCGATGGTGTTGCGGGCCCCCAAAGTGGTGTGGCCGCTGACCACGGCATGGGCGCAGATCCGGGTTTCCGGTCCGATTCTGACCGGACCGTCGACGACGGCGTACGGCTCGACGATCGCCGAACTGTCGAGTTCCGCTTTCGGGTGAATGACCGCTGTGGGGTGTATGGGCATGACAGATTATCCTGAAAAAGAGAAGGGCGGTCCGGCGAACGGCCGCCCGAAGGGGCCTACCGCATCAGGCGAAACTGGCCATCAATTCCGCTTCTGTGGCCAGTTGCCCGTCGACCAGCGCCTGACCGGCCATCTTGATGACCTTGCCCTTTTGTTTGAGCATCGTCAGTTTGAGCACCAACTGGTCGCCCGGACGGACGATCTTGCGAAAGCGGGCCTTGTCCACCCCGGCGAAATAGGCAAGACGGCCGATCATCTCCTGGTCGGAAAGACAGGCCAGGATACTGCCGACCTGGGCCATGGCCTCCAGGATGAGCACGCCGGGCATGACAGGTTCGCCCGGAAAATGGCCTTGAAAAAACGGTTCGTTCATGGTGACGTTCTTGATGCCGGTGATATATTTTCCCTGCTCCACTTCGACGATCCGGTCGACGAGGAGGAAGGGATACCGATGCGGCAGGATCGCCATGATGTCCTTGACATCGAGGGGCAGTTGCAGATCAGACGCTGATGTCGTCATTTTTTTCCTCATGTTGTGTGGGGGCAAGCAGCGAACTGAGCCGATCCACCTCCTTGCGCAGACGCCGCAGTTCCTTGACCATCTCCGGCAATTTGCCGAAGGCGGCCGAGGCACGCGCCCAATCCCTGACCTCGATGGCCGGAGTACCGCCGACCATCGCTCCCTTCGGCTGGTTGTTGTGGATGCCGCTCTTGGCGGCTGCCATCACCTGGTCGCCCAGGTGCAGATGCCCGGCCACCCCCGCCTTGGCGCCGAGCACCACGTTGCGGCCCAAAGTGGTGCTGCCGGCGATCCCGACCTGGGCCACCAGCATCGAGTTTTCCCCGATCACCACATTATGGCCGATCATGACCAGGTTGTCGATTTTGGTGCCGGACTTGATCCAGGTCACTCCGAAGGCGGCCCGGTCAACGCAGGCATTGGCGCCGACCTCGACATCGTCGTCGATCCGGACCGTTCCCACCTGCGGTTTCTTGTAATGTACGCCCCTGTGGTCAGAGGCGAAGCCAAAGCCGTCGCTGCCGATCACCGCGCCGTGATGGAGCACGACCCGCCTGCCGATGGTGCACCGCTCCGCCACCGTAACATTGGCGTGGATCACCGTATCGTCGCCGATCACCGTATCGCTGCCGATCACCGCGCCGGCATGGATGACGACCCGCTCTCCGAGCGTCACCCGATCTCCCAGGGCCACCAGCGGGCCAACGGTCACCTCGCCTAGCATGACGCACCCCGCTCCCAACACGGCCGAAGGATGAATGCCCTGGGCCTGGAACGGCTCAGCCAGGAGCAAGGCATGGATGCGGGCGGCGGCCACCGCGGGTTGCTCGGCCACGATGACCGGAATGGGCAAGGGGCTGGCTCCGGCCGGGACAATGCAGGCCGAGGCCCGGCACTGTTCCGGCAGCGGCAGGTGTTTATCGTCAAGGACAAAGGTGATCTCGCCTGGTTGGGCGTACTCGATGCCGTTGAGGGCATGGATGACCAGATCGGGATCTCCCTCCACCTGGCCGTTCACCAGCTCGGCAAGCTGTCGCAGCGTATATTCGCGGAACACGCGGGATTCCTCCGGGTAAGAGTCCTCTCGGAACAACAAGGTTGGCAAAACTAAGGGAAAATACTGTACTATGAGTCAATCGTAAAGCAAAACAGCGCGGCGCCGTTGACGGTAATCGTCCAGTTCCCGCTGCCACCCGCGTTCCAGTTCGGCAACCTCCATTCCGGCCTCCAGGTTCTCGCGCACAGCCCTGTCGCCGATGATCAGGTCCATGGGCAGTCGCTCGAATTCGTATTCATAGGGCGGATCTTTATAGGCGAACTGCCCGGGATACAGGCGAAACAGAGCCTGCAGCAGGGCGAGGCTGGTGCGGTAGGGCTTAAATATCTCCATGTCGGTCACATGGATCTGAAAACCGGCACAAGGCTGCCCCATCCACTTTCCCGCAGTCGGTTCGAACCGGAGCGGCCGCAGGACGCAGCCGGACAGGTCAGAGGCCCGCAAGGCACCGAGCAGATGGCGATGGTCGATAAACGGCGCGCCGAAGAGTTCAAAGGGCAAGGTCGTGCCTCTGCCCTCGGAGATATTGGTCCCCTCCCAGATAACCTGTCCGGGGTAAACCAGGGCCGTGACAAAGGACGGCATGTTGGGCGAGGGAAACACCCAGGGCAGTCCGGTGGCCGGAAAGCACATATCCCGGCGCCAGCCTTCCATCCGGATCACCTCCAGGCGGGCGTTGATGGCCAATTCCCGGTTGCACAAGAGCGCCAGCTCGCCCAGAGTCAGGCCATGCCGCATGGGAACGGCGCATCGGCCGACAAAGGAGGCGCAATCAGGGCGCAGGATATTGCCTTCTACCAGATGGCCACCGATGGGATTGGGCCGGTCAAGAATGACCACCGTAACGCCGGTCGCCGCCGCGACCTCCAGACAATGGACAACGGTCCAGATAAAGGTATAGACCCTGGTGCCGACATCGATCAGATCCACCAGCAGAACATCGATATCGGCAAACATCGACGGATAGGGCGTGCGGGTTTCTCCGTAGAGCGAATACACCGGCAGGCCGCTCACCGGATCGGTCCCATGAGCGGATTCGATCATATTGTCCTGCTTTTCGCTGAAAAAACCATGCTGCGGCGAAAAGAGACACTGCAATTGACCAGGATAGACCGCGCCCACTATTTCGCGGTCATGGACAAAATTCCGGTCGGTCGAAGCCTGATTCACCAGTAACCCCAGCCGCTTACCGGCCAGGACACGATGCTCACCTCGACCGAGCAGTTCTATTCCAGTGGCAACGATCACCTGCTCCCTCCAATAGAGTTGCTGTCGTTTCTCTTGCGCATGCTCACCCGGACGTTTTAGCTGAGCGTGCGCCCTTCGTCAAGCAGCCGCAGTCCTGAGAACAGTCAGCCGGTCAACGGACCAATATCGTCGACAGGTCGGCAACGATACCATCTGCGCATGAATCCCGTATCAGTGCGCCATGACGTACAACCACTCCGGTCAAAATTTTTTTTCCTTATACAATCTCAATAAAAACAAATAATTATATAAAAAATGATTTTGTTAGTTCAAAATTTTGTATTATTTTACATGGAAGACCTTGCCAGCGGCACA
>Ga0123357_10000133_pt1 | contig 64516 bp, 58 predicted proteins | sample TergutEmb28metaG_FD_89873 | JGI IMG/M metagenome (GOLD analysis project Ga0123357, IMG submission 89873) | Embiratermes neotenicus P4 segment gut microbial communities from Petit-Saut dam, French Guiana - Emb289 P4 | ecosystem: Host-associated > Arthropoda: Insects > Digestive system > Gut ...
CCACGCCGGCATCCATCAGCGCCTGGTATTCCACTTCCGTGTCGCTGTAGCCGGTGAGATAACGCCGGCCGGTCAGCGCGAGGATCTGGTCGCCGATGAGCTGCTGCTCGGTAAAACCGTCGCCGTAGCGCTTGAGGCTGCGTTCGGGGTCACGCCCCAGTTGCACGAGGAAGTAGTCGCTGCCGATGAAGGTTTTGTAGCTCGTGAAGCGCGGGTCGGTTTCGACCAGGTACTGGGCATCGGGCTGCGCGTGCAGGCTGAACAGGCCCGATTGCGGCAGCACCAGTGATGGGGCTTGGGTCAGGATCGTTGCGCCGTTGGCGGTGACGGGTTGCAAGGCGCCCGGCGTGTTGCCCGTGCGGGCGGTGGCGACGCCGTTGCCATAGGGGTTGGCGCGGGCGCCGACGGTGGTGTTGGTGAGCGCGCCGGCATAAACCTGCAAGGCGCCGCCCGCGCTGATGATGCCGCCGATCTGGCCGATCGCGACGGGGGCCAGGATCACCGGGGCTTGGGTAACCTGGCGTACATCGAGGCTCGGGTCTTCGTTCCAGGCGTAGGTCGATACGATGTCTTCACGCACATAGCGGTTGAGCACCGCGGCGGTGTTGATGACTTGCAGCGTGCCGTATTGGCCGGCGCTGACTTCGGCGAAGGAGGCGCCGGCAAGGATCAGGTCGGTGCCGGCGGAAATCGTGCCGTAGGCGTTCGTGAGCGTATCGCTGATGTTGAGGTTCATCGCGCCGCCCGAAATGATCCGCGGCGCGAATGCGCTGGGGTTGAGTTCCTTGTCCTCGTCGACGGTGGTGGTGATCTGGCGCGAGCGTTCCGAAAGCTGGTTGCTCCCGGAGCCCTGAATCGGATCATATTCGCTGGCCGGATCGAAGTTGATGTTCGGATCGTAACCGTCCCAGTAGCTGACGGTGAGCGTGCCGCCGGCCGTGTCCGTGCTCTGGCTGCTGTAGTAGAGCGTCGCCGGGGTGCCGTTGTCGAGGTACACGAGTTTGTGCGTGCCTTGCGCGTCCGGCGTGTCCGAGATCACATCGGCGAGCGCTATCGTCTTGGTCCACTGCTGATGGTAGTCGCCATAGCCGCCGCCACAGGCAAAGCCGTTGTAGCCGTTGCCCCATAGGTAATCGCGCGCGCAGTTGTAGTATTTCTCGCGCTTGGTCAGGGTTTCGGTGGTGACCGAGGTGGTTTCGGTGGCGATGACCGGGGTTTCACGCGTGTTGCTCAGTGTCAGCGCGCTCAGGTAGAGGTCGCCGCGCGCTTCGATGAGCGCCGAATCGTTGATGATCGCGCCGGTGTGGTCGATCAGGGTGCCGCTGGCATCGGTTGCGCTGCTTGCGGCGATGGCGATGTCGCCGAGGCTGTAGAGGGTCGCGCCGTCGCGGTTGACGAGCGTTTGTTTGACCCACAGGTAACTGCCTTCGGTCGAGGCGATGACGGCGGCCGCGCCGGTGTTGTTCAGCGTGCCGACTTCGGTGGTGATAAAGCCGCCGATGATCGCGCCGGTGTTGGACAGGACGTTTGCGGAGAGGCCGATTGTGTCGCCTTCGATGCGGCCGGCGTTGTCGATTGTGCCGGTGCCGTTTGCGCCGCCGGGCGTTTGCAAATAGGTGTCGCCCGCCGCGATGCGCGCGCCGGCGGTGTTGGAAATGTTGGCGGCTTCAAGCACGAGCGCGCCGGGTAGGCTCCAGTCGCTGGTGTTGGTGAAGTTGCCGGTGGTGGCGAAATCGAGCAGCCGGTTGGCGCCGAGGAGGCTCGCCGCGCTTTGCGTGAAGTCGCTTTGCAGGCGGATATGCGCATCGCGTTGCGCGCTGAGACTGCCGTCGGCCGTGAGCTGCGCGGCGTTGAGCGTTAGATCGCGGTCGCTTGCGATGATGCCGGCGGTATTGGTGAGTACGCCGGTGTTGATGGCGATATCCGCGCTGCTGCCGGTAACGGTGGCGATGCTGCCGTGCGTGTTGTCGAGGCTGCCGGCATCGAGCGCGAGCTGGCCCGCGCTTTGGATCGCGCCCGCCATATTGTCGAGCGTGGCGGTGCTGGCGAGCGTCAAAGCGCCGTTGGTGGCGAGGATGCCGCCGTGGTTGTCGATCTGCCCGACCCGCAGCGTGAGCGCGCCGCCCGCGAAAATGCCGCCGGTCGCGCCGGCGTTGGTGTTGGTGAGCGCCTGGCCCTGGGTGTCGAGCGTGAGTGCGCCGCCCGCTTGCAGCGCGCCGGTGTCGTTGTAGAGGGCGTGCGTTGTGGCGTTCAGCGTGTCGTTCGCGGCGATGATGCCCGCAGCGCTGTTGTCCAGGGTGGCGGCGGAAAGCGCGACTTCGCCGCCCGCGATGGCGCCGCTGCGGTTGCTCAGGTTACCCGTGGCGAGCGTGAGCAGGTCGGCGGCGAGCAACAGCCCGCCGTCGTTGTTCAGCGTTCGGCCCTGGGTATCGAGCGCGAGGTTCGCCGCGCTTTGAATCACGCCTTGGGTATTGTCGAGCGCCTGGGTGTTGAGCGTGGCGCCGGTTGCGCCACTGATCAGCCCGCCACGGTTGCTGCTCGTGCCGCTTTGCAGGGTGAGGCTTCCCGCGATGGCGGCGAGGGTGCCGCCGTCGTTCGTGAGTGCTCCGCTGCGCAGATCGAGCGCTTGCGCGCCGACCGCGATTCCGTTGGTGTTGTCAATCAGCTGCGTGGCGCTGAGTTGCAGGCGTGCGTTGGAAAGCAGCGTGCCGCCTTGATTGAGGAGCGCGCTGGCCGAGAGTGTCATGTCGCCGGCGGCCAGCCATTCGCCCGCGGTGTTTGCGATTTGTCCCTGCGCTGTGGCGGTGAATAGGCCGCCGGCTGCCGCATACATGCCGTTGCCGTTCAGATCGCCATTGCTGGCGCTCAGCTTGAGATCGCTCGCGGCGATGAGTTCGCCGCCGGTAAATGCGAGCGTGCCCGCTTGCAGCGTGAGTGCGCCGAGCGCTTGCCACTCGCCCGCAACGTTTGTGATTTGCCCCTGTGCCGTGGCGGTGAATAGGCCGCCGGCTGTCGCGCGCATGCCGTTGCCGCTCAGATCGCCGTTGCTGGCGATCAGCTTGAGATCGCTCGCGGCGACGAGTTCGCTGCCGGTAAATTCGAGCGCGCCTGCTTGCAGTGTGAGTGCGCCGAGCGCTTGCCATTCGCCCGCTTGGTCGGTGATCTTGGTGGCCTGAGCTTGCACCGCGCCCGCGCTGGCGATGGTGCCGCGGTTTTCGAGCTCGCCCGCGCTGGTCAGCGTCAGTGTGTCGGCACTGCGCTGAACGATGCTGCCGCTGTTGGCGATGCTGCCGGCGCTGAGCGCTACGTGTCCTTGCGCATCGAGTTCGCCTTGCTGTGCGAGTTGCCCGCCGGCGCCGATACGCACCGCGCCTTCAGCCACGGTTTGGCCCGTCAGCGTGGCATTGCCGGCCGCGTCGATGGCGATGTCCTGCTTGGCGTAGCTGTCCTTGAGCGTCAGATCGCCGTTGGCCGTGAGGATCAGGTTTCCTTGCAGCGCGGCGATGCGTCCGGTGCTGTTGACGCCCAGACCTTGTTCGGTGGCGATCATGTAGATTTGATTGGCATACATGCCGCCGAGATTTTTGATGTCGATCGCGAAGCGCGGCGCGGCGTCGGAGCCGGACTGCGGGGTGTTCTGCAAGCTGGCGTAGAGGACTTGGTTGGCCCCGGCCAAGGCGTTGAGGTTCTGCGCCCAGACTTCGCCTTCGAGCACGAGGCCGCGCGCGATCAAGTCGAGCTGTTCGATGTTACTGGCGTTGAGCCCGCTGGCGCCGACGGTGATTTGCCCACGGTTGACATCGAAGCCTGTGAGCGAGCCGTTCGGGCCGAATTGCGGCGTGCCGGTGGTGAGCGTGCCGCGTCCGGTGTTGATGAACCCGCAGCCGTCGCACAGGATGCCGTTCGGGTTGGCGATCACGATGTCGGCGCGCTGGCCCGCGACTTCGAGCGTGCCACGCAGTTCGGACGCGTTGCGCGATACGACTTCGTTGAGGATGATGCGCGCGGGCGTCGGCCCGAGCTGCGGATTGGCGCCGATCCAGCCGCCGAGCTGGGTTTGGGTGGTCGTCGAGCTGTTGTTGAGGATCAGGCCGTTATTGTTGACGTTGAACTGATCGTATTGATTGCGCGACACGCCGGCGGCCGAAGGCGGTGCGATATGCGCGATCGGTACGCCGTTTTGTGCCGCGTCGAGCAGCGTGCGCTGGCCGGCCGGGGCGTTGGGGCTCGGTGTGATCGGCAAATTTTGGGCCCACACGCTCGCCATACTCAGCGCAAGAGCCGCGCCGGCGAGCAATCCGCGCGGCGCTTTCCTGCGGCGGGGCTTTTCTCCGCGCGCGGCGCCGCAAATCGCGGACGCCGTTTCGGGGATAGCCATGAGTGCGCCGCGGGAGCGGTTGAAGACGAGGCGATGGCATTGACGGTTCATAACGGATCGGACCTTGTTCGTATCGTTGGTGTCGAAGCGGCGTGAAGCCCGGCTTCAGAAGGCGTAAGTCGCGGCGAGATAAGGGTTCCAGCGCTGGGTTTTGAAGTTGTCCGGCTTGGCGAGCGGGGTGGCGAGCGCAATGTCGAACTGGAGCGATTTCCACTGCGCTCGGGTGCCGATAACCATGCCGGCAAGCTTGTTGCCGACGAGGTATTGGGCGCTTGGCCCCCACACGCGGCCGATGTCGGCGCCGAGGTACGCCGAACAATCGATCCCGGCGACCTGCGGCAAAGGCGTGGCGAGTTCGTTGCGGACGAAGTAGCCGCTTTCGGCGAGCAGAACGTTGTCGCCATCGAAACCGCGCACGCTCGCACGGCCGCCGATCGAGAATTGGTCGACCGAGCTTGTCGCGTCGCTCGTTTGCTGGCCGCGCAGAATGGCCGAGTAGCGCCAGGGTATCTGAGCGACGCGGAAGCTTTGGTTAAAGCTCGCGCTGAACGTCCAGATGCGCGGGCGCAGGGTGATGCCGCCCGCGCCGTCGGTGGGCAGATCGTCCTGCGCACGGAACCAGTCCGCGCCACGCCGGTAGCCGAGTTCGTATTCGAGACCGCCGTTACCGATGAGATGCTTGCCGTTTACGCCCGCTTCGATATTCGTGGTGCGGCGGCGCTGCACGATGAGCTCTACGTCGTCGAGGTAGCTGTGCGCGCGGCGTGTCGACAAGGCCGCATAGAAGCCGAGCTTGGATGATGCGCTGCGCCAGGCGGTGTATTGCCAGCGTCCTTCGGCGGTGTCGCTGTCGCCGCTTGAAAGAAAGCGCACGGTTGTGCCTTGAACATATTGCGCAAAGCGGTTGTGGCTGGCTGAAATGCTGAATGTGCTGTAGCCGAAGGGAATGCTGTAAGCAAGCGAGGCGCTTTGGCTGCGGTGGCTCGCATTGGGCCGTTCGGCATTCGTGTTGCCGGAAATGTTGAAAACATCGTTGAGGCCGAGCGGGTTGTCGAATGCGCCGTAAGCGGAAAGTACCGTGCGGCCGACGTTCATCGAGCCGGAATTATCGAGCGTGATGCCGCCGCGCAGGCGCTCGCGCAAGCTGGCAGCGCGCCGTTCGATCAGGACTACGCTGGTATCCGGCTCGGCGCCAGGCTCTATCCGCGTTGCAACCTCCTGGCTCGGCAGGCGTTTCATTTGCTCGACGCCTTGTTCGAGATCGCGAATATTGAGTAGTGCGCCGGAATGCGTCGGGAATGCGTTCCACCATGTGCCCCAGGCTGCGTCGGGCTTGGCGTCTTGGCCCGGTTCGACCATGCGCAGCGCGGCGATGCGGCCGGTGTGCAGAACCACCCGCAGCGTGCCGTCTTTCAAATTCTGCGCGGGCAGGCTGACGCGTGTGGTGGCGTAGCCTTGCGTAATCAGCGCTTCGTCGAGGGCCGCGGCGATCTGCCGCACGCCCTGAACGCCGACGCACTGATCGGAAAACGGTGCAAACGATGCGTGCAGCCAGGCGAAGCGCCAGGCGTCGGGCCCCTCGATGAGCAAGTCGCTGATCAAGAAGCAGGGCGATTCGGCGGGCAGTTGGGTGTTGGCCGTAAGCGGTGCGGCTGGATGCAGCTCGTCCGCTTTGGGCTCGATGCTTTGCTGCTGCTCGCGCGTGCGCTCTTCCTGGCGGCGCAGACCTTCCTGGGCGGCTTGTTCGAGGTTTTGGACTTGCGCGAGAACGCTTGGGCTGTTGCTTAACGCCAGCGCGAGCAAGACGCCGAGCCGGATTGGATAGACGCGGGAGATTCGCTCAATGCATATCTTGAAATTTGCGCGCGCTATGGCATGGAGAAACAGAGGTTTCATTAAAAGCGAATCCGCGTGTTGATTGGACCTCGCTTTTTAATGTTTCTCCGGCTTTGCTATGTGTAATTATTTATCTATACGTTTGGTTTATTTATCATTTTTAACAAATAAATAGATTTTTAACTTCTCTTTATACGGGGATTCCCCTATACTGCAAGCCTGTTCGGAATTGCTTGGCATAGTCAATTTTGAACGGACTCCCCCAGCCCCAACGCAAAAACAAAAACTCCCCTCACATGGCGACGCAAGTCGCCATTTTTTTGTGATGCCCGCCGCCGGATTGCGGCATCCTGAATTGGGCGGCGCGGGTAAAATCGGGCGGGTTCAACCTTCAAGGCAGCCGAAATGTCGTATTTCCGTCCGCTTGCGCTCGAACACGCGAGCCGCTTGATCAATCATGGTCCAACGCTGCTTGTGACGAGCGCATTCGGCGCGCGCCGCAACGTCATGGCGGCCGCGTGGTCGATGCCGGTCGAATTCACGCCGCCGCGCATTGCCATCGTCATCGACAAACGCACTCTCACGCGCGAGCTGATGACCGCGAGTGGCGCCTTTGGAATTTGCCTGCCCGGCAGCGCGGCGGTGAATCTGACCTATGCGGTCGGCAGCGTCAGCGGGCGCGAGCAGGATAAGTTCGAGCGTTACGGCATCGCGTCGATTACCAGCCCGATGCTCGGCGTGCCCTTGATTGAAACGGATTGCGCGGCCTGGATGGAATGCCGGCTGATCCGCGAACCGCACACCGAGGAAGCCTACGATACCTGCTTCGGCGAAGTTCTCGCGGCTGCTGCCGATACGCGCGTGTTCGCCGACGGCCGCTGGCGGTTTGACGATTCGAACACCGAACTGCACACGATTCACCACCTTGGCGGCGGCAGTTTCGTGCGCTCATCAAATCCGATCTCGGCCGAGCCTTTGTAATTCAGGGTGTAGGTTGGGGGCCATTATTCCCAGGGGCCACCCCAGAGGTCGGAATTATCAGGCGGTCTTGACCTCGTTAAGCAGTTCGGGGTGACGGTCCAGCACCTTGAGCAGTTTCACCAAAGCCAGCGGTGGCTTGGTCTTGCCGTTCTCGTAGCGCGAGAAAGCATTGATGCCGCCGCCGAAAATTTCGGCGGCCTCGCGTTGTCCGAGGTCGAGCTTCTTGCGCACATTGACGATAAAGGCGGGGTCAACGATGGCCGCGTTAACTTGTTTGGAAAAAGCATTCATTTCTTTCATGATGCGATTCGACTCCGCCGCATCATGAACAGACTCAGCACAAGCGGGGCAAAAATCGCCTGTCACAGCCGTGATGATGGTGGTCTCACCCTTATAGGTGTAAGGCATGTCGCGGGTATCATGGATCAGTTCCGCCGCTCCGCAAACAGGACATTTCATGTTCATAGCTCCTTGAAGGACACGATCAGCACGTCATCGATGACCGTCAACTTCAGGTACACGTCGCCCGCCCGTGTGCTGGGGCGGTATACGTCTTGCCATACCGTGTGATCGGCGTGGGTGGTCATGCTCTTGTAAAAATCCGCTGGTGTGAGTGCCATTACCACGTTCAGCATATCGGGAAACTCAAGCCCTAACTTGTTTGCACCAGCCAGAGCCACGTAAGTGGTACGCGCCTTGCCTGCCTCCACCAAGACTTTGACAACGGGCAGTTTGTAATGAGGTATTCGTTTCTCCATAGGACCAATCTAACCTATTTGGTTATAATTGGCAAGTTGGTTAGAGGTGGGATTTTCGGCGGTTCCGGCTTACCCCGGCTTTTGACCACGAGTCGAGTGCAAGCTCCGCCATTGATGGCGGGGTCAGCGAGACAAGCGTTATCGGCGCCGAAGGCGCCTCCAATTTGTGGCGGGGAAGCCCCAACTTTCAAGTTGGGGTGACTCACTTCCGGGGCGGCCCTTTCCTACAACGGGCTGGGAGCAAGCGCGATTATCGCGATCGCGACGATCGCAAGCGCGATCGCGGCGCGGTTGATCCAGGAAAGCCGTTCGCCGAAACCGATTGCTCCGACCAAAGTACCGAGCGCCACGACGCCGATGTTCATGCTCGCGAACACGACCGCCGGCTGGCCGGGCAGCGCGCGGTGGGCGGACACATAAAAAATGATATTGCCGAAGTTAAGCGCACCGAGCAGCAGGCCGGCCGCAAGGTTGCGCAGGTTCAAGCGTGCCGTGCCGCGCCAGGCGCGCAGAGCCTGCCAAACCGCCATGCCGATGAACGCGAGTGCGAAACTGATTTGAAGCGAGGCCGCGAACGGCGTGCCGGCCGCGGCGATCTGCTTGAGCATCACGTCGACCGCGGCGAAACCGGCCCATACCGTGAGCAGCGCCGGCAGCGCGCCGCCGCTTTCCTCGGTCCGCTCGCCGCCGGGGCGCGCCAGGATGCCGAGCACCGCGAGCAGGCCGAGCGCGATCCCGCTGAGTTTGAGTGCGCCCGCGCGCTCGCCGAACACAAAGAAGGCCGCGAGCAGCGAGAGCAGCAGCGAAAGCCGCTGCGCGATATCGGTCCGCACGATGCCGGCGCGCCGCACACTCGCCGCCAGCACGAGGAACAGCGAGGGCAGCACGGCCGCCAGCCCGAGCAGTGCGAACCACGGCGCGCCCGGCTGCGTGAGGCTCGTCAGCGGCGGCCGCAGCAGCAGTGCGCAGAGCACGGCGGCGGCAAGGTAGTTCCAAGTGATCGCCTGGGCGACGTCGACAGCGCGCCGGCGCGCGATTTTGAGTAGGATGGAGACGAGCACGCTGCAAACAGCGCTGAGCAGGACGAAGAGCATTGGGCCGCGCAAAGTTTCTATTGTGCCGCAAGGCTTGGAACCAGCGCCGTGAATCGCCTCAAACTGAAGCTTGAGGCTTCTTCGCCACGCATCGGGGGCGCCTTTGGCGCCAATAACGCTTGTCTCGCTGACCCCGCCATGAATGACAGGGCTTGCGCTCGACGTATGGTCATTCTGCGCGAAGTCGCAGAATCCATCTTTCCTCAGCTAGTGGATTCTGCGACTGCGCTTTGCTCCGCGCAGAATGACCGCGATCTCGCGATAGATTCTGAATAGATACCGGACCGCATGCGCGCTCTGGCCGCCGCAATCCTTGGCGCGGATCAGCGCGCGGAAAGCGTGGAACGTGCAATCTCGTCGATAATTAACCAATCCAACCTATTGCGCCATGTTTCCGAATTCAGTTGGGCGGGTTGCGCGCCCGGCAGGAGAAATCCCGATGAAGTACCACTGCGTTTTTTTCTTGCTTGCATTGGCCGGCTGCGGCGCCAACAACGACGGCATCTTGCCCGGCTACGTCGAGGTGGATCTCGTGCGGGTGGCTGCGCCGTATGCGGGCCGTCTGGTCGAATTGTCGGTCGTGAAGGGGGCCGAGGTTAAGCCGGGCGCGCAGCTGTTCGCGCTCGATCGCGATAGCGAAATCGCCGCGCGTGACCAAGCCGCCGCCAATCTCGCGCAAAGCGAAGCGCAGGCGCGGGACTTGTCGAAAGGCAAACGGGAAGACGAAATCGCCGCCGTCGCCGCTCAGGTGGACGCGGCGCGCGCGGTGCTCAATCTCGCGGAAAACGACCTTGTGCGGCAACGGAGCCTTGCCGCCGCGCAGTTTGTCAGCCCCTCCGGGCTCGATGCGCAGATCGAAAAAGTCCGCAGCGGCAAAGCCCAGCTCGCCGAGGCCGAAGCGCAACTGCGCGTCGCGCATCTGGCGGCGCGCAATGAGCAACGCACGGCGGCGGCCGCCGCGAGCAAGGCGGCGCAAGCCGCGCTGGCGCAGAGCGCCTGGGTGCTCGCGCAGAAGCGGGTTGCGGCTCCAGTTGCGGCGCGTGTCGATGACACGCTTTACCGTGTCGGCGAATGGGTGCCGGCCGGCTCGCCGGTGGTGAACCTGTTGCCGCCCGGCAATATCAAGCTGCGCTTTTATGTGCCGCAGGCGCGTCTGCCCGAAGTGCGCCAGGGCGACATCGTTAAAGTGTCGTGCGACGGCTGCGGCGCGCCGCGCGATGCGCGCGTGGCCTTCATCGCCGGGCAGGCCGAGTTCACCCCGCCGGTTATTTACAGTCAGGAAAACCGTGCCAAGCTGGTGTTCCTCGTCGAGGCGTATCCGCTCGATCCGCAGGGTTTGCGTCCCGGTCAGCCGGTCGATGTGCGGCTGGGAGCGGCGCAGTGAGCGCTGCCGCCACCCTCTCCCCCAGCCGGCTCCGCCCCCCTCGCTGCGCTCTCCCCGCAAGCGGGCGAGGGGAGCAGAAGCCCCTCTCCCACTGGTGGGAGAGGGGTTGGGGAGAGGGGAGGCCGTATCGCTCGCAAGCGAAGATGGCCTCTGCCCGGATGCGCAGAGGCCCATGTTTCTGGGGAGTTGGCAGCGCGCGGGGCCGGAGGCTTGTTCAATGAGCGAAACCAGCGCCCCGGCCGTCGACGTGCAGGATCTGACCAAGCGCTATGGCGATAAAACGGTCGTCGACCACCTCTCGATGCGGGTCGAACAGGGCGAGGTTTTCGGTTTTCTCGGCCCGAACGGCAGCGGCAAGACGACGACGATCCGCATGATGTGCGGCCTGCTCACGCCCGATGGCGGCAGCGGCCACACGCTGGGCTACGACATTCTGCGCGAATCGGCCGCGATCAAGCGCGAGGTCGGCTATATGACGCAGCGCTTCGGGCTTTACGAGGATCTGACGATCCGCGAGAACCTCGACTTCATCGCGCGCGTGTACCGCATGGACCGGCGCGCCGCGCGAATCGTCGGCGCCATCGAACGCCTCGGCCTACAAGACCGCGCCAAACAGCTTGCCGGCAGCCTTTCGGGCGGCTGGAAGCAACGTCTCGCACTCGCCGCCTGCATGCTGCACGAACCGCGTCTGCTACTGCTCGACGAGCCGACCGCGGGCGTCGACCCGAAGGCGCGGCGCGATTTTTGGGAAGAGATTCACAAGCTCGCCGCCGCCGGCATCACGGTGCTTGTCTCGACGCACTATATGGACGAGGCCGAACGCTGTCACCGCCTGGGCTACATCGCCTACGGGCGCTTGCTGACGCTCGGCACGCCCGCCGAGCTGATCGCGGCGAGCGGCTTTAAAACCTGGCGCGTCGGCGGGCCCGACGTGAATGCGCTCGCGCACGAACTCGAAGGTAAACCGGGCGTCGATCTGCTCACGCGCTTCGGCAATAACCTGCATGTGAGCGGCACCGATGGCGCGAAACTCGCAGCGGCGATCGCCCCGTTCCGGCGGCGCGCGGATCTGCGCTGGGAGCAGTCCGATGTGCAGCTCGAAGACGTTTTCATCCAGCTCATGAGCCAATCGCGCGACAACTTCGCGGGGAGCGACAAACATGCGTGAGCACAGGCCATTGTGGCGACACAGCGCCAAGCTTCGGCTTGAAACGGCCGAGCGTTTCTCTTTCGCGCGCCTGTATGCGGTGATGCTCAAGGAATTCATCCAGCTCATGCGCGACCGTTTGACCTTCGCGATGATGGTCGGCATTCCGATCATGCAACTCGCGCTGTTCGGCTATGCGATCAACGGCGATCCGAAGCATTTGCCGACGGTCGTCGTCGCGCACGAACAAAGCCCTTTCACGCGCAGCATCGTCAGCGGCCTGGTGAATAGCGGCTATTTCGATGTGATTTCGACGAGCGCGCGCGATAGCGACGCCGACACCATGCTTGCCCAAGGCAGCGTGCAATTCGCGGTCACGATTCCGGCCGATTTCTCGCGCCGCTTGCTGCGTGGCGAACGGCCGCAACTGCTGATCGCCGCCGACGCGACCGACCCTTCCGCCACGGGCAACGCCATCGCCGCCGTGCAGCAGCTCGCCAACACCGTGCTGCGCTACGATTTGACGGGGCCGCTCGCCAAGCTCGCACCGGACCAACCGCCGTTCGATCTCGTGATCCAGCGCCGCTACAACCCGGACGGGATCACCTCCTACAACGTTGTGCCGGGCCTGATGGGCGTGATCCTGACGATGACGATGATAATGATGACCGCGCTTGGCATCACGCGCGAAGTCGAGCGCGGCACGATGGAAAACCTGCTCGCCACGCCGGTGCGCCCACTCGAAGTGATGGTCGGCAAGATCCTGCCCTACATCGTCATCGGTGGCGTGCAGGTCTGCGTCATCCTGGGCGTGGCGCGGCTGTTGTTCAATGTGCCATTCGTCGGCAATCCCGCGCTTTTGATTCTCGGCGTGATGATCTTCATCAGCGCGAATCTGTTCGTTGGCATCACGGTTTCCACGGTTGCGCGCAATCAGATGCAGGCGATGCAGATGACGTTTTTCTTCTTCCTGCCCTCGATGCTGCTTTCGGGCTTCATGTTCCCGTTCCGCGGCATGCCGCCCTGGGCGCAGACGATCGGCGAGGTGCTGCCGCTGACGCACTTCCTGCGTATCGCGCGCGGCGTCATGCTCAAGGGCAACGGCATCGCCGACCTGTGGCCGCATCTGTGGCCCCTGCTGATTTTCATTGCCGTCGTATTGGTCATCGGACTCAAGCGTTTCCGTCGCACGCTGGATTAATGGGGTCATGGGGTAAAATAAAACCCCCGTCATAGGGTTGATAGACATGTTGCTGGATCAACTTCACGTTCACAGGAACCAGATCGCCGCGTTGGGTGAGCAATATGGTGCGCGGCGGATTCGTGTGTTCGGATCGGTGGCGCGGGGTGAGGAACGCCCCGACAGCGATGTGGATTTTCTGGTTGATTTTGATCGCGGCTACGATCTTTTCCGGCAGCGCCTGCCGCTCGCGAGACAGTTGTCGGAGTTACTGGGGCGGCGAGTCGATCTGATTCCTGAGCATGAACTGAATGAGCATCTGCGTGAAGATGTTTTGCTGGAATCTGTGGAGCTATGAGTAAGTCTTGGTAGCCTTACGGCAAACATATTCTGGATGCCATTGCCAGGATCAGGCGCATTCAGGAGCGCGGCGACATCGCCCAAGACGACATTCTCTATGATGCCGCGTTACGTAATTTGCAAACGTTGTCTGAGGCTACGCAACTTCTGCCCTCGGAGGAAAAAGCGCGTTACCCAGAGGTTCCGTGGCGTGATATCAGCGGCTTTCGCAATATCCTTGCGCACAACTATCTTGGAAACATCGACCCTGTAACCGTTGTTGGTGTAATTGAACGTCATCTTGGTTCGCTGGAGGCGTGTGTTCGAGACATGCTTGGTGCTGCACCGGAATGATTCGGTGCTCAATTCAATTCAAGGCTAAGTTTTAGAAACTGTCGTCACGAGATTTTGAGCCAAAAGTAAAGCAGCGAATTGGTACGGCAGCCAAGAGCGAATCAATGCGTTTTGCATAACGACTGACAATGCCTCGTCATTGTTCGATATGTTTCCGTTCCGCGGCATGCCGGTCTGGGCGCAAACCATCGGCGAGGCGCTGCCGCTGATGCACTTCCTGCGCATCGCGCGCGGCGTCATGTTCAAGGGCAATGACATCGCCGATTTGTGGCCGCATCTGTGGCCCCTGCTGATCTTCATCGCTGTCGTATTGGTCATCGGACTCAAGCGTTTCCGTCGCACGCTCGACTGATTTGCGCACGCTTATACCTGGGCGCATGCGATCATTGCCACGCACAATCCGCACCCGCGGAAGAAAGGCGCTTGCGATGGAAAACCGCTTCCCCCAACATGATTTACCGCGCATCCTGCTCTCGGTGCTGCTGATCGGGCTGATGATCGTCGGCAGCCTGTGGGTGCTGCGGCCGTTTCTGCCGGCGCTGATCTGGGCCGCGATGATTGTCGTTGCCACCTGGCCGATGCTGCGCGCGCTCGAAAACCGCCTGCGCGGCCGGCGCTGGCTGGCGTGCGGCATCATGGTGCTCACGATGCTGCTGCTGATCATCGTGCCCTTGGGCGCGGCGGTTACGACATTGGTGGAGTCGGCCGATAGCGTCAAAGAGCATGTCGACGCTTTCATGCACAACCCCTTGCCCGGTCCGCCCGAATGGGTGCACACGATTCCGTTCGCCGGTGAACGCGCCGCATTCGAATGGCGGAAGCTCAGCGACGCGGGCACCGAAGGTTTGCACACCCGGCTTCTGCCCTTCACGGGCAAAGCGTTGGAATGGCTGTTCGCGCGGGCTAGCAACGCCGGCTTATTGACGCTGCACTTTTTCCTGACGTTGGCGATGACGGCGATTCTGTATATGCACGGCGAAGCCGCCGCTCGCAGCGTGATCCGTTTCGCGCGCCGGCTCGCCGCGCAACGCGGCGAAAACACGGTGCGCCTCGCGGGACAAGCGATCCGCGCGGTTGCCTTGGGGATCATCGTCACCGCGGCGGTACAGTCGGTGCTCGGCGGCCTCGCGCTGCTGATCTGCGGCGTGCCCGGCGCGGGCCTGCTGACCGCCTTGATGTTCATGCTGTGCATCGCGCAGATCGGCCCGCTGATCGTGCTTGCCCCAGCCGTCGGCTGGCTCTTCTGGCAAGGTGATACGGCCTGGGCGATTGCGCTGCTCGTCTTCACGCTCATCATCGGCTCGTTCGACAGCGTGATGCGGCCGCTTTTAATCAAGCGTGGCGCTGATCTGCCGTTATTGCTGATTCTCGCCGGCGTGATCGGCGGATTGCTCGGCTTCGGTTTCGTCGGCCTCTTCGTCGGGCCGGTGCTGCTTGCGGTGTCGTATACCTTGCTCGACGCGTGGATGGCCGAGCAGGATCAGGCGGCGGAGCCGTTGCAAGAGTGATTATTGTGCCGAATTCCCGGCTCGGTTTTTGAGTATCAGGTTGGTATGCAAAGCGGCGCAAAAGGGTGTGAACTCGCAAGGGTAATCCCCAGCGTTTTTAACGGGGAGTTTTACCCTTTAATGCACTTCAATCTTTAATCATCAAAGGGAAAACACATGAAGACGACTGGACTCGCGATTGCATTGGCCTGTGCTTTGAGCGCCTGTGGCGGCGGCGGTGGAGGTGACGGCGGGGTGTCCCCGGCGAGCGCATCCATTGCCGCGTGTTATACCGCCGCCAAAGACGTCAGTTTTGCGTCGGAGGACGAGGAAGGCGTTTCAAAAACCAGTATCACGCATGACACGTTCGACGGTCAGGCGGCCACGCTTCAAACGACGTACATCTCTTTCACAAGCCCAACAGGACAAATCACCAACCGTTCTGAAACCACATACTGGAACGTTACGGCCAGTGGTGTAATGAATCTTGGCTGGGTCACGGTTACCGAGGCCGTAGACAACACGAGGACTGTCGATATAAACGGAGTCCCTACTCCCCTCACCTATACATACACTGGTATCTCGACGCCCGACCCAGCGCCCGTCATCCCTCTGAACATGCAGCCTGGTCAGAGCATCGATCAGCAATACACCCTCCATGGCGTTATCAATACGGTGACCAACAACGGGCTCGACAGTCCAGGCCAAGAGACCCAACTCAGCTACGCCAACCATTACACATTCGTCGGATTCGAGACCGTCACGCTGGCGGGCAAGACATTCTCCAATGTCTGCCATTTCAAGATCCAGACGCTGACTCTTGACGGGACAGAACAGCCCGCGACGAATTATGACGAGGAATGGGCCGCGCCTGGGTATGGGCCCATCAAGGCGAGCTACCGTGACGCCGCCGGTAATGACCATATCGTGATGCAGTATGCTGGCAACCTCTAAACGCTCTTGTGTCGCGCAGCCCGCGTAGAACTAAGTGCGCCGGGTTGCGCCCATTTCATTCCTGCGAGCTTATTGCGTAGATGAAGCTCGATGGCATTTGCGACACGCAGATAGAACGCTTGACCACCATGGTATTTGGAGTTGCGACCAATGTCGGTTAACAGTCCCTCGCAGGAAACGCTGAACAGTTACGAGCTTAGCGCGCAAAAATTCGCGGAGAATGCCGTGATTGTCCCCGAAGCCTCTGCATGGCTCTCCAGCGTCGTTCGCGATCTCAAATTTGATGCAAGCATTCTCGACATCGGAAGCGGTGCAGGTAATGACGCCGAAGCTTTACGTAAATTGGGTTATACCGTGCAGTGCTCCGACGCAGCGCGTTCGTTCCTGCCTATTCTTGAGGCGAAGGGATTCGCGCCCATCCATTTCAATATACTCTCCGACGACTTGATGACGCGCTTTGACGTCGTAATTGCAAACGCGGTGCTGCACCATTTTGACGACGACGAATTTGAATACGCGCTCAGAAAGATTCGAACGCTGCTGATACCCGAAGGGCGTTTTGGCTTTGCATTGAAGGCCGGGGAGGGTTGCGAGTGGAGCAGTCATAAACTGGGCATCAACCGCTACTATCGATATAGAAATAAGGCCGTTGTCGATGCAGCACTGCAAAAGGCTGGTTACTGTCGTTGCGACGTCCGTGAAGTGATTACAAAGCGGCAGCATCCGCTTTGGCTATTCGCCGTCGCTCACAATGTTTAATTTAGGATGAATGGGGCAGCCCACGCAGGTCAGGGTGGGCTTGCGAACTCCACGCCATCATCGTTCCTCGACGTGATGACAAACGCTTGTCTAATCCTTCATCGTGTCGCTTTTCGCCTACCCGATGGTCGCGCCTTGTTCAAGGACCTCGACGCCCAGTTCGACGCTTGCCCGACTGGCCTTGTCGGGCGCAACGGCATCGGCAAGAGCGTGCTCGCTAAAATTCTTGCCGGCCTCATCGAGCCGAGCGCGGGCAGTTGTGCACGCCCGGGTCGCGTGCGCTATCTCGCGCAACAGATCGCCACGACCGATTACCGCTGCGTGGCCGATGTCGCTGGTGTGCAGGGCGTGCTCGATGCGCTCGCACGCATCGAAGCGGGCAGCACGGCGCACGAGGATTTTGACCGCGTTGGCGATGCCTGGGACATGCGACAGCGCCTGCACAACGAACTCGCGCAAAACGGCCTCGGTCATCTTGCGGCGGAAGATCCGGCAGCGCGGCTTTCGGGCGGTGAATGCACGCGCGTCGCGCTGCTCGGCGCATTTCTCGCCGAGCCCGATTTCCTGATCCTCGACGAGCCGACGAACCATCTCGACCGCCCCAATCGCCTTGCGTTGTTCGAACAACTCGCGCGCTGGCGCGGTGGCCTGATCGTCGTCAGTCACGACCGCGAATTGCTCGAACGCATGGAGCGCATCGTCGAACTCTCATCGCTTGGCCTGCGCAGCTACGGTGGCGGTTATTCGTTCTACGCCGAACAAAAGGCACTCGAACGCGAGAATGCGATCGCCGACCTTGAACGCGCCAAACTCGAACGAAAGCGCGGCGAGCAGACCTTGCGCGAACAACGCGAACGGCAGGAACGCCGCCAAGCCAGCGGCCGCCGCGAAAGGCGCGAAGGTAACCAGGCGAAGATTGTGCTCAACGCCATGAGAGAACGCAGCGAAGACAGCGGCGGCAAGTTGCGCCAGCAGCAGGCGGCGACGCGCGAGGAGCTATCGCAAAAGGTGCGTGAAGCGGCAGGGCGTATCGAAGAGGCGACCGAGCGCCTGCTCTTCGCGCCGGGCGGCGAACTGGCACCGGGCAAGCGCGTGCTGAGCCTGCAAGGATTGCGTCTGCCGTTTGGCAGCCACGCTGATTATCCGATCGAACTTGAACTCGCCGGCCCGCGCCGGGTTGCGCTGCGCGGTCCCAATGGCTGCGGCAAATCGACGCTGCTGCGCGTGATCGCCGGCGAAATCGCGCCTGCGGCGGGACGTTGCGAAGTGCGCGTGCGCACGGCCTACCTCGACCAGCAGGCCGCACGGCTCGATCCCGCGCGCAGTCTGCTCGAACAGTTCGCCGTGGCGAATCCGCAAATCGCGGAAGGCGAGTTGCGCACCTGGCTCGCGCTGCTCGGCCTCGGCGTGGCCGAAGTGACGCGCCCGTCCGGCAAACTCTCCGGTGGCGAACGGCTGAAGGCCGCGTTGGCGCTCGAACTTTATGCGGAAACCCCGGCGCAGCTCCTGCTGCTTGATGAACCGAGCAACCACCTCGACCTTGTTTCGCTCGAAGCGCTGGAAGCGATGCTGCGGGAATATCGCGGCGCGCTGCTCGTGGTCTCGCACGACGAGCGTTTTTTGGCGCGGCTTAATCTCGACGCCAGCCTCACCGCGAATGACGGCGGCTGGCGTTTTGACGCCGGCGTGGCTGAAAAAGCTCTTTGAGCTTTATACGAAAATGACAGTAGCCAAGAAAACGGCAACAAAGCAGAAAGTGTGAATGCTTGGTGCGCTTATTTTTAACATGAAGCGTTTTTCATGTTAAAAATTTGATATTTTTCTAACGTTATGGCGCGTTCATGTGCCATTTCGGTTTGAATTTGGACATGAGCGGAGTGTTTTCCATGACTTTGCAGTCCAGCTACCCCATCCCCGAGCTTCCTCCGTTGGGCGTGGATTTTCAGACGCCGGAGCTGCTCAAGGCGCTGGTATCGGCGCATCGCTATCTGGCGGAACTCAAAGGCTGCGCCGTGAGTATTCCCAATCAGGACATTCTGATCAACACCTTGGTCTTGCAGGAGGCCAAGGCCAGTTCGGAGGTGGAAAGTTACGTCACCACACAGGACGAACTGTTCCAAGCCGACTTGCATATTGCGCAATGGGTGTCGCCGGCCGCCAAGGAAGTGTCGCGTTACCGCGAGGCGCTAACGCATGGGTTCGAGCGTATGCGTCGGCAGCAGGGGATTCTGGGTAATGGCACGCTGATCGCGCTGTTTCAACTGCTCAAAAACAGCGGCGAGATTTTTCGCTCCGGCGGCGGCACGGTGCTCAAGAACGAAAAAACCGGGGCCACGGTTTTCGTGCCGCCGCAGGATGGCGCGCAGGTGCAGGTTCATATGCAGGCGCTGGAGCGGTTCATCAATGATGACACGGCGTGCGAGTTGGACCCGATCATCAATATGGCGCTGCTCCACCACCAGTTCGAGAGCATCCACCCGTTCAGCGACGGCAATGGCCGGATCGGACGGATTTTGTGCGTGCTGTATCTGGTGCGGACGGGCTTGCTGGATACGCCGTTACTGTACCTGTCGCGTTACATCAACCGGCACAAGGGTGACTATTACCGCCTGCTGCAAGCGGTACGCGATACGTCGGACGATCCTGTCGCCAACGCGGCGAGCTGGCGGGCGTGGGTGCTGTTCATGCTGAACGCGGTGGGGCAAACTGCCCGGCAAGCCGTGCAATTGGTCGGCGGCATGCGCGATCTGATGGCCGAAACAAAACGCCGCATGCGCGCGGAGTTGCCCAAGCTGTATTCGCAGGATTTGCTTAACAACCTGTTCCGCCACCCTTATACGCGCATCGAATTCGTGCAGCGCGACTTGAACATCACGCGGCAGACGGCAGCGCGCTATCTGCGCCAACTGGCGCAAGTGGAGTTGGTGCGGGAACATAGCCAGGGCAAGCATTTGTATTTCATCAATGAGCCGCTGGTGCAATTACTGGTGCAGGGTGAGCGGGAATGAATGTCCACAATTTTCAATGCATGACGGCGGCTGGCGCGTCGACGTCGACGCGGAGGCGTAACGCTCAAGCGGGTGCGAGGATCTGCCACGCTACCTAGCCTACGGCCCTGCAAGCCCAATGCCCCCGGATGGGGTGATTACAAGTTAGAATTGCAAAACATTGTCACTGCTGGATTGTGGTGGGGAAGCGCTGTGAAATTCAGCCGCTGTCGCGCAACCGTAAAGCCGGGTCACCGCCCCTTTCTTCTGTGAACTAACCGCCTCCGCGAAAGGGGCAGAAAGGTTCAATCATGAAAAGCCAATGGCTCGCCGCGCTTTGCGTAGGCGTTATGTCCCTAGCATCAGTCCACGCCGCTCCGATTCTGTCTGCGGGCTCGGATACCTCCATCACGAAACTGACCTCTTCTTCGGGGTACACCACGTTCGGGGGGTTGATGAAAGACGGCGATACCTTGTATTTCGGAAATTTCAGGACGATACGAAGCTATAACCTGACAACAGGGACAAACGGCGTCTATGCCTCCATTCCCGGGAATAACGACACCAAGGGTTTGGCGAAGGTCGATGGAAATATCTACATTGCGTATGACACGGGCGGTTTCCCTACCTACGCATCCGTTCTGTCGGCTGTTTCACCAACCGGTTACAGCGAAGTGCTGAAAAGCAGCAGCGGCGTCGACAGTTATTCCATTTACGATGCCGTCGTTTATGGCGGATATTATTATTTCACCGTCAATCCCGGAGTTAACGGTGACCTTCAAGGAACCAAAATCTATCGCCTTGACCTCAATGATCCGTCCGATCCGTTCATGGTTGCCGACATCGGCGGGTCGTCGGGTGGATTGGCTTTCGATGGCGATGGAAATCTCTATTACGCCTCGCAGAACAGCGGAGAGGGAATTCTCCGATTCGATGCGGCGGATGTTCTTGCAGGAGGACTTTCCGTGGCGGATGGCGTGACCGTGGCGGATGTCACCGCCAGCAATCTCGGGTTTCTTTCAGACGGTGAATTGCTTGCCGAAACGATCGATGGGCAAACGCTTGCGTCCTATGATCTCGCGACTGGGATATGGAACGATATCGCGTCTACGACGGGTTATGAGTACATGGGTAAATTCGTTGTCGACGGAAACGATATCTATCTGACATCGACGGATTACCTGACTTATAGCAGCTCGCTTTACATGCTTACGCTGCCCTCATCGTCATTTGTTCCGGAGCCATCCGGGATTCTGATGGCTCTGTCTGGCTTGGCGCTTTTGGGTTTTTACCGCAGACCCAGCCGTTTCGGCAGATCGTAAAGATTGAGTCCGTGTAGGTCAGGGTGAGCTTGCGAACCCCGACGTTTCGGAGCATGGAACCGTTGATGCGTTGGGGTTCGCAAGCTCACCCGCAACCTACGATATTTCGACACGCTGCTTGAGCGAGGCGGCCTCTTGCGCAAGGTAACTCTCCGTCATGGAGCGGAACATGCGGCCCATGACGCCTCCAAGGAGGCCATTGAATGAAAACCGCAGGGTCACTCTTGAGGCGGTCGAAGAGTGCTGAGCTATGTCGTGTTCGGCGAGCATGACAAGGCCGGGTGAGCGTGCAACCCATACGAAACGGCCCGTTTCCGCGAGTTCCGTGACAACCCAAGTGGCCGGCCGGAGTTTGGGTTGGTGGACCACAAAGCGAGAACCGACGCTCAAGCGTTCGCCATCGAGCGGCTCGACCTTCAAAACGGTAGGCAACCATTCGGGCCATTTGGCGACGTCCGACAGTGCGCGCCAGACTGAGTCTGGGTCCGCGTTGATAGAAGTGGAGGCTTCGTAGGTTGGCATGTGGGGCCTGACTAGATGATGGGGCGTTCTGCACCGCCAACTGCCGCGCCGCGGCGGCGGCGCGCGCAGGCCATGGTAGTGTAATCGCCGGCCCAGCCTGTAGGTTGCGGTTGAGCGCAGCGCAACCCAATCTACGAGTCGACGCGGCAGTGTAACGTTCAAATAGGCGCGAAAACCTGCTCCACACTGCCCAGCGCCACGCGCGTCGACAGCGCATTCAATGCGATCTTGTGCAGTATCTCGCTCACCGTAGTGCTCGCATCGGTGAGCACTGTGACCTTGGCGTAAGCATCCGCCTGGCGCGATAAGGCGGTATGGGTGACGCAGTTGTGGGTCATCATGCCGCACAGAATCAGTTCATCGACTGCGAGTTTTTGCAGCGTGTCGTGCAGCGTGGTGTGTTCGAAGCTGTCGGCGTATTGCTTGACGATGACCGGCGCATCGGGCGCCGCTGCGGCGATGCGCGGATGAATTTTCACTCCTTGCGTGCCCGGATTGAAAAACGGCGCGCTGCCTTGCGATACATCAGCCACATGCTGCACGAGGACGACCGGAATGTCTCTGGCGTGCGCCGCGGCGATGGCTTTCTCGGCTGTTGCCAAAGTGGCTTCGGTATTCCATTGCGGGAAAGCACCTGCGGGGAAATAGTCGTTTTGCAGGTCGATCACGATCAGGGCTGGCTTGCTCATCTACGGCTCCATTCAGTGATAAGGACGGAATCTATTTTGCGGGATGGGGCCGCCTGCGGCGATTGGCCCGAGTGACCAATAACGCTAAGATTGGGCCAGTTTCCTCCACACCATTCCGATTCCATGACGACCCAATACACGGTGGCCGTGGTCGCATTCGATCGCATCAGTCCGTTCCATTTGTCGGTTCCCTGCGTGGTCTTTGGTGAAGCGCTATCCGAGAGTAATCCGTTCGAGGTGCTGGTTTGTGCCGCCGAACCGGAACCCTTGCGCACCACGGCGGGCTTTGCGCTGACGGGGCTCGCGTCGCTCAACGCATTGCGCCGGGCGCACGCGGTTGTGGTGCCGAGCTGGCGCGACGTGTCCGAGCGGCCGCCCGAACGGCTCTTGCGCGCGCTGCGCGCCGCGCATGCCCGTGGCGCGCAGATCGTTGGTTTATGCCTGGGTGCCTATGTGCTTGCGGAAGCTGGGCTGCTCGATGGCCGGCGCGCGACCACGCACTGGGCCTATGCCGCGGCGCTGGCCGAACGCTATCCCTCGGTCGATGTCGCGCCCGACGTGCTCTATGTCGAACACGGCCAGGTGCTGACATCGGCGGGTACGGCGGCCGGCCTGGATGCGTGTCTGCATCTGCTGCGTCAGTGGCTCGGGGCCGAGGCCGCCAATCGCGCCGCGCGCCGTCTCGTGGTGTCGCCGCATCGTGCGGGCGGTCAGGCGCAGTTCATCGAGCAACCGCTTCCGAACACGGTGGGCGGAACGCGTTTAAGTCGCTTGATCGAATCGGTGCGGCAGCGCCTGCATGAGTCTCACGATCTGGATAGCCTGGCGGCGGAGGCCAGCATGAGCCGCCGCAGCTTTACGCGCCATTTCAAGGCGCTGACCGGAACGAGTGTGCACGCCTGGCTGCTCGCGGAGCGGCTGGCGTTGTCGCAGCGGCTGCTGGAAAAGACCGACCAGCCCGTCGAGCGAGTCGCCGAACTGGCGGGGTTCGGATCGGTCGTGTCGCTGCGTTACCACTTTCGCCGGACTTTCGGTGTTGCGCCGATGGCGTGGCGCAGGAGCTTTGGCGTTTGATCCACGGTTAAAGCAGCACGCGTTCGATCCCGCCGTTATTGGCGCTTTCGACGTAGCGTTCCATCCAGTCCTCGCCGAGCAGATGCCGGGCCATTTCGATCACGATGTAATCGGCGTCGAGCCCTTGCACATCGTCTTTGTAACGTTGTAGACCTTGCAGGCAGGCGGGGCAGGAGGTCAGGATCTTCACCGCGCCATCGAAGCCGTCGGCGCGCAGTTTATCCGCGCCCTTTTTCATCTCTTCTTCCTTGCGGAAGCGGACCTGCGTCGAGATGTCGGGCCGTGCGATGGCGAAGGTGCCGGCTTCGCCGCAGCAGCGGTCGTTCTTCTCGATTTGGATGTGGTCGGCGGTTTGCACGAGCGCATTCACGGTTTTCAGTGGGTCTTGCTGCTTCAGCGGGCTGTGGCAGGGGTCGTGGTACATGTAGCGCACGCCTTTTACGCCTTCGAGCTTGAGACTTTTTTCGAGCAGGAATTCGTGGATGTCGATGAGTCGGCAGCCGGGGAAGATCTTCTCGAATTGGTACAGCATGAGCTGGTCGTAGCAGGTGCCGCACGAGACGACGACGGTCTTGATGTCGAGATAGTTCAGCGTGTTCGCCACGCGGTGAAAGAGCACCCGGTTGTCGGTCGTGATCTTGTCGGCCTTGTCGTAATCGCCCGAGCCGCGCTGCGGATAGCCGCAGCACAGGTAGCCGGGCGGCAGCACGGTCTGTACGCCGACGTGGTAGAGCATCGCCTGCGTGGCGAGCCCGACCTGCGAGAAGAGCCGTTCCGAGCCGCAGCCGGGGAAGTAGAACACCGCTTCGGTATCCGGCCGCGTGGTGCGCGGATCGCGGATCACCGGCACCACGGAGGCGTCCTCGATGTCGAGCAGCGCGCGCGCCGTGCGGTTCGGCAGCTTGCCCGGCATCTTCTTGTTCACGAAGTGGATCACCTGCGCCTTGAGCGGCGGCTTGCCGGTCGTGGCCGGCGGCTGCTTGGTGGTTTCCTTGGCGAGCGGCTTGAGCAGATCGACGCCGAGGCGCTGCGCCTTGTAGGCCCATTCGATGCTGGTCTTGCGCAGGAACTTGATCGTTTGCGGGTTCTTGGTGTTGAGGAACCACATCGCGATCTTCTTGGCCGGGCTGTTGGTCTGCTGGCCCATCTTGCGCAGCAGATTGCGCATGTTCATCGACACATCGCCGAAGTCGATATCGACCGGGCAGGGCGTGACGCATTTGTGGCAGACCGTGCAATGGTCGGCCACGTCCTCGAATTCTTCCCAGTGGCGGATCGAAACGCCGCGCCGTGTCTGCTCTTCGTAGAGGAACGCCTCGATTAGGAGCGAAGTGGCGAGGATCTTGTTGCGCGGCGAGTAGAGCAGATTCGCGCGCGGCACATGCGTGGCGCAGACCGGCTTGCACTTGCCGCAGCGCAGGCAGTCCTTGACCGAATCGGCGATCGAGCCGATGTCGCTCTGCTGCATGATCAGCGATTCGTGGCCCATGAGGCCGAAGCTCGGCGTATAGGCGCGCGCGAGGTCGCCGCCGGGCATCAGCTTGCCCTTGTTGAAGCGGCCCTCGGGGTCGATCTTCTGCTTGTACTCGCGGAACGGCGCGAGTTCGGTTTCCGAGAGGAATTCGAGCTTGGTGATGCCGATGCCATGTTCGCCGGAGATCACGCCATCGAGCCCGCGCGCGAGCGCCATGATGCGCGCGACGGTGTGGTTGGCCTCGCGCAGCATTGCGTAATCGTCCGAGTTGACCGGCAGGTTCGTATGCACATTGCCGTCGCCGGCGTGCATATGCAGCGCGACGAAAACACGGCTGCGCAGCACTTCCTGCTGGATCGCCTCGAAGCGCTTGCGCACCGGGTCGAAGAACTTGCCGTCGAAGATGTCGTCGAGCGGTTCCTGCAACTCGGTTTTCCACGATACGCGCACGGAATAATCCTGCACGCGGTGGAACAGCGTCGGCGCGGCGGCCTTGTTGCTGAGCGGCCCGGCCACGATGCCGAGCGCCGCGAAGTTCGCCTCGGCCTCGCCGAGCGGCAGATCGAGGTGGTCGTAGATCCACTGCCAGCGCGCGCGCACCTCCGCAATCGTTTCGAGCGCATGCGCGCGGCGCTCGCCGATCAGTTCCTCGGCGGTGACCGTCGCCTCGCCGCGGTTCAGCGGCAGTTCGCCGTCGAGGAACGCGCTCAGCGCGTCGGCCATGCGCAGCTTGTTGCGGATCGAAAGCTCGATGTTGAAGCGCTCGATGCCGTCGCAATAATCGCCCATGCGGTCGAGTGGAATGACGACGTCCTCGTTGATCTTGAACGCGTTGGTGTGGCGCGCGATCGCCGCGGTGCGCGAGCGGTCGAGCCAGAACTTCTTGCGCATCTCGGGCGAGACGGCGATGAAGCCTTCCGCGCCGCGCGCGTTGCACAGGCGCACGACTTCGGAGGTCGCAAGCATCACGGCGTTTTCGTCGTCGCCTACGATGTCGCCGATCAGCACCATCTTCGGCCGGCCGTGGCGCTTGGCCTTGGGCGCGTAGCCGACGGCCTTCACATAGCGTTCGTCGAGGTGTTCCAGGCCGGCAAGCTGCACGCCGCCCGGCTGCGTATCGAGGTAGTTCTTGATTTCGACGATCGCCGGCACAGCCTCGCGCACCTGGCCGTAGAACTCCAGGCAGACCGTGCGCGTGTGCGCCGGCAGGCGGTGCAGAATCCAGCACGCCGAAGTGATGATGCCGTCCGTACCCTCTTTCTGCACACCCGGAATACCGCCGAGAAACTTATCGGTGACGTCTTTGCCGAGCCCGGTTTTGCGGAAGCGCGCGCCGGGCAATTCGATGATTTCCTCGCCGAGCGGGCGCTTGCCCGAGGCGTCGAAACGCTTGAGCCGGAAGCGCACGCGTTCTTGGTCGTGAATCTTGCCGAGATTGTGTTCGAGCCGTTCGACGACAAGCCAGTTGCCGTCCGGGGTGACCATCTTCCACCACGCGAGGTTGTCGAGCGCCGTGCCCCACAGCACGGCCTTCTTACCGCCCGCGTTCATCGCGATGTTGCCGCCGACGCAGGACGCGTCGGCCGAGGTCGGATCGCAGGCGAACACGCGCCCGGCCGCCTCGGCGGCTTCCATTACGTGACGCGTGACGACGCCCGCGCCGGTCGTGATCGTGGCGTAGGGCTTCTCCACGCCGGGCAGAAGCTGTTCTTCAACCTTGCCGAGCGCGGTCAGCTTTTCGGTATTGATAACGGCGGAGAGCGGCGAGAGTGGCACCGCGCCGCCCGTGTAGCCGGTGCCGCCGCCGCGCGGGATGATCGTCAGCCCAAGCTCGATGCAGCCGCGCACGAGATGGCCGATTTCCTCCTCGCTATCCGGGTACAGCACCACGAATGGATATTCGACGCGCCAGTCGGTCGCGTCGGTCACATGCGAAACGCGCGCCATGCCGTTGAACGCGATGTTGTCGCGGCGGGTGTGGCGCGAGAGCAGTTTCAGCGTCTGCTTGCGCAGGTCGTAAGTGGCCTCGAAATGTCGCTGGAACGCATCGACCGCCTTATTCGCGGCGGCAATGAGCAGTGCGACTTTCGCGGCGCGCGCGTGGTCCTCGTTTTCGGACGAGGCGCGGCGCTTCTCAACTTCGTCGAGCCGGTGGCGCAGCGCGGCGATCAAGGCATTGCGGCGTTCGCGGTTGGCGATCAGGTCGTCTTCGAGGTAGGGGTTGCGCTGCACGACCCAGATGTCGCCGAGCACTTCATACAGCATGCGCGCGGAACGGCCGGTGACGCGTTCGGCGCGCAGCGATTCGAGCGCGGACCAAGCCTCCTCGCCGAGCAGGCGAATCACGATCTCGCGGTCGGAGAACGAAGTGTAGTTGTACGGAATCTCGCGCAAACGATTGGGGGGCGGAGTTTCGCGAATGAATTCTGGGGCGACTTGCATCGTGCTTCCTGATTGTGTGCGGCAACTGCTTGGGGAACCTGCCATTTTACCGGCCACGGCGAGCGAATGCAGCAAGGTGAGCTTGCCCCGGCGCCATCAACTTGGATGGCTGTGAGATAGAGAGAGTTCGGCTTCGTCATTCCCTACTCTTTTATGCGATCGCCACGCCAATGTGACAAAGCCCGTAAAATTACCGGACTCGGCGGCGCAGAACATTTTGAGTTGACGCAGTTCCATGGCTGACGGTCTCCACTGATTGCATTTTTTGATGGATTTCAAAGATGCCGACGCTCGCACCTGTTGGAAAAATTACTACGATTGACGCTCTATTTGCGGGGGGTATCGGCATTCTTGGCGAGGAGGGCCACCGCAGCGGTATTTTCAAGAACCGGATCGAGACCGTGGTGCGGGTGCTTGCCGACGGTATTGTTGGCGATGAGCAGGTCGATCGGCGGGTGCATGGCGGGCCGGAGAAAGCGGTGCACCATTTCGCAGCCGAGAACTACGCCAGGCTTGCGGCGGCTTTCCCGCAGGTTGCCAATGCGTTGGTTCCTGGCAGCCTTGGCGAGAACGTTTCGACGCACGGCATGAATGAGCGCAGCGTGCATATTGGCGACATCTACCGGGCCGGCAGCGTGACGTTGCAGGTGTCGCAACCGCGTAGCCCTTGCTGGAAGATCAATCATCGCTTCGCCGTGGATGGCATGTCACTCCATGTCGCCAAGGAACGTATTACCGGCTGGTACTACCGGGTCATCGAAGCGGGCGTGATCGGGCCTGGCGACTCGATGGTACTGCTTGAGCGCACCACGGACAGGTTCTCGATCGATGCGTTTTGGGTGGTGCAGTCCGCGCATGCGCCGCCGATCGATGACATGGAGGCCCTGATTGCAGTCGATGGGCTGGCCGCGGACTGGAAGCGGCGTCTGACCGAACGCGTGCGCTGGATTCGCGAATACCGCACCACTTGAGCTCTCGCGCTTGAAGGCGTTGGTGCGGCGCGACAGCCGTTTCATCGTTTGCTTGCCAGGTCTCCGCGTCGAGCAGGCGAATGACGAAGCGAATGCAGCCAGGAAGCGCGGCAGTGATCGGAGCGGCACCGAATTTGATCGCCCGCGCGCCGGAAACAGCCTGGATCGGGCGCATACTCGGCCGCGCCGGGAAGCAAACCATCCAAGCAAAAACAAGGAGTTCGTCATGACACAACCCATACTTTCCCTGAATGACGGATCACAGATCCCGCAACTCGGATTCGGCACCTGGCAGGCCGCCGAAGAAAAAGCCCCCGCTGCCGTTTCCGCCGCGCTCGTGGCGGGCTATCGCTTGATCGACACGGCTTCCATTTACGGCAACGAGGCGGGCGTCGGCGAAGGGATACGCCTCTCGGGCGTGCCGCGCGCAGACATCTGCGTGGCCACCAAGTTATGGAACAACCATCAGGGATACGATGAGACGCTACGCGCCTGTGACGCAAGCCTGCGGCGGCTGCGGCTCGATTACGTTGATCTCTATCTGATCCATTGGCCGATGCCGCGCCTGGGCCGCTATCTCGATAGTTGGCGCGCGCTGATCGCGCTGAAAAAAGAAGGGCGCGCGCGCTCGATCGGCGTCTCCAATTTCCAGATTCCGCATCTGCAACGCCTGCTCGACGAAACCGGGGTGCTTCCATCGGTCAACCAGATCGAACTGCATCCGTATTTTCAGCAGCGCCTCCTGCGCGAGTTTCATGCCCTGCATGGAATCGTCACCGAGTCCTGGAGCCCGCTTGGGCAGGGCGGCGCTTTGCTGCGTGATGAACAGGTCCTGCGCATTGCGCGGAAACATCAAAAAACAGCGGCGCAAATCGTGCTGCGCTGGCATCTCGACTGCGGCTTGGTCGCGATTCCGAAATCGGTTCATCCCGAGCGTATCCGCGAAAATTTCCAGATTTTCGATTTCCGGCTCGACGCCGAGGATATGGCCCTGCTCGACGGCCTCGACAACCCGCAAGGACGTATCGGCCCCAATCCTGACACGGCGGACTTTTAAAATGCACGAAGAAGAAAAACCCGTGGCGCTGATGGCGGCCGAGGTCGCACCGCGAAGCAAGCCCTCCAACTACCCGGAACCGTTCGCGAGCCGGATGAAGGGCCGGGAAAAGCGCCCACTCGGCGATGCGTTCGGCCTGACGAATTTCGGCGTCAATCTCACCACACTCCAGCCGGGCGCAATTTCCGCGCTGCGCCACCGGCATACCCGGCAGGATGAATTCATCTACATCCTCGCCGGCGCGCCAACGCTGATTACCTGCGCCGGAGAAACCCAACTGGCCCCAGGCATGTGCGCGGGCTTCAAGGCCAATGAAGGCGATGCGCACCACCTCGTCAATCGTACTGATGCAAGCGTGACCTATCTCGAAATCGGCGACCGGGTGGCCGGCGACGAAGGTTTCTACCCTGATGACGATCTGGAGGCGTACCGGGAAGGCGGCGCCTGGCGCTTCAGGCACAAAAACGGCGAGCCTTATTAGTAGGGTCCCACCCTCCACAACTCACCCAGAGGGGGAGGGAACAAGAACCTACGTCACCGGCCTTGTTCAGGCCGTGCGCATACTTCCCGTTTCTACATACCGCTGATGCCATGACAGAGCCTCGGGCAATAGGTGCGGCGTGTGTTTGCCGTAGCTGTCGCGGCAGGCGCGGTCGAAATAGTCGTTCAGCATGTCGCGGTAATCGGGGTGCGCACAATGGTCGATGACTTGGCGCGCGCGCTGTTTTGGGCTCAAGCCGCGCAAATCGGCCAGGCCCTGCTCGGTGACGAGCACGGTCACGTCGTGCTCGGTGTGATCCACGTGGCTGACCATCGGCACGATGCAGCTGATCTTGCCGTTCTTGGCGGTGCTGGGCGTGAGGAAGAACGAGATGTAGGCGTTGCGCGCAAAGTCGCCCGAGCCGCCGATGCCATTCTGGATGCGGCTGGCCATCAGGTGCGTGGAGTTCACGTTGCCATACAGGTCGGCCTCGATCATGCCATTCATCGTCAGGCAGCCCAGGCGGCGTATCAATTCGGGGTGGTTGGAGATTTCCTGCGGCCGCAGGATGATGCGCTCGCGGTAGAAATCAATGTTGTCGAGGAAATCCTGCATCCCTTCAGGACTCAGCGAGAACGACGTCGCCGAGGCCATGCGCAGCACGCCGCTCTTGAGCAGATCCATCATGCCGTCCTGAATCACCTCGGTGTAGGCCGTCAGGTCCCGGAACGGGCTGTTGCCCAAGCCGGCCATCACCGCGTTGGCGATGTTGCCCACGCCCGACTGCAAGGGCAGCAGGTTCTTGGGCAGGCGGCCCTGGGTCACTTCGTTGTTCAGGAAATCGAGAACGTGCCCGGCAATGCGCTGCGATGTGGCGTCGGGCGGCGTGAAGGCGGAGTTGCGGTCGGGCGCATCGGTCTCGACGATGGCGACGATTTTGTCGGGGTCGCAATAGAAGGTGGTTTCGCCGATGCGGTCGTCCGGACGCACCAATGGAATCGGCTTGCGATGGGGCGGCAGCGCGGTGCCGTAGTAGATGTCGTGCATGCCCAGCAGTTTTTCGGACTGCTGGCGGTTGACTTCAAGGATCACCCGCTTGGCTTCGGAAATCCAGGTCTTGTTGTTGCCGACCGATGATGAGGGCACCAGCCGCCCGTCAGGCAGGATGCCCGCGACTTCAATCACCGCCACGTCCAGTTGGCCGTAAAAGCCGAACCAGGTGTTCTGCGCCACGTGGCTCAGGTGCATGTCCAGATAGTCCAGCTCGCCGGCGTTGATGCGATCACGCAGCACCGGGTCGGACTGGTAGGGCATGCGCATACCGATGCCGTTGACCCGCGCCAGCACGCCATCGAGCTCCGGGGCGGTTGACGCGCCCGTGAGCACGCGGATCTGAAACGGCTTGCCTTCGGCGCGTGCGGCTTCCATGCGTTTGGCCAGCGCCAGGGGAATCGCCTTGGGATAGCCGGCCCCCGTGAAGCCGCTCATGCCCACGGTCATTTCGTGTTGGATCAAAGCTGCCGCCTGCTCCGCACTCATGACGCGCTGACGCAGGTTTTCGGCTTGAATTCGGGTGCTCATTGCTGATGTTCCTCTAATGTAAAAGCGACGATTGGCAACTCTCAAGGCCACCTTCTCGTCAACGAGAGGCGCAAAGACTATAGATGCCGTCGCCGATCTGCATGATGCGCCGCAACTGCGCATCAAAAACTTTGCGGCAAGGTTGCTGCTTCAAGGCGGGGCTGTAGGTTGCGGGTGAGCTTGCGAACCTCAACGTTTGGCCTTAGAGCTTATCCTTAAACTATCGATCCGAGCCGCATTGTGCGCGGTGACGGAGCGATATCTTGAGCAGTAAACGTGTCCAATCATGGATGGTAACTGATCAATTCTGGCAGCGGGTAGAACCGTTGGTCCCGCAGCCAGTGCGCTCACCGGACAAGCAGTACGCCCGCCAGACTGGTGTTCGAGGCCATTGTCATTGTGTATGTGTTGCGCACCGGCTGCCAGTGGAAAGCTCTGCCCCGCGAGCGTTTTGGCAGCGCCAGTGCGATTCATCAGCGCTTTCTCCAATGGGAACAAGCTGGTTTCTTTGAAACGCTGTGGCGCGCAGGGCTGGCCGAGCATGAGCAGATGGAAGGCATCGCTTGGCGATGGCAAAGCATTGATGGGGCGATGATGAAAGCTCCGCTTGCCAAAGAAGCCCTCGGAGCCAACCCGACGGATCGGGGGAAAAAAGGCAGCAAGCGGCACCTGTTGGTGGACGCTCGTGGCATCCCGTTGTCGCTCATCGTGACCGCAGCCAATGTCAATGATGGCTGACGGCTTGATGAGGTGCTCAGTGCCATTCTGATCAAACTCAAAAATCCAGTGCATCGGCGCAACAAGCATCTGTGTGCTGACGCGGGCTACCGAAGTGCCGAGAACCTGCGGATCATCAAAGCACACGGCTACGTTGCCCACGTTGTCGATCGTCGCAAGGAAGCTGAGGCCAAACGGCGAAATCCCAGCAAGAAAGCCCGGCGTTGGATTGTGGAGGTCTGTCAGAGCTGGTTCAATCGTTTCCGTAAGCTGCTCGTATGCAGCAGGAAGCGCGGCGGTGATCGGAGCAGCACCGAATTTGATCGCCCGCGCGCCGGAAACAGCCCGGATCGGGCGCATACTCGGTCGTGTGACTGCTAAGAACCTGTTCAGAGTCTGTCGCGAGAGACTGTAACGCCACGAGTTTGGGGTGCCCATAAGGGGTTTGTCTCGTTTGCGCTTGGCTCGTGGTCATTCTGCGCGGAGCGAAGCGCAGTCGCAGAATCCACACAACAACAATTTTTAGTCGGAGAAGGGTCAATGAAAGACCAAAAGCTGATTCGGGCGATTGAACGATTGATCGATGCGGGGTGCAACTATCGGATCGATGAACTGAAAGAGATTTACGCGCCCGACCTCGTGATACACATCCTTCAGGAAGATTCATCCCTGATGACCTTTGATTACGAGAAGAATCTGGATTTCTTTCGTTCCTTGCGAGACTCCGACGCTCCCCCGCTAGATTCAACAGCGCACTTCAATTTGGCGGAGGTTCAGAACGATATTGGCTTTGTAGTTGTCACGAGAACAATGAATCTTGGGGCAGGCCCAAAGAAGATTGTTTTCAACCTGATGCTTAGAGAGGGGACGGAAGGGTGGCAGGTATTTCGGGAGCAAGCGGTAATTGCTGGTGAAGCCTAACTATTGGGTCCCCATGTCGTCATTGGCCAATGTTCAACAACAATTTTAATCGGAGAAAAATCGATATGAAACGAATCCTGTTCGCCAGCTTCCTCGCTCTGAACGTTTGCATCGCAAATGCGGGCGACTTCACCCTTACGAGCACGGCTTTCGCCAGCGGCAAGCTTGGTCAAGCTCAGTTCGCCAACGGCTTCGGCTGCACGGGCGGCAATGCTTCGCCCGATATGAGCTGGTCCAATTCGCCGGCCGGAACAAAAAGCTATGTCGTGACGCTCTACGATCCCGATGCGCCGACAGGCTCGGGCTGGTGGCATTGGGCCGTCATGAATCTGCCCGCGACGACTACCGGCCTGCCCGCGGGAGTTTCGTCCGCGCAATTACCCGCTGGCGCGCGCGAAATCAACACCGATACGGGCGCGCCGGGCTTTACCGGCGCTTGTCCTCCGGCTGGGGAAGTGCATCGCTACATCCTGACGGTCTATGCGCTGGGTGTGGAGCGGCTCGATCTTCCGCCCAACGCCACGCCCGCCATGCTCGGCTTCACGATACGCAACTCCATACTTGGTCGCGCCAGCCTGACGGCGCATGGGTCGCGCTAGAGCGGTTTTGGTTCATTCCCTCTCCCCCAACCGGCTCCGCCCCCCTCGCTGCGCTCTCCCCGCAAGCAGGCGAGGGGAGCGTCTTCCCCTCTCCCACTTGTGGGAGAGGGTGCCCAGAAGGGGCGGGAGAGGGAAAGCGAAGCGTATACATTTGAATCAAAAATGCTCTAGTGGCGTACATTGCATGAATGGATAACACGATCATCGCCCGCCCAGGCGTCGGCAGCACGGGGCGCATCCTGCAATGCCAAGCGTTGAGAATGGCGCATATTTTCAACGAGCAGCCGCTGTTAATCATCATTCAAAACGGCGAAAAACACCTCGCCTGGGCGGGCGGCGAATGCGTGTTGCGCGCGGGTCAGGCAGTGGCCCTTGCGGGCGGGCAGCGTTTCGACGCCACAAACCGCCCCGGCCCGAACGGGCAATATGAAGCGTTCTGGTTTGCATGGGATTCCGCATTGCTCGATGCCACGCCGGATGCGGGTAGCGCCCCGATCCGCGATCTGCTCGCGATTCGTCCGCCAGATCGAACATTTGAAATCGCATGCCAACAAGCGCAAGAGGCGATCCGCGAAACCGACACCGTTCCCGCCGCCGTGGCGCGTCATCGCATGCGGGAATTGCTGGTCTGGATCGAACATTTCGGCGGCCATTTCGCGGCGGCGACTTCCCCTTCGCTGATGCGCCGCGTGTGGGGGCTGCTCGGCAGCGATCCAGGGCGGAATTGGAATACCGATGCGGTCGCGCGGGCCATGGCAATGAGCGAGGCGACGCTACGCCGCCGCCTTGCCACCGAAGGCGCGAAGCTCTCCGAACTGCTCGCCGATCTGCGCATGACGCGAGCCTTGTCCTTGCTCCAATCGACCAGCCTGCCGATCAACCAGATCGCGCTCGAAGTCGGCTACGAATCCGCCTCGCGCTTTGCCATACGTTTTCGCAAGCGTTTCGGTTTTGCACCGACCGCAATTCGTGGCGATCGCGCTGTTTTACGCAGTTCGAAAGAACATGCTCCAGACCGCGCGCGAATCGAAGCCAACCTCTATGCAAAGCCGAATTGAAAGGCAAGTCCGACTCAAGTACGCTGAAAAGCCTAAAACGTTGGGTTTTGCTACATCCCTCTCAATCTACGCGCTAGTTATTTAAGGATTCACATGGAACCGTCACGAGCCATTGTGGCAATGCTGATCGTCTGCGCGCTTATTTTTGGATCAATTATTGGAATACCTTATTTGGCAACCAGGCTCACCCAACCTGCATGGGCAACATTCAAATAACTGGTTTGGTTTATCGTGCTTGCATTCGCTCTTGGCGTATTTCTTCCAATATTTGTCAGCGTTCCTATCGCATTCGCCATCACAATAGCTCAGCACAAAAAACGTGTTGCTCGATATGAAAATTTTGCCGCTGAAAATAATGTGAATGCAAACAATAAGCACATAGAAAAAGCTCAACAAAATCAAGAATAATATGCCAAATTATTTTCAATAAAACAAGTTTGCGGGAAATCAGCCTGCGCCGCTAAAGCACTATGTCGAAAACATCTAAGCGTCCGGAAATCGTGCCTCCTACGCCCGAAGAAGATACCGCCATCGTCGCTGCGGCATTGGCCGACCCTGATGCGCAACCGTTGACCGATACGCAACTGAAGGCAATGACGCCGATGCGCTCATTGAAGGCGAAGGGCAGGCCGAAATCCATGACAGATATAGACGCCTTATTTAAAAGCCGAAAAATAAAGATCGGACAGCTTCTTCCTTTCGGGTTTTCCGAGAGCGGGAACGTATATACCTATTCCACCAATTTGCTTGACGGTCAATTTGAAATGAGAGTGACCGTCACAAAAAAAGAAAAGCATCGGCGGACGTGATCGACAGCGCTTCAAAAGAACACTACGTGCTTCACCGCGTTCCCGATGCGCAGGGCGCATTTGTCGGAAAGGTTCGGGAAGAATATGAGGGCGTACTCACCAGGATTGCCGCTGCCTGCTTTGAACCCGATGTATTCAAAAGCGAAGCTGCAAAGCAGGTTATTCAGTACGTCAGGGAAAAATATCAGGACGAACTTCAATTCCTGTGGCAACGCTTTCCCAACAACGCAATTTTCCGGCGGCAGGATAATGAAAAATGGTACGCCGCATTATTGGTCTTGCAAAAGAGCAAATTGGGACTGGACGAAGAGGGTTTGGTCGATATTATTGATTTGCGAATCAGGCCGGAAGAGTTGGACGATTTAGTGGATGGAAAGAAATACTTTCCGGGCTATCACATGAACAAAACGCACTGGTTCACGATGTGCCTCGATGGCTCCGTTCCCATAGAGGAAATATTTCGCCGGATCGATGAGAGCTTCGCGCTGGCGACAAAGTAACGGCCGTTGTTGTTCAAGATTTTGGCTATTTGAAATAAGCGGGAGCTGAAATGTTGGGCTTCGCTACGCTCAGCCCAACCTACATACTAAATCAATACAGTCAGAAGATCTGATTAGATTAAAATCTATTACGGATGTATTTCACTCTATTCTCACGATACTGTAAGGATAGAGTGAATTTGATATACGTTAATTACAGTTGCGAAGAGCTTGAAAATCAAAATCCGATAGTTTTACCCAGCCGACGACTTTGCCAGCAACACTATCCGGATTCGGTAAATCATAATCTGGCACAGTAACAAGTTGAACAAAGCCGCCATCCGCTTCGGCTTTAATGCTAAATGATGAAAAAGCTGTCATTTCGTGTTTAGGTGCGGATGCACTGGGGTTGTCGAAGATATAGATGGTGCGTGTATATACGAGACGCCCATTGGCTCCGAATTTGGTTTTAGGGTAAACACACTGACCAACGTTTTTAGATACTTTAGTGCGCTTTAGATAGTCTTGCTTGGCATCTTTCCAGGCTTGCAGATCTTCTTTATCAGGATCTCGTGAATTGCCGACACAAGCGGCACTAAAATTACTACCTTTCGCGGTAACGTAATATGGGTCGCTCTGAAGAGCCTCCATTGCGCAGTTATATGCTTCTTTATAACCAGGGCTATTTTTATTCACGGCAGCAGCCTGAGCCATTGAAATAGAAGCGACAGACAGGACTGCGATAACGAAAATCTTTTTCATAATGAATCTCCAAAGTTGAATCGAGGACTGGATCAGGGCGCTGGAGACATCTCTTGACTTTATCCACGCCACACCGAACTTGAAAGAGGTTTCACTTCTTCATGTACTTGACGGTAATCGTGCCGGCCAGCTTGTTCTTGCCAATCTCATAGTCGGGATTGAAGGTGGCAAGGTTGTGCACTCCGATTCCGATAGCTACGGCCCATCCCACAGGGGCGGTTGGGCCGAAGCAGGTGGCTACCAACGAGCCCGAACGGTACTCGGTATAGACCCGGCATTTCAGGCCCTGCTTTTCGAGCCGCCCTTCGATCTTTTCAACGACGGCACCAACATTGGAAACGGCAACGACCTGAAATGCCTCGTGGTTCCTTGCTAAGGTGTCGAGCCTTTCGATGGTCAATTCATCGGCGGTAAATTTCTGAATATCAATCGACATCATTTGTCCTTGGAATGGTTGATTAGCGTATTCGTCTAACGAATCAGACTAGCTGGGCAATGCTTGCCCAGTGATTCGTCCCTGGTTTTTCATCCATTTGCCGTAGACGGCAAAGGCCACGGCCATCAGAACGCCGGCCACGAAAGCCAGCGCAAAAGCCGCCAGGAACTCCAACGGAGAGGGAAACAACATGGAAACCTCCTTTCAAGAAAGACACGGGTGCCACGCAAGACCGCACCCTCACACCTACCCGGCAGGCCCCTTCCACACCTCGACACACCGGCAGAAGACCCAATCCAGCCGTAGGATTTGCGTCAAATTGTCGTATATATACGTCAATATTTGGCGAATCTATAGCGTCGTGAATCAGTCTTCAGACTGCGATGCTGCGCGGATGACAACATCCCGGAAACCGCCGCAAGCCCGCAGCGCTCCGATCACCGCCGCGCTGGGCCAGCGCATCAAGCAATGCCGGCATGCCGCCGACAAATCACAGGAAACGCTTGCCTTTGAAGCGCAGGTCGATCGCACCTACATCTCGGCGATCGAGCGCGGTTTAGCCAACCCTTCGGTGGAAACGCTGGCGAACATCTGTCATTGCCTGGGTGTGACGCTCTCCGAACTCTTTGCCCCGCTGGACAAGATTTCTCTCAAACCCACCGGCACCCGGCGCGCGAACACCGCCGAGCCCCCTCAGATCCCGCGTAGCCGCTTGCGCTAGGTTTTGGGTGAAGACAAACGGCGAATCGACACAACCGCCCGCCGCACGCTTTCCGTATCATGCGTGCATCGCATAGCCGGGTTCCGATGTTGTCTTCTTCCTCTTCAAACCGTCCGGCGCTTGTGGCGCTTGTCTTCATCACGCTGATCTGGAGCTACAACTGGATCGTGATGAAGCAGGTTCTGCGCTACAGCGGGCCGTTCGATTTCTGTGTGCTGCGCTATGGACTCGGTTGCGTCGTGCTGTTTGCTGCGTTGCTGGCGCGCGGCGAATCGCTGCGTCCGCCGCCGTTGCTGCCCACGATCCTGATCGGCCTGACGCAGACGCTGGGATTCCAGGCGCTGGCGCAATGGGCGCTGGTCGGCGGCGGAGCGGGCAAGACCGCGCTGCTGGCTTATACGATGCCGTTCTGGGTTGTGCCGTTCGCATGGTTCGTGCTCGGCGAACGGCCTGCGCCGCGCGTGTGGTACGGCCTCGCCTTGGCGGCATGCGGGCTTGTGCTGGTGCTCGAACCCTGGCGCGGCGTCGGCAATCTGCGCGATTCGCTGCTCGCGATTGGTGCTGGCGCGTGCTGGGCGATCGGAATCGTGCTTTCCAAGCGGCTGTTTCTGCGCGGCGGCGTGCGCGCGCTGTCGCTGACGGCGTGGCAAATGCTGTTCGGCGCGCTCGGCCTGCTCGTCGTGGCGCTGTCGACCCATTCGCGGTCGATCGAGTGGTCGGGTTTCTTCATCGGCGCGCTTGCCTATAACGCGATACTGGCCACGGGCTTGGCCTGGCTGATGTGGTCGTATGTCGTGGCGCGCCTGCCGACGGATATTGCCGGCCTCGCCAGCCTCGTAATTCCGATTGCGGGTATCGGCTTCGCCTGGGCGCTGCTCGGCGAACGCCCTTCGCCGTTAGAAGGGCTGGGCATTTTGCTGATCGGCATTGCGCTGGCGGTTGTGACGCTGCGCTGGCCGCTTAGGGTTTTGCGCGAGCCTGCTGCGGTTTCCCGCTAGAGCGGTTTTGGTTCAAGTGCATACGGATGATGCCCGATTTCGGTTGCGGGCGGCAGGATGCCGCCCCTACGAGTAATCATGGCCTTTCGGGCAATTGGATTTGCCAATGGTTTGTAGGGGCAACCCTTGTGGTTGCCTGGTTTTCATGGACGGACGTGAGATCATGGGTGGGTGCGAGATCGCGGACGGGCACAAGGCCCGCCACTACGGGCGCGGTTTCGTTGGGCGTTGACCGTAGGGGCGGCATTTTGCCGCCCGCCGCTGTACAGGATTGAACCAAAATCGTTCTATCTAATAAGATGATTCGCCCATTTCCGCAAGGAGCCCGCGATGTTCTCCGCCGACACTTTCACTTTCCTGCGCGAGCTGCAAAACCACAATCGACGCGAATGGTTCGAAGCGAATAAATCGCGTTACGAGGCGCTAGTGCGTGAGCCGGCGCTGGACTTCATCGAGGCGATGGCCCCGGCGCTGGCTAAATTCGCGCCGCAGTTTCGCGCCGACGCGCGCAAGATGGGCGGTTCCTTGATGCGGGTGTACCGCGACACCCGTTTTGCCCGTAATAAGACGCCCTACAAAACCAATATCGGCATCCAGTTCCGGCATACGCTGGGCAAGGATGTGCATGCGCCCGGTTTCTATGTGCATATCGCCGACGACGAAGAAGGCTGCTTTTTCGCCGCCGGCTGCTGGCGTCCGGAAGCTGACGCGCTCTGGAAGATCCGTCAGGCCGTCGCCGACAAGCCCGAGAAGTGGCTGGCCGTGCGTGACGACAAGAAATTCACCCGGCACTGGACGCTTGGCGGCGACAGCCTTCAGCGCCCCCCGCGCGGTTTTGCCGCCGATCACGTCGCTATTGATGATCTGCGGCGCAAGGATTTCATCGCGCTGGCTTCGTTGTCGGCGGAGGAGGTTACTACGCGGGATTTCGCCAAGCTGGCCGGGCGGCGCTTTGCCGAAACCGCCCCGCTGATGAGCTTTTTGTGCGGGGCCTTGGGGGTGGCGTACTGAATCTCTAGCCCCGCCATAACTGGCGGGGCTAGAGAGACTCGTGGTCAAACCACAGCTTGAGCCCGCTTACCGCGCGTAATCAGCGCGTAATACAGCAGCGGGATGACCACCAGCGTCAGCACGGTGCTGACCAGAATGCCGAAGATCAGCGAGATCGCGAGGCCGTTGAAGATCGGGTCGTCGAGGATGAAGAACGCGCCGGCCATCGCCGCGATGGCGGTCAGGACGATGGGCTGGGCGCGCACCGCGCAGGCGTCGATGACCGCTTGTTCGGGCGTGTCGCCGCGCGCGATGAGGTGGTTGATGAAGTCGACGAGCAGGATCGAGTTGCGCACGATGATGCCGGCGAGCGCGATCATGCCGATCATCGAAGTCGCGGTGAATTGCGCGCCGAGCAGCGCATGTCCGGGCATCACGCCGATTACGGTCAGCGGGATCGGGGCCATGATGACGAGCGGAACCGCATAGCTGCGGAAATACGCCACCACGAGCAGGTAGATCAGCACCATGCCCATTGCGTAGGCGAGCCCCATGTCGCGGAAGGTTTCGTAAGTGATCTGCCATTCGCCGTCCCACTTGATGCCGAAGCCGGTGATGTCCGGCGGCTGGCGGATGAAGAATTGCGCGATCTGTTGGCCCTCGATGTGGTTGTCCGAAACTTGCCCGACCAGATCGAACATGCCGTAGAGCGGGCTGTCGACAACGCCGCTTTCGTCGCCCATCACGTAAACCACGGGCAGCAGATCCTTGTGCATGATGACGCCGTCCCAGCCGGTTTCGCGCACCTGCACGAGTTCGGACAGCGGCACCAGTTGCCCATTAGCGCCATGCACGCTGAGCGCGAGCAGGCGCGTGAGCGTGGTTTGGTCCGATGGCGGCAGGCGCAGGCGGATCGGGCGCGGATACCGCGCGCTGTCATCGACCATGTAGGTGGCGTCGTACCCTTGCAGGCCCGCGGCGATGGTTTCGGCAATCACCGATTGCGGCACGCCCAGGCGCGCCGCGCGCACGCGGTCGATCACGAGCACCTCGCGCCGCGCATCGGCTGCTTCGACGCTGGTATCGACATCGACGATGCCTTCTGTGGCGAGGAAGCGCTGTTCGAGCGCGCGCCCGATTTGGCGGCTGCGCGCATAGTCGGGGCCGTAGATCTCGGCGACGATCGGCGAGAGCACCGGCGGTCCCGGCGGCACTTCGACGACCTTGACCGAAGCGCCATGTCGGTGTCCGATGGCTTCGAGTTCGGGACGCAGCGCCACCGCGATGTCATGGCTCTTGCGATGCCGCTCGCGGCGGTCGACGAAGTTAACCTGCAAATCGCCCACATTCGCGCCGCTGCGCAGGTAGTACTGGCGCACCAGACCGTTGAAGTTGATCGGCGCGGCGGTCCCGGCGTAGCCCTGGTAGTCGCGCACTTCCGCGACCCGGTCGAGCACCGCGGCGAGTTCCGTAAGCAGCGCGTTGGTGTCTTCCAGCGTGCGCCCTTCGGGCAGATCCACCACGATCTGCAATTCGGACTTGTTGTCGAACGGCAGCATCTTGAGGATCACGAGCTTGAACACCGCCAAGCTTGCCGCCAGCACCACGAACGCGGCCATGCTGGCGAACAGCAGACGCCGCCGCCTCGCGCCCGAGCCCGGCGCGAGGAACGGCCCCATCAGCCGTGTGAACAGGCCATGCAGACGCGCGGCCATGCTGCCCGCCGGGTGTCCATGTCCGTCAGTCGCGTCATGCGGCGTGTGTTCGGGGATATGCCGCGAGAGCAGCTTGACCGACAGCCACGGTGTGACCACGAACGCGACCATCAGCGAGAGCAGCATGCCGACCGAGGCGTTGATTGGGATCGGCCGCATGTACGGCCCCATCAGGCCGCTGACGAAGGCCATCGGCATCAGCGCGGCGATCACGGTGAAAGTGGCGAGAATCGTCGGGCCGCCGACCTCGTCGACCGCCGGCGGAATCGCCTCGCGCAGCGATTTGCCGCCTTGCGCCATGTGGCGGTGGATGTTCTCGACCACCACGATGGCGTCGTCGACGAGGATGCCGATCGAGAAGATCAGCGCGAACAGCGATACGCGGTTGATCGTGAAGCCCATCGCCCACGATGCGAACAGCGTGAGGAACAGCGTCAGAATCACCGCCGAGCCGATCACCACCGCCTCGCGGCGGCCGAGCGCGAAGAGCACCAGCAGCACCACCGCGCCGGTCGCGAACGCGAGCTTCTTCAAGAGCATTTGCGCTTTGTCGCTGGCGGTCAGGCCGTAATCGCGCGTGACTTGCACCTGAACGCCCTCTGGAATGACCTCGCCGCGCAGCGTTTCGATGCGCTGCAACACCGCCTGCGTGATGTCCGAGGCGTTGCTGCCGGGCTTCTTGGCGATCGCGATAGTCACCGCCGGGGCCGTACCGCCCGCGGGGCCGGCGCGGCCGGGCGGCGCGCCGTGCCAGACATAGGTCGAAGGCGTGTCCGCCGCATCCTGGATGTCGGCCACATCGGTCAGCCGCACCGGCTGGCCGTTGCGCAAGCCGAGCACGAGGTTGGCCACGTCGTCGCGGTCGGCGAGGAAACGGCCCGAAGTAATCTGTGTTACGCCGTCTGCGCCGACGCGCTCGCCGGCCTGACGCGCCAGGTTGGCCGCCTGCAACGCGCCGGCCAGATCGGACACCGACAGGCCATGTCCGGCCAAGCGCGCCGGGTCCAGATTCACCATCACCGTGCGCGCCGGAGCGCCGATCGTGTAAATATCGCGCGTGCCCGGAATGCGCTTGAGTTCGGTTTCCAGCGTGTGCGCGACTTCGCCGAGGTCGACCGAGCCGCGTTGCGCGTCGTCGGTCCATAGCGTCAGTGCCATGACCGGTACGTCATCGATGCCCTTGGGTTTGATGATCGGCTGACCGACGCCGAGGCCCTGCGGCATCCAGTCCTGATTGGAGAACACCTTGTCGTACAGCCGCACCAGCGCCGGCTGGCGCTTGACGCCGACCTCGAATTCGACCGTCAGAATCGCCATGCCCGGACGGCTGACCGAATAGGTGTGTTTGATTTCCTCGATTTCAGAGAGCTTCTGTTCGAGCGGGAAGCTGACCATCTGTTCGACCTGGCGTGCATCCGCGCCCGGAAACGGCACGATCACGTTGGCCATGGTCACGTCGATCTGCGGTTCTTCCTCGCGCGGCGTGATAGCGATCGCGATGAAGCCGAGCAGTATCCCCACGAGCGCGAGGATCGGCGTGAGCGGGTTGTTCTGAAAGTTGCGCGCAATGCGCCCGGACAAGCCCAGGCGGGGAGCGCCGTCGGCGGCGGCCATATTATTGTCAGCTTCCACTTTGCCGCGCCTTCGCCAGAGCTTGTGCGGTGGCCACGGGGTCGACCGCAATCGCTTCGCCGGGCTGCAAGCCCGCGATCACCTCGACCTCTTTGCCAAATTGCTCGCCGAGGCGCAACTGGCGCAGCGACAGGCGTTCTTCCGCCAGCACATAGACGGCGTTCAATTCGCCGCGCCGCACCAGCGCCGAGGCTGGGATGCGCGGCAGCGCGCCGCCTTTGGTGGCCGGGAAGCGCACTTTCACGCTCGCGCCCGGCATCGGCACGGGGTCGAGGCGCGGCAACTGCACGCGCACCTTGACGCTGTGCGTGGCCGGATCGGCGCTCGGAAACACCATCACCTTGTCGATATTCACCGTGCGCCCATCGTCGAACACAAGCTGCGCCTGCGGCTGCGCGCGAATCGCCGCCGCGTCCGACTGCGGCACGCTGACGTCGATGCGCAACGCATCGGGCGAGAACACCGTCATCAGGGTTTGCCCCGAGATCAGGTTGCCGCCGAACACCACGCTTTCGCCCGGCTCCACGTTGCGCGCAGAGACGATGCCGGCGAACGGCGCGCGCACCGTCGTGTAATCCGCCTGCCGGGCGGCATTGCTGACCTGCGCGCGCGCTGCATCGCGCGCGGCGATCGCCGAGTCGCGCGTCGCGCGGGCTTGATCGAGCTGGAGTTTCGAGATGAACTGTTGATCGGCCAGCGCTACATAGCGGCGCCAGGTATTTTCCGCCTCCACGAGCGCGGCCTCGGCGACCTGTAGTTGCGCGCGCGCGCTGTCGAGGCCGGCTTGCTGTTCCACCGCGGTCATGCGCAGCAGCACCGCGCCGGCGGCTACCTTGTCGCCGACGTCGTAATTCACCTCGACCACCCGGGCGCTGGTCTGTGCCGACAGGGTGGCCTGCCGCACCGCCTCGACAACGCCATCCCAAGCGCGTCCGCTACCGGCTCCCGCGGCGGGAACCTTCAGGGTTTGGATATCTTTGATGCTTTGCTGCTCGGGCGGCGGTTTGGCATTCCCGCCGCACCCGGCCAATACGCCGGCCAGCAGCGCCGCGACAAGCATTTTTGGATCGATTCTCATCGGCGATGGCTCACTTGAAAGCACAACCGCTGGCGATGCCGAGCTTGCGGAACAAAACGGCCACCGGACAAAAGCCGGTGACGCTGGCTTGCAGTAGGTTGAGACCGATGAAGACGGTGAACAGCAGCCACCACGGCGAGACGAAATACACCAGCGCGGCGCTAAGCAAAACCATCACACCGGCGAACGCCATCACGGCACGGTCAAGATTCATCGCAGTATCTCCCAAATTGGATGTTGTTTATTATATTATTCTAAATTAGAAATTACTTATATCATAGAGGAATGCTTCACAATGCTTACCGCCAACGACTTGGTGGCTTCGGCCCGGAGCCGAATCCATGAAATCTCCCCCGCCGAATTGCAAACATGGAATGCGCGCGATTTCGTGTTGATCGACGTGCGTGAACCGGACGAGTACGCGGCCGGACATATCCCCGGCGCCATCAATCTGCCGCGCGGTGTGCTTGAGTTCCGCATCGAATCCCATCCGGCCTTAGCCGGCGCAGCCAATCCTGCGCAGGCGGATCGCTCCCGCTCGCTCGTGCTGTACTGCCTGACCAGCGGCCGCGCGGCCCTGGCCGCCGACAGCCTGCAGCAGCTCGGCTTCGCCAAGGTGCACTCGCTGGCCGGCGGCTTTACGGCGTGGCGCGCCGCGGGCCTGCCCGTTGCCGACGCGGCATGAGCAGGCCGATCCGATGACTGCCAAGAGCGTCCTCGTCCGTATTAACCCCGACGCGGTGCGTTCCCACTCCAGCGAAGCCGCGCACCTGCTCAAAGCGCTCGCCAACGAAAAGCGCCTGCTGATCCTGTGCCTGCTCGCGGAGGGCGAGCGCTCGGTCGGCGAACTCAACGCGCTGCTCGACCTGAGCCAGTCGGCGCTGTCGCAGCACTTGGCGATCCTGCGCGAAGAGGGCATGGTCGATACGCGGCGCGAAGCGCAGACCATCCATTACTCGCTGGCGTCGGGGCCCGCTTTCGAGGTGATCCAGACCTTGCACAGCATTTACTGTGCTCCCCGCCAGAACTAACAGAGGAAAACCATGATTAACCCATTCAAAGCGCTGTTCGGCAGCGCGGGCGAACAGATCGACGTCCAGGACGCGGCGCGCCGGCTCGAAGCCGGCGCGGTCATGATCGATGTGCGCGAAGCCAACGAATACGCCGGCGGCCATGCGCCAGCGGCGCTGCACCTGCCGCTGAGCTTGATCCGCGCTCAGGGCGGGGCCGCCGTCGATGCGCTGAACCTGCCCGGGGAAACCGCCGAGATCCTGCTGATCTGCCAGGGCGGCATGCGCTCCGGCGCGGCGCAGGCAGTCCTGGCGCGCGACACGCAGCGGCGCTATATCAACGTCGCCGGCGGCATGGGGGCCTGGATCTCTCGCGGGCTGCCTGTGTCACGATAAGAACCTGTTCATAATCTTGCTGCGATCCCGTGATCGGGGCTCATGCGCTGCTCGGAATCCTCATTTATCACTCATAAATTCCGGTTCCTGCGCTGCTCTTCACCCCGCTGACGGGCTCTCGCGACAGATTCTGAATAGGTTCGAAGGGCTGCGCGCCGTTCGCTCCACCCGCAAACATTATATTGAATAATATATTGTCGTTCGGTAAAGTGTTTGCGGAGGAACCATGAACGACATCCATCCCCCGCTCGAACCGGAATCGATGCAGGCCGTCGCCGCGCAGGCTTGCCCGCTACTCAAAGTGCTTGCCAACCCGGACCGGCTGCTGCTGATGTGCCAGCTCTCGCTCGGCGAATTGAGCGTCAGCAATCTGGAAGAGCGTCTCGGCATCCGCCAGCCAACCTTGTCGCAGCAGCTCGGCGTGCTGCGCGAGGCGGGCCTCGTCGCTACGCGGCGCGACGGAAAAAACATCCATTATTCGGTCGCGAACCCCGCGGCGCTCGCGGTGATGACGGTGCTGTATCAACAGTTCTGCGCCGGCGCGCCGAAAACATAAGGTTTGCCGTATCCGAGCCGATAGAATCGGCAAATCCCACACAAAGCGGTATCTCGCAATGGCTACCCTGATTCCGAGTTACGCCAGTTGCGCCGGCCGGATGACTCCCGGTGAACGGCGTTTCGCGCAGCGGCTGGAAAGCAAGCTGGAAGAGGACTACCTCTGTTGGTACGACGTTCCGATCGGCGTCGATAACGCGCACCCGGACTTCATTGTGCTGCACCCGCGGCGCGGCCTGCTGATCCTCGAAGTCAAGGATTGGAAACCCGCGACGCTGCAGACGATCAACCCTAGCGAAGCGACGATTCTCACTGAGCGCGGACTCAAGCATGTCATTAACCCGCTTGAACAGGCGCGCCAGTATGCGCACGCGGTCGTGCGCGTGCTTGAAGGCGATCCGAAGCTGTGTTTCACCAGCGGCCGTGAGCAGGGCCGGCTGCGTTTTCCGTGGTCGTATGGGGTGGTGCTGACGAACATCACACGCAAGAATTTCGACGAATCAGGCATCGCCGAAGCCATCGAACCGGGCCGCGCGATCTGCCAGGACGAAATGCTTGAGACGGTCGATGTGGAAGCCTTCCAGCAACGCCTGTGGGAAATGTTCCGTGTACGTTTTCCTGGCGCGCTGCATCTGCCGCAGCTCGACCGCATCCGCTGGTTGCTTTTCCCCGAAGTTCGCATTCCGGCGCAGCCCGGCCTTTTCGACGGCGAAGCCGAAGACCTTGCTGCGTCCGTGCAAATTCCCGACCTGATGCGCGTGATGGATTTGCAGCAAGAACAACTCGCACGCAGTCTCGGCGACGGACATCGCGTAATTCATGGCGTTGCCGGTTCGGGCAAGACGATGATCCTTGGCTACCGTGCCGAACAGCTCGCGCGCGCATCAAGCAAGCCAGTGCTCGTGCTCTGCTACAACAAGACGCTGGCCGTGCGGCTGCAGCACTGGATGCAAGCCAAGGGCGTGGCCGACAAGGTCAATGTGCTGAATTTCCATGCCTGGTGCCGACGCCAGCTCGTTGCCTACAACGTCGATCTGCCGCACAACGCCGATACGAGCGCACTGATGGACGAGATGGTCCAGCGCGTGATCGATGCCTGTTCGCGCGGGCAAATTCCGGGCGCACAGTACGCAGCGGTTTTAATCGACGAAGGGCACGACTTCCGCCCCGAATGGTTCAAACTTGTCGTGCAGATGGTGGACCCGCGCAGCGACTCGCTGCTCGTGCTGTACGACGATGCGCAGTCGATTTACGATGCACGGCTCACGCGCGGCTTTTCGTTCAAGGGTGTCGGTATCCAGGCGCAAGGCCGCACCACGATTCTCAAGCTCAATTACCGCAATACGTGCGAAATCCTTGACTTCGCCGCGCGCTTCGCGCAGCGCTGCATCGAGGCGGCCGATGCTGACGACGACGGCATTCCGCGCCTCAGCCCGATCTCCGCCGGTCGCCACGGAGAAGCGCCTATCATCGTGCGCCTGCCTTCCCTGACGGAAGAAGGTTCCTGGATCGCGGCGCGCCTGCACGACGAACACGAACGCGGTATGCCGTGGCGTGATATGGCGATCCTGTACCGCCACTACGACCCAACTTGCAAAGCGATCCGCGCGCAGCTCAAGAAAGTGCAGATTCCGACCACATGGAAAGACGATATTCGGTTTGATGACGCACAGGACACCGTGCGTCTGCTGCCGTTCCATTCGAGCAAGGGGCTGGAGTTCCCGCTCGTTATCGTTGCCGACGCGCCGCAGTCGGAGCCCAGCCAGCCATTCGACGAGGAAGAAGCGCGGCTGCTGTATGTGGCGATGACGCGGGCGACGGATAAACTCGTCCTCACAAGCAACGAAGCCTCAATACACTGAGTTTGCCTTTGCTCGGGTCACGGCTCAATCAGTAAAAGCGCACAGCCGTATCGAAGCGCCAAGTCCGGCGGATTTCAACCACGTCGTACTGACGCGCCAGCGCCGGCGGGAAGGCCGGGTAAGGCATATGGCTTTGCACGATGCGGCGTATCGCTTCATCGACCTCCGCCACGCCGCTTGATACAACGAAATTCACCGACTCGATCGACCCGTCGCTGCGGATGGCCACCGTCACCATGGGATCGGTATGCGGCCGCTGCGCCAATTGACGGACCGTTTCGGGCGACGTGTTGAGTTGGATTCTCCGCGCCCACGCTTCGGCGTATTGGACGAGTTCAACGTTCGGATCGGAGCGCCCCCATAGTCTGACCCGGCGTGCGGTGCTCAGTGAGAAAGGAAGGTTGTTCGAAGACGGGGGAGTGGCCGCTTCACGCTGGGCGGCTTCCGCGTCGAGCTGGCGTCCCATGGCGCGCCGCCGCGCTTCCCGTCTTTCTTCCTCCTCACGCTTTGCCTGAAGGCGTGAAGTCTCCTGGCGCGCCGCTTCGGCGCGAGCCGCTTCTTGACGAGCATTCTCCTGACGCTGCCCTTCCAACTTTGCCGCCGCCAATCGTTCGGCCTCACGACGTTCGCCCTCCAGCCGCGCAGCCTCGGCGCGAGCGCTTTCCTGACGCGCGGCTTCCTGGCGTTCCGCTTCCTGTTTGGCCGCCGCCTGCCGCGCCACCTCGCGGCGTTCAGCTTCGAGCCGCGCAGTCTCGGCGCGCGCCGCTTCCTGACGCGCTTCCTCCTGATGCTGCGCTTCCAGCTTTGCTGCGGCTACGCGAGCGACTTCTTGGCGCTCAGCCTCTAGCCGCGCCGCTTCAGCACGCGCGGTTTCCTGGCGGGCCTCCTCCTGGCGCTGCGCCTCCAGCTTCGCCGTCCCTAAGCGCGCGGTTTCACGGCGTTCAGCTTCGAGCCGTGCAGCCTCGGCGCGCGCCGCTGCCTGAGCTTCCTCCTGGTGCTGTGCTTCCAGCTTTGCCGCGGCCAATCGCTCCGCCGCTTGGCGTTCAGCTTTCAGTCGTGCGGCTTCGGCACGCGCCGCTTCCTGGCGAGCCTCCTCTTGGCGCTGCGCTTCCTGTTGCGCCGCCAGCCGCGCGGTTTCCAGCAGATCGGCTTGCCGCTGCGCCTCGCGCTCCGCAGGGTCAGGTTTGCTTGCTTCAGTGGCTTGCGGTTGTTGTGTTTCCGGTTCGGCTTGCTTCTGTGCGGGTTTCTCGCTACCCCGAGGCGTCGGCGCGATGTCTGGGGTCACGGCGCTCGGCGCGAGCGTGCTGCCGGGCTTCGGTTCTGGAGGGGGTGGCGGCACGACGAACGCGGGATCGTCGGATTTTTCCAGGGCAATCACCGCCACCTGGGGAATCGGCGTGGGCGCGGCGCTGCTGCGTGCGCTGCGCGAAGCCGTTTCTATAGGCGTCGCATGAGTCGGGACACTTGTTTCCGGCGCAGCCTTTGCCGCCACGATCGCCACTGTGGGATGGCTCGGGCTTGGGAGCGAGGGTTTGGGCGGTGTCTGGACCGGCCGAGCGGCAACGTTTGACGCCTGCGGCGGTTCCTTGGCCGGCGCTGGCGTCGGCTGCGCGGTTGCGACCCGCACTGGCCTGAGCGTGGCGTGCAGACTGGGCGCTTCAATCGAGCGTTGCTTCCAGGGGAGAGTCAGGCCCGGAAGAAGCCCAAGCCCCTCGCCGCCAGAGAAGGTCATGCTCAGCAACAGCAGGTGAAACAGCAGGGAAAACAGGAATGAAAGGCTTAACCGCCTGTCTTCAGCGCGTTTTTGCTTGAAGCGCGCGCGTTTTTCGGTCCGCTTCACGGGATTCTTTGATCGCCGTGTTTGCTTGGCCTTGATCCGATCTAACCGCTCCTCAAGCTCAGAGCGGCGCTTGGCGGCTCCGTTTCGGCTGAGAGACGCAGGAGCTATTTTCGGGCGGTTGGATGTGGGCACGATTGAATGGAAAACGCTTTAGCGTTGATGCGCGTCAGTTCAGCAACCGGCTACAGCCGGCAGCTTTGGCCGAAGAATCGAAACGGAAAGAAACGCATTGTGCCAAAGGTCTGCTCAGGCCCGGAAGTGCATCTTGCCGCAGCTTGAGAGCGGAAATTGAGAAAAATCGATGGATCGGGATTGAGATAAATTTTCCGGAGCTGAAAAAATGGGCGAAACGATCAACATCAACAACTACTTAGCCAAGACCGCCGTAGCGAACGGTTTGGACCTGACCGGCCTGCAATTGCCGGACTGCGAGCTTGACCCGGAAAAAATCAAGGTCGTCATGATTAGCGAAGCGCCGCCGCAAAATCCGGACGACGGTTTTTACAGCACGGCCACCGACCCGGATTACATGCGCACGACGCTTGGTTTGTTTGCTGCCGCGGGGGTTCGGGCCGAAAGCATGCGCGACATCCTGGACATGGGGATTTACATCACCACCGCCGTAAAAACCCCGAAAACCGGTTATGCGGTCGACGCGAAGCTTATCAAGGCGCATCTGCCGATTCTTGAAGCCGAGCTTGCGCTGTTCCCGAATCTCAGCGTCATCATGCTGATGGGGGACGTGGCAAAAAAGGCAGTCAACCTGATCGTCAAAGCAAAGACCAAGAAAAACGTCATCCCGGCGGAGTCGACTTATAAGATCCGTCAGAATGAATATTACTGGGGCGACGTCCGCGTATTTCCGTCCTACATCATGACCGGCGGGAGCATTCTGATCGAAAAATTCAAGCGCAACGCGATCGCGGACGATATGCGCAGGATGATTAAGGCGATGGGATGACTCCGCATGAGTTGATGGTGAACCGCCCCAGCCTGACGTTTGATAGCAGCGATATGGTGACGACGTGCCGAGGTTCGCAGACTCACCCCCGACCTATGCGGGCTAACGCCAGCGTTAACAGGTGGCTGCCAGCGGAGCTGGTAGACGTCCTGTTGAACAACCAGTTAGGCTGATGAGCAAAGGCAGTGACTTGCTTTTCATATATGTGGAAATTTAAGTCGGGCCATATCGCAGAACAAAAAAAGTCGAAGTTGTTTTGTCTAAAAGGCCGAAATCTAAATATTGCAGATGCCAGCTTAGCTTCATGGCCTTGATGACCTCATGAGGTACAGTCTGGAAAATTTCTGCCCGCCCGGCCAAGCTATCAAGTTTTGGATCAAGTTCGTATACGATTCGTGCATATTCCATTGCCAACTGGCTATGAAAAAGCGCATGCCCCGATGTGGTTATTGGGCTTTGTATATATACGGCTCCGGGCTTGCGGTCAATAGAATTTCTGCGCTCATAAATTCTCCAAAGGCGGCTGCGTTCGGCAGTTATGAGTTGGGTTGCATGATCTGAGATTTCAAAGACAGAGTGATCAAAAAGGCTGATTGCATGGAAATGATCTCGTGTCACTTGAGCAAAAAGCACCTCATCTGTACGTTTTGCATGCCCCGCTTTTTCAATGATTTGACTTAAATGCAAATGGTGATAGCCCATCGCATTAAGGAAGAAGTCTTTGTCTTCCCATCGATCAGTAGATGGATCAGGGTTAGATGAGTTAGGGGTGAAGCCATTCTTAAATACACGCAGGGATAGGTGGGGGTTTATATTTTCACCGGCACGAACCTTTTGAAGGAGCGCATTTATGTCGGTTGACAATGCTTTCCACCGAGGGTCTGAGGTCAATGTTGGCTCAATAATTACTGTGCGCGGTTTATGGGGCACCAGCCTAAAAGCCCAATTTATGTAATCAATGAATATGGAGCCAAGCGATTTGGCTTCAAGTATTGCTAGTGTTTGGCGATCATTAGGAAACTTTGGAATGGTCCTAGCAAGGGTGCTTCGAAGTTGCTTCACCCTCTTTGACTCGGGCGCAGCCCTGTCGATTGCCTTGGTATTCATGAAAGCCGAACGAATTCAACGGACGCGTGCCACAGGCGCGAGGTCTGCTGGAATGATGGGTTGGGGCTCTTCTCAGCGAACAAGCTCGAATACCTTCTTATTGCTGGCTCTTTTATGCAAACGCTGCACTGCTGCGTCGTATTCGGACTGATCAAGTACGTTATTTTGAAGTAGATAATCGAGGTGCCTCATCTAAAGAACATTGAGTTCCTCGTTGGATGCATCAATTGGTGTTCGGAATGATTCAATCCGTTTACGGAGCACCTCCACGAAGACATCTACCGCCGAACTCGATGGTTTGCTTCTAAACAGTGAGAGCATGACGACCGCCGTATTGACATTGCGGAAATGCAGTGCATTGCTTGAAAGTCGTATTGTGTTGTAAAGGCACGCTAGGAAGATGCCTGTAAGTAGAAAAACTCCAAATAACTCTCCGGCTCCTTGGTTTTTCCAACCCGCAGAAAGCGCGGCAATCGTAAGGATAAAAGATATGAAGGTGATGACAACCCAACCGAATGGAATACTGCGGTTATATATTGGCGAAGGATCGATCAGATGCAATGGTAGCGTTTGCCGAGTAGACCGGAATAGCGTGTTGTGCTCCACCACAAGCTCCCTATTGCCATCAATGATGAATCGCAGCTTAGCGAAAGGGAAAGAACGCTGCTCTAGATTGATATTGTCCATAGGTTATCTCATCAGCACCAACGTTTGAGGTGAGAGGCGGGGACCGAAAGGAGCGAACCCAGCTTGCTAGGCGTCCTCTCGACCGAATTGTTAGGCATCGCGGTGCCTATTCAGTTTTTTGAATATCTACTTTTGCGCACTGAATGTTAGCCGCATCGTCGCTTGGTGAGCGAAACTCATTCGTCCAGTTGGCCTTCGAGTTCGGTGCTTCCTGCTCCTCTTCATATACGCAAAGACGCGAATTTACATCCATCGTTGTTTTGTTTCCCTGCATTGATTTGAAGGTGTATGTCTTGCCCGCTGCCGCATGGAACGTGAGCTTGAAAAATCCTCTGTAGATATAGCCATCGTACGAACCCACTTTTTTGTATGGTGCCGAGCGAAGATCCATCGTGTATTCACCTGGCAAGAGATAGATGCGCTTGCTATAAGAAAAGCGTTCCACTTTTCCGTTGATTGAATATACGGACACTGGCAGAACCTCATAGGTAGAAACAAAAACCTCAGCGGTTTCTGGTTTCGTTCTGGGTGGTCCTTCGTAATACTGGACAGATTGGCAGCCGGAAAATAGTAGCGACGAAGCGACGACAAGATAAAGTTGGAACGACTTCATTTGTGGACCCTTAAATTGCCTAACTAGAATTAGACGACCATCATCTTATGATGACTGGTCGAATAAGATGATTGAATTCGGCACAATCCCTGGAAAACACTGATTTCGCACCATTTAGGCAAACCTGAAATTTCGCGGATGGCATACCGGCATGATAGGTTTCGCTGCACTTTGCCCAGCCTACCGGGCTGATAGCCAAGCTAAACAGCCCGCCGTAGGCTGGTTCGGTTGAGCGGGAGATTAGGCATGTGTTTTCACACTTCCCCGATCTCCTCCAGCTCCGTGTGAATTTCCAGCCAGCGCAATTCCCCTTCCTCGATCATCACCGCTAATTCCGCCTGGCGTTTCAGCAGTGTCTGTAACTGGGTGCTGTCGGCTTTGTTGGCGTATAGCGCGGGATCGGCGAGGCGTTGGTCGAGTAGTTTCTTTTCGCCGTTCCAGCCTTCCAGCTTGCGTTCGAGCTGTTCGAGTTCCTTGGTCAGCGGGCGGCGGCGGTTGAGCTTAGTCTGGCGCTCGGCCTTTTCGTCGGCGCGCGCTTGCAGGCGGGCGGCTTTGTCCTGCTGGGCGGTTGTGTCGACGTTGACGGCGGCGGTGCGTGCACGGCGCGCGTCGAGCCAGGCGAGGTAGTCGTCGAGGTCGCCGTCGAAGGCTTCGACCTTGCCGTCGGCGACGAGCAGGAAGGCGTCGCACACGGTGCGCAGCAGCGCGCGGTCGTGCGAGACGAGCACCATGCTGCCTTCGTATTCGGCGAGCGCTTTGGTCAGGGCGTGGCGCATTTCGAGGTCGAGGTGGTTGGTCGGTTCGTCGAGCAGCATGAGGTTCGGCTGGCCGCGCACGAGCAGCGCGAGCGCAAGCCGCGCCTTTTCGCCGCCGGAGAACGGGCCGATCGGCGTGTCGGCCATGCCGCCGCGGAAATCGAAGCCGCCGAGGTAGTCGCGCAGCTCTTGTTCGCGCGTCTGCGGTTCGCGGCGGGTGAAGTGCGCAAGCGGCGATTCGTCGGGGCGCAGGTGTTCGAGCTGGTGCTGCGCGAAGTAGCCGACCGCGAGCCCTTTTGCTTCGATGCGCTCTCCGGCCAGCGGCGCGGCTTCGCCGGCGAGGAGTCGGATCAGCGTCGATTTGCCCGCGCCGTTCGGGCCGAGCAGGCCGATGCGCATGCCGGGCCGCAGCGTGAGCTTGACGCCTTCGAGCACGCGTTTGTCGCCATAACCCGCCGCAACGTTGTCGAGCACGAGCATCGGATCGGGCGCGCGCTGCGGCGCGGGGATCGTGAAGTCGAACGGGGTGTCGACATGCGCCGCGGCGATGCGCTCCATGCGGTCGAGCGCCTTGATGCGGCTTTGCGCCTGGCGGGCTTTCGTCGCCTTGGCGCGGAAGCGGTTGATGTAGCTTTCGAGGTGCGCGATTTCGCGTTGCTGGCGCTCGAACATCGCTTGCTGCTGCGCGAGCTGCGCGGCTTTCTGGCCTTCGAAATCGCTGTAGTTGCCGCTGTAGAGCGTGAGTTTTTGGTCGGCGAGATAGAGGATGTGGTCGACCGTGCCGTCGAGGAAGTCGCGGTCGTGCGAGATCAGCATCAGCGTACCGCGATAGCTGGCGAGCCACTTTTCGAGCCATATGACGGCGTCGAGGTCGAGGTGGTTCGTCGGTTCGTCGAGGAGCAGCAAATCCGAGCGGCACATCAGCGCCTGCGCGAGATTGAGCCGCATGCGCCAGCCGCCCGAGAACGAGGCGACCGGGCGCTCGATTTCGTCGGGCAGGAAACCGAGGCCGTCGAGCAGCGCCGCCGCGCGGGCGCGCGCGCCATAGCCGTCGATTTCCTGCAGGCGGGCGTGGAGTTCGCCGATTTTGTGGCCGTCATGCGCGGATTCGGCGGCCCGCAGATCGGCTTCGAGCTGGCGCAGCTCGGCATCGCCGTCGAGTGCGTATTCGATTGCGGGCGTGTCGAGCGCCGGCGTTTCCTGCGCGACATGCGCGATGGTCCACGCGGCGGGGATTTCGAGGTCGCCCGAATCCGCATGCAGCAGGCCGCGCAGCGCCGCGAACAGTGTCGACTTGCCGCTGCCGTTCGCGCCGACGAGACCGATCCGCCAGCCGGGATGGATTTGCAGGCTGGCGCTGTCGATCAGGCGTTTGGCGCCGCGCGCGAGGACGAGGTTGCGAAACAAAATCATGATGGCGCAGAGAAATCGAAAGTTTTCAATTGTAATGGGCCCGCTTGCGAGAAATCGGCTATCTTGTCCGCTCAATCCAATCCTCAACTCTTATGTGCCGCACATTTTTTCTATTCTTGCTGGCGCTTGCCGCGCCCCAGGTCTGGGCGCAAGAAGAAACCGCCACGCGCGATGAGGCCGACCTCGCCCGTGCGCAGGCATTGCGTGATCAGGCGAGCGCGGCCTATAGCCGGATCGATCATGACCGTAAAACGGGTGAAGCCGAGTGCGCGCGCAAAGTGCTGGTCAATCGCTGTCTGGATCGGCTGCGGGAAGATTTGAATCAACGCGAAAGCGCCGCGCGCAAGCTCAATGTTGAAGCGGGCAATCTCGAACGCGCGGTCAAAGCGCGCGGTGTCGCGGTGCGCGATGCGGAACGCGAAATCAAACGGCCGGAACGCGCTCAGGAACAAGCCGAGCAAGGCGCGAAATTCGAAGCTGAACAAGCAGAGAAGGAGCGCGATTTGGTGCATAAGCAAAGCGAGCATGACAAGGCCCTGACCGAAGGCCCGGAGCGCGCGCGAATCAATCAGGCCGAGCGCGCTTCCAAAGACGCGGCCCTGGCGCAAAAGCGCGTACAGGACGCACAAGCCGCGGCTAAGCGCGCGCAGCAAGCGCGCGAAGACGCAGCGCGCTATGCAGAGAAGCGCCGCAAGCTCGACGCCAAGAGGGCGGAAACGCCCTCGCCCGCTGCGTCGGCAGTACAGCCGAGCGTTCCACTCGCCGAATAAACTCAGACTCCCCCTGTAAAACATCAAGGGGCCCGATAGCTAGCAATGCGCGTTTTGATCGGGCCCGTTATACTTCCAGGATTTCCTGCACAAGCCCAAACAACTGATCTGGATTAGGGCGACATGGCTGTGTGTGTGCTAAAAAACAGCAGCGCTTTTTACCCGAAAAAGAAGCGTGAGCTTATATGGATGTTATCGGCCTGACATGAGAGGGGCCGGTTTATTGTTATCGATTTAAAGGAGATGTGTATGCGAACCCAAGCCTTGTATTTAAGCGTAGGCGCAATATTGCTTGCTGCGGGAGCTTCGACTTGGGCTGCGAAAACGTCGGATGAGCCGATTTCGCCGATTGAGCCGGCCGTTATAAAAAACCCGGCAATGGTTGAGCTGGGGAAAAAGCTTTTTTTCGATCCGCGTCTGTCAAAGTCCGGTTTCATTTCGTGTAATTCGTGCCATAACCTTTCGATGGGTGGTACGGATAATCTGAAGAGCTCGATTGGCGATCATTGGCAGCAAGGCCCAATCAATGCGCCAACGGTGTTGAACTCCAGCATGAGCCTGGCGCAGTTCTGGGATGGCCGCGCCAAGGATTTGAAAGCGCAAGCCGGTGGACCGATTGCCAACCCCGGCGAAATGGGGTTTACGCATGAGCTGGCGGTGAGTGTGCTCCAATCGATTCCGCAGTATGTGACTGAATTCCACAAGGTATTCGGCAAGGACAAGGTCGATATCGATCAAGTCACCGAAGCGATTGCCGCTTTTGAAGAAACGCTCGTTACGCCCGATTCGCGCTTCGACCAATGGCTCAAAGGCGATAAGAAGGCGCTGAACGAGAAAGAGCTGGCGGGCTATACGCTGTTCAAGAGTGCAGGCTGTGTGGCTTGCCATAATGGGCCGGCGGTCGGTGGCAACTCGTTCCAGAAGATGGGTCTGGTTGAGCCGTACAACGCCAAGAGCCCGGCAGAAGGCCGTAGCGCCGTGACGGGTAAAGATGCCGACCGTTTCAACTTCAAGGTACCATCGCTGCGCAATGTCGAGCTGACCTATCCGTACTTCCACGATGGCGAAGCCGCAACCTTGGAGCAGGCTGTCGATACGATGGGTCGTCTGCAACTCGGGCGTAAGTTTAACCCTGAGGAAAATTCGCAGATCGTCGCTTTCTTGAAGACGCTGACAGGCAAGCAGCCGGATATCAAGTTGCCGATTTTGCCGCCGTCGAACAACAACACGCCACGGCCGCAGCCTTTCTAATTGATACACGTAGCGCATTTCAAGTATTGCGGTACGCATGAAAAAGCCGCTCCGATGATTATCGGAGCGGCTTTTTCTTTGGGTAAGTGCAGCTAATTAACGCGGAAGATCCGCTACGGCAATTCCGAGCGCTTGCGCAATGCCGCGCCCATAAGCGGGGTCCGCTTTCATGCAATTGCCGATGTGACGCAACTGAATTTCCTTAGGCACGCCATTCATCGCGCGCGCGGTATTTTCAAACAAAACCTGCTGCTGCGCGGGCGTCATCAAACGGAATAGCGCGCCGGGCTGGGAGTAATAATCTTCATCCATACGGTGATTCCAATGATCGGCGGTGCCTTCGAGCGATAACGGCGGCTCGCGATAATCGGGCTGCTCCTGCCACTCGCCATAGCTGTTCGGCTCATAGCCGATGCGGCCGCCTTGATTGCCGTCGACGCGCATCATTCCATCGCGGTGATAACTGTGGAACGGGCAGCGTGGCGCGTTGACCGGGATATGGTTGTGATTGACGCCGAGCCGATAACGCTGTGCATCGCCGTAAGAGAATAAACGCGCCTGGAGCATTTTGTCCGGCGAAAAGCCGATGCCCGGCACGACGTTGGCCGGGTTGAATGCGGATTGCTCCACTTCGGCAAAGAAGTTCTCGGGGTTTTTGTTCAACTCCATGACACCGACTTCGATGAGCGGGTAATCCTTGTGCGGCCAGACCTTCGTCAAATCAAAGGGGTTGTACGGCGTCTTAGACGCATCCGCCTCGGGCATGATTTGAACCTTGAGCGTCCATTTCGGAAACTCGCCGCGCTCGATCGCTTCATACAAATCGCGCTGATGGCTTTCGCGATCTTTCCCGATGATGGCTTCGGCTTCCGCATCGGATAAGTTCACGATCCCCTGCTGGCATTTGAAATGGAACTTGACCCAGAAGCGTTCGTTCTTCGCATTGATGAAACTGAACGTATGGGAGCCGAAACCATGCATGCTGCGGTAACTGGCTGGAATCCCGCGTTCCGACATGACGATCGTTACCTGGTGCAGCGCCTCGGGTAAGGATGTCCAGAAATCCCAATTGTTCTGCGCGCTGCGCATATTCGTGCGCGGGTCACGTTTGACCGCATGGTTGAGATCCGGGAATTTGAGCGGGTCGCGCATGAAAAAGACCGGCGTATTGTTGCCGACCATATCCCAGTTGCCTTCTTCGGTATAAAACTTTACGGCGAAACCGCGAATATCGCGCTCCGCATCGGCCGCGCCGCGTTCGCCCGCAACGGTCGTAAAGCGCGCGAACAAATCGGTTTTCTTGCCGACTTTCGAAAAGATTTTCGCGCGTGTGTACTGCGTGATGTCATGCGTAACGGTAAAGGTTCCGTAAGCGCCCGAACCTTTTGCATGCATGCGCCGTTCGGGAATAACCTCGCGGTCGAAATGCGCGAGCTTCTCAAGCAGCCAAACATCCTGGAGAAGCGACGGCCCCCTTGGTCCGGCCGTCATCGTATTCTGGTTGTCAGGTACTGGCGCTCCGGCTGCCGTGGTAAGGGGAGGTTTTTTTGCCATGATGACTCTCCTGTTTTTTGTGTGATGTCCAAAACACCTTAGTCAGCCAATTCCGCGCCGTATTGGAGTAAAAGCGCTTTCAATATCGAGCGGTGGCAATGCGATTCAATCTCACAATAACACCCGACAGAGAAATTCGTCTGATGCGACAGTTTCGCCAGCAGTTCGAGCGCATGAGTCGCTTCCGGCTTGCCCATTTCAGCGCGGTATTTACGCGTAAATGCAGCCCATTGCTCCGGCGTGGACGCTTGCTGGGCAAGCTTCATGGTTTCAAGGCTTGGCGCGAGCGTTGGAAACCAAACGTCGTACCAATTGCGTGCAGAGAATTCCGACTTCGGAACGCCTCTTGGCGGGCGACGTACTGTGCCAATGCGCAAACCTTCATTCTCTGTGCGCTCAGAACCTAAGCGAACGATTCGGATGGCCATTGGGGTTCCTGGTTGTGCATGCAATACTTAATTTTAATTAACCACGTTTTCCTGACGACTTAAATAAAGCCTGCATAACCTGGTGTGGCAAGCAGTTTAATGTGCCTGGAGCATGGGCTTGACATGCCTTCTGGAATACTCGGCGAGAAACCTGAGCCGTTGTAAAAATTGCTCTATTTTCAAACTTAAATCGAAGACTGTGTGTCATTTTTAATCACACCGTATCCAGTGCCGGATAAAGTCTGCCTTGCATGGTGTGGAGTTTTTTCAATGACCGTCGTTGTCCATAGCGCTGGGCGAATGCTGCAAGCTTCACCGAGTAGCAATACGATTCCTCTTGTTATCGAACGCACATTCGATGTGTGTCCAGAATTGCTTTTCGACGCTTGGCTGAATCCGGAAACGCTTGGACTGTGGCTCTTCCGCACACTTGAAGGGAAACTGTTGACCGTTGAGGTCGATCCACGTGTCGGCGGTGCATTTCGCGTTGCCGAGCAGCGCGGCGGGGCGGTTGCCGATCGTATCGGTCATTACGTTGAAATCGATCGGCCGCGCCGTTTGGCTTTTTGGCTTTGCCTCGTGTCCGAGGCCGCCGCAACGCTTGTAACGCTCGATTTCGATGCGATCCCGGGACGCAGCAGACTGCGTTTGACGCACTATATCGATGCACAGTGGGCCGGCGGTTTGGAGCATACGCGCGAAGCTTGGACGCGCATCCTGGCGGGCCTCGCCGCAACGGTAATTTCGGAGCGCGATTTTTTTATCAGCCGTGTATTCGATGCGCCGCGTGAATTGGTTTTCAAAGCGTGGACGGATCCCCTGTGTGTGGCGCAATGGGGGGGAAGGCGGGGTTTTACGAATTCCGCCTGTGAAATCGACCTGCAACCCGGTGGGCATTACCGTTTAGTGATGCGCTCGCCGGATGGTGTCGACTGCCCGCTCAAAGGCCGCTTCAAAGAAATTCTGCAGCCTGAGCGGCTAGTCATGAGCTTGGATTGTTCGGAATATCCCAAGGCGTGGCACGACACGGTGTTTCCGCATCGCGACGACGATCCTAATCCGGCTGGCGTGATGATGCAGACGGTGCGTTGCGAGAAACTCGATGAAAAAACGCGGCTGTCGGTGCGTGTTCGGTTTGCCAGCACGCTGATTTGCGCTGCTATGCAGCACGCCGGGCTGCATCAAGGATGGAGCGCGAGTCTGGATCGCCTCGGCGTATTGCTGGCGCGGCTACAGTCGACCTGTTGAGGCTGGCCCGCGAGAATGAACCTCGCGGCGCAATCTGTGTCTGAAACAAGCCTCCTGTGCCTGTTATGAGGAGCCACATCATGCAGATTCAGGCTTATCTTTTCCTTGAAGGTCGTTGCGACGAAGCGATCGCGTTTTACGCTCAGGTGCTCGACGCCAAGCTGGAAATGCGGATGCAGTACGACGAAAGCCCCGGCGCGGAACAAGCCGGAATGATTCCGCCCGGGAGCGAGAAGAAAGTGATGCACGCGAGCATGCGTGTCGGCGACGCGGTGTTGATGCTTTCCGACGGTTTCTGCAAAGGGCCGCCAAATTTCGAAGGGTTCGCGCTTTCGCTGGATTTCTCTGATCAAGCCGAGGCGCAGCGCCGGTTTGATGCGCTGGCTGAAGACGGTACGATCAAAATGCCCTTGAGCCCGACCTTTTTCTCTCCCGCATTCGGCATGGTGGCCGACAAGTTCGGTGTGACCTGGATGCTTATCGTCTCTCCGCCGACGTAGACTTCTTTTCTTTGGGTAGGTGAGCGACCGGAACGGATGGTTTGATTCCATCCGCCCCAGTGCGGCACAAAATCAATTCACTTCAATCGCGATGCGGCGCGGTTGTGCGTGATCCTTTTTCGGAATGCGCAGCTTAAGCACGCCCTGTGTGAGTTCGGCGCTGACTTTTTCCGAATCGAGTTCGCGCGATAGCGTGAAGGCCCGCCGATAACGCGGCGCGTCGACTTCCGCATGAATCGCGCTCATGCCTTCCGGCAGCCCGAGATCCATTTCACCTTCGATCGTTAGTACATCCGCTTCGACCTGTAGGCTCAGCCGCTCTTTCGCAACGCCCGGCAGATCGGCATACAGCGTGATGCCGCTCGCATCCTCGATTACATCCACGGCGGGGATCAGCGCATCACGGAGGTCTTTTTCCTGCTTGGCGACGGTAGTGTTCGTATTGCTCATGCTGGCTCCTCCTCTTACTGGACGGCAATGCGGCGGGGTTGCGCGGCTTCGCGGCGAGCGACGCCGATATGCAGTAGGCCATCGCGATACTTGGCGCTGACGGCACTCGGGTCGATATCGTCCGGCAGGGAAACGACGCGGCGGAAACGGCCCGTGAAACGTTCGGCGATATGCGTCGTGGCCTGTTCATTATTCGGAACTACGATGTTGCGTTCGCCAGAAATCGTCAGCACACCTTTTTCGATTTGCACATCGATTGTCGCCGGATCAAGGCCGGGTGCAAAGACATAGATGTCGACCGCGCGTTCGCTGCTGCCTACATTGATCGGCGGAAAACCGCCACGCCCGCTGCCGCGGATGTTGGGGTTAGTGTCGAGCGATTGCCAAAACTCGCGTTGCAGGCGGTTGAGCTCGTTGAAAACGTCGCGTGGGAATACGGCTCGGTAAACCATCGTTTCCTCCTACTGGATGTTTGGGACGCGTTGGTGCCCCTTCGTTACCCAAGATAGGGGCCGAAGTATCGTACTTCAAGAACTTGAAATTTCGGGTATTGGCCTTATGTCGCCCCGTTTTTTCAAGCATTGATTTGCGCTTGGAAAATTTTTATCGGTATTTGATCCCGTTCAAGTATCACGCTGATGCTTGATGGCGTCGCAGCGATCCAAATGACAAATACATCAGCGCTATACTTAAATGCCATGTCAAACTCTGTTGTGCAACCCAATACCGTAATCGATACAGACGAAGCCTTGATGCTTGCTTTTGCGGCAGGCGACATGACGGCGTTCGATGAGCTTTATGCACGGCATCGGCATAATTTGTATGCCTTTCTTGCGCGCGAGATCCCGGCTGCATATCTCGATAATTTGTTTCAGGATATTTGGGTGCGTGTGATGCGCAGCCGTATGAGTTATCAAACCAAGGTTTCGTTTCGTGCCTGGTTGTTTCAGATCGCGCGCAATTTGATCATCGATTTAAGGCGCGAAAAATCGCTGCCGGTCGTGCGCGATCTGGCTTCTGCAAAAGATGACCGCGGATTGAGTGCTGACCCCGAAGGCGCCTCCAATTTGTGGCGAGGAAGTACCAACTTTCAAGTTGGGGTGACTCATGGCAATCCGGGGACAGACAAAACTTCCTGTCGGTCGGACCAGACGCTTGCCGCAAAACAGGAAATCTTGCCGTTCGAGCGAGCCCTGGCAAGCTTGCCGCCGCCTCAGCGTGAAACTTTTTTACTGCGCGAACACGCGGGACTATCGCTCGAAGAAATTGCGCGCCTGACGGGAGTCAATGCGGAAACCGCCAAAAGCCGTTTGCGCTACGCCCTCAATAAACTGATGGCCGCCCTGGGCGGGGTATGAAAAAGTCACTCATTCGCGATGCGCGGGAAGCGATCGTTTCCGAAGCATACCAAGCGCTGCCACAGCCCGAGCCCTCGGAACAGCTGGATGTCCGCATATGGGCACGCGTCGCCGATATTGTTGATACGGTAGAGACTGAAGAAGATGCCGCGATAATTCCAACCCCGCTTGTTCCATTCAGATGGCGCCGCTTCACCGCGCCAATGGCGTTGGCTGTAGGAGTGCTGTTGGCTTGCGCTGTCGGCTATTCATGGTTGCGTGGGAAGGGGTCTGCGCTTCCGGCAGCGGAAAATCGAACCTTGATTGCGGCTGAATCATCGGTGCGGGAGGATGCGGCCGTTCCCGAAGCGCCGCATGCCAATGCGGAGCCCGCAGCGGCCGACACCACGTCGCTATTACCTCAAGCACCCACGCACAATACAGCGGCGAAAATCGGTCGTGAGCTTCAGCGTGCCAGAGCCGCGCAGCTTATGCCGCAAAGGATGCCTCCACGCATGGAAATCGAGTCGGGGACGAATGCCGTGTCGCTTGATGCGGTGGCCTTCGAAAAAAGAGCCGTGCGTGAAAAACAAGCAGATGCGGCGTTTCGGACAAAGATCATCATTCCCGTGCAGTCTGCGCCCGTGCCGAATCGGCCTGAAAAGTTGGCGGAGACAAAGGCTGCCGCTTCGGCGCAGTTGGTTCTGGTGCGGGATCTATTGCGCGAGGGTCGGCGCAATGCGGCGAAGCAGGCATTCAAATCCTGGCGGACAACTTACCCGCAAGCCGCCGTACCGGATGACTTGCGCAACGTGGCCGCAGAGATCGAATCTCTTCCCGCGCTTCCGGAGGGGCCCGGCGAGAAGCGCGAGCCGTAAACGCCAACGGCCGTGTTTTTTGCGCCACGGCCGTTTGTTGATGAGGCTACTGAATGCGCAATTCGACGCACCGGGCTTCTTCCGGATCACCATTGCCTTGTGTATTGGCCGGCTTGCTCAAGCGTAGGCGGTGGGGGTCGATGCCGGCAAAGATCAGCACTTTGCGCACCGTGACCGCGCGTTGCAGCGCAAGCGCCTGGTTGTGCGCCAGATTGCCTGAAGCATCGTGGAAGCCGGAGATCAAAATAATCGTTTCGGGCCGCTCTTGCGCGGCGGTGACTACCGTTTCAAGCGCTTTGGAACCCGCCTCCGGCATTTCCGCTTGATCGGTGTCGAAATAAATCTTCACCAGCGCTTCGCCAACCGGCTCGGGCGCTGCGTCACCCGTTTGAATAAGCTCGGTAAGCGTATCCGCAGCGGCTTCCTGGCCAAGATTGGCTTCTCGAATCGCCAGCCCAATCACCAGCGCAATAACTAGGGCTAGTATGCCACCCACTGTGCCCAGTGCGATCTTCACACTGCCGTCGTCATCATCCATCGCATTGCCTCCAATACATAACCAATCCGTATCGCAGCGCATTGTACCTTTCCAGGCCGCATGCAGGCGCTTTGCTTAGAGCCCGTTTACGATCTCCTGAGCAATAACCCCAAGAATGCCAGATGGATGAACTGCAAGCTGGTGTTGAGCTTTCGCTCGCAGTTCTTCCACAGCCGCCGGTTCTTCTCCAGCCAGGC